>Ga0210401_10003171_pt1 | contig 17694 bp, 16 predicted proteins | sample IncBWH32MmetaG_FD_150866 | JGI IMG/M metagenome (GOLD analysis project Ga0210401, IMG submission 150866) | Forest soil microbial communities from Barre Woods Harvard Forest LTER site, Petersham, Massachusetts, United States - Inc-BW-H-32-M | ecosystem: Environmental > Terrestrial > Soil >... | reverse complement strand
TGAACATCAGCCTCTGATCGCTCGCCGTTCCGGCCCGTTGCATGGGCGCGCGCGCGTGCCGGGCGACAAATCGATCTCCCACCGGGCGCTCATTCTCGGTGCGCTGACGGTCGGCGAGACGCGCATCTCCGGTCTGCTGGAAGGCGAGGACGTGCTCAATACCGGCAAGGCTGTGCGTGCCCTCGGAGCGACTGTCGAGCGCACCGGTCCAGGCGCGTGGCGCTTGCACGGAGTCGGCGTTGCGGGATTTGCTGAGCCGGCAGCGCCGCTCGATTTCGGTAATTCCGGCACCGGCTGCCGGCTGATGCTGGGAGCGGTCGCGGGTTGCCCGATCACCGCGAGTTTTGATGGCGACGCGTCGCTGCGCAAGCGTCCGATGCGGCGCGTGCTCGAGCCGCTGGAGCGGATCGGCGCGCATACGCTTACCGCAAACGACGGTCGCCTGCCGTTGCAGCTTGCCGGCGCGCGCGAGCCGATCCCGATCGTCTACGAGCCGCCGGTTGCGTCCGCGCAGCTCAAATCGGCGGTGCTGCTCGCCGGGCTTGCGGCGCCGGGCGAGACCGTCGTGATCGAAGCCGAAGCCACGCGCGACCATACCGAGAAAATGCTGACGCATTTCGGCGCCGATGTGCGGGTCGAGCAGCACGGCGCACACGGCCGCCGCATCACGCTTGTGGGTCAGCCGGAACTCACGCCGCGACCGATCGTGGTCCCGGCCGATCCGTCGTCGGCGGCCTTCCCGCTGGTGGCGGCGGCGATCACGCCCGGCTCTGATGTCATCCTCGAAGGCGTGATGCTCAATCCGTTGCGCGCCGGTCTGATCGATACGCTCACCGAGATGGGCGCCGCGATCGAGCGGTTGAATGCGCGCATCGAAGGCGGCGAAGACGTCGCCGATCTGCGCGTGCGCGGCAGCGCGCTCCGCGGCGTCGAAGTGCCGGCCGCGCGGGCGCCGGCGATGATCGACGAATATCCGATCCTCGCGGTGGCGGCTTCGTTTGCGCAAGGAACGACGTTGATGCGCGGGCTGAAGGAGCTGCGCGTGAAGGAATCGGACCGGCTCGCCGGCACCGCCGACATGTTGCGCGCGAATGGCGTGACGGTTGAGATCGAAGGCGACGATCTCTTCGTCGAGGGCAGGGGGCGCGCGCCCGGCGGCGGGCTCGTCGCCACGCATATGGATCACCGGCTTGCCATGTCGGCGCTGGTGATGGGGCTTGAGAGCGAACAGCCGGTGACGATCGACGATGGGAGTTTTATCGCCACAAGCTTTCCGGATTTCGTCGCGCTGATGCGCGGGCTCGGGGCGGATATCGCGTCCTAGAGCATGATCCCGAAAAGTGGAAACCGGTTTTCGGACAAGGTCATGCTCAAAACGATGAAACTGGACCGTGATGCGATTCAATCGAATTGGATCAGGGTCTAGCTAGTCGCCGGCGGCAACGCCTACACTCGCCCGAGCACCAGCACCGCGTTGAGGCCGCCGAAGGCGAATGAACTCGACATCGCGTTTTTGATCGGCGCATTGCGCGCGGTGTTCGGCACATAATCGAGATCGCAATCCGGATCGGCCTCTTGGAAATTGGCCGTCGGCGGAATGATCTGGTGGTGGAGCGCAAGCGCGGTGGCGGCAAGCTCCACTGCGCCCGCCGCGCCCAAGCTGTGGCCCAGCACGCCCTTGCTCGACGACACGGCGAGATGATCGGCGGTGTCGCCGAACGCGTGGCGGAGCGCCACAGTCTCGCCCTTGTCGTTGAGCGCAGTGCCGGTGCCGTGGGCGTTGACGTAGTCGATGTCGTCCGGATTGACCTTGCCGTCCTTCAAGGCCGCGCGCATGGCGCGCGCGGCGCCGCTTGGATCGATAGCGGTGATGTCGCCGGCATCGGCGCTCATGCCGAAGCCCAGCATCTCGGCATAGATCGGCGCGCCGCGTGCGATCGCGTGGTCGCGCTCCTCCAACACGAACATGGCCGCGCCCTCGCCGAGCACGAGTCCGGACCGCGTCCGCGAAAACGGCCGGCAGGTATCGGAGCTGAGCACGCGCAAAGCTTCCCAGCCCTTGAACGTGCCGACGGTGAGGCAGGCTTCGGTGCCGCCGGTGAGCGCGATCGGCGATTGACCGGTGCGCACCATCTGAAAGGCCTGGCCGATGGCATGCGTGCCGGACGAACAGGCCGACGCGATGGTGTAGGTCGGCCCCTTCAGCCCGAGATCCATCGAGATGGCGCTGCAGGCGGCATTCGACATCAGTCGCGGAATTGACAGCGGATGCGCGCGCGTTCCGTTCTGGCTGTAGAGCTTGAGGAAGGAGTCGTCGAGCGTGTTCATGCCGCCGGTCGAATTGCCGATGATGGTCGCGGCATCGAGCGCGATCTCCTCGGTCAGCTCCAATTGGGAGTCGCGCAACGCGGAGCGCGCGGCCACTACTGCGAATTGCGCGAAACGGTCGAGCAGGCCCTCGCGTTTGGGATCGAAATGATCGGTCGGCTTGAAGTCGAGCACCTGGGCCGCGATGCGCGTGTTCAGCCGCTCGGTCGGAATGATGGTGATCGGGCCGATGCCCGAACGCGCCTCGACCAAGGCGGACCAGAATGTGTCACGGGTGCTGCCGATCGGAGTGACCACTCCGATTCCCGTGATGACGACCCGATTCATTTCGATGCTTTCGCCGCGACCAGCTTTTCGACCATTTCGGCGACATCACCGACGGTGGCAAACGGCAATTCGGAGCTGCCGCTTTTGTCCTGACCTTCGCTCTTGTCTTCACTCTTGCCGGATGCGGACACGCGGCTCGCGTCGCTGCCCTGCAACGGGATGGCGATGTCGTACTTCTCCTCGAGCGCGAAGACAATCTCGATCACGTCGAGCGACTCGGCGCCCAACTCGTCGAGACGCTTGTCCGGCGTAAGCTGTTCGACGGGGATGTTCAGTGATTTAGCGATGATGGAACGAACGTCGTCGATGATTGCCAATGTGCTTCCCCGCGCAACGCCTTACCGGCTCACTTGCAGCCTCAATCGGCGATGATCCCATTATTCGATACCCGCCGCTCAATCTCAAGCCGCTCCTGCGAGGCTGCGCTGCGGACCGTTGCCGGCAGCCGATCGGCGATGGCGTATGCGCGCTCGGTCGCCGCATTGAGCGCTTGTTCAAGCGCGCTGCGCGCCTGTTCGAGGGCTTCAGGACCGGCGTCGGCCGAAACGCGGATCGGGTCGCCGACAACGGTCGCGCCGCGGCTGAAGGGAAGGTTGATCGCCGAACGGTCCCAGTTGTCGAGCACTTTCCGGCGGCTGGTGGCGAGCGCGACCGGGAAGATCGGCCGTCCCGTTGCACTCGCAAGCTTGATGATGCCGAGCCCGGCGACGCGCGAGACTTTCGGAACGTCGGCGGTGAGCGCCATGTTCCAGCCTTTGGCGATCGCATCCATCATGCTCTTGAAGGCGCCGACGCCGCCCTTGACGTGATATCTGCGCCCGTGATCGCCCGAGCCGCGCACCGTGCCGACGCCAAGCCACTCGGCGGCGATCGCGTTGATCTCGCCGTCGATATGGCGCGAGATCAAAACCTTGAACGGAAATCCCCGGCGCAGGAACGGCAGCATGAAATGCTGGCCGTGCCACATCGCGAGGATGACCGGCTGTTCGCGCTCATAGAGCCGATAAGGATCCGCCGGCTCCATCGTGAAGCGGCTTGTCATCCACACCAGACGCAAGTACTCGGCCGCTGCGACGCCGATGGTCTTCTGGACCCAGCGCTTTTGCATCAGCCGTCTCGTGAACTTCATCGGCAGGCTTTCCTGGTCGCCATCGTGGTCACATTCCGAGCCGTGAAATCACAGACTCGATCTCACGGACAAGGACTTTGTCAGGCAGGGACTTTGATGGACAAGGGCTCGGGCATCTCAGGCATCGATCACGCCATCATGCGTGTGTGAAGCGTCGACGATGCGCGGGTGCCGATATGTCGGCCGCCCGCGATGTGCATTTCGGTATTGATGTGCAGGTCGATCGTGATGCGCGTGTCGTTCGTGAGGCGCATGTCATTTGTGACGTGCATGTCATCCTTGATGTGCATGTCATTCTTGACGCGCGTGAGTCTTGAGGTGCATGCCTGTGTTCATGTCGATATGCCACACCGAAGCACAAGATACCTTCCGATGCACACGAGGCGTTTGGCGCTTGCGAAATCCTCTGTTCCGCCGTTTGATCTGTCCCGCGTCTGATGTTCGGCGGCCTGTCTTGGTCCTCGGCCGAATTCCGCACGCGGCGGACTTCGCCAAGCACAACCTTCGCCCAGAACGCACGACTTTTTGCCTACAACGAAAGTAACGATGATCATCGCTATAGACGGCCCGGCAGCCTCGGGCAAGGGAACCATCGCCAAGCAGGTGGCGGCAATTTATGGGCTGCCGCATCTCGACACCGGCTTGATCTATCGCGCGGTGGCGAGGGCGGTGCTCGATGCCGGCTACGCGCCCGACAATGTCGAAAAAGCGATCGATGCCGCGATCGCGCTCGACCCTACCCAGTTTGACGAAAGCGCGCTGAAAGCGCCCGCAATCACCGAAGCCGCCTCGGTCGTGGCGGCGATTCCGGAGGTCCGCCAGGCGCTGATGAACTATCAGCGCGGGTTTGCCACGAAACCCCCGGGCGCCGTGCTCGACGGCCGCGATATCGGCACCGTCATCGCGCCGGGCGCGGACGTGAAGATCTTCGTGGTGGCCACGCCCGAGGTGCGCGCCGCCCGCCGCACCGCCGAAATGCGGGCGCGAGGGGAGCCTGCCGACGAAAAAGAGGTCCTGGCCGACCTGTTGCGCCGGGACGAACGGGATTCCCGGCGTACGGCCGCCCCCTTGAAGGCCGCGCCCGACGCGCACTTGCTCGATACCACGCATTTAGGTATAGACGCCGCATTCCGGGCTGCCGTCGACATCATCGAAGCCGTCCGAACGGGCCGAAAGCGCGGCTGACCGCGATTTCGTCATTGGAGGTTAAGCCCGTTCGCGTGTTTCGTCTGGCACACCGGACCAAGCTTTGTCCTGACCGTCTGGCTTAAGGCCCCACCGCCGGCGCGACCGGCGGCTGCTGCGCGTTCGGGATCATTTTCATCCACGGGGCTCGGAGTGTTCATGGCTCAAGTAGCGACCGCCGCGCCGTCGCGCGAAGACTTCGCCAGCATGATCGAGGAATCGTTCAGCGATGGTCATCTGCAGGAAGGATCCGTCGTCAAAGGGACGGTTGTCGGGATCGAGAAGGACGTGGCCGTCATCGATGTCGGCCTGAAGACCGAAGGCCGAGTGGCGCTGCGCGAATTCGCGGGCCCTGGCCGGGCTGCCGAGATCAAGGTTGGCGATACCGTCGAGGTTTATCTGGAGCGCGTCGAGAATGCGCTCGGCGAAGCGGTGCTCTCGCGCGACAAAGCGCGGCGGGAGGAGAGCTGGGGTAAGCTGGAGAAGGCGTTCCAGAACAACGAAAAGGTCACCGGCGTCATCTTCAATCAGGTCAAGGGCGGCTTCACCGTCGATCTCGACGGCGCCGTCGCCTTCCTGCCGCGCTCGCAGGTCGACATCCGTCCGATCCGCGATGTGTCGCCGCTGATGAACAATTCGCAGCCCTTCCAGATCCTGAAAATGGATCGCCGGCGCGGCAACATCGTCGTTTCGCGCCGCACCGTGCTGGAAGAGACCCGCGCCGAACAGCGTCAGGAGCTGGTGCAGAATCTGGAAGAGGGCCAGGTCATCGACGGCGCGGTCAAGAACATCACCGACTACGGTGCGTTCGTGGATCTCGGCGGCATCGACGGCCTCCTGCACGTCACCGACATCGCCTGGCGGCGCGTCAATCATCCGTCCGAGGTTCTCAACATCGGTCAGCAGGTCAAGGTCAAGATCATCAAGATCAACCACGAGACCCACCGTATCTCGCTCGGCATGAAGCAGTTGCTCGACGATCCGTGGCAGGGCATCGAAGCCAAGTATCCGGTCGGCGCGCGCTTCAAGGGCCGGGTCACCAATATCACCGACTACGGCGCCTTCGTCGAGCTCGAGCCCGGGATCGAGGGCCTGATCCACGTCTCCGAAATGTCGTGGACCAAGAAGAACGTCCATCCCGGCAAGATCGTCTCCACTTCGCAAGAGGTCGAAGTGCAGGTGCTGGAAGTCGACCCGGTCAAGCGCCGCATCTCGCTCGGATTGAAGCAGACCATGCGCAATCCGTGGGAAGTGTTCCTGGAGAAATATCCACCCGGCTCGGAAGTCGAAGGCGAGGTCAAGAACAAGACCGAGTTCGGCCTGTTCCTCGGCCTCGACGGCGATGTCGACGGCATGGTGCACCTCTCCGACCTCGACTGGAAACGGCCGGGCGAGCAGGTGATCGAGGAATTCAAGAAGGGCGACAAGGTGCGGGCGCAGGTGCTCGACGTCGATGTCGAGAAGGAGCGCATCTCGCTCGGCATCAAGCAGCTTGCCGAGACCGGTGCGGCCGCCAGCGGCGAGGCCGGCGAGCTCAAGAAGGGCTCGGTCGTGACTTCCGAAGTGATCGACGTGAAGGAAGGAGGCATCGACGTGAAGATCGTCGGCACCGAGTATGTGGCCTTCATCAAGCGCTCGGAACTCGCGCGCGACCGCTCCGAGCAGCGTCCGGACCGCTTCGCCGTCGGCCAGAAGGTCGATGCGCGCGTGATCCAATTCGATCGCCGTTCCCACAAGGTCCAGGTCTCCATCAAGGCGCTGGAAGTCGCCGAGGAGAAGGAGGCGATCGCACAATACGGCTCGTCCGATTCGGGCGCGACGCTCGGTGACATTCTCGGTACTGCGCTCAAGCGCAAGGGCGAGGAAGAGACGAAGGAGTAAACATGATCTCCTCCCCCGCGCGGCGGGGGAGGGGGACCGCTTGCGGTGGAAGGGGCTCGCTTGCTCCGCTCCAGCAATACTTGTCCCTACCGGGCGCGCTTCGCGCGCCACCTCCCCCGGCAGCGGGGGAGGAAAAAGGTGAAAAGGACGCACTGAAAAGGACGCCCCATGTCGCTTGATGCCGACCTGATCGTCGACCGCCGCCGCATGCGGCGCAAGCTTACCTTCTGGCGCGTGCTCGCCATCGCGGTGATCATTCTGGCGATCGCCGGAATGGCCGCGGCCTGGAGCAATCGCACGGGCTTTGCCGGCGCCGGCTCCTATATCGCGCGTGTCACCATCAAGGGATTGATCCGCGACGACGAGGAGCGGGTCAAACAACTCGACAAGCTCGCGCAATCGTCCACGGCGCGCGCGGTGATCGTGCATATTGACAGCCCCGGCGGCACGACGGCCGGCTCCGAGCAGCTTTATGATTCGCTGATGCGGTTGAAGGAGAAAAAGCCGCTGGTGATCGTAGTCGATGGGCTCGCGGCATCTGGCGGCTATATCACCGCGATTGCCGGCGATCACATTATCGCCAAGCAGACCTCGATTGTGGGCTCGATCGGTGTGCTGTTTCAGTATCCGAATGTCGGCGATCTTCTGGGCAAGATCGGCGTCAAGGTGGAATCGATCAAGTCCTCGCCGCTCAAGGCGGCACCGAACGGCTTCGAGCCGACGTCGCCGGAGGCGCGCGCCGCCATCGAATCGTTGATCAAGGATTCGTACGCCTGGTTCAAGGGCCTGGTGCAGAACCGCCGTCACCTCAACGACGAGGAATTGCAGACGGTCGCCGACGGGCGCGTCTTCACCGGTCACCAGGCCATCGGGCTCAAGCTCGTCGACGAACTCGGCGACGAACAAGCCGGCATCTCCTGGCTCGCCAAGGAAAAGAATATCGACGCGAAGCTTCCGGTCCGCGACTACCAGCTGCACGACCGCTTCCGCGATTTGCCGTTCCTTCACGCCATGGCGGTTGCGACCCTGGACGCGGCCGGGCTTGGCGCCCTGGCACGCCACGTCGACGATTGGGGTACGATGCAGGCGGTTGAGCGGCTCAATCTTGACGGGTTGTTGGCCCTTTGGCACCCTACCGGAGCTGAATAGGGCGGGGCGTTGGGCATTGCCGTTCCGTCACATCGATCCAGGCACGGTCCAAAGCGGTGCAAGGCACGGTCCAGGGCTCACAATGATCAAGTCCGAACTTGTGCAGCGTATCTCTGCGCAGAATCCCCACCTCTATCAGCGCGACGTCGAGAAGATCGTCAACGCCATCCTGGGCGAGATCGTCGCCGCCATGGCGCGCGGTGATCGCGTCGAGTTGCGGGGCTTCGGCGCCTTCTCGGTCAAGCAGCGTCCGGCGCGCACCGGGCGCAATCCGCGCACCGGCGCCCATGTGTCGGTCGATCAGAAATGCGTGCCGTTCTTCAAGACCGGCAAGGAAATGCGCGAGCGGCTCAATCAGGGCAGCGAGGCCTGATTCGCCGGCTGGCCGTACTCCGCTCGTCCCCGCGAAGGCGGGGACCCGGTAGGCCGAGCCCGATCGCAAACGCTCCGTCTGGATTCCCGCTGGCGTGGGAATAGGCGGATCGAAACACAGAGGTCCGAACATTGCTGCGCAGGATTGTGGCGGCGATCATCCTGGTGCCGCTGGTCATCATCATCGTCGTCTTCGCTGTCGCGAACCGGCAGAACGTGACGATCTCCTTTGATCCGTTCGGCGGTGACACGCCGGTCGCATCGCTGTCGCTGCCCTTGTTTGCGCTGATCCTCGGGTTGCTCATCGTGGGCGTCATTATCGGCGGCGTGGCCTCCTGGCTCGGTCAGGGCAAATGGCGGGGCGCGGCGCGCAGGTTCGAGCGCGAGATGCAGGTGCTGCGCGGCAAGCTTTCGGCCTACGAGGGCATGGCGGGTAACCCGGGCAGCGCCCCGCGTGCGGGGGAACGGCCCGCGCCGCTGCGGCTGCGGCCGCCGGCTTAGCGCCGCCGGCGGCGGCCCGCGTGGGACACACCCGGCGCAGCCATGTAGAAGAGCCCGGCTAGAAGCAAGAAATGTCGCTGATCGTCAAAATATGCGGCCTCTCGACGGCGGAGGCCCTTGATGTCGCGCTCGACGAGAGCGCCGACATGGTCGGCTTCGTATTTTTTGAACCCTCGCCGCGGCACATCTCGTTCGAGGCGGCGCGCCTGCTCGGAGAGCGCGTGCGCGGCCGGGCGCAAAAAGTCGCGCTCACGGTCGATGCCGACGACGCCTGGTTCGATGCGATCATGCAGTCGTTGCGGCCGGACATGCTTCAGCTTCACGGCAATGAGACGGCCGCGCGCGTCACGGCGCTCAAGCAACGTTTCGGCCTGCCGGCGATGAAAGCCGTTCCGATCGCGCAGAAAGACGACCTCGCTCTCGCCGCGAACTATATCGCGGTGGCCGACCGTATCTTGTTTGATGCGCGCGCGCCGAAAGATGCCACCCGGCCGGGCGGTCTCGGTAAGGCCTTCGATTGGCGGCTTCTCAAAAATCTCGCGCTTGGCGTGCCCTTCATGCTGTCGGGCGGGCTCGATGCCGGCAATGTCGCCGAGGCTTTGCGGGTCACCAGAGCGCCCGGCGTCGATGTGTCCTCCGGGGTCGAGCGCGCGCCGGGCGAGAAGGACCCCGGCAAGATCCGGGCCTTTATCCGCGCGGCGCGAAAAGCCGCACTCGCCTCGGCCCTGCCGGGCGGGAAGAAGTCGCCCGCCCCCTCGCTCTGACCCTCTCCCCACCGGAGAGAGGGAAGGCTATGAATGCGGCTTGTGTGAGAGAGTTTTGACGATGACCATCCAGCAACCGAATTCCTTCCGCACCGGGCCGGACGACAGCGGGCATTTCGGCATCTATGGCGGCCGCTTTGTCGCCGAGACGCTGATGCCGCTGATTCTGGAACTGGAACAGGCTTACGCCAAAGCCAAGGTCGATCCGCAGTTCAAGAAGGAGATGGACGGCTATCTGACGCACTATGTCGGCCGCCCGTCGCCGCTTTATTTCGCCGAGCGGCTGACGGCGCACTGCAGACAGACGGCCTCCGGCCTTTCGGGCGGCGGCGCGAAAATTTATCTCAAACGCGAGGAGCTCAATCACACCGGCGCGCATAAGGTCAACAATGTGCTTGGCCAGATTTTGCTGGCGCAACGCATGGGCAAGAAGCGCATCATCGCGGAAACCGGCGCCGGCATGCATGGCGTTGCCACCGCAACGTTGTGCGCGCGCTTCGGTCTGGAATGCATCGTCTATATGGGTTCGGTCGATGTCGAGCGGCAGAAGGCGAACGTGTTTCGCATGCAGATGCTTGGTGCCCGGGTCGTACCCGTCGAGTCCGGATCGAAGACGCTCAAGGACGCGATGAACGAGGCGCTGCGCGACTGGGTGACCAATGTGGGCACGACGTTCTACTGTATCGGCACCATCGCCGGCCCGCATCCCTATCCAATGATGGTGCGCGATTTTCAATCGATCATCGGCCGCGAGACGCGCGAGCAGATGCAAGAGGCCGAAGGCCGTCTGCCGGATTCGCTCGTCGCCTGTATCGGCGGCGGCTCGAACGCGATGGGATTGTTCCATCCTTTCCTCGACGAGCGCGCAATCGAAATTTACGGCGTCGAGGCGGCGGGCCATGGCATTGAGACGGGTATGCATGCGGCCTCGATCGCCGGCGGCCGGCCGGGCGTGCTGCACGGCAATCGCACCTACCTCTTGATGAACGAGGACGGCCAGATCAACGAGGCGCATTCGATCTCCGCCGGCCTCGACTATCCGGGCATCGGTCCCGAGCATGCCTGGCTCAACGATGTCGGCCGCGTCACGTTTTTGTCGGCGACCGATGACGAGGCGCTCAACGCGTTTCAGCTTCTCTCCAAGCTCGAAGGCATCATCCCGGCGCTCGAGCCTGCGCACGCCATCGCCAAGGTGCTCGAGCTCGCGCCCAAAAAGCCGAAGGATCACCTGATGGTCGTCAATCTCTCCGGCCGCGGCGACAAGGATCTCGCCACGGTCGCCGCGCATCTGCAGGGCCAGTCGCAATCATGACCCGCATTGATCGGCGCTTTGCCGCGCTCAAGGAGGAGGGCCGCGCCGCGCTCATGACGTTCGTCATGGGCGGCGATCCTGACTACGAGACGTCGCTTGCGATCGTCAAAGCGCTGCCGCCGGCCGGCGCCGACCTGATCGAGATCGGCATGCCGTTCACCGATCCGATGGCCGACGGTCCGGCGATCCAGGCGGCGGGCCTGCGCGCACTCAAAGGCGGGCAGAACATGAAGCGGACGCTGTCGCTGGTGCGCGAATTCCGCGGCGGCGACGATGCGACGCCGCTCGTGCTGATGGGCTATTACAATCCGATCTACATTTACGGCGTCGAGCAGTTTCTCGTCGATGCCAAGGCCGCCGGCGTCGATGGCCTGATCATCGTCGACCTGCCGCCGGAGGAAGACACCGAATTGTGCCTGCCGGCGCTCAAGGCCGGCTTCAATTTCATCCGGCTGGCGACGCCGACCACCGACGACAAAAGATTGCCGGCAGTGCTGGCGAACACCTCGGGCTTTGTCTATTACGTCTCGATCACCGGCATCACCGGCTCGGCCGCGCCCGATGCCGGCAAAGTCAGTGAGGCGGTCAAGCGCATCAAGCGGCACAGCACGCTTCCGGTCTGCGTCGGTTTCGGCGTGCGCACCGCCGAGCAGGTGCGCGCGATCGCGCACGGCGCCGACGGCGTCGTGGTCGGCTCGGCTTTGGTCGATACAGTGCGCAAGCACCTCGGCGCGGACGGCAAGGCGACCGCCGCAACCGCGGGCGCGGTGGCGGATCTTGTTCGCGCGCTGGCGGGCGGCGTGCATGGCGCGCGCCGCGTACCGGCCTAGGCCGGCGGCGGCGCAGGTCGAAAATCGCGCCCATCTGTTTGGGCCATTGCCCGCCTCGCCCAACGCTGCGGGAACGCGGTGTGCCGCCATCGCGTAACCGCGCCGCGCATGCTTGCCGACTGCGAACCCTATTCGGTAGACTTTGAAAATCGCGCGGGCGCTTCGCACGTCCGACGCAATGCGCTTACAAAATAGTCGTATAAATCGGGAGGAAAAAATATGGCTAATCGGATTCTGACCACCCATGTCGGCAGCCTGCCGCGGCCGGCGAAATTTCTCGAAGTCAGCCAAAAGCGCACGCTTGGCGAGAAGTTCGACGAGGCGGCTTATGAGGCGGAACTGAAAAACGCCGTGGCCGAGGTCGTCCAGAAGCAGAAAGAGGCCGGCGTCAGTCTGATCAACGACGGCGAACTCGCTCATACCATGGGCTGGGCCTACGATTACGGCTCGTGGTGGTCCTATGTGATCCGCCGGCTGGGCGGCGTCGAGGTCGTCGACACCGGGCTCTGGTTCACGAAATTGTCGGCGCACACCCAAACGCCGATGGCGCCGAAGGATTTCGTCGTCGGCGACTGGGGCGAGCGCCGGGACATGTCCAAGTTCCATGAAGCTTATATGGACCCGCAGTCCGGCTGCGGTCTGCCCGAGCAGTTCATGACCAACCATAGTCCCCTGGTCAACGGGCCGATCAAATACAAAGGCCAGGACCTGATCCAGCGCGATATCGCCAACCTGAAAGCCGGTCTCAAGGCGGCGGGGCTTGGAACCGAAGGGGCGTGGATGAATTCGATCGCGCCGGCAAGCTGCGCGCGCATGCCCAACGAATATTACAAGAGCGAAGAGGAGCTCCTGTACGCCTGCGCCGACGCCATGCACGAGGAATACAAGGCGATCATCGATGCCGGCTTCATTGTCCAGCTCGACGATCCGGCGATCGGCGAAAACTGGGATCAGCAGAAGAACGAGCCGAGCGTGGAGGGCTACCGGCGCTACACCAAAATGCAGATCGACGCGCTGAACCATTCGATCAAGGGATTGCCGTCGAGCAAGATCCGCTTCCACCTGTGCTGGGGCAGCTGGCACGGCCCGCACACCACCGACATCCCGATGAAGCACCTCGTCGATCTGATGCTGGCGGTGAACGCGGACTATTATTCATTCGAGGCCGCCAACGCCCGGCACGAGCACGAGTGGAAGCTCTGGAAGGACATCAAGCTGCCGGCCGGCAAGAAGATCCTGCCCGGCGTGGTCACGCATTCGACCAACCTGATCGAGCATCCCGAACTGGTCGCCGACCGCATCTGCCGTTTCGCCGAGGCGGTGGGGGCCGAGAACGTGATCGCTTCGACCGATTGCGGATTGGGCGGCCGCGTCCACCCGCAGATCGCCTGGGCCAAGCTCAAGGCGCTGTCGGAAGGCGCCGAGCTCGCCTCCAAGCGGCTTTACTCGAAGGTCGCGGCGTAGGCCGCGGCAACCAAGCCCGCGAAAACGGGCACTTGCTTTTGCGGCCCGCGCCGGTGAAATCCGGCGCGGGCAGCGAGCAGGAATGGATACTGAGATCCCCAAGCGCACGAGCGACGAAGTGGCGGTTGCGCGTCAGCGCCTGCCGGTCGCCAAGACGACAAGAACGCTCGCTGCGTTGATTGTCGTTGCGGCGGTTATGTTTGCCGCCGCATTGGTCGCGCTTGCCAGCGCGATCGTCGTATCGCGCCAAGCGGCTGAACGCGAAGCGCGCGTGTTCGGCAGCACCAGCGCCACTGCCTTCCGCGAAGCGGCCTGCGATCATGCGCTGCGGCTCGTCGTCGCCGGGTTGCCGGGTGAGGGCGCTCTCCCTTCCTTATTTCGGTCGCGGCCCCTGCAAGACGATCTGTCGTTCTTCGGCTCGGCGCATGATTGCACCTTTCGGCTCGCGTTGGCCGGGCATACCGGCCTGGTCAGCAGCGCCGCTTTCAGTCCGGACGGCGTCAGCGTTGTCACATCATCCTGGGATAGCACCGCGCGGGTGTGGAACGCACAGACCGGGGCAGTCACCGCGACGCTATCCGGGCACAAATTTTGGATGAACAGCGCGGCGTTCAGTCCCGATGGCGGGCGCATCGTCACCGCCTCCTGGGACAAGACGGCGCGCGTGTGGGACGCCAAGACCGGCGCGGTTCTGGCAACGCTCGCCGGTCACACCGACCGCGTCAATGGCGCAGCCTTTAGCGCCGACGGTACGCGCGTGATCACAGCGGGCAACGACCACACCGCGCGATTGTGGAACGCCGCGACCGGCGAAGTTCTCATCAAGCTTGTGGGACACGCCGATGCCGTGACCGCCGCCACCCTCAGCCCGGACGGATCGCGCGTGGCCACGGCGTCGTTCGATACCACGGCGCGCGTCTGGTCGGCCGAGACGGGCGTCGAGATCGCGATGCTCGCGGGCCATGCCAGTTGGGTCTGGAACGCGCAATTCAGTCCCGATGGCACCCGCGTCGTCACCGCATCCGAAGACAGGACCGCACGCGTCTGGGATGCCGCGACCGGCGCGCTGCTCCTGACTTTGTCAGGACATGCCGGCCCGGTCTTGAGCGCGATGTTTAGTCCGGACGGCAGCCGTATCGTGACTGCGTCTTTCGACAAGACCGCGCGCATCTGGGACGCTGAAACAGGCAACGCGGTGGCGACGCTCGCCGGCCATGGCGACTGGGTGTGGACTGCGTCCTTCACCGCCGATGGCAAGCGCGTCGTCACGGCGTCGCAAGACGGCACTGCGCGCGTCTGGGACGCCCGCAACGGCGCGCTTGTTGCGGTGCTCTCTGGCCATGCCGGGCCGGTGTTCCGGGCGGCCTTCAGTCCGGATGGCAGCGCGGTCGTGACCGCTTCCTTCGACAACACGGCGCGCGTCTTCGCGCTGAACAGAGGCGCACCGGCCGTTGTGTTTTCAGCGCATGCGGATGCGGTCACCGCGGCCGCGTTCAATGGCGACGGCACGCGCGTTGTTGCAGCTTCGCAGGACAACACCGCGCAAATCTGGAACGCGGCGACCGGCGCCGCCGTCGCTCCGCCCTTGCGCCACGACGACGCGGTGACCGCCGCTTCGTTCAGTCCGGATGGCAGCAAGGTCGTCACGGCATCGGACGACAAGACGGCGCGGGTGTGGGATGCAACGAGCGGCGCGCCACTGGCCACGCTCGTCGGGCACAGCGAGCGCGTCGTCGCGGCGGCGTTCAGTCCCGACGGCACGCGCATCCTCACCGCGGCTTTCGACCATACGGCGCGACTATGGGACGCCAGCACCGGAGCCGCTCTCGTCACGTTCAAAGGCCACACCGACTGGGTGAGCGGCGCAAGCTTCAGCCCGGATGGCGCGCGGGTCGTGACGGCGGGCTTCGACCGCACGGCTCGGTTATGGAAGGCTGAGACGGGGGACCCGATCGCGACGCTTACCGGGCACAACGATCGCGTGATCGCCGCCGCGTTCAATCACGATGGTTCGCGCGTTGTCACGGCATCGGCGGATCGCACGGCACGACTTTGGGACGGCAATTCCGGTGCGCCGATCGCCACGCTCGCGGGACACGGCGACTGGGTGAACGGCGCCGCCTTCAGCGCCGACGGCGGGCGCATCGTTACCGCCTCGTTCGATGGCACCGCGCGCGTGTGGGACGCTGAGCGCGGCACGCTCCTGGCGATACTCGCCGGGCATACCGATCGAATACTGAGCGCGAAGTTCAGCCGCGACGGCTCGCGTATTGTCACTGCCTCGGCGGATCACACGGCGCGGATTTGGGATGCTGACCGCGGGATCGTATTGGCGACACTGACAGGCCCCGCGGGCGAGCTGGTAGCGGCAGCATTCAGCCCGGACGGCACGCAGGTCGTCGCCGCCTCACTCGACCACAGCGTCTATGTCTGGCGGCTCGACCCGCTTACCCTGATGCAGGCGGACCGCCGCCGCGCCTATGTGTGTCGCGAGCGGCTCATCGGCGCACCATCGTTCAGCGACCGGGAGATGCAGGATCCGCTCCTGCGCGGGCGCGAAGAGTTGCGCAATCCTTGCGACCGCCTGGGGCCGCTGAGCGCCTCGTACTACCGACACGGGGTCGCCGGTCTCATCGCGGCCATCCGCAACGCCTTCTCGCGGTGAGCGGCCGGCGGAAGGGCCGTTTACCGCTATTTCCGCGGCTGAAATTGGGTTTGGACTTCGCGCCGCATCCTGCGTTATATTTCGTTATATATAGCGAGTGATCGGCGAACCGAACGAGAAGCGGTCCTGCAATGGTGAAAATTCGGAGTGAGAAGCTGACGACCTGCCGCGTGGCGGCCGATGGCGCGGAGGTCGGGCTCGAGTTCGTCGATGCTTCCGGCGCTCCCGTCAGATTGGAGATGCCCGTCGAGCAGGCCGAGTCTTTGATCATGACATTGCCGCAGCTGCTCGCTTGCGCGCTGCGGCAGAGAACCGGCGATCAAGATGCCCGCTATGTCTTCGGGCTTGGCGAATGGGCGATCGAAAGCGCCAAGGGGCAAGCCTGCCTGATCGCCACGCTCAAAACCCCGGACGGCTTCGAGGTCTGCTTCGGCATCCCGTTCGAGGCGTGCCGCTCGCTTGGCTGGAATCTGCTGCGCGCGGCCGAGACGCACGATCCAGAAGAACAATCGGCGGAGCGGTGCCGGCTGACTTTGAACTGAAGGTTCGGGCGGTGCTCTGCTGCGCCGAACAGAACGAAGGCGAGCAGCGACAAGTCCGGCCGGGATTTTAGCGGGAAGCCGGCGGGCGCCGAGCGGTTTCGATGATGCCGGACCTTGTTCGGCAAAATCACCCGGGCTATGTCCCGGCTGGAAACGCGCTATATTTTTCTGAATATCACGAAGCGCCCAGCCAAGCATCGCCTTCGGCGGCAACAGCCGGCATGGGTCAAGCACAGGGAGGGAAACCGCAATGAATGCACCGGCAGGAAAATTTCTCGTTGAAGATACCTGGCGAGGCCGCGTCTTCGGCACCGAATGGCGGAACGCCGCCGGCGGATCGCTGGACGTGCTGGAGCCGGCGACCGGTGCCAAGATCACGAGCGTCGGCAACGCTACCGCCGCCGATGTACGCAAGGCCGCCGCCGAAGCGCGCGCCGCGCAGCCCGGCTGGGCGGCGACGCCGTACGAAGAGCGCGCCGCCATCCTGCGCAAGGCAGCCCGCGTGCTGGAAGACAATCAGGAGGAATTGATCCCCTGGATCGCGCGCGAAACCGGCGGCATCCCGGCCAAAGCCGGCTTTGAAATCCACATGGTGACGGAGGGCCTCTATCGCGCCGCGGCAATGTGCACGGAGCCGCAGGGCTTGGTGCTGCCGTCCAATCCCGGCCGCATCAGCCTCGCTCGCCGCATTCCGCGGGGCGTCATCGGCATCATTTCGCCGTTCAACTTCCCGCTCATCCTGTCGATGCGGGCGGTCGGGCCGTCGCTGGCGACCGGCAATGCCGTGGTGCTCAAGCCCGATCCGCGCACCGTCATGACCGGCGGATTCATCATCGCGCGGGTGTTCGAGGAAGCGGGCCTGCCGAAGGGCGTGCTGCATGTCCTTCCCGGTGGCGCCGAGGCCGGCGAGGCGTTGTGCACCGACCCGGACATCGCGATGGTCTCGTTCACCGGATCGAGCCATGTCGGCCGCCGCATCGGCGAGATCGCCGGCAAGCATCTGAAAAAGGTGCAGCTCGAGCTCGGCGGCAAGAATGCGGTGATCGTGCTGGAAGACGCCGATATCGATGCCGCCGCTTCTGCCATCGCCTTCGGCGCCTGGTTCCATCAAGGCCAGATCTGCATGACCACCGGCCGCATCCTGGCGCAGAACAAGATCGTCGCGGCGTTGACCGAGAAGCTTGTCGCCAAGGCCAATCACCTGCCGGTCGGCGATCCGCTCGGCCAGGTCGCGCTCGGGCCGGT
>Ga0210401_10003168_pt1 | contig 17709 bp, 14 predicted proteins | sample IncBWH32MmetaG_FD_150866 | JGI IMG/M metagenome (GOLD analysis project Ga0210401, IMG submission 150866) | Forest soil microbial communities from Barre Woods Harvard Forest LTER site, Petersham, Massachusetts, United States - Inc-BW-H-32-M | ecosystem: Environmental > Terrestrial > Soil >... | reverse complement strand
CAGCGCCACTCGTTTGCGTCCCGGACGGGTCAACGCCGACGCCAACGCCGGTTTCCGTGGTGACGCCATGATACTTAACCGGCCGCCCGGTAACCGGGTCGATGTAAGTTCCCGACTCGTAGCCGACTCCAACGCTCTCGGTTGTCGAGACACGACTGGTCGCCTCGGGCTTCTTATCCAGGCGCGCTGCTACAACCTGGGGGCTCATGGGCCGAGCGGCAACATCGTCTCCTTCAGGCCGAAGCGCGAAATCGTCCAGCAGGACGTCCACCGGCTTGTCTTTCTCGGGGTAGAAGGCGACCTCCACAACGATGCAGCAGCGATTGACGTTAGCCGAGAATTTCTTGTGGACTTGGTCGGAGGTCAATAGTTCCGCGCCGATCACGACCGCGTCGCGTTCCGCGTGCGCGTGGTATTTGTCGGCATCCTCTCGCGGCACAGTGCCTTTAGGGCCGGCGGTAGCGACAGATGCAGCAGCAATCACAGCAAGGGAGGCCCAGAGTCTTCTGTTCATCGCGCCACCTCGGGTCTATCGCCGATACTGCTCCTGCGTAATGAGTCAGTCAAGCGCCAACTCGTTGCAGATACGCGGTTTCCCGGTGGTGCATATTTGACGGCCGCGCGACGAGCGGAATGATGTGAAAACACTGTTCGCAGGTACCATTGCGCGGTAAAGAGTTCGCGTGTATGCTTGAAAAATGTTGAGCAACCCCCAGACGACTTTCCGCGCGACAGCTTGTTGCTGTCTCTGCTGTACTTGTGTGTTTTCTGGCGCGGGGAGGCTGGGCATCTAGCAACGCAAGTTTAGCCTCGGTTTTCTGAACCCACCGCCAGAACGAAATTGGCCGGTGGGTTTTTTGTTTTTTGGTTCAGGGTTTCCGGTGTAAAGAATTTCAAACGCGAATTTACATAGTGAAAGAGGAGATTGAAAAAATGGCTGAATATAAACATCCCGAAATTCTGGTTTCCACCGAATGGGTCGCAAAAAACCTGAATGCGCCGAATACCCGCTTGGTGGAAGTCGATGTGGACACTACCGCATACGATCAGGGACACATTCCCGGCGCGGTGGGCTGGAACTGGCAAACGCAACTTCAGGACAACATTCGCCGCGACCTGATTGACAAGTCTGCCCTCGAGGCATTGCTGAGCAAGTCGGGCATCTCGAATGACACAACCATTTTGCTATACGGCGACAACAACAACTGGTTCGCGGCGTATGCGCTTTGGCAGTTGAAATATCACGGCCACAAGGACGTGAAGCTGGTCAACGGCGGACGCAAGAAGTGGCTGGAGGAAAAGCGCCCGATCACGACTGAACCGACGAAGGTGGCGGCAACGACGTATCGCGCAGGCGAACCGGATGAGTCGATTCGCGCGCGGCGCGAGGAAGTGCTGGCGATCGTGGAAAAGAAGAAGCCGGGACGTCTCGTGGATGTGCGTTCGGTGGACGAGTTCAGCGGGAAAATCATTGCCCCTCCAGGAATGACCGAGACGGCGCAGCGCGCGGGTCATATTCCCGGCGCGGCGAATGTTCCGTGGGCCCAAGCGGCCAACGAGGATGGAACGTTCAAGTCGGCCGAAGCGTTGGCAAGCCTCTACGGCGCCAAGGGGGTGAGCGGAGCGGACGAGACCATCGCCTACTGCCGCATCGGCGAGCGAAGTTCGCACACCTGGTTCGTGCTGAAGTATCTTCTCGGCTACGACAACGTGAAGAACTACGATGGTTCATGGACGGAATGGGGTAACCTAATCGGCGCTCCGGTTACAAACGAGACGGCTTCAACTTCAGGTTCGTTGGCCGCAGGAGCGCGTTGATCGGGCGGATAGACGAATTGATTCAGGCATTGTAGTGCGTGTCTTAGTGTTCTTTGTGAAAGGGCCGGGCTAAAGCCCGGCGCCAACACAGGTTTTTACGATTTTGCCCGGAAAGAATCGGATCGCGAGTGCCAGAGCTTGTGGGCTTGATTCTTTCCGGATTCGGTGGCGCGGTCGCCAAGTGGTGAGGCAAAGGTCTGCAAAGCCTTGGCGGAATAAGCCTCGGTTCATGGTTTTCAATGGCTTAGAAGGGAGTTAATCGACGTAATTCGGGTTGTACGGGCAATTTGGGTACAGTTTTGGGTATAGATACGGGTACAGATTTTTTCAGGGGTGGCGATGCCGAAGTGGTCGAGGCGTTGGCCTGCAAAGCCGATCTTAGTGGGTTCGAGTCCCACCGCTACCTCCATACAATTTAACACTCACGAAAGAATTCTCTTCCGTCTGTCGTGAAACGCCTCAAACATCTCGTGTCGTCCCTCGGTCTGTAAATTATTCGATTTTGTTCTTGGGAAGTTATCGTTGCCCCGCAGCGCGCGATCTTCGTAAGGGCACAAGGGTCTGAAAACTGTTTGCTTCTGCCCATGCGTCAACGCATCGCGTGTGTAGCGTCACCTTCATTTCACCCATCCCCGTCTTTGCCAAAAAAGTCGTCCCATTCATGGAAGTTATGAGGTCATGGGCATCTCGGCACTGATGGCAGACAGATCGGGAAGGTCGTTCGCGTTTGAGAATGGCGAGTGCGTTGAGTGTTTTGACGATTGCGCCTCGCTCTGCCTCATCAATCGCGAGCGTTATCACACGCTGACCGATGGCGTCTTGCGCGACTTCGATGCGACTGGGCAAGCTTTCGGGGTCGGTTTCCAATACAGCGGCTTCATAGAACTTCATCCACGCGTAATTTGCGCTCATAGGCGTTTCCCTTTCCGGGGCTATTAACGACGCCTAAACTTAGACGGTAGTTCGGTGGAAGATGGTTACCTTTATTCTGGGGACCGCTCAAAAAAGAATGAGATCACTGGATCTAACGGACCGATCCGTGACGGAATCGAATTATAGGAACATTTACTGCGATGGTTGAAAATCTGCGCGAACAGGCCAGACAACACGATGAGGAGTTCACCAAATATGGCGATCGATTCAAACTGCCTGATTACGCTCGTCCTCGAGGTTGCCCCGGATACGCCTCAAAACAAAAAGACCCGGTAGGTTGACGACTACCGGGTCTCGTTCTGAACCTAGCAGACGCTAAGACTCGTTCGGCGGTAACTTTGCGCGGGGCGAGAGGCATTCCAAATACGCTTTGATCTCTGTCGAAGCGCCTTCCCAGTTACCCACGTTCGCATCAGCAGCGGCTTGATGGAGGAAGATCTGACACCGGTTGAATGGTGGAATCACTCTCAAGGCTCGTTCAGCATAGTCGAGTATCTTACTTCCGGGCTCGTTCCTGGAATCGATGATGGCCTGCGCCATCTCGGCAAGTGCGTTTTGAGATTTTTCGGCTGATTCTTGTATCTCCCTCGCGCGCTCACCGATCGTTTCCAAAAGCTTCGCGCGCCGTGCATTGTCGGTGCTAGTTGTTGCTGCGGTTGCTGGCATTCTGAGACTCCGTTCTTTGCTAGACGTATGGATTGGGGCCTGGGGGCTTGAGACCTGGTACATTGGACGTAAGTATGCCACAAGTTGATAAGGCGAGCGCTAAGTGCCCTGTGAATAACTTATAGCCTCCTCGTTTTAATGGTTACGTCATTGTTGCCACCAGGCATACTTCACGCAAATTCTGATACCCAACCCACCTTCTATCCTTTACAAACAATCGATGAGTGCCAGGGTCTGCGACCCCACCCATGAGACTAGCTACGTGGTAAAAAGAGGTACCGATGTCCTATAAGGTTTGCTACACCTATGAAAAACAGAGGGTATGCTACACCGTGGGAACCCCTATTTGGACGCGCCAATTGCCCCCGTGGGACTCGCGTGGAGAATCGGGGGATGGAGGCTACCCTGGGATTGTGAATGATCTGAGTCTGATCGCCTCAGTTCATAACTTGGCGAACGGTATTTCGGACAGAGCCACCCAACAGGCCTTGCGTAGTGGCCTTCAATTCGCACTCTCGGCGATCCAGAAGCGCGGCGCGGAGCACGGACTTACCGTCAGCGAGATCAAACACGGTGAAGCCGCAACCGCATAACCGTATTCCCGAGGCTCGGTGTTTGGGGACACCCAGCCATTCACTCTCAGAGGCTTTCATTTCGCTGGGTAGTTCTTCTCGATCTTTTTTATGATCTCCTCCGCTTTGGAAATCGCGTCAACGATAATGGTCTCCCGCGCCGGACATGATCGCGTAATCCGTGTGCCCCGTGCTGCGCGCCGACCGTAGGGTGCTCGTTCGAACATCGTGCGCGTGTTCGAAGCACCTCGTCGCGCAGCGTGATCCAAGAACGGGCGTGTCAGCGGCTTGTCAACGTGATGTCAAACGACGCTACGTTTTTGGTCGGTGCCCTTAGTTCTTTGTTAGTCCTGCCTGCGGTGCGTTTTTGGGCCTGTTGATTCCTTCGCGTTCTCGAATACTTACAACAGATTTCAGGAGACGGGAATGGACAAGGTCATTCGCATTCTTGTGGCGAACCGACCCCGGGTGATGCGCGAGTTGTTGCTGGCTACGCTTGCGGACCGCCCGGACATAGAAATTGTGGGGGAAGTATCCAACGAAGCGGAAATTCCGGCGTCGGTAAAGAGGACCGCACCTGATTTGTTGTTGATTTCTTTGGATGAACTCGGCCAGCGTCCGAAGATTTGCGACACGGTGCTGCGCGCGCATCCGGACATCCGGATTGTCGCTGTGGCTACGGAACACAATCGCAGCGTGTGCTATTGGGCGTCGCTGCAGCTCGACATTCACTGCAGTGACATTGAGCCATCGCAGGAGGGGATTCTGGGCGTGATGCGAAATATCGCGGGAGCGGGAGGAGTGGCGTGATGCGGAATCGCCGGATACGGGAAGGGGTGACAGCCCTGGCAAGTTGGGGCGCAGCGTGCTGCGGCCCTACAGGGACGTTGCGCGTCTCGATGGTCGCCGGGCTTCTTTGCGTGTTGTTGCACGGCGTTCCGGTGTTGGCACAGGACGCCGGGCGGCCTAATACGCGTGACCGGGAGACATCCGAGCAGAGGCGTCCGGCGGAAAGCTCCGATCTGGTAAAGGAAAATTTGGAGCGAGTGGCAGCGTCGGCGGTGCAGATCAAGGCCGTACTGATCAAGGATCAGGGCCTGCTCGTGGAGTTGAAGAGGTGGGTGGCGAAAGAGGCGGGCGATAACGGGCAGGTGGTGGAGGATTCGGCGGTCAGCGACCAGGGGATTTTTGAGCGGCTGGATCAGGACCTGGCGTTTCGTTCGGTGGCGACGCGGTTGGTGCAGCGATATGGCTACCTGCTGCCCAGTGTGAATCCGGATTCCGACGCGGCGAAGGAGCAGGACCTGATTCTGAAAGAGCGTGCGCGGCGATTGGTGCAAATCGAAGGGCAGGAGGATGCGCAGTCATTGCAGCCACGTTCTGAAGAGAAAGTGGAACGGACATCTTCGTGCGATCCGCGGCGCGACGCTGACTGTGACGAGGCTTCGGCAGACCGCCCGAAGTCGCGAACACCGCGCCGCCAAGCGGCGCCGGATACGGACTCGACGTTACCGGTGTTGCCTGACTTGATGTCGCCAGGATCGGTGTCGCCTGCCGATCTGGCGCGGACGTTGCGGGCCGCGTCGGGCGGTGAGGATGGAGGCGTGCCGCCTTCACTCGGAACAGATGCGAGTTTCAGTCTGGCTTCTAACCCGATGAAGCGGCCGCAGGATGGCAACGGTATTGGGCTCGCGACGAGGCCGGAGATGGATGGCGGCGGCAATGGGCGCAATCCGCTGCTCGATTTGTTTCCCCCGCCGGGCGTAGACACGGCGCGTGGCGGGGTCGCGACCGGCAAAGATACCAAGAACCTGGTGAGGCTGCCCGGAAGCCGGGGCGGAACGGATACGAAGGATCTGGCGCCGGTGGTGATGGAGCGGAAGCTGAATCCGTATTCGGACGTTCCGTCTCTTTACGACTTGTACGTGCAGGCATCGCCTCGCGAACGGAATCTCGACCGCTTCGGGTTGGAGATGTTTCGCAACGGGACGCGCGACCTTGATGCGATTCCGATGGACCTGCCGGTGGGGCCGGATTACGTGGTGGGGCCGGGCGACGGGCTGGCGATTGATCTGTGGGGTGGATTCTCTCAGCGATTCACGCGGACCGTGGATCGCGAAGGGCGCATTGCATTGCCAGAGGCCGGGCCGTTGTTGGTGAGCGGGCGGACACTGGGAGATGTGCAACAGGCGGTGCAGCAAGCACTGCGCTCGCAGTATCAGGATGCTTCGGCGGATGTTTCTTTATCGAGGTTGCGGACGGTTCGCGTGTATGTCGTGGGAGAAGTGGCGGAGCCGGGGGCGTACGACATCAGTTCGCTTTCGACGCCGTTGAATGCGCTGTTTGCCGCGGGCGGCATAACGCAGCGCGGATCGTTGCGTGCTTTGAAGCATTACCGCGGAAAACAACTGATTGAGGAGGTGGACGCGTACGACTTATTGCTACGAGGAGTGGGGTCGGACGCGAAACGACTGGAGAACGGCGACTCGCTGATGGTGCCGACGGTGGGCGCGCAGGTGACCGTGAGCGGGATGGTGCGGCGTCCGGCGATCTACGAGTTGCATGAGGAATCCTCGCTTGCCGATGCGATCAACCTGGCGGGCGGTATTTTGCCGGCGGCAGCGCTGCAGCACATCGAATTGCAACGATTGCAGGCGCATGAGAAGCGAACGATGCAGACGATTGAGGTTTCTCCTAGCGGCGATCCGGCGGCGATCGAAAAAGAGTTGAGCGCGGTGAAGATCGAGGATGGGGACGAAATTCATATCTTCCCGATCGCGGCTTACAACGAGAGCGCGATTTATCTGCAAGGACACGTACAGCGGCCGGGGCGTTATTCCTATCGCGACGGAATGAAGCTCACAGACGTTGTGGCGTCGTATGGCGATTTGCTGCCTGAGCCGGCGGGGCATTACGCGGAAATCGTTCGATTGAACGCGCCGGATTTCCGGCCAAGCGTCGAGAGCTTCGACCTTGCGGCGGCGCTGGCCAATCCAGCGGAAAGTCCCACGCTGCAGGCTCTGGACACCGTGCGAATTTTCAGCCGATACGATTTCGAACAAGCGCCAACGGTGTGGGTCGGGGGAGAAGTGCGCGCGCCGGGGAAGTACCGGACGTCCGGGCAGGCGCATGTGCGGGATGCGATTTATCTCGCAGGTGGAGTCTCGCCGGATGCGGCTTTGGATGCGGTGCAGTTGTTCCGAACGCAAGCCGACGGAACGATGAAGATCGTGAGTGTGAATCTGAATGCGGCGCTGGCGGGGAATCCGGCCGACAACTTGATTCTGCAACCGCGGGACCGATTGATGATTCATCGGAGTGCAGCGAGGGTCGAGCCGGCTACGGTGTACATCAAGGGGGAAGTGGCGAAACCGGGTCGATATCCGCTGACGAGTAACATGCACGTCGAGGATTTGATCGGCGTCGCCGGGGGATTGAAACGCAGTGCGGATAGTTCGAGAGCAGACCTGACGAGCTACGCGGTGGGTGACACGCAGCACGGGGCTCCACACAGCCAAACGGTGGAACTGTCGGCCGCGCTGGCCGGGGACGAGCCTGCGAACGTGGCGTTGCGCGACGGCGACGTCCTGACGATTCGACAGAATCCTGGGTGGAACGATCTCGCGGCGTCAGCAACGGTCAAAGGTGAAGTCGAACACGCCGGTTCGTACGGCATCAAGCCAGGGGAACGGCTGAGCTCTCTGTTAGCGCGCGCTGGAGGTTTTGGTCCGCAGGCGTACCCCTATGGAGCAGTGTTGATGAGGCGAGAAGTGCGCGACCTCGAAATAAAATCGCGCAGCGAGCTGGTGGAGCGGATGAAATTCGAGCAGGCCAACTTGAGAGCGCTGCCAGAGAACACCGCGGATGAGAAGAACGGGAAGCTGACGGCGCTGGCGCAAACACAGACGGCGCTCAATCAACTGGAGGAAAACCAGCCGATTGGACGAGTGGTGATCCACATACAGCCGGAAGTGAAAGCGTGGAGGAATACCGAAGCAGATGTGCCGGTACGAGACGGGGACGTGTTGTTGATTCCCAAGAAGGCGGACTACGTGGCGGTTACCGGACAGGTATTTAACCCGACAGCGATCGGATACAAGGCAGGACGAAGCGCCAAGTGGTACCTGAGTCAGGCGGGGGGATTGACGCAATTGGCCGACAAGAAAGCCGCGTTTGTCATACGCGCGGACGGTTCGGTGATTGGGTCGAAGAACAATCCTGGATTGTTTAGCGGAGATCCGATGGACGCGGTGCTGAAGGCGGGAGATTCCATCGTGGTTCCGGAGAAGGCGCTAAGTGTGGGTGGCCGAAACTGGGCGACTGTCTTCCAGGCGGCACAGGTGGCGTCTTCGGTGGCGTTCGCGGTGGCGTACTTCAAGCCGTGAGATTGTGACGATGGATGCGAGCGTGAAAGGGAAAGCCGTGTCGCGACCAGGAAAAGCAGTCCGATTCTTGATGATGGGATTTCACGTCGTCATCGAGCAGGTTTGTGAATGACCGTGAACGTCAATGGCAACGACGTGGTGCGCGCGCCGGAACAGCACGTTTCGGCAAATGGCAATCCGCGAAAGGTGAATGTCGTGAACTCCCAGCGAGTGCGGGAAGAACGAATTGCGCGCGCGCGGATTCTTTGGGAGAACCGGCGGACGCTGGGGTGGTCGCTTGTCTGGGGCTTCGTTGTGAGCTTGGTGGTCGTGCTGCTTTTGCCTAAGGGCTACGAGGCGACGGCGAAATTAATGCCGCCTGAAACAGGCTCTGGCAGCGGGGCGGCGTTGATGGCGGCTTTGGCGACGCGCGGGGCCGGAATGCTGGGAGGGCTTGCGGGCGAACTAATGGGGGTAAAGGGAAACGGGCCCGTGTTCGTGGAGATTTTGGAGAGCCGAACCGTTGCCGACCGATTGATCGATGAGTTTCAGCTGAGTCGCGAATACCACACTACGAAGATCGAGTACACGCGAAAGCAGCTGGAGGCGCATACGAAGATCAGCGAGGACCGGAAAAGCGGCGTGATCACGATCACGGTGACGAGTCGCGATCCGGGCCGGGCGGCTGAGATGGCACAAGCCTACGTCGGTGAACTGGACCGTCTGGTGTCGCAACTCAGCACTTCGTCTGCGCGGCGGGAGCGAATTTTTCTGGAAGAGCGGTTGAAGACGGTAAAGAGCGACCTGGACAATGCCGCCACACAATTTAGCGAATTTGCGAGCAAGAACACAGCGATTGATATTCCTGCGCAGGGCAAGGCGATGGTGGAGGCTGCGGCGGTGTTGCAGGGACAGTTGATCGCAGCAGAGGCAGAAGCGAGCGGGCTTGAGAAAATTTACACCGTCAACAACGTGCGAGTGAAAGCGCTTCAGGCGCGCATCGGGGAGTTACGGGAGCAGCTGCAAAAGCTGGGCGGCAGCTCTTCGCCCGCCGAGGTCCGGAGCGATAACTCGCTCTACCCGTCGATACGAAAACTGCCGCTGCTGGGTGTGACGTACGCGGATCTGTTTCGCCGGACGAAAATTGAAGAGACAGTGTACGAACTGCTGACGCAGCAGTACGAATTGGCGAAGGTGCAGGAGGCGAAAGAGATTCCGAGCGTGAAGGTTTTGGATAGCGCGGTGGTGCCAACGGTGAAGTCTTCGCCACATCGTGTGGCGCTTACCTGTTGCGGGACTTTTTTGGCGCTTTGCGGAACGGCGGCGTGGATTTTGTTGCGGAAGAGATGGACGGAAATCGATCCGACAGATCCTGGGCGATTGCTGGCAGAGGAGATGGCCACATCTGTGGCGATAACCGCGCGGCGATTTGCGGCTGTTGGGTCGGCTGCGCGGAGTGCGGTGGCACGTCGTTGGGGCCCGAAAAATTGGCGCGGGGCGCCGGAAGCAGTGGAGAGGAAGCGTGACGTGGCACCGGGCGTCACGCAAACCTGGCTATGACCGGAATCGAAGCGCGGACGGTAGTCAACATGGATCGGGATCTTCGGAGATGAACGGAACGGCGGCGCGACAGGTGCATTCCACCGCGGCACGAGATTTTGCGGCGCCGAAGGAATTCAGCGGTGGATTCGTAGCGAGTGAGGAAATCAGCGCGCGAGCCTCGTCCGGACGGCTGCGGGTGGGGCTAGTCCGGCAGATCGTTTACGTGGCGATTGATGTGGCGATGGTGTGGCTGGGCGGCGTCCTGGTGTTTTGGCTGAGTTTTGATTTTCACATTGAGAACGGATTTTCGGTCGCGCCTGCTGGGGGATCTGGTGCGCACATGCTGTACCCCGCGTCTCCAGGCTTCCTGGCGCTCTATGCGGCACTAATCGTGCTGGCGTGCAAGAGCCAGCATTTGTATCGGACTCCGAAGGAAGTGTCGGCCATCGGAGAAAGCACGACGGTGTTGAAAGCGGTTGGATTGGCGACGGCATTATTTGTGATGTTTGTATTCGCTTCGGGGAATAAGGAAATGTCGCGCGTTACCGTGGCTTGCGCCGGAGTGTTAAACGTGTTCACGCTGGCGGGATGGCGATACGCGAAGCGCTGGTACGTTTTGCGGCGAGTGAATCGAGGCGAATGCTCTTCACGCGTGTTGATTGTTGGCGCTGGGCCGACCGGCCGGGCGCTCGCGGCATGGTTAGATGCGAACGGGCACCTTGGGTACTCCGTGTGCGGATTTGTGGATCCGCATCGGAACGGTGACACGCGGGTGTTGGGTTCGCTGAACGATTTTCGGCGGGTGGCGTTGGAGCAATTTGTTGATCAGGTGTTTGTGGCGTTGCCGGCCGACCGCGAAGTGGTGAAGCAGATTTTCGTGGAGGCGCGGCGTTTGCGTTTGGACATGAACGTTGTGCCGGACTTGTATGACGGATTGGGATGGCACGCGCCGATGCATGCGATCGGAGGATTCCCGGTGCTGGAGCTGCACGGGCAGCCGATTCCGGCGTTCGGCTTGGCGGCGAAGCGCGTGCTGGATGTGTTGCTTGGAATTGTGGGCTTTGGGCTGAGTTTGCCGATTGTGGGGCTCGCGGCTCTTTGGATTGCGGTGGATTCGCCGGGGCCGGTGTTTTATTCGGCGTTGCGTATCGGAAGGAAGGGAAAGAAGTTTCGCTGTTACAAGTTGCGGACGATGGTAGCGGACGCGGACATGGCGAAGGAAGGATTGCGGCAGTCAAACGAGCGGAATGGACCCTTTTTCAAGATGGAGAGAGACCCGCGGATTACGCGAGCGGGAATCTGGCTTCGGAGATTTAGCGTTGACGAGTTGCCGCAGCTCATCAACGTCATTCGAGGAGATATGAGTTTAGTTGGGCCTCGGCCGCATCCGTTGGACGATGTCGAGCTTTACCGGGCAGAGGATTTGCGGCGGTTGGATGTTAAGCCGGGAGTGACGGGGTTGTGGCAGGTGACGGCGCGGCGGGATCCCTCGTTCGAAACGAATATGGCGCTGGATCTGGAGTACATCGAGAGGTGGAGTCTGGCTCTGGATTTCAGGATTTTGTTGAAGACTTTGCCGGTTGTGTTGCGGGCGGAAGGGCATTGAGGTTTATGGCGATGAGTGCCGTGCCAGAGGTTCGGCAAGCGGCATCGCGGTCTGCGATTGCTTCTGATGGGCCGGTTGGAGATTTATTTGCTCCGGGTAGGTTGCGGGCTTTGGGAGTTAAGTCGGCGTGGTCTTTGGTGGACCAGGGACTGACGGCGCTCACTGGTTTTTGCGTGACGTTTCTTCTGGCGCGATGGCTGGCGCCGGAAGTGTACGGAGCGTACGCGATTGCGTTTGCGGGGTATCTGTTTGTGGGCGGGTTGCACAACGTGATTGTGCTTGAGCCGATGAGCGTGATTGGTCCTTCGCGACATGCGGCTCGCCTGCGGGAGTATTTTCGTGCGCAACTGTTGGTGCACGGTGTGATCGTGGGTACTTGCTCCGTTGGAGTGGCTTGCGTTGCGGCAGCTGTGTGGATGGTTGCGCCCGCGAGCCCGCTGGCCGGAGCGATTGCGGGCAGCGGGTTGGCACTTCCGTTTTTGCTGTCACTGTTTCTCGCGCGCCGGATATGTTACGTGAGGCAGCGGCCGTTTACGGCGACACTCGGCAGTGGATGTTGTCTCGGGTTGGCGCTTGTTGGCCTGTACGGGCTTCGCCATTTTGGTTGGATTAGTCCGTGTTTGGTGTTTCTACTTGTTGGAGTGGGGAGTCTTACGGGTTCGTGTGTGGTGTTGCGACAGGTTGGCGTAAGTACGCTTCGGGAAGTGGGCGTTTCCGACGAGCGGCGGATTACGTGGACTTCGGCGTTGAGAGAAAACTGGGCCTATGGGCGATGGTTGGTCGGCAGCACGATTTTGTATTCGGTATCGGGGCAAGTGCAGATGATTTTGGCAGCGGCGTTTCTGGGCTTGGGCGCGGCGGGAATATTGCGAGCGATGATGCTGCCAGCGGCGGCGATGACGCAAGTTGTCACCGCAGCGGGTTTGTTGGTGATGCCGGGGTTTTCGTACGACTTCGGGCAGGGGTTGGTGGGTCGTATGCGGCAGAAAGCAGTGATTCTGAGCGCAGTTTTGTGTGGAGTAGGAATTTGTTTTTCGGTGGTGTTATGGCTCGTCGCGGGGCGGGCGGAGCATCTTTTGTTCGGGGCCAAATATGCGGCGTACGCGTGGCTTATGCCGATGCTTTCGCTGGTTCCAGCCGTCAATGGATTGACGATGGGTTTCTCGACCGCGCTGCGCGCGTCGCAGCGACCTCAATTCGATTTGCTCGCAAATGCGATTGCTGCGCCGATCGCGGTGGTTTCGGCGGTGAGTCTTATTCGGTGGTGGGGTCTTGCAGGTGCGGCCGTGAGTATGTTGACCGGTTTTGTTGTGTATATGAGCGTGAACTGCTGGGCCTTTTATGCCGGGCTTGGACTAGAAACTAGGACTGACATTGCCATCGACGGTGCCACTCGATGAGGACAACGGAGGTTATTCAACGGGAATACTACGAGCGCACGGCGCATTCGTACGATGCGGCGCACGTGCGCGACGGAGATGAACATTACCTTGCTTTGCGGCATATCGCTGGATTCTTTGATGTTTTGGGGATATCGAGTGTCTTGGACGTTGGTTGCGGGACTGGAAGAGGCGTGAAGTATTTCCTGGAGAAGAGGCCCGCAATGACGGTGCATGGCGTCGAGCCGGTAGATGCGCTGATTGACCGGGCAGTTCACGCGAATTGCGTGCCCCCTGGATCGATTATTAAGGGTTCCGGGGACGCCCTGCCTTTCGCGGACCGGAGTTTCGACGCAGTGTTTGAGTGCGGAATTCTGCATCACGTTAAAGAGCCTGACCAGGTTGTGCGCGAGATGATGCGGGTTTCTCGGAAGGCTGTTTTTCTGTCGGACGAGAATCGATTCGCTCATGGGACCACATTTGGGCGGTGGGCGAAGTTGCTGTTGTGCAAGATGCGAATGTTTCGAGCGGCTTATCTGCTGAAGACTGCGGGCAAGGGCTATCGCTTCTCGGAAGGCGATGGCTTGGCTTACTCGTACAGCGTGTTCGATGCATTGGAAGTGTTGTCGGAGTGGTCTGACCGGGTGATTGTGATTCCGACGGATGAGGTCAAAACGAAGAGCTTGTTTCATCCACTGCTGACTTCGTTTCACGTATTGCTTTGCGCTGTTCGGGATGGTGGCAACTAACGGTAGGCGTCGGTAGCCGTAAGGGATTCGAATGATGGGCTTGACAAGATTCGCGCATGAGGTGTCGCAGGCTTCGCACTACCGGCGAAGGCCGATCGCAGCATTGCGCTACGCGTACGCGAAGTGGGTTTTCCGGCGATTCCGCCAGGCGAGTCCGTTGAACTTTCTTTTGAGCCTCGGAATCGATGTCGACCTGGCATTTCTGGGGTTTTCCAAATGGCGCTCGATCTTGGAGAGCGTCGTTTCGTCCGTGCAAAACGGAAATAACGGTCAGGGCGGGATCAGTTTTGACGACGGGAAGATTCTCTACGGGTTGGTGCGGGCGCTTAAGCCGGACTATGTCATCGAGACGGGCGTTGCTGCGGGCGTATCCACATCTTTTTTGGGGGCGGCACTTCTGGAGAATGGGCGCGGACGGTTGTTTTCGATCGAACTGCCGCCGGAAGTCGCTAGCCGGCGGGCATTGGCCGATGGCTCCCTGTACGCATGGCGCGAGCGCGGTGTAGGTTGGGCAATTCCTGATGAGATTAGGCGCGCGCTCGGAGACCGCCACCGATTGATTCTTCAGGACGTACGCATGGCGCTTCCAGCGTTGCTGGATGAGCTTCCTTGCGTCGACATGTTTTTTCACGATGATCTCCATACGCCAGACCAAATGTACTGGGAGTATGAAGTTGTGTGGGCCAAGCTGAGCCCGCGAGGCGTCCTTGTTTCCGACGACGCGAATCATGGTTGGATCAAGTTTTGTCGCGAGCGGGGGCTCGATGAAACTGCACTCCACAACGTCGATCGCTTGTGTGCGCTGCGCAAGGCGCCCAGGGAAGGGGCGGTTGCGAAATGAGTCTTGCTGCTCTGCATCGCGGCAGCCCAACAGCGCGAGATCATGAGTATCTGGTCGTCCGCGAGATGGCGTCATGAGAATCGCACTATTCGACTACATCGTGACGTCTGACAACGCGATCGGGAAGTGCGACCTTGCTATTCTCGCAGCTCTTTGCGAGCAGCACGAGTTCACGGTTTTTTCGACGCGATTCGAAAACCCACGGCCGGAAAGAATTCACTGGGTGCGGGTTCCGGCTCCCCGGCGGCCCATGGTGTTGCTCTACATCGTGTTCCATCTATTCGCTCCTCTCTGCTACGGGTGGCATCGCCTTCGCCATCGAATGCGCTTCGACGTCGTGCAGGTGATCGAGAGCAATCTGCTGTTTGGGGACATCGCCTATTCGCATTTTTGCCATAAGGCATTTCTCGAGCGGAATTGGAAGGGAATTGGCGCCGGCGGCCTGCGAGGCGCTCTGCGGTGGTTGGATCATCGATTGCGCGCGCTGTTCGAGCCTTGGGTGTATCGGCGAGTCACGCGGATTGTTGCGCCCTCACACGGCTTGTGCCGGGAGCTTACGAGCGCCTACCCGCAGGAGAGCAGCAAAATCCGCGTGTTGGCAAATCCTGTCGATCTTGAGAGCCTTCGGCCACCCGCAGGTTTCGACCGGTGCGCGTTCCGGCAAAGTCTGGGCTGGAAGTGCGAGGACATCGTGTTGGCCTTCGTGGCCCTGGGGCACTTCGAGCGCAAAGGGCTGCCGCTGTTGTTAGAGGCGCTTCGAGCCGCAAACAACTCGAAATTGAAAGCGATCGTAGTGGGCGGATCAAGCGGGGGCATCGCTGCGTACCGCGAACGCGCGAACAAGAGCGGGTTGAACGGAGACGTAAAATTCATCAGAACGCAAAAGGACGTCCGACCTTATCTGTGGGCAGCTGACGCACTTGCGCTCCCTTCTCACTACGAGGTGTTTCCGCTCGTAGCACTCGAGGCTGCAGCAGCAGGATTGCCTCTCCTGGTTACCCCGTTGAACGGCGTGGAGGAATTTCTGCGCGATGGCGAGAACGGGTTATTGATGCAAGGCAACGCGCACGGAGCCAGGGATTGCATTGCGCGATTCGCCGAGATGCCCATCGAGGCGAGAAGAAGCATGGGGAAGCGCGCGCAGATCGATGTGAAGCGTTACGGCGTCCCTGAATTTGTAGCGGGCTGGTCGAGATTGTACGCGGAGGCTGAGTCCCATGCCGGATGAAGCGCTGCTGGTGGCTCGAGCGCTGTTCTGGGTGTTCGCGGCGGGAGTGTTTTTGCTGCCGATGCGATGGTCGTTGTTCTGTTTCATTCTGGCCGCGCATATGGACATTACGTCCTTGACGTTCAATTCCGCGACTGCGGTTGGGTTTGAGAACACGATCCGGATTGCTGGCCTGCCTGCGCTGCTGTTGTTACGGACGGGATTTGCGCCACTAAGAGACATGACATGGGCATTGCCGCAAAAGATCTGGCTGGGACTCATCGCTTATGCGGCGATTGCTGGGTTCTGGGGCGGCTTTCCATTGTCTGCGATCAAGATGGTGGCTTACCTGGTCGCTTATTTTGTGCTGTACCTGGTTTTCTGCAGCGCATGGTGTGAGCACTGGCTGGACATCGGCTTAGTAAGGCTGATGGCCTGGTCTGTCATCGCGCTAGCGGTACTGCAAACCTTCGTCCTCGGCGATGAGTGGGGCGGACTCGAAGAGCGGTTCACATCTTTTTCGGCGCCTCAATATTTTGCGGCATTTCTTGTGGCGGTGCTGGCGATCCTGATGTTTTCCGGGGCGCGAGGGTGGTTTCACTACGCTACCTGCGGCGGTCTGATGGCTGCGATTGTATTGTCTGGCAGCCGCTACGTCTTTGTCAGCATGGTAGCGCTTGCCGTTATCGGATGCTTCCAACTTGCTTCAGGAAGACATGGATCTTTGAGATGGCGGCCGAACCTTCGAAAAATGTTGCTGACACTGGGGATTGCCGCGGCGGGGATCGGGATCCTGGTAGCCTACCTTCCCTATAACCGAATCGATGAACTGGTTGGTGCGGTGTCGGAGGACGACGCGACCGTCGAGGACGTCGGAACGTTCGCGTGGCGCCTGGGCATCTACGAAGACGTCCTTGAGCACCTGGAAAAGAGGACTGGGCCGGAGTTGTTCCTTGGTTCGGGGACCAGCAGCGGCGCCGCTTTGATGTTGAATCACGATCCTGACCACTATGACCGCGAGGGTATCGACGCCAATCGCGTGCTTCACAGCGAATTCCTGCGGGCACTGTATGAGTGGGGAATTCCAGGACTCGGGCTTCTGCTTGCTTTTGTTATCGCCACCACTGCCGGCTTCGTACAAAAAATAGCGGCGGAAGGCGGCGGAACGGCGCTCGCATTCGCGGGAGCATTGCCGTCGATCGTGCTGGGGCTCGCGATTGAAAATATGCTTGCTAGCGCGGCGTCGGCCGGAGGAGTGGGCATTTTGCTGGCGATGACGTTTGCGTGGAAAGGCGAGCCTGTTGACGTCTGGCACGGGGCTTGGGACGGCACGCCAGACGAGGTGCAGGACGGAGAGATCGATGTTTGCGGCACGGCACTGCCGACTGGATCGTGACGTCATGCGCATTCTGCTCGTTCACGAACGATACCAGCAGCGCGGCGGGGAAGATGCCGTGGCGGAAGCGGAGGCGGAGCTTCTGGAGCGGAACGGCCACAGTGTCTTCTATTACTCGCGTTATAACAGCGAACTCGCGAACGCCGGATTGCTAAAGACAGTCTCGGCCGGGATCAATGCGGTATGGGCGCCGAAGTCGTTTCACGACATGGACGAGTTAATCGAGAAGCATAAACCGGAAGTCGCGCACTTTCACAACACTCTTCCCTTGATCTCGCCTTCGGCGTACTACGCGTGTGCGCGGCGAGGAGTCCCGGTAGTTCAAACGCTCCACAATTATCGATTGGTTTGTCCGGGGGCGACGTTATTGAGGGACGGACGCGTATGCGAGGCGTGCCTTGGTAAGAGGATGGCTTGGAGGGCGGTTGCTCATGCTTGCTACCGTGGCAGCCGGCCAGCGTCGGCGGCGGTGGCCGCTTTGCTGACGACTCACAGAGTGTTGCGGACTTGGCAATCAAAGGTGGACGCGTACATCGCGCTCTCTGAGTTTGCGCGCGGAAAGTTTGCTTCGGGAGGGTTGCCGCGGCAGCGGATCGTTGTTAAGCCCAACTTTGTGCATCCCGACCCGGGGCATGC
>Ga0210401_10003165_pt1 | contig 17719 bp, 23 predicted proteins | sample IncBWH32MmetaG_FD_150866 | JGI IMG/M metagenome (GOLD analysis project Ga0210401, IMG submission 150866) | Forest soil microbial communities from Barre Woods Harvard Forest LTER site, Petersham, Massachusetts, United States - Inc-BW-H-32-M | ecosystem: Environmental > Terrestrial > Soil >... | reverse complement strand
CACGGCCCCCGGGACGAATCGAGGCCGCACTGTCCACGGCACGCAGCAACATTTCTTTGCAGCCACCGCCGCCGGGCAGAAGCCCAACGCCGACCTCGACCAGTCCGATATAGAGCTCGGCGTGCGGTTGCAGCGCGGGAGCGTGCATCGAGATTTCAGTCCCGCCTCCGAGGCACAGCCCGAACGGGGCCACCACTACCGGCTTCGGCGAGAACTTGATGGCTTGGGTCATGCCCTGGAACTGACGGATGATGAGGTCGATGTCGTCCCATTCTTCTTCCTGGATCGACATCAGCAACAGCATGAGATTGGCGCCGACGGAAAAATTAATGGCGTCATTGGTCATAACGAAAGCGTCGAAGGCATCGCCCGGACCGCCGGGTTTCAGGGTCTGGCTGATCAGCGAGATGATGTCCGCACCCAACGAGTTCATCTTGGAGTGAAATTCGATGCAGCCCACGCCGTCGCCGAGATCGACCAGCGACGCGCCGGAGTTTTTCTTGACCACACCGTTCGACTTCTTGGCGACTTCAACGGACCACACCCCGCCCGGTACTTGAACCGGCTTGTAACTGGTGTTTGCGAGGTCAAAGTACGCCCGTCCCGAAGCCGACTTGGGATCGTCCGCGTACCAGGATTTTTGACCGGAGGCCAAGAGCTTTTCGACATTGGCCGCGATCGGACGGTTCTCTTTCTTCATGCGGGCAACAGTAGCCTCGACGCCGGCCGCGTCCCAGAGTTCGAAGGGGCCGAGTTCCCAATTGAAGCCCAGACGCATGGCGCGGTCGATTTCGACGATGGAATCGGAAATTTCCGGGACACGGTTGGCGGAGTACGTCCACAGATCAGACAGAGCCGACCACAAGAACGCGCCAGCTTTGTCGTTTTTCTGCGGAGCGCTGCCCTCGAGGCCGAGCAGCATCTTTACCCGAGCGCCCGTTTGCTCAACATTCTTTGCCATATCGAGCACAGGAAATTTCGGCTTTTGCCGGGGATGGTATTCCAGCGTCTTCCAATCAATCGCCAGACGTTCCTCATCCTTACCTTTCTTGTAAAAGCCGCCTTTGGTCTTGTCGCCCAGCAATTTGCGTTCGAGCATCTGGCGGATGAAGTCAGGAACTTTCAAGTCGCTGCGCTCATCGTGGACGTTCTGGGTCATGTTCGCGACCACGTGGCCCAGAATGTCGAGACCCACCAGATCAATCGTGCGAAAGGTCGCGGACTTCGGCCAGCCGACGGCCTGACCGGTAAGCGCGTCTATCTCTTCGATGGAAAGATCCATCTCCTGCATCAGCCGCATCACGTTGAGCACGGAGAATGTTCCGATGCGGTTGCCGATGAAGTTCGGGGTGTCTTTGGCGACGACCACACCTTTGCCGAGGCGGGAGTCGCAGAAGTGGGCAATGGCGTCGAGGGCTGCGCGATCGGCTTCGGGAGTGGGAATCAATTCCAGCAGGAGCATGTAACGCGGAGGATTAAAAAAGTGCGTACCGAACCACACGCGGCGAAAGTCACTGGAAAATCCTTCGGCTATCTTCGCCACGGGCAAGCCGCTGGTGTTGGTGGTGATGATGGTTCCGGGCTTGCAAATGGCTTCGACCTTTTTTAGCAAGGACCGCTTAATGTCGAGATTCTCGACCACCGCCTCGATGACCCAATCCACCTCCGCCAGTTTCTTCAAATCATCTTCAAAGTTCCCCACCGTGACCAGCCGCGCCAGGCCAGCTTCCATGAAGGCCGCGGGTTTCGCTTTGCGCGCGGCCTCCAGACCGGCGGCGGCGATCTGGTTGCGAGCCGCTCCCTGGGCGCCCGGCGGAACAATATCGAGCAGATAGCTGGGCACGCCAGCATTGGCGAAGTGGGCGGCGATGCGGGCGCCCATAGTTCCAGCACCCAGAACTGCGACCTTGTGAATCATCTTCATGAGGACATGACTCCGCTACGCTCAATTATCGAGGATACGAACATCACATAAAATGTGTGTGGTTCTGTTATGGAGTTTATCCGCGACCGCTGATCTTCGCCAGTCGCAAGGCGTCCAAAAACACTAATGGCGCGTGCCGTATGGATGTGGGGTAAGGATGGCAAACGGCACGCGCCCTATCAATTAAGTTCATCGTACAAACCCGCACCTGGGGAGTCAAGCGGCTAAACTCACAGTGCTGGATGCGACAGCAAATATCGCTGTGCGCGCCGCACCATATCGCGTTCGCCCTTGTAGGCAAGTCTGTCCTCGGCCCCCGCCAGCGGAATCCACAGAGCCCTTTTCACTTCGATGCGCATTTCCTCTGCAATCTCGTCAATCCTGCCCGACGCATAGCGCAGTAAGTAGAAACTGACGATTTTGAACACCCGCTGCTTATCTCCCCAGGAGCGCACGTAGACGTACTTGATATCGCCAAGCTTCACGACTAGAACGGCGGTCAACCCGGTTTCTTCTGCGACTTCGCGCAGTGCGGTCTGCTCGGGCTTCTCGCCCACATCGACCAACCCCTTGGGAAGCGCGAGTAACATTTTTTGCCATCTTTTTCCCTTGGCGGCAACCGCAGCCGGTTCCTTTTGCGGCTCAATCACCGCCAGTTCCCAGCCCTCAGCCGCAGGCTGCACCACTACGCCACCGGCTGAGATCTCCCGGTCCATGCGCTCAAGTTAACAGGAACAAAGGGGGTTAGTCACGCTGACAAATCGCCGTAACAGGTAACCTCCCATTAGTGATTCCATGTACTTCCCTTCGGTTACCTGTTCCTTTTCGCTGGCATCTAACATGCTGGTATATATGGCGGGAACACTACGTCGAGCACGGTTGAACATGGGGTCACCCGTGAAAAGTTTGGGCAAGATAATCCGCTCGGTGCAGGCATTCGGCCGCGAACTCTCCGGCCATTCTCCGCAGCCCTCCGGCGCCGGGGAGGCTGGCATCGGCCTGGCTTTGGGCGGCGGATTCGCTCGTGGACTGGCCCACGTCGGCGTTCTCAAGGTTCTTGAAGAAGAAAATATTCCTGTCCGCTTTATTGCCGGCACCAGCGTGGGCGCGCTGATCGGCGCCGCCTACTGCAGTGGACTTTCCATCGCCGAACTGGAGAGACTGGCTTCCCAGGTGCGCTTCAAGCACTTCGCCCGCTGGACCCTGTCGCGTTACGGCTTCGCCAGCAACCAGCGCATGATCGGCTTCCTGAACAGCATTCTGAAGGTCAAGACATTCGAAGAATTGCGTATCCCGCTGGCGGTCACGGCAACCGATTTTTCCACCGGCGAGGGCGTGGTTTTCCACTCCGGCCCGCTGGTCGATCCGGTACGCGCCAGTTGCGCCTACCCCGGAATGTTCCTGCCGGTGAAGATTCGCGGACGCCTGCTCATCGATGGCATGCTCTCCTACACCGTTCCTACGATTCCAGTGCGCCAAATGGGGGCGGACCATGTGCTGGCAGTACACCTGAAAGGCCGCTGGGTCAGCGGTGACGGTCCCCGGCACTTGTTCGACGTCATCGGACAGTGCTTCGCCATCGCGCAGGAGATGAACAGCAGCCAGTGGAAGGAAGCTGCCAATCTGGTGATCGAACCGAACGTCAACGGTTACAAGTATGACGCCTTCGAGCACAGCGCCGACCTGATTCGCGCCGGCGAAATCGTGACCCGGGGCGCGGTTCCGGAAATCCGCCGCTGGCTGGAACAGCGCGAACGCCCGCACGTCCCCGAACGCCGGCGCCCGCCGGTGGTGAACCCAGTGACCATGTCCGCGGACTAGTAGATTGCCGTTACGAAGTTTCTGCTGGCCGCGCACCTGTTAAACTATCCGGTCATTCCTTCCAGGAGAAAGATTCTTGCGGACTGATCCGGTACTTCTTGTCCATGGCGGAGCTTGGGCCATTCCTGACGACATGGTCGAAGCGCATTTGAACGGTGTGCGCAATGCCATGGCAGCGGGCTGGCGCGTACTCGCCGACGGCGGCGATGCGCTCGACGCAGTCGAGGAAGCGGTGGTCGTCATGGAAGACGACGAGACTTTCGACGCCGGGCGAGGCAGCTTTCTGAATCGCGATGGCAAAGTGCAACTCGACGCGCTCATCATGGATGGAGCCACGCTACGCGCCGGCGGCGTGGGATGCGTGGAGCGATTGCGAAATCCGGTGCGGGCAGCGAGAAAAATCTTGAGCGAGAGTCCGCATGTGTATTTTGTGGCCGAGGGAGCCGAAAGATTTGCTGCTGAACACGGCATTCCGCTTTGCAAGAACGAAGACCTGATTATTCCACGCGAGGTAGCGCGATTGCAGGAATTGCAGGCGCGGGGAGCGGAAGCGCAGACGGATTTATTTGCACCGACGGATTCGCATGACACGGTGGGCGCGGTCGCGCTCGATGGCCACGGTAATATTGCGGCGGCGACTTCGACTGGCGGCACGCTCAACAAGGCGCCCGGACGTCTGGGAGATTCGTCTCTCATAGGCTGCGGCTGCTACGCCGACAACAAGACCGCGGCGGCTTCGACCACAGGCTGGGGTGAACCCATCATGAAGCTGGTGCTGGCAAAGTGGGCGGCGGACCGGGTGGCGTCGGGAAATTTGCCGGAGTGGGCGGCGGCGGAAGCAATTAATTACTTGCAATCGCGACTGCAAGGCCACGGCGGAATGATTCTGCTGGATGCACGCGGACGGTTCGGCATCGCACATAACACGCCGCGCATGGCATGGGCGGTTAAGACGGCGAAGCACGAAAGCTCAGGGATTTCGCGGTAGAACTGGCCGCGCGTACCCTACGCAAAAACACTCTGTGACCTCTGTGGTCAAGCTTTGCTCTCGGCGAACTCGCGGTCGTCTCTGCTCAGGGCAGGCTTCGGTACCCAAAGAAATCCTTTGAACCGTCCTGCTACACTCTTGGAATCCTTGGCGATTGCCGGAGTTCTGTTCTGCATGTCTGAAAATTACACGCCCACTGCGCGCACCCGCTTGGTGCGCGAAGCTGACCGTGCGGTTTACGACCGCGCCGCGGCTTATCGGATTCTGGATGAAGGTTTCATCTGCCACGTGGGATTTGTGGTGGATGGGCAGCCGTTTGTGATTCCGACTGGATACGGACGTGTGGAAGACGACCTCTATATTCATGGCTCGGCGGCGAGCAGGATGTTGCGCAATCTGGATCAAGGGCTGGCGGTTTGTTTGACAGTCACGCTGTTGGATGGGCTGGTGTTGGCACGATCGATTTTCAATCATTCGATGAATTACCGGTCGGTGGTGGTGCTGGGAACGGCGGTGGCGGTGCAGGATGCGGTGGAAAAGCTGAACGCGTTGCGGCAGCTGTCGGAACACATTTTGCCGGGGCGGTGGGCGGAGTCGCGGCAGCCGAATGAAAAGGAGATCAAAGCGACGCTGGTGCTGCGGCTGCCGATTGCAGAATTTTCAGCGAAAGTGCGGCAGGGACCTGCCATCGATGATGAGGAGGATTACGCATTTCCGACCTGGGCAGGAGTGGTCCCGCTGGAGATGGTGGCGGGGACGCCGGTGGATGATTCGAGATTGATGGCGGGGCAGGTGGCGCCGGAGTATGTGAAGAGGTATTCGCGGAAGCGGTGAGAAAAGAGTTCGCCACAGAGGCACAGAGACACACGGGAAGACCTCGTTTTAAACCACAAAGGACACCCTTCGTCGTCGCTCGGGGAGGCTTCACGAAGGAAACTCCACCATCGGAAGTAGCTTGACCGAGCAGGTAAAGCGTTATGTCTTTACTGTAAGGGCAGAAAGTAAAGAATGAAATATTCCAGCACCATCAGCAGTAAGGGGCAAGTCACCGTACCGCAGGAAATTCGCAAGCGACTGGGGCTTTCATCCGGGGACCGGGTGGAGTTCGTGGTGGAGGGCGAGCGCACGGTCATTCGTCCGTCGCGTTCCGCAGCCAATCGATTCGACAAGTACCGGGCAGCGCTGGGTACTTTCCCCGGAGGTCAACTAGAGATCAACGCCTGGCTGGCGGAGATGCGTAGCGAGGAGCGTCGCCGCAAGTGAGGACCGCAGTAGATACGAACATCCTTTCTGCGCTGTGGTCGAGTGAGCCTCTGGCTTCGGGTTGCGGTGCAGCTGGCGGAAGCGCACGCACGAGGCGGGGTGGTAATTTGCGCGCCGGTGTATGTGAAATTGCTGGCGCATGCTGCGGCAACTCAGCGGTTCGTTGACGGGTTTCTGGCGGAGACAGGGATCGCCGTGGAATTTGAGATGGACGAGAATATATGGCAACACGCGGGCAACAGTTTCGCGGCCTATGCGCAGCGACGCCGCCGATCCGCGGGGGGTGCAGCGAAGAGATTGTTAGTCGACTTCATCGTAGCGGCTCATGCGCAACTCCGGGCCGACCGACTGATGACGTTGGACGCCGACCGTTACCGACGCGACTTTCCCCAGCTGCGAATCGCATAAGTCGGCTGCTGGGCTTCGCTCCTGGACAGCCGCTCACGTGGGATGGGTGTATGCGAGGGGTACTCGCGGGAGCAGCGAGAAAAGCGTTCACCACAGAGACACAGAGAAAACCTAAAGGCTTTAACCACAGAGGACACTGAGGTTCACAGAGGGAGGCTTGCTTGCTTCAAGGCAGCAGCAATAGTTTCCCTGTGGTTTTGCGGCTCTCGAGATCGCGGTGGGCTTGTTGGGCGTCGGCTAGTTTGTAGACGTGGGCGATTCGCAATTCGAGCTTGCTTTCCTCCATCATTTGAAAGACGGCTCTGGAGCGGGCGCGCAGTTCCTCGGGGGTGGCGATGTAGTGCCACAGGGTGGGTCGGGTTACGAACAGAGAGCCTTTGGTCGAGAGCTGGATGAGATCGAAGGGGGGAACGGCCCCGCTCGCGCCTCCGAAGAGGACCATGTATCCACGAGGCCGCAGGACGTTGAGGCCTTTTTCGAAAGTTGTCTTGCCGACACCGTCGTAAACCACATCAACGCCTTTGTTGTTGGTCAGCCGCTTAGTTTCGGTTTCGAAATCGGCATGGGAATAGAGGATGACTTCGTCCGCTCCGGCATGGCGGGCGAGCCTGGCTTTTTCTTCTGTGGAAACGGTGGCGATGACCCGGGCGCCGATATTGTGGGCCATCTGGACGAGCAGGTTTCCCACTCCGCCGGCGGCGGCGTGGATGAGCGTGGTCTGTCCGCGGCGCAGGGGGAACGTATCGTGGATTAAGTAGTGGGCGGTCATGCCTTGCAGCAACGCAGCGGCGGCTTGCTGATCGGTCACATCAGGTGGGACGGGGACCAGACGGTTGGCAGGAGCAGCGGCGTATTCAGCATAGGTGCCGAGGACGCCGGTCCAGGCAACATGATCGCCGGGCTTCACGAACGTGACTTCTGAACCGATGGCGGAGACCACTCCGGCGGCTTCCTGTCCGAGAACGAACGGTAGAGGGACTTTGTAGCGCCCTTCGCGCTGATAGGTGTCGATGAAATTAACGCCGCAGGCAGAGATTTTGATGACGGCCTCGTTGGGCTTAGGCTGAGGGATGGGTAGGTCGACATGTTGCAGGACTTCGGGGCCGCCGGTTTGAGAGAGCTGGATGGCTTTCATGATGCTTTAGATATTATCGAAAAAGCGGTTGCCAGGTCTGGATGCTCAGTTCTCAGTCCGGCAGCGGGTGGTGTATAGTCGGCTGCTTACCTTTGGGGCGAATTCCAGTGTTGAACCGTCTGATCTGGCACAAGCTGCTGGCCTGCTTGACCCTCACCAGCCTCGCAGTCGCCCAGTCTATTGCAAATCGAGTAGCGCTGACGGAGAACAGCTATGCGGACGTGAATGACGCATATGGCGCGATAGGCTTGATCGATTCAGGCTTGGCCAAGAGCTACGACGGCAGAAGCCGTGAGGAATGGGAAAGGATATACCAGGAAAAGCGGAGGAGGCTGGTGGCTGGGCTGAAGAGCCTTCCCAGCAAGGAATTATCGAAAGAGGATAAGAGGGCGGTCATGATCATGCGCAGTAGCCTGCATGATTTGCCGGAGAATTCCTCGGCTGCGGCGCAAGCAGGTGTGAAGTGCAAGGACGCATCGCGAAGGCATATTGCATACGGGCGGCTGCGAGAGGCGCTTTACACGTGCTTCGACGAGGTTGGAAACAATCTACATTTCGAAGGCCGGGCGGTCCGTCGCCTCAGTGTGTTCGACTTGCTGACCCAGATTGAAGAGCCGGACCGCCGCAAAGCGGCGTTCCTGGCGTTTGCGCCATTGTGGCAAGCGATCAATGGAGAAGATCAGCGTCAATCGCCTTACCGGCGGGTGATAAAAATGGCGGCGGGCGACGCGCAGAAGCATAGTTCACAAATCGCGGATGCCGCGCGCACGGTTGGTGCGAGTCCGGACGAGGTCGAGCACTGGCTGGAGCAGATTCTGGATACGTGGCGCCAGGTGAGCGGGGAGCAGCCGATGGAGCCCTGGAATTTCTGGTACCGCGCGGGGGAAACGGACCGCCGGTTGACGTCGGCAATTCCCGGGGGGGCATTACAACCGCTCAACGAACGGTACTATCACGATCTTGGCGCCGATGTGAAGCAGCTCGGCATTCTCTACGACCTCGATGTGCGACCGGGCAAGGCTCCGATCGCGTATACGGATTTCGTTACTCGCGGGCGCATGATTGATGGAGTATGGCGTCGCAGCGTGATGCGGGTCTCTGCCAATTACGCGGGCGGCGGAATGGGTGCGCTGAATGAACTTGTGCATGAGAACGGTCATGCCATCCACGGAGCGGCGATTCGGACTCGTCCGGCATTCATGGATATGGGGGATGCGCTGTTTGTGGAGGCATTTGCGGATGTGACTTCGTGGAGTGTGTACGAGCCGGCGTGGCAGCGCCGATACCTGGGTCGGGACGATGGGGAAGCGGCGTCGATTCGGGGTCTGTTCTCAAATGTTGTCATGGACGTAGCTTGGGCCTTATTTGAAATCAGGATGCTGGGAACACCCGGGGCTGATCCGAACAGGGTGTGGACGGAGATTACGAGCCGATACTTACACATTGTTCCGCATCCTGAATGGTCGTGGTGGGCAGTGCGGGGGCAACTAGTGGATTCGCCGGGCTACATGGTGAATTACGGCCTGGGAGCGGTGTTGACGGCGGATCTACGGGAGCACATCCGGGAATCTTTCGGACCGTTCGATGCGGGCAACGCGGGTTGGTACGAATGGATTTCCGAGCGGCTGCTTCGGAAGGGCAAGGAGCAGGACACTGCGGAACTGCTGCGGGAGTTTCTCGGGCGACCCATTGGGCCGGGGGCGCTGCTTAGACAAATCGGCCGGATTAAGGGCGGCGAGTGAATTGGCGGTAACCTTCCCGCCTGGTTCCAAAGGTAACCCGGGACACCCCTATTGCGGATTGACCCGTCTAATTGGTGATAGTAGCATTAGCTGACCCTGGAGGAACTGTGGGTGGCTCGCTGTAAGTAGCAGATAAATATGAGGATTGGGAAGCGACACTTACAGATTGCGGCAGGTGCAGCCTGGCTTCTGGGCGGGCTGGGGTGCCAAACCGCACCGCGTCCGGTGGCGCTTCTGCCGGAAAGGCAGGCGAGTCCGCCTGCGATCAGAGCGAGTGCCCCTCCGATAGCGCAGCCCTCAGTAGAGCCTAAGCCGGTCGCGGTTGCGCCCGCGCCACCCCAGCCCGAAGTCAAGCCTGACCCGACGGCAGAGCTCATCGCCCAGGTGGAAAAGGAATATCAGGCCGGCCAAGCGAATTACCAGTCCGGGCACCTAGAAGCTGCGAAGGAAAACTTTGATTGCGCTTTCAACCTGCTGTTGGAAAGTCCTTTGGTTATTGGGTCGGATGAGCAGTTGCAAAAGGAGTTCGACCGTTTGTTGGATGGTGTGAACGGTCTCGAGATGCAGGCTTTGCAGCAGGGTGATGGCTTTACTGAGCAAAAATCTGAGCCAGCGCCGATCGACGAGGCCAACGAAGTTACTTACCCGGTGGATCCCAACATTAAGGCAAAGGCAGAGGCCGAGATCAAGGAGACGCATTCCGATCTGCCACTGATGATGACCGATCCGGTGGCAAGTTATATCAACTATTTCTCGACGCGTGGCCGGGGAACACTGGAGCGGGCGCTGGCGAGGAGCGGACGCTACGACGAGATGATTCGGAGGATTCTGAAGGAAGAAGGAGTTCCCCAGGACTTGATTTATCTGGCGCAAGCGGAATCAGGATTCCATCCTCTGGCGGTTTCACGGGCGGGAGCGCGTGGAATGTGGCAGTTTATGGGGAGCCGAGCCAAGGGGTACGGACTGGAGCGCAACTGGTGGGTGGACGAGCGCCAGGATCCAGTAAAAGCCACCAGGGCGGCGGCGCATCACTTAAGGGACTTGTACAACCAGTTTGGGGATTGGTATTTGGCGATGGCGGCCTACAACTCGGGCCCAGGGACGGTGCAAAACGCGGTGAAGCGAACCGGCTATGCGGACTTCTGGCAACTGTACAGGCGCAACGTTTTGCCGAAGGAAACGCGAAACTACGTACCGATCATTATTGCCGTGACGATCATGGCCAAGAACCCGCAGCAGTATGGGTTAGAGGATGTCGAGGCGGAGGAGCCGGAGCCTTACGATACGGTGCAAATCGATTATCCCGTAGATCTACGGCTGGTGGCGGAATGTGTGGATGCTTCGGCCAGCACTTTACAAGATCTGAACCCCAGTCTGCTGCGGCTGACGACCCCTAAGAACCAGGAATTTGAGCTGCACCTTCCCGAAGGCAGCAAGGACCGTTATCTGACGGCGATTCGGACGATCCCGCCCGACATGCGGGTCTGGTGGCGATACCATAGCGTGGCGCCGGGCGACACGCTGGCCACGATTGCGCACGCCTATCGCAGCAGCCCCAGGGCGATTGCGCAGGCAAACGGCCTCGGAGAAGATGAAAAACTGACGCCGGAAAGTAAGCTGATCATCCCTGTGGCACCCGGCAAGCATCCTTCCGGGGAGGGTGAGGCGGCGTACTCGCGGTATGCGACGCGTTATAAGGTAAGAAGAGGAGACACGGTGGAGAGTGTGGCGGACAATTTCGGCGTCCCGCCCGCCATGGTACGACGTTGGAACCATCTGAAGGGCGACAGTTTAGCGGGGCGTCATGTGCTGTATGTGCGGCTGCCAATCACCCCGAATTCCGATGAGAAACGATCGGCTGGCTCCACTAAGTCAAAATCCAAGAAGACGTTACATGCCGCCGATAGGCAGGGAGCGGTGCGGCACAAGGTGGAACCCGGCGAAACTCTTTACTCAATTGCGAAGTCCCACAACACCACCGTTTCTGCCCTCAAGCAGCAGAACGGCAACCTGGCCACGCTGAAACCCGGGATGATCCTGCTCATTCACGGCGGCCAATAGCTTCCTGGGTCTTGCCAACGGGAGGCTGATTTCAATCTGAGAAGCAGTCAACCGCTGGACTCGGCTTTTGATGCTGCCACGGGCTCGAAAGAGAAACCAAGAAATGCGGGTTCGGTGTAATATTCAGGTGAGTCGGCAAGCGTCGCATATTTTTCTTCCGACCGGTCGAAAAACTGCTGTGCTATAATCGCGCCCCGCCGAGTCATAGGCAATGAATGCAGTTTTCTTTCTCAGTGCAGACAGGATGCAGTATCCGGTCACCGGGGCAACCGGAAAATTCAGGAGGAGACAATGACTTTTTACGACACCCTCTATTTACGGGACGACGAGATGGACGAGTTTGGCGACAGCGGCGCGTATGGTGAGTCGTTGGAAGAAGACTACGAAGAGGAAGAGGAGGAAGAGGAAGCTGAGATGCCGGCAATGAGGCCGCCGGAGCCGATGGTTGAAGCTCCTGTTCCGTCAATGCCGATGTCAAGCGGAGGCGGTGGGGGATCTCCCAAGCCCGCGCCCAAGAAGACAGCAAAAAAGAAGGCAGTAAAAAAGAAGGCAGTTCCCAAGAAGAAGGCCGCCAAGAAGGCAGCGAAGAAGAAGCCGGCGAAGAAGAAGAAACCCGCCAAGAAAAAGCCCGCCAAGAAGGCGAAAAGGAAGGGTAAGAAGCCCGCTCGCCGCAGGCGCTAAAGATAAATTCAAGCCCGACGGACAGGCCGCAGCAGGTGCTGCGGCCTTTGTTTTTTGAAATCGATCTGGTCAGCCTATTGCTTCACCCGGACGGCGTTCAAGCATCTTCCATACAGTTCCAGCAGGTGGTCGGCGTATTCGTCAGGCTTGGTGGCGGCGCCAGTACCCTGAAATCCCACGCCGGACGACGTGGTGCGGCCGAATCCGGTGGTCATTGCAATGAATTTCATTAAGTCGAGAGCGATGTCCTCGTTGCGGCGCGCGCCCGGCGTGATGGCAGATGTTTCGTCCATGAAAGCCTCCGTAGGAATGCGAATGCTGGGAATCTCGTCGTACATCTGGAAAAACTCCGGCAGAAGTTTGATGATAGCACGGGTCTGGATGGGAGCGGCGTTACGCCGGGCGAGAGACCTTGCTCATCCGAGCGAGCAGATTTTGCTCGGAATTTCATGCAACGCGGGCGCAAAAGGAGAATCGAGTGTCTGGCAAAGCAACTCGAAGGACTGAGCAAGGTGAAGTTGGAAGCGGTGGACAAAGCGGTTGAGATCTTAGCGCAGGTGTTGCTGAAGCGGCAGTAAGAGGCAAAGCATCCCACAATCAGGTTTCGATGCCCACGTAACAGACCCGGCCGATGAGATAGTCCGCCGCCTTCTTACCTCGTTCGATGGCCAAAAGGTCCACTGGGTACGCCTGATTGTGTGGACGCAGAACCAGTTGGTCGCCGGCAACTTCCACATACTTGACGGTACAACTGCCGTGTTTGGCGACGGCATACATATTGGACTCACCTTTCCGATAAGGCTTGAGCGAGTTGTAGTGACGGTCGATGAGCAGCGTAGCGCCGGGCAAGAGACGCGGGTACATGCTCATGCCATCGCGGGCGTCGATCCTGATAAGTACAAAACGCTCCCAACGAACACGCGCGGTCTCCATTTCAGCCCGCAGGCCCCGCAGAAAAGCTTTCTTGAACTTGAACACGTCGTTTACGTTCATGCTCATGATGCGGGATTGGGCAGCTGCAACTTTGCCATCCACCAGGAGAATGTTCTGAAACTCGTCCGCCGCGGGTGGCAAAATGCTGGCGCGCTTGTTGATCTCCGCGGGGTCGAGAAGATCAAGGACGGAGAGATGCTGCGCTTTGAGAACCGTGTCCATCCCTTCGAGGCTCAGGCCGCGTTTACGGTTGAGGAAATTGGAGATATGGGCTTGCTTGAAACCGGCCTGCGCGGCCAGGCCCAAGCCGGTCAACTCGCCGTCTCCGATGCGCTGCCAAAGAGTTTTGCGGAGATTGTCCTGGAGAGTTTTGAATTTCATGTTGCGAGCCTACCAGTATTGCGACCGGGGTGTTTGGAATCGGTACGCGGTCTGATTCTGGTAGCATTGCCGATCTCGCCGCACTTGTGGCACACCGGGCCATCGGGCCACAGCAGGGATTCAAGCAATTCGCGTGCGGTACTCTCGGTTAGATCGGAAACTTTTGAGAGATGAAGAGGCTGTTTTTCGTTGTATAATCCAGCTGTAGTCGGCATCGCGGGTCGCTCCGTGGTGCTGATTAGCCCCGCCTACGGTTCGAGCCGCAGACGGGGCGCTCTAAGGTTAACGGTTAAGGTTTACTCAGCGATTTGTTTCTCATGGAGGTCTCGTCACGGCTGGCCTCCTTTCTGTGCGACCGCTCAACGGGCAAACGTTGGGCGGTTCGTATTTGACTCCTAAACTTTTTCATCGTCTTCTTCCTCGCTGTCATCAGACGGATGCTCCGCTTCGTATTGCTGTAGCTTGTCAATGAGGGAGAAGACAAACTCCCGATCTTCTTGGGGCATCTTGAACGGGTTAGCTGTGATCGACACTGTAAGCGTTCCACCACTCAATAGTTCGACCTTGTGCGTCACTGCGGTAGAATTTACTTGCTCAACCTGTTGCGATGACGTTCCACTCGCCTGACTATTACCAGAATCTCTGGTTTTAGGTCGGCGGCGTTTTTCTGTTGTATTCCGAATTTGGTTCAACAGGAACGGCGAAAGAGTGATGTTCGCGAACCGCGCAGCTTTTAGGAAAAACGTGATCGCCTTCTGTTTGGTGGCACCTGTGACCGCATAGGAATCAACGAACATGCCTTCCAACAATTTCGGCGTGGTCGTGGTGAAGTCATCACCGAATTCCCGACCGTATGTTGCTTCAAGCAGACCACGCAGCATAGCCGGGCGCTGTTCGGGATGCTCAACCATGTCCCGAAGGGCTTCGGTCGCGCAGTCGTTTTCGTCAACCAAACCCAAGAACCGATAGGTGTTCATAATCAGCCCTTGTGTCACCCCAGCCTGACTCTTCCAAATAGTGCGGTCGAGCCAGTTAGGTAGCCCCTGAGAGAAGGTGTCGAGAGAGTTCAAGAACGTCTTAAAGGGCAGGTAGGGCGCGGTCTTCTTCCTAGCCTCAATCTTCTGTTCACTCATGACTGATTCTCCGTGTGTTGCGGCATCGTTGCGGCATTGCTACACTCTACATATGTCATTGCGGCAACGCAAGGAGTATTTTGGGATTATTTCACGACTCCGTGTATGCTGTTTTCATGGACGCCAACAGACTGAAAGCAGGTTGTTTAGTTGAAGTACTGGCTTTTGGTGGAGAAGTCCTAGAGCGCCGCGTTGTGGAAATCATTGGAGATACGGTCTATATCTGTAAGGCTGAGGAATGGAAGGAAGCCAAGACGCGGGGCCGAGAGCCATCTTGCGTGGGTTTCAACCAGAAGTTCGTTATCCGGCAGCTTCACTCCGAAAAATCCTCTGCTTTGTGAAGGTGATAATTCCGAATATATTTTTCAAAATCGTGTCTCACTTACCCTTTGAATTTGCTATTCTGAACTTAGATAGAGAAAATCATCACGAGGCGCGCTCAGCCAAGCGCGCCTTTTGCTTTGTCTGGAACTTTTCCAGTGCGGGAAGGGAATCGACTGAAGGTGAAGAAATCCAATGCGAAGGCGTGTCCGCAGAGGGCTCCGGAGGATACGGCAGATCCGACAGCGACAGGGCCTGTGGACATGGAAGCTCTGCGAGATCAGCTGAGCAGCCAGGTTCGTGCCGCGGCGGCAGGAATGGTGAGCACAACCATCAAGCAGGTGAACGAGGGGCACTACCTGGGGATGAAATATCTGTTCGAGATGATCGGGTTGTTTCCTGCGACCTCAATGGCGGATGTGCCGCAAGAGGATTCGCTAGCTGGAGTGCTGCTAAGCCGACTGGGGATACGGGATGAGGGCGCGTCCACGGAGAAGAAGCCAATCACGTAAAATGAAGCAGCGAAGGCCGGCAGCCAGGTTGGCTGCGGGCCGCAGATGGGCATCGAGCCGACGGATGGATATGACTTGGATCACCGACCGGATGGCGGTCGGGGGTGGCATCTGGACAGCAGCGCATATGGCGGAAGTGGCGCGCGGCGGCGTGAGTCACATTCTCGACATGCAGATTGAGTTTGACGACACCGCGCTGGCGGCGCCATACGGGATACGGGTGCTTTGGAATCCCATTGACGATGACTTCCAGCCAAAGCCGCCGGAGATATTCGAGCGCGGCGTGGAGTTCGCGCGAGAGGCACTGGACGAAGATGGAAGCAGACTCTTTATCCATTGCGCGGCGGGGATCCACCGAGCGCCGATGATGGCATTGGCAATATTGTGCTCGACAGGATGGAAGATGGAGAAGGCACTGGAAGTGCTGGGAACGCGGCGTCCAGTGGTAGATTTCGCACCGGTGTATGTGGATAGCGTGAGGCGTTATTTAGCTGGCAGGAGTAGTTTCTAGTTTCTGAACCTGGTTTTCAGTTTTCAGTTCGCTTGAGGAGTTGAGTTTATGCGTGACGTGTGCCGCCCGATGAGGCGGCTTTTTTTATTGCTGCTGCTGACGGCGTCGGTGACACAAGGACAATCGCTGCCGCTGACGACGATCAGTGATGTTGTATCTGAGGCCGATGGTGCCCCAGCCCAGGGAACTTTGTTGATCTCGTGGCCGGAGTTCACCACGAGCACCGGCCAGGCCGTGGCCGCGGGAAACACTAACGTGGAGTTGGGCGCGGGAGGAACGTTGTCAGTAGCCCTGGTTCCCAATGTGGGGGCAACTCCTCCGAACACCATTTACACGGTGGTTTTCCAGCTTTCTGACGGAACAGTACGGATTGAGTATTGGATTGTGCCGACGATTTCGCCGGCAACGTTGGCAGAGGTACGCACGACGCTGGGAGCTTCCGAGAACGTGGCAGTTTTCGCCACGCAGCAATTCGTCACGTCGGCGGTGGCAACCAAGGCGAACGACTCAGCGGTTGTGCATCTCGCCGGCGGTGAGACGATCACCGGAAGCAAACAATTCTCGGTCGCACCCAATTTGCCGAGCCCCGTACTGCCCGGTGACGCAACCAATAAGCAATACGTCGACCAGGCTGTACAGAACGTGGGGTCGGGCAACTACCTGAGCCTGGCGGGAGGCACAATGACCGGCGCGCTGACGTTAAGCGGCGAACCCGGGAGAATGACTCTCGTCGAAAACCGGGTCACTGCCCTGGAACATAGTGACGCAAGACGCGGCGTTTACGAACGCATTCTGAATGCAGTGATTGCAACCGGGATCAGCGCCGCAATCGCCTGGCACGATCATCTGAGAATCAAGTAGCACACCCGGCATTCGCCGGCTTCACGCTTCGAAACACAATCCACACTGGAGGCAACACTATGAACTTCGTATCCAAACTTATGCAGACGATCGCCTTTGTGCCCACGATTGTCACTGGCATTGAAGGGTTATTCAAAGACCGGTCTGGGACCGACAAACAGAACGCAGCTATGTCATTCCTGCAAGCCGCGCTCTCGATGGCGGAGGCGGTGTCGAGCAAGCAAATCGCGGACGAGGCTGGCTTCAAAACCGGGTTGGAGCAGATTGTCGCCGGAGTCGTGGCCTGCCTCAACGCGTCCGTCTGGGCGAAAGCCCAGTAGAACAATCTGTATCGCCCTGCTTGCAACTACACACGATTTAAACACCACCCCAAGGACAACTTATGAAAACACCACTGCCTTACCTGCTTCTTGGTCTGCTGTTTTCACTTCTTGCCTTCGCGCAAAACCCTCCGACGCCCTGCCCGGGACCCATCGGGACGCTCTGCGTGAATGTCACCTGGCAGCCGTCATCAACTCAAGGTGCGACCTACAACATTTTCCGCGGGATTGGCCCCGGTAAAGAAAGCACAACCCCCTATGCCACGGGGATCGCCGGAACTTTGTTTCAGGACACGCAGGTCACCGGCGGAAATAACTACTGCTACGTGGCGACGGCCCATACGGGAGGGGGGTCGAGCGCAGCTTCTAACGAAGCTTGCGCCCAACCAAATCCGCCAACAGTGCCGACGAGTGTGGTGGCTGCTATTCCTTGAGACGCGATGCGAGTGAACAATGTTCTCACCACTCGCGAACTGGAACTGGTACAACTGGCGGCTCTGGGAATGAGGAACCGGCACATCGCATGGCGGTTGGGTGTCGCGGAAGACACGGTGAAACATTGGTTCGTCGCGATCTTTGACAAAACCGGGACTTGGAGCCGGTTGGAGTTGGTGATGCGGTGGATGCGGGAACAGGGGGGATAATTCTCTAGAAAATACCATACCCATTCCCGATTCGCGCTAACCCTACCCTACTTCTTCTCCCCAGTTTTCCAGCGAATCGG
>Ga0210401_10003164_pt1 | contig 17719 bp, 18 predicted proteins | sample IncBWH32MmetaG_FD_150866 | JGI IMG/M metagenome (GOLD analysis project Ga0210401, IMG submission 150866) | Forest soil microbial communities from Barre Woods Harvard Forest LTER site, Petersham, Massachusetts, United States - Inc-BW-H-32-M | ecosystem: Environmental > Terrestrial > Soil >... | reverse complement strand
GATGCGCAGGTGTAAGTTCAAACCCTGGCGCTCCACCGAGCCCCGATTAACGGCCAGTTAAAGAGCTAAAGCCGTGAAACGCGTGGCGCGCCAATGTTTGCCGATATGTGGCCTTTTCACCGGGGGGCAAGGGAGAAATCCCGGAAGCTGATTCTATTCCCCGGGGATGGACTCGTAACCCAGTTCCGCTGTTCAGAGTGTGAGTGGTTTCTTCTTCCTGAACACCCATTTTTTCACCATGATCCTGCGCGCAGGGCAGAAGAGAAGCAAAGGGCCGGGAGTCTTTTCGCGACACATGATTGCTCGCGATTCCGAAAATAAGGGCAGTTTCGGATGGCGAGAAAACTCCGAAAAGTTTTCCCTCTACGAATCATCTGCGGCGGTAGCAGCCCTATGGCACGACAGACGGGCCCTTTTCGAGGCATGCCGACTATTAGGAAACCCCAAATTTTCTTAAGTTTTCCTTGAGTTACTCTCTGCTGGGCTTATAATGTGACAACCTCGTCGATCCCTAATCGACTTTTGCCTCCTCCAACCTCCTCCAGTTTAATTCCAGGAGCGAAAGATGTACGGATTCAGGGCGCCTCAAGGAGCCCAATATTACTGCAGAGGATGCGGTGAGAAACTCCCGCCTGATTGCCACGCCCAATTCCACCCGGCATGTCTGAAAGCTGACAATCTGCGGCGCACGCAAGAGAGACGGCAGCTCGAACAGGAAAGATTTTTGGCTTGGCTCGGCCGGCGCTCGCTGGCTCGCTTCCCACCCCCCAAGTTTGTTACACAGGCTGGATCTGATCCTGAAGATATTTGTGTTTGTCTTCTCGTTCGTTCCTGGCCTCGCTCTTTGAGAAAATCTTCGCTGTGATCAACATCGCCGTAAATGTCATGCTCAGAAGTCCGAATTGTCGCCATCCGTTCAGCATCGACGCATTGCCCATCAGCGTGAGACCGGCGAAGCAAAATAAGAGATGGACGCAAAAGACCTGCAGCGAAGATTGTCCCAACAGTACGAGAGGCCTTATCGCTGCCGTTTTCGTAACCGGTTGCGAAAGGATTAGCAATGCTGCCACTGCCGCGAAATCGAGCATCCTTATCGGTCCGAGGTGCCACTTGTCAAAGAGAAACTCAAATGCGCCCAGCTCTAAACCGTGCGCGAGTTTTCGCCGAATGATGAAACAAAAGACAGCGACCACCACAGCTGGAATAGCCGCCCGCCTAGCCCATGTTTCAATCGGCAGGCTTTCCTGGGCCCAACGCACACCTAGCCACACACCCGCAAACCAGAGAAATTGCCAAGCCCACAGGTCGAATGAACCCATCTCGTTCAACGGAATCCGCGTAGGAATGTATCGCATCATAAATGTGTGTTCGGCGCTGCGAAAGCCGAGCTGAGCGAGCACCCAGAAAGCGAAAGATATCGATAAGATCGTTTTCCATCCGATGTTCCGCGCCAGCGAAATTGCAATCGCGGTGAACAACAGAAAAATGATGTACATGGGCAGGATATCGAGCAAAGGTGGCCGATAAATGAGCAGGGCGGCTTCCGTAACCGCTTGCTTAGCCCCGGCCGTGAAGTAAAAATCCAGGAGATTGTGAAGCCCTGGCCGATTGCCATGAGAGGCAACGGGCACTGCCACCAAGAACGCAAAAGCCAGCAACAGGGCATGGTAACTATACAAGCGCAGCGTGCGTGTCCACAACTTTCGCGTCATCGATCGATAGCCGTCGTATTCCGCGATACGGAAGTAAATCCGTCCAGTGAACAGCGCCGAGAGGAAAATGAACCCCTCCGCGGCACCCACGAAGCCAAAAGGCTGATTTACCCACGAACTTGCAGCCGTGGGCAGATGCGTCAAAGCGATCCACACCAGCATCACTCCCCGCATCGCATCAAGTTCTATCCGGCGTCCCGCGCTCACGTCACTTAGACGCCATCTGACAGCCAACCGTCACTCGAATTCGACACTCAAATACAAAAACTGGCGGCTTTACGCCAAAATTACGTGCTAAAGTCTAACCTCGGAGGAACTAGGTGGCTGTTTTTTCGAGAGCGTTGACCATGTTTTTGTTTTTCTGCCTGCTAGTCCCGTTCCCGGCTTATGCAAGAAAACATGAGACGGGATTTATCGATCGCACCATTAAGATCCAAGCCGTCAATTTCAAATATCAGGTATTCGTTCCGGAAGATTGGACACCTCAACAAAAATGGCCGGTGATTCTTGCCCTTCATGGCGCCGGCGAGCGCGGGGACGACGGCTTGCTCCAAACCGATGTGGGCATCGGCACGGCCATCCGTTCCAACCGTCGCGCCATCAAGGCAATTGTAGTCATGCCGCAATGTCCAAAAAATCTTTGGTGGATGCTGCCGCCCATGGACGACTTAGCCATGGCCGCGATGGTACAAGCAACTAAGGAATTCCATGGGGACTCTCAGCGGACCTATCTCACCGGGGTATCTATGGGAGGCTTTGGCGCGTGGCATCTTGCTCAGAAATATCCAGGAAAATTCGCGGCTCTTGTAGTGATTTGCGGCGGCATTCACCCTCCGGGCGCAGCGCTGAATGCCACCCCTGATCTTGCGAAAGTGACACCACCAAACTCACCCAAGAGCTACTTGGCCGCAGCCGAGCGAGTCGGCAAAACACCGGTCTGGATCTTTCATGGAGCCGACGACGACATTGTTCCGGTCACCGAATCTCGACGGATGACAGAAGCAATGAAGCAGATCGGTGCCGAAGTCCGGTACACCGAATATCCAGGTGTCGGACACCCCTGCTGGAACAAAGCGTACGAGGAACCAAGGTTATTTCCATGGCTTTTCTCTAAGTCTCTCCCGGATTAGTGTTTACTGGGAAACACGCTGCCTCGGTTTGACACCAGGGATGAGCTGTCTGCAAGCACCATGTCGACGGAGGGTAGATTGTCAATTGTGAGACCGTAGCGGCGCGTCAGTAGCCGATGCCTCCTCCCAGACTGAGTCCAGCAACTCCTGTGGTTGAGATGAAACCGCTAGGCATAGCCATCCCGAAAGCGTGGGTCGCATGATCCACGTCGCCCAAGACGCATCCCGCCGCAACGCGCACGGTGCGAGCTGCCGGGTCGACCCGAACCCCTTTCATCGTCGAAAGATCGATCATTAGACCACCGTCGCAAGTTCCGAGACCGGCCCCGTTGTGGCCGCCCCCGCGAATCGCGATGAGAAGTCCGTCTTCTGGTACTGCTCAACCGCGCGGTCGTACTGGCGCGCAGAGTACAGTCCGTCCGCCACATTGGTATTGACGATCGAGCTTAGCGGCTCGAATGCTAACGCTTGTTTGGGCTGAGCAGCGCCCGTCAAATCGCTGCGTTGAGTAAAGATCGGGGGGGAGCGCCCCGTCCACACGAGGTTCAACGATCAGACCGATCTTGCCGTCCGCAATTTGCTACCCTGTTCTCTCCACGCCGATGCTGCAGCCCATCTCAGAACGAATCAAGGAATTGCGGGAAGAGATCGCCAAGATCAACGAAACTAACCGTGTTTACCTGAAACCCCAAAAACCGACGCATAGGCGAAGCCGAACATGAACGGCGGATTCAGCGATTGCAGGAAATCATCGAAGAGATACTTGGTTTGACTGAGTGGAAAAAGACGTGAAACGGCACGATCGAGCTGAAAACTAAAAGGCGCGCTCTTGACGCGCCTTCTGTGTGACTCTTGGTTTGTGATCGGCTCGATCGGCGCCGAGTTGCGGTTTTAGGCAGGATATTTTCCCGAAATATAGCCTTCAAGTTCCTGAATCGTCTCTGCCTGACCCGAGATGATCCATTTCACTAGATCACCAATCGACGCCACTCCCACGACCGAGTCCCCGTCCATAACGGGAAGATGACGAAAATGCTGCTGGGTCATAAGGGCCATGCACTCGTCCACTGTATTTTGCCGCCGAACGTAGATCACGGGGCTGGTCATGATCTCATGGACCCGAGTCTCCTTCGACGAGCGGCCCCTCAGGATCACCTTGCGGGCATAGTCACGTTCTGACAGGATGCCAACGAGGCGTTTGTCGGATATGACAAGCAATGCGCCGACGCCCTCTGCGGCCATTTTCTCAATTGCTTCGTAAACGGAATGGTCGGGTGTTACAAAAATTACTCTGTTATCGGCCTTGCCCTTTAGCACCAATTCGATTGTGTCGGCATGTTTCATTAGGCACCCGGCCTCTAGGCTGCCATACTAGCATGCAGGCGGCTTCCATGATGCCGGACAAATAATGCAGATCGTCGCCCGAGTCGAGTAAAAAAGGAAAACACAAACTTGGTAGTGAGCGCTCCCAAGTGAGGCCTGCGATGACCGAAAGATGGAACCACAGCCAAAAAGAGGAGAGCACTTCAAAGATGCATGAGCTCATCGGCTGCATGTGCGTAGTCACCTTCAAACCCGAGGGCGACCGTCGTGGAATCATCGAGCGGATCGAATCGCTGAACCTTGCAAAGGACTTCCCAGAGAGCTTCGAGCGGAGCCAGTTTAAAGTACAGCTCACCTCAGGCGAAATCGTGGTTGTTTCAGGCTCGGCGATATCCGAAATTGAGTCCACGACCGCAGGCAGTCATTCCACACCCGCTAGAAAGAAACCGGGTATGAAAGCCCGGAGAGCCAGGACAAAAAAGTCGCTGGTCGAAAAGCGGAAATCAATCGCGACCAAGGCCGGCAAGGCCGCAGCAAAGGTCATGACACGAAGGACAAAACCGCGGAAGAATAAAAATGGCCGCTGAGATTATCCTGCCCTTACTGCGTCCAACGACAATGCTGCGGATTTGCGAGCCGATTATCGAATGATGATCGGTGACGGCCTGAGTGGACCCGAAGCGACCGATCGCTTGCTTAAAGAGTGGATGCCGTCATCGGAAAAGGATCCCGATGCGGCCGCGATAGTTGGTGTAATCGCCTGGTTACAACAGGTTGAGAATTACTCAGCCAGACGAACTAGAAGATGGTTTAGTGGGGAGTGACCTACGCCCCTACTTCAGCTTCGCGTACTCTGCCTTGGCTTCCTTCAGGACGGGGATGTCGGGGTCGGCGTCTTTCCAGAGGGCGAAGAAGTCCTGGTAATTCTTGCGCGCACCTTCCTTGTCGCCGCTAAGGGCTCTGGCTCGACCCAGTTGTAAGTGCGCAAGCGCGCCCAGCATAAAGTTCTGCACGATGCCAGGATGGTCAATCAGCTTCTGAAACTCGGCGGCCGCCTGCTGCCCTTGGTTTGCTCCCAGATAGGCTTCGCCGCGCACATAGACGGGATAGAGGGTTCCGCCCACTTGGGCTCCAGGCGGGGGCTCGCCCAACTCGTAGGCTAACGCCGCTTGCAGCAACTCCATCGCTTTTTCGGGATGGTTGCCGTCGAGTGCGATGGCGGCGCGAATCGTGGGCAGCCAGTAGCCGTTGAGCATCGTATTCAACGCTTCGCGTTTGTTCAGGTCGTCCGCTATGGTCTGCGCCCGAGCCGTGTCTCCGCCCCGCGCGAAGGCCAGTGCCGCCAGGACTTGCAAATCCCGGGTGGAAGCCAGTGCCAGCGCCGATGTGGCCTGCTGGCGCGCCTGTGCGGTGTTCCCAGCTTCGGCCTCGCGCAAAGCTGCGTTCAGCAGCCAAAGTGCCGCCGTCTCTTTCTGGTCATTGCGCTTGGCTACATCCGCCGCCTGCCGCGAGAGTTCCCGTGCTTTCTCCAGACGTCCCGCGTATGCCTCGGTATCCGATTGAACCGACAGCAGCGCATCCTCCGCTCCCGGCTTTTCCGTTGCCCAGGCCAGCTGTCGCTGCATTTCTGGTGTGTCCCGCTCGAGAAATGCCACCCCGTAGCGGTTGAGGTGAAGGACGCTGCTTTCCGATTTGCGCGCCAGCGCTTGCTCATACGTGCTCTTGGCTTCGTCGAGTCGATTGAGTGCGGCATACAGGCCCACCAGGTTGCCATACCCAGTTGGCGCGTCAGGGTTCAAACGTATGGATTCGACGGTTTCGCCCACGGCCTTTTCGTATTGCCCAAGTGAGGAAAGATTGGTTGCTATATTGCCGTGAGGAATGAAGTCCCGGGGATAGGCCTGGGCCCACTGCTGATAGGCCTGGTCTGACTTCTCCAGATCACCAGTGGCAAAGCTGTAGTAAGAGGCGGAAATGCGGTATTTCTCCCGCTCGCTGGCCCGCTCCCGCTGGTCATACGCCCTCCGGATATTCTCACTGGCCAAGCCGTTCTCGCCAAGATTGGAGTATGAAATCCCCAGGACGTCGTAGGCCACGGCGAAGTTCGGATCCAGCTCGATGGCCCGCTTGAACAATGGAAGAGCAGCAGAGTCTCCCTTCAGAGGCCTGATTCTTATGCCCTCGCTGTAGGCTTTCAGTGCCTCCAGCGAAGAGGTTGTGGCCTGTTCGACGGGCGCATCGTACTTCTGCACCGAGCTCAGCGATTCGCCCAGCTTCTCTCGCAGGCTGGTGGCTGCCTTGTCGAGCGCCTTCAGCACCTGTTCCTTAGCCGCCGCTTCCACCTGCTCCTGCGCCAGGGCATCCCCGGAGTTGCAGTTCACTGCCTTCAGCCCGATCACGTACTGGCTGCCCAGACTGGAGATGGAACCCGACAGCATGGCCTTGCTGTTGGTGCGCACGCAAATCTCTCGTGCCACCTCTTGGGTGAGCCGTTCGCCCGGGGTGCGCCCCATCAGCTTCAACGTCTCGATCACCTTCCGTTCCGGCAGGAGGTTGAGAAAGGGCGACTGGGAAAGCTGTACGGAGAGGCCCTGCTTGAGCGTGTCGTCAAACACCGCGTCACCAGTGGTATTGGTGAAGTCGGCGAGGACGATCGTGTCCTTCTCGGTCAGTCCGGTTGGGGAATGCGAGCGCAAATACCAGCCCACGCCAATGAGAGCGGCCACCAGGAAAACGGCCGCCGGAACTAGAACCTTCCACAGTCTCCTGCCCTCGGGGGCTGTTGCTTCGACCGCTTTGGTTGCGGTCTGGGATGAAGCGACGGCAGCGAAACCAGACCCCTGCGAGGGCGACTGACCTACCGGCTGCTGGCTCGTCTCTTTGGCCACTGCGACGGCGCCCGAGCTTCCCACCGCCGCCGCGCGCCCCGTATCTGTCTCTCGCTTCAGTCGCTTCAGATCGGCCCGCATTTCAGCCGCGCCCTGGTAACGCAACTCTCTGTCTTTTTCCAGCGCTTTATTGATGATCCGTTCCAACTCGGCCGGAGCATCCGGATTCAGCCGAATAGGAGACACTGGAGCTCGGTTGAGAATGGCCTCGAAAATCGTCGCCGTACTGTCTCCGCGAAAGGGCAGTTGGCCCGTGGCCATTTCATAGAGCACGGCTCCGAAGGAGAACAAGTCCGTGCGGGCATCCAACTCCTTGGCACGGGCTTGCTCAGGAGACATATAGGAGACCGTGCCCACTGCCGAACCTGGGGTGGTCAGGTTCGGGTCTCCGGCTCCGGTTTCCGTCGCCTCGCTGGGCCTGGCTGCTGTGGTGCGTATTTTCGCCAGCCCGAAGTCCAGAATCTTCGCGTGCGTCCCGCGCTTAGTCACGAAAATATTGGCGGGCTTAATGTCGCGATGAACGATTCCTTCCGCGTGCGCTGCGTCCAGCGCATCAGCGATCTCGAGGGCCAGAGACAGCAGCATATCCAGTTCAAGCGGGCGGTTTCCGATCAGGTGCTTCAGTGTCTGGCCATCTAAGAACTCCATCGCGATGAACGCCTGGCCGTTCTCCTCGCCGATGTCGTGGATCGTGCAGATGTTGGGATGATTCAGAGCAGAAGCGGCTTGTGCTTCGCGTTGGAAACGGGTGAGGGACTGAGGATCTCTAGCGACCTCATCGGGCAGGAACTTCAGGGCGACGAAGCGATGCAACCGGGTGTCCTCGGCCTTGTACACGACACCCATCCCGCCACCACCGAGTTTCTCGACGATGCGGTAGTGAGAGATGGTTTGGCCAATCATGGAGTCGACGTATGTTAGGCGGGATGCGAGGGCAAGTCAATGATAGGCATGGTCTTGGCAGCATCTCAAAAGGGTCGTTGGCGAAAAATCGCCATCGCTAAATTAGCCCCATGAAACAAGGAAGGGATGGCAGCCTATTTCGGTGTCATCCCTTTTGTTGCTCTTCATTTTTCGGTCTCGAGACGGCTCTGGCTCAGTACGATGGGGCCCAGCCCGTCTATTCACCACTGGCCGGTGCGATTAGCAGGCCCACACCCACCCCGACGCCCAATCCCAGTAGCATAACGCCTACTTTGCCAAATACTCGGGATTCTTCTTTGCCACGAAGGGCGTTGGTGGCGCGACCCAGGCGGTCGGACGCGGTTTCGTAGGTCTGCCTGGCTCTGTCTTTGACGTTGTCCATGTTGTCCGGCAGACGTTCCCGTAGGTTATCAAGCAGATAAAGGCCAGTACTAAGTAGCACGCCAATGAGTGGTTCTCGTTTTCTGAATCTCATGTGTGTATCTCCTCACGAAGGTTTCGTCGATACAGAGATGCAGAAACAGGGTAAGACGTTGGCGCCGAAATTTACACACACGTAAATGGTGCCGCTCTACTTCTGATCGGCAATAGAACGGCTGATACGTTAGGCGAGTCCAATCATGTTTCTCTTGAGGAAGAGAAAGAAACGGACGAGAAACCAACCGAACTGGCTGAACAGATTAGTAGTCAAGCAAACGAAATCGGCGATGATCGAAAAGAAGCGGCTACGCAGGACAAGAAAGAGTCTAGGCGAGTAGCGTAGCGCAATCTTTAAAGAAGCGTCCTTGCTCTGACCGGCCCAGGGCGCTTTGTTTTCGTCTCTGTACCACTTAATAGACGAGCGCATACAGCGTTTACGTTACTGACACTGTGGTAGCTCTCCTGTACGGTTGCTTGTCCGACGAACTGATGTAGAGCTTCACGAAATTAAAAGGAGTAAAGGATGAAAAGTGCTCTCAAAGGGATGTTTCAGATGTTTCTGTTCGCGTGTTTGCTTGGTTTGGTGTCCAGCACCGCGAGCGCTCAAGATTCTACCGCGCCCGCTGCGGATAACACCAAGGTAAACCAACGGGACAAAGACAAGGCCCAGCCCACCGCAGACCAACAGCAAGAAAATCAGCCTGATCGGGAGATCGCACGAAAGATTCGCCGGTCTATCGTCCAGGACAAGGGTCTATCCAGCTATGCGCATAACGTCAAAGTCATAGCGCAAAACGGTATGGTCACGCTAAAAGGCCCGGTCCGCTCGGACGAGGAAAAAAGTGCGGTCGAAGCCAAGGCCGCTGAAGTTGCTGGAGCAGACAAGGTGACTAGCCAGCTAGAAGTTAAACCCAAGCAATAAAAACGAAGAGAAATCAGGAGATCAAAATGGCAGGTAAGAACACAGCAGTATTTGGCATCTACACGGATCGTTCTAGTGTGGATCGGGCCGTCGAAGCATTTAAGGCAGCCGGATTTTCCAACAATGACGTATCAGCGCTGTTTCCCGAGAAGCAGGGCACCAAGGATTTTGCCCACGAGAAGAGTACTAAGGCACCTGAAGGTGCGACGACGGGAGCGAGCACGGGCGCATTATTGGGCGGTGGTTTGGGATGGCTAGCGGGAATAGGGGCGCTGGCAATTCCTGGCCTCGGCCCGTTTATCGCTGCCGGCCCGATCATGGCAGCGCTGGCGGGAGCAGGAGTCGGAGGCGCAGTAGGTGGTCTTACGGGTGCGCTGGTCGGAATGGGCATTCCCGAATACGAGGCGAAGCGATACGAAGGCCGGGTGAAAGATGGCGGCATTCTGCTATCCGTTCACTCAGATAGTTCCGACGAGACCAAAAAGGCAAAAGAAATTCTTCAACAAACGGGCGCCCAGGATATTTCGTCCACCGGCGAAGCCAGTGGCGACAAGAAATCTGTGCCGAGCCGACAAATTGCCTAACTTGCCAGCATCTGCAAACCGGACGGACACATAGTTCGTCCCGGTTTGTCGGTGGAATTTCGAAATACTTCGCATGACTAAAAGGAGAGACAAATGAGCATCTGGACGATATTGTTCGTAGTTCTGCTGATTTCTTGGATCGGCGGTTTAACTGTTTTTCACGTGGCAGGAGGGTTGATTCACTTATTGCTCGTCTTCGCAGTGATCTCTCTGATCTTGCATTTCGTGATGGGCAGACGGACTGCTTAACTTTTGTGGCACATCTAGGCATATTCTGCGCCGTCGGAACAACTGCACCCGACACAGGCCGATACCAACACTCGGCCTGTGCCGATACCAAAATTCTAAACAAGCGGGACATGGTGGTTCCTTGCTGCAACCCCGATTGTCGGGATAAAGGGGCAAAGTGGGTCTTGCAAGAGAAACATGATTGAATGGCGAAGAATGTGGTAACAAACGCGGCAAAGAATTGATTATTTCACGCGATAGGCTCCCTCACGCGATTGCCCAATTGACAAGCCCCATGAAAGGAGGAAGGGATGGCAGCAGAGGCATTGGGTTCCCCGGAAGGCTGGCCGCCTCGCCGTTACGGCGGGACAGTCGCAGATTGTGTGCCCCACCGTCGGGAGCAGCCCGATTCGGTTCTTCCGTCAGGTCAGGCGCAATAAGAACACACTCGTTGCCAACTACAGGCCAAATCCGGCCGTAGGGGCCCTGAAAAGGCCAGCTAGCGCCGACTATAGAACCAGCCGCCTCCGCCGAACAAGAACAGAACCAGAAGGATAATCAAAATCGTTTCGATACTCATTGAATGTTCCTTTCTGCAACTGATGTTTGAGTCTGTCAGACTTGGTGGGAAAATGAAATGGGGTAGTGACTGCACTTCCAAGTAATTAAGACCGTATGGGCTGTTGCATTGGCTGACGGAGGAGAATCTATGTCAGGTTGACGATCAAACCCTCCGAGGAACGAAGCGAGACGCTCCGTTCAAACAGGTCATCCTCGCGGTCCAAATAGGTGGAGACTAGAATACGGCCGCGTTCAAGGTTAATTTCTTCTTGCTCGTGGCTGAGGTTCAGGAGGATCGCGAAATGCTGCCCGTGATCCGTTCGTTCGTAACGCAAAATGTTCCCATTCGCAACGACACCTTCTAACCGGCCCGAGATCAAGGCCTCATTTGATCGACGCAAGCGTATGAGTGCCTGGTAGAGCCTTAGAATGGAATCTTTCTGCCGAGAAAGGTTCACAACGTTCCTCGTCGTGTAGTCTTCCCCCAAGGGCAGCCAGGGTCTGGCTTCGGTAAATCCTGCTGATAGCGAACAGTCCCAAGGCATCGGCGTGCGCTCCGGATCGCGTCCCAGCCCGAGACCTGGCTCGTTCTTCTCTGCCGGATCCTGAATCTCCTGAGGCGGAATCTGCACATTCCTCATACCAATTTCTTCGCCATAGTATATGGTCGGCGTTCCGCGCAGAGTGAGCAATAACATTGCGGCCACTCGTGCCTGCTCTGAACCTACGCGGCTGGAGATTCGTGGTTGGTCGTGGTTACCTAGTACCCAGTTCGGCCAGGCACCCGGTGGTAAGGCCGCCTCGTATTCTCGAATGAGGTGCGCAATTGCGTCCGCCCTCCATGCGCATTGAATTAGGTGAAAATTGAAAGGAAGGGTTGCACCCGTCAGGTCTTTTCCGTAATAAAGGACAAGTTGATTAATAGGAAGGTAGATCTCTCCCAGAAGCAGACGTTCACCATAAGAATCGAGCACGGATCGCATGCTCGCGACCAGACCGTGAATCTCGGGGCGATCCGCATTGAAGATCGGCAGCAACCGTTGTGATGCGGGAGAACCCTCGTGACTAGCCGGATTAATCGGATTATTGCGAAATTGCTCATCTTTGAAGAGAAGCCACATGACATCAACGCGGAACCCATCCACGCCGCGATCAAGCCAGAACCGGAGCACATCAAACATCGCTTCACGCAATGACGGATTCCGCCAGTTCACATCCGGCTGCTGCTTTAGAAAAGAATGGTAGTAATACTGCCTGGTGGTCGCATCCCACTCCCATCCCGAGCCGCCAAAATTGCTCAGCCAGTTGTTAGGGGGGCCACCATCCTCGGTGGCGTCGCACCACAAATACCAGTCACGCTTAGAGTTTTCGCGTGAAGAGCGGCTTTCGAGAAACCATGGATGCTGGTTCGAGGTGTGATTCGGAACAAAATCAAGAATCAGCTTCAGGCCGCGTTCATGCACGGCGTTCAGCAGTTGATCGAAGTCCGCCAGAGTGCCGAATATGCCGTCGAGGCCACAATAATCGGAGATGTCGTAGCCGAAATCCTCCATGGGAGAAGGGTAGATCGGAGCGATCCACAAGACGTCCACCCCCAGCTCAACCAGATAATCGAGCCTGGTAAGAATTCCCTTGAGATCTCCAATTCCGTCGTTGTTTGTATCTTGAAACGACCGCGGGTACACCTCGTAGATAATCCCGCGTTGCCACCAAGCCGTTGCTTGCATCTTAGGGAGTTGCTCCAATTATGATCCGTGCTTCAGTTCTTCAAACGAAGGTGGACCAGCTACATGATCAATGATCTGTGGTACAAGAACGCGGTTATCTATTGCCTTTCGGTCTCTACGTTCATGGACGCGGATGGCGACGGAATCGGGGACTTTCCAGGTCTCATGAACCGGCTCGACTACCTGCAAGGCATCGGCGTGACCGCCATCTGGCTCATGCCCTTTCAGCCTTCTCCATTTCGCGACGATGGGTACGACGTTGCGGATTATTACGGCGTCGATCCCCGCTATGGCACGCTCGGCGACTTCGTCGAGTTCACCCACGGCTGCAAGCAGCGTGGCATTCGCGTCCTAATCGACTTGGTCGTGAATCACACATCCGATAAGCATCCCTGGTTCCAAGAGGCCCGCTCCGATCCAAAATCCAAGTATCGAGACTGGTATGTCTGGTCAAAGAAAAAGCCGAAACATGCCAGCGACGGGGTCGTCTTCCCGGGCGTGCAGAAATCCACATGGAACTATGACAAGGTTGCCAAGGCGTGGTACTTCCATCGATTTTATGATTTTCAGCCTGACTTGAACACCTCGAATCCAAGAGTTCAGGCAGAGATTCTCAAGATCATGGGCTTTTGGATTCAGCTTGGCGTCTCGGGTTTTCGAATGGATGCCGTGCCCTTCGTTATCGGGACGAAGGGTGCGACAGTGAGAGTGCCGACAGAACAATATGACATGCTGCGAACCTTCCGGGAGTTTCTTTCATGGCGACAGGGTGACGCCATCGTCCTTGCGGAAGCCAATGTTTTGCCGAAAACCGATATGGAATACTTCGGCACGTCCGGCGAACGCATGCAAATGATGTTCAACTTCGAGGTCAATCAGCACATGTTCTACGCCCTGGCGACAAGCGACGCACGCCCTTTGATCAAGGCGCTCAAGGCAACCAAAATATCCGAGGCGACGGCGCAATGGGGACAGTTTCTCCGGAATCACGACGAACTCGATCTAGGGCGGCTGACCCACGGTCAGCGGCAAGCCGTGTTCGCCGTCTTCGCTCCCAACAAAGACATGCAGCTTTACAACCGAGGCATTCGCCGGCGGCTTGCTCCAATGCTGCAAGGTGATCGCCGCCGCTTGGAGCTCGCCTACAGTCTGATGATGGCTCTACCCGGTACGCCTGTCTTGCGCTATGGCGATGAGATCGGCATGGGAGACAATCTTCGCCTTCCCGAGCGGAATTGCGCACGTACTCCTATGCAATGGTCCGGGGAACTGCAAGGAGGATTCACCAAAAGCGATAAACCAATCCTCCCTGTGATCACCGGCGGAGTCTATGGCTTTGAACATGTCAATGTCGCGCAACAGAGACATGATCCCAATTCCCTCATGAACTGGATGGAACGCATGATCCGTATGCGCAAGGAAGCTCCGGAAATCGGCTGGGGCGAGTTTTCCATTTTGCAGACTCGGACGCCTGAGGTATTGGCCATCCGCTACGACTGGCGAAACAATTCCGTAGTGGTGGTGCACAACCTGAGTGCGACCCCACGCGAAGTCTGGCTTCAGCTAGACTCGGAAGAATCCGATTGCCTCGCGGACCTGCTCTCCGGAGAAAATAGCAATTCGGATGCATCTGACAAGCATCGTTTGCTCCTGGAGCCTTATGGCTATCGCTGGTTCCGGGTCGGTGGTCTCGACTACATTCTGAAACGCAGTGCAATATAAAGGGCCACGCGACCGTTTGAACAAACTACCGGGATCTGCTTCAGCGCGGTCACACCGCTGATGTGTTTCACGAGAGCCAGCGATCAAACCGAGAATGATTGGATGCAACAGATAATTGATCACTGACTGCGGGCCACGACTTCGATTTCAATTTTGGGACATGGCACAATCACCTACAGCGCATGCTGGATCCTTTTTCGGACGAGCAGCACTCGACGGAGGTCGCCATAACACGAACCCGAGATGGGCACAGGCAATCGCCTGCGCCCGCTCAGATTAGATGGACAATAAACGATGAAAGAAAGCACGATAGCGTTGCAGCGCGACGCGGAGGTCTTCGGTGGATACCTCATCGCCGCGATCCCACTGTTTTTCGAGCTTGGAGCGTTCCTCGGCGAAAACTTCTGCCAGGCGTTTCATCGCAGAGGCGACGAGGCCGTCAGCCTGCTCGACGGCTCGGCGGGGCTCGTCAACGAAAGCTGTCTGAACGTCGTTCCAGCGATTTCGCAAGTCGGCAATCTCGTTGTTGGGGAACAAAGGAACAGCGGTAGCCGCATTGCCAACATCGGGTGCGTCGTCCGTGACTTCGGTTCGTTGTGGTTGGGCAAGGACTGGCTTAGGGCGCCTGTCTTCTGACGCCGGATTGCGATGGGCTAAGTCGGCAGTAGTTAATTCTTCATCTGGGGGGTCTTTCCTCAATGGCACGCTCATCCTCGTGCCTCCTTTCTTTCGGGGAGTGAATCTTCTTCGAGTAGCTCGTCGAACAGCGAACGGTAGTGAACCATGGCCTTTCGCAGATCTTCAGTGCTGGCCTGACCGCGATTGTGGCGCAGCGCGATTTCGTGTCCAGCGCGGTAGTTTTCGACCACAACCGGGTGATCAACCGAAATGTCGGCGGCGCGCTGATCAAAGTCGCCGATGGGATAGCCGCGGACCTGCATGACTTCATTCACCAACTGGTCCGCGCGGGAAACGGCGCCTTTAGGATCATCAACAAACTGTGATTGCACCGTGGTCCAGCGGCTTGCGAAATCGGAACGATTGGACGGAGAGAGCGCGCGGATCTGAAGCTTTTCCCTGCGTTTGGTAAGAAACTGCAGCACATCTTCACCGCGGTGCACGTCACCTTCCTTCTTAACAACTCGATCATATTCAGGGCCGAAACGCTGACGGAGCATTTGGCTGCGCCGTTTTCGCACAATCAAGAAACCAATGATGGCGACCACTATCAGGATCGCAATGGAGGCGACGATTATCGTGAGCTGATGCTGATCCATGTACCCTCCTTCAAGCTTGTGCGGGTGCTGTGATTCCTTGTTGACGTTAGATGTTGTCTCGGCAGCTCAGAAACCGACTAACCGGTACCGGCGAACTAGGTGGCTGAGGTGGTCGCGAACCTTGGATCGCCGTAGCTTTCCCAGGGTGCACCACCGTGAAAGAAGAATCGAAACATGCTAAGTACCGGTAGATCAGATCAGATCTGATCGCGAAGGGTGCGGCCCGCACTTCCCGACCGCCACGATTCACACTTCCGCATAGCTACCACGAACCGCGGACAGCCAAACATCGGCTTCGGCAAACCGAGCGGTTGGAAAAGGGATAGAGGCTGTTGTTCAGCCGCCGAGAAATGGTTTCTGAGCGGTCGGAGTCGCCGGGTAATCCTCAGCGTAGTTCTTCCAATTGAGCAGATCGGCGATCGTCCTATGCTCATTATCGTTGTTGAACGTCCTCTGGTTATCACTAAGGAGTCGTGGTTTGTGTGTACCGAAATCACTGCCCGCTATCATCGCTAAGTAGTTTGGATACGAGTAGTGCTAGACGTTGCCGAAATTGCTGAAGATTGCGCCCTTCTGGGCGAGGCTTTTCAAAAGATCGTTTCTGATGGCGGACTCATAATTTTGATTTTCGAGTACGACGATGAGCACATGGTCGAAATGCTTCGGCGGAGGTGCGGGCCTGGTTCCGGTGGGGGCATTCTGCGCAAAAGCTGAGAATCGTGACGGTCCAGAAGAAAAGCGCTTTTCGTGCAAACGCGCGACCGTGCCAGCGCCACCGTGGCATGTATCCTCCAGTTCCCAAGCTCCAACTCCTTTGCGGTCTTCAGGATTAGACGACGACGACCTTTGAAAGGCTGCACGCCAGTGATCCTGCAGATAAGTTGTCAATACATCCTCATTCGGCATACGGAATACAATTTCAATCTTATTTGGATGCATGCGATCCCGTGCGGAGCACCTACCGCCGATTTAGAGCGGCTTCGGCACAATGCAGAAGCCCTATATAGGTAACGGACTGCCGCCTCCGACCAGGCGGGGATTCGGAAGAGGCTGGCGAGTTAGCCCTAGAACCGCGCCAAATCGCTGAGCCTAAAGGCTTCGCGTTTGGGGCAGCACGCACAAAGCCTCTTTCCTGTTAGCCGTTTGGACTTTTATGGTTCACAACCGTTCATACAGCGCATTCCCTACTTTCGACATCTCAGTCTACGGAATGGCTCGAGCTGAAAGGAAACTTATGAAAATCGAATGGCTTTTGTGTGTGGTTCTAGCAGCCTGCACGTTTGGCTTTGCAAAGGACAAGGCAGATGTTCGGGACGTAACCGGATGCTTGTCAAAAGGCGATAGCGCCAACGAATTTCTGCTCACCGGGACCGATGGAAGCACCTGGGAGGTGCGGAGCAGCAAAGTCGCTCTCGCCGAACATGTCGGTCATACGGTGACCGCGACTGGCGTCGTGTCCAATGCAACCGCGCATAACATGAAGGAAGACGCAAAAGATGCTGCAAAGGACAGTGGCATAAAGAAGAGTGATACTGAGCATGGTCACATGAAGATTACAGACGTAAAAATGGTCAGCGAATCGTGTCAGTAGTAGATCAGCCAAACGAACAAGGCCGGGAGAGAGCCGGCCTTGGTTGTTTGGACTTTATAGTTCGCAACAAGTACTCATGAGGAGACATACATATGGGATTCAGAAGGCGGGAACCACTATTTAACGTCTTAATCGACACAGGCCTTAACCTGCTTGATTTCCTGCGTGATCGTTTACCCGACAACGTAGACGACATCAGACGCAACGTACGAGGCACTTATGACACTGCCTCCCAGCGCGTGAGACGTGCCAGCAGTGCGCTCCGTGGCGAGGAGGATTCGCAAATACTCGGCAAAACCGTCGCCCTCGCGATTGGAGTTGGAATCGGCGTCGGAATCGGCCTGTTAATCGCTCCGGGTAGCGGTGCAGAGACGCGAGCCGACATCGCCGACAGAGTCACAGACTTCAGCGACAAGGTTCGTGAGCAAGCCGGACGAAAGCCGCCGAGCGCAACCGGCACCTACGACGAGTGAACGACTTTGCCAGCGAAGATCAAACGCCCCGTGATTGAGGGTGTCTCGATGAAGGGCGACGCTGTCCCGAGTATGTCAAGAGCCATACCTCGAGAACCGATAATGGAACATGCGATCCGGCTTCGCGCTTACGAACTGTACGTCCAGCGCGGACGGAGCGAAGGGCACGCAATAGATGACTGGCTAGCGGCCGAAGCCGAACTTTTGCATGATCACTCTACATCGGAATCAAACGAT
>Ga0210401_10003161_pt1 | contig 17726 bp, 15 predicted proteins | sample IncBWH32MmetaG_FD_150866 | JGI IMG/M metagenome (GOLD analysis project Ga0210401, IMG submission 150866) | Forest soil microbial communities from Barre Woods Harvard Forest LTER site, Petersham, Massachusetts, United States - Inc-BW-H-32-M | ecosystem: Environmental > Terrestrial > Soil >... | reverse complement strand
AAGCGGGAGAGGGGAGGAACTGCTTCGCGCGATCGCCCCTCGCGCACGCAGTGGGAGAAGGAGGAACTGCTTCGCGCGATCGCCCCTCGCGCACGCAGTGGGAGAAGGAGGAACTGCTTCGCGCGATCGCCCCTCGCGCACGCAGTGGGAGAGGGGAGGGGGTGAGGGTCAGCGAGGCACCAGCGGCACAGGGGCCCGCCCCGTAGCATCCAGTTGTCCGTGCAGCCAGGCCTGGACGGCGTCGAGCGCCGCTTCGGCATAGCCCCAGGTGACCAGTGCAGGTGCGTCCACGTCGCACACATGGAACGGATTCCACAGCGCGATGTGCAAATCGGGCCGCCACCCGCGCGCCGCTTCGCCATAGCGCACGCGCCCATTGGACACGAGCACGCACGCCCTGCCATCGGCCGGGAGCTGATCCCAGCGCAGCGACGACAGGTCGTCGAGCAGCTGGATCTGCACATCGGTGAACTGCGCAAAAAGGCGCGCCACGCGCTCGCCCGCCAGGCCGGCTTCGGCCACGCCGTCCGTGGGAACCTGGCGCTGCGCCAGCACGCGCAGCGGCGCGTGGCGTGACGGCGGCACGGCCCGACCGATGCGAGTCAGTGCGCGCGCCCAGGCCTCACCCATCGTGCGCTGGTCCATTTCGCGCTGCCGATCGAGATAGGGCAGCTCGCGGCTTGGAAACCTTGCCGCCAGCGCGTCCAGTCGCCCGCAGGCGCGAGCGATCGTTTGGGCAGTGATTGCGCCGTGCGCGGTCGCCGCGGCGATTGCGTCCAGAGCAGCGCTTTGCTCCTCGCGCGAGCCGAGCGCCATCACCATGTCGGCGCCCGCCTGCAGCGCGAGCACCGCGGCGCGCTCATGCCCGAAGCGCTGTGCGATCGCCTTCATGACCAGCGAATCGGTGATCACCACGCCCTGGTATCCCCACTGCCCGCGCAGCAGTGCACCCAAGATCGCCTCCGACAGGGTCGCCGGCAGGTCGGGATCGAGCTGCGGATACAGGATGTGCGCGCTCATGACTGCCGGTGCGCGGTGGCGCAGCGCATGAAATGGTGCGAGCTCGAGCTCCTGCAGCACCGTCAAAGGCTTGTCGACCACCGGCAGATCGTGGTGCGAATCCACCGAGGTGTCACCGTGGCCCGGGAAATGCTTGCAACAGCACGCGACGCCGGCGCCCATCGCACCCGACATCCAGGCGCCGGCCAGCCGCGCGACCTCGCGCGGGTCGGCCGAAAAGCTGCGCTCGGCGATCACCGGATTGTCCGGGTTGTTGTTGACATCGAGCACCGGCGCAAAATTCCAGTTGATTCCGACGCTGCGCAATCCTCGACCGACCGCGGCTCCGACCCGATGGGCCAGATCGGCGTCTGCTGCCGCGCCCAGGGCCATCGCCGCGGGAGCGTGCGGCAGGAAGGTGGCGCGCACGACCGAGCCGCCTTCCTGGTCGGTTGCGATCAGCGCAGACGGACCCAGGACTTCCCGCAGTTGCGCAGTCAGCCGGCGCACCTCCTGCTCGGTGCCCAGATTGTCGCGGAACAGGCAAACAGCGCGGATCCGATGGCGCGACAGGAAGCCGGCTTGCTCGGTGTCGAGCGCGCGCCCCCGGATATCGACCATCACGAGCGTCCCCGGCGATGGCGCAACCGAGCCGCTCATTTGATCGCACCCTCCATCCCGCGCATGAAGAAACGTTGAGCGAAGAAGAACACCACCAGCACCGGCAGCACGGTCAGGATCGCACCGGCTGCGATCACTCGGGTCGAACTGCCGAAGGTTCCTGACAGCTCCAGGATGCCGACCGCCAGGGGCATCAGCCGGCTCTTGGTCAGCACCACGCCGGGCCAGAGGAAGTTGTTCCAGCTGGTCACGGTGGTCAGAATGACGAGCGCGGCGATCTGGGGGCGGGCCAGCGGCAGCATGATCTGCACGAAGATGCGCAGCTCGGACGCCCCCTCGACGCGTGCAGCATCGATCAGCTCCGGCGGGATCTCCTCGAAGGCGTTCTTCATCAGAAAGATTCCGACCGCGCCGGCGATGGTGGGCAGGATCACACCCAGATGCGTGTTGACGACGTGCAGCTGCGTGACGGTAATGAAATTGACCAGGAAGTTCACCTCGGTCGGAAGCATCAAGGTGGTCAGGACCGCGCCGAACACAAGCTTTCGTCCACGAAAACGCAAGCAGGCCAGCGGATAGGCGGCCGCCGAGCACACCAGCACGGTCCATACGACCGTCCAGAAAGTGATCCAGATCGAATTCGCGTAGTAGCGCGCCAGATCGACCACGCGGAAGACTTCGCGGAAATTCCCGAGCGTCGGCGCGTGCGGCACCAATGCGGCGGGAAACGCGAACACGTTGCCCTGGCTGCCGAGCGCGGCCGAAAGGGTCCACAGCAGAGGAAACGCGCAGAAGATTGCAATGGCGCCCAGCACCGCATAGTGCGCCGCGATGCCCGCGCCGCGGCGCCAAGTCGGCCCGTCCGCCAACGCGATTCGCCAGCGCCCGCTCATGGCTGACGGGGCCTGAGCAGCCGAAAGTTCAAGACGGCAATCAGCACGCAGATGGCGCTCACGACCAGGCTTGCCGCGAGCGCGCGCGGGAAATGGAACGCGCGGATCCCCTGGTCGTACGCGTAATACAGGCCCGTGTAGGTCGAGCTGATCGGTCCGCCTTTGGTCATGATCAGGACCTCCTCCAGCACCTTGACGGCGCCCAGCGTCGACAGCACCGAGCACAACAGCACCGTCGGCAGGATCATCGGCATCGTGATCTTCCAGAACCGGCGCCAGGCGCCGGCGCCGTCGAGGCGCGCCGCTTCCTCGATTTCGCCCGGAATCGCCTGCAGCGCGGCCAGGTACATCACCATGTACCAGCCCAAGCCGCGCCAGAATGTCACGAACATCAACGCGAACAGCGCGATGCGGTCATCGCTCAGCCAGCCGATCGGCTCGTCGATCAGCCGCATCCATTGCAGCACCGCGTTGATCAGTCCCTGATCGCTGTACATCCAGCCCCACATGATGCCGACCACCGAAACCGAGGTGACCACCGGCATGTAGAACACCGCCCGGAACAGGCGGATCCCGGGCAGGCGGTTGTTGACCAGCACGGCCAGGGCGAGCGCCGCCAGCTGGATCGCAGGCACGATCAGCAGATACACCAGCGAGTTGCGCAGGCTGATGAAGAAGACCGGATCGTCCAGCAGGTCCTCGAAGTTGCGCAGGCCGACCCAGGTGGGTGGCGTAATGATCTTGTACTCGGTGAACGCCAGATAACCGCCCCACAGCACCGGCCAGAACGCAAAGAGCACGAGCAGAACCAGCGCCGGCGCCAGGAAGCACCAGGCCACGAGGCCGGACCGCGCCCCACCCATCACGGTGCTCCCAGCCGCCGGTTCCAGTAGGCGGCCGCTGCATCGAGCGCTTCCTGAGTGTCACGCCGCCCGATCACCGCGCCCTCGACCGCGTCCTGCAGGCGTTTGTTGAGTTGCTCGAATCCCGGGATCCCGGCCACGTACAGCGTGCGAACCGAGGCCATCCGGCTCGCACCCGTCGCCACCGCCTTGGAAAAGACGTCGGTGCCGGCCCGCATGTTCTGAAAGTACGGATCCTCGATCGCCGCCTTGGCGGTGGGAAATGTGCCGGCCAGACGCGAAAAAGCGAGCTGGTTCTCGGCATTGGTCAAATACAGCGCAAATCGCGCGGCCTCCTGGGCCTGGCGCCCTTGAATCCCGCGCGGCATCGCAAAGTGAAAAAGCCAGCCGCCGGCTACGACCCCGGCTGCGCCGACCGGTGCCGGCGCCACGTCCGACACCGCGTACACGTCGGGTGCATCGTCGCGCACACGCAGCAGAGCAGCCGGCGGCGCCACCATCATCGCCAGGCGGCCGGCTTTGTAGGCGTCGATGGAGGCTGGGAAGTTGTCCTCCGAAAAAAGCTTGTCCTTCAGCAGCCCCCCCGCCTTGTAGGCATCGGCCAGCTCGGAAAGAAACGCCACATGCCGCGGAGAGTTGAAAACGGCCCGCCCGCCCTCGATCAATGGCAGGCCTTCCTCCAGAAAAACGCCGGCGATCTTTCCCAACGCCGGCGAAAAGCCGGCCTGGCCGGTGCGCTGCTTGATCCGCTTGGCAATGGCCAGCTGCTCCAGGAACGTGGCAGGCGCATGGTCGATGCCGGCTTGTGCAAACAGCGCGCGGTTGTAAGTGAGAACATTGACCGAGTTGTAGTGCGGGAAGCCGTACACATGGCCCAGAAAGGTCACGTCCTGCAGGGCGCCCTCGGTGTACGCGCTGCGCGCCGCGCCGATCAGCTCATCGACGGGGCGAATCGCGCCGTCGCGCGCGTAGTCGTAGGCCCACGGCACGTTCATCTGCGCCAGCGCGGGAGCCGAGCCGCCCGCAATGGCTGCGGTGAGCTTGGTCTGCAGCACATCCCACGGCACGTCGACCCATTCCAGCTCCACGCCCGGGGTTTGCGCCTGGTAGCGCTGCACCAGTGCCTCGAAGTACTGCGTGAACTTCGGCTTCAGGCTCATCGTCCAGAACTCGATGTGGACGGGCTCCGAGGCCGTCGCTGCCGCCGCGAGCAACAACGCCAGCGCGCCGGCGAACAACGCGTGGCAACCTCTCATCGCGTGCTCGTCACCTTGGCCAGGTGCGGCGGGCGGTCGGGGTCGGCCCCGCGCGCCCAGGCCAGCGCTTCGACCGCCGGGTAGAAACTCTGGATCGCGGTGATCGGCTCCAGGTCCTCGTCAGGAGCCGGCTGCAACGCAAGCGGGCTCCCGGGCGTACCCGGCGGCGCGGCGAGCAGCACCTGCGCACCCCGATCGCGCAGATCCTGCGCCAAGGCCAGCAGGCCGGCCTGAGCCGGTCCGCGCGGCGCAAAGATCAGCACCGGGTAGCCCGGCTCGATCAGAGCCATCGGGCCGTGCCGCACCTCGGCTCCCGAGAACGCCTCGGCATGAATGCCGCAGGTCTCCTTCAGCTTGAGCGCCGCCTCCATCGCAATGGCCAGCCCCAGCCCGCGTCCGATCACCAGCATGCGCTGCGCGCCCTGCAACGTTTCGACCAGCGCCGACCAGTCGGCGCGCGCGGCGAGCGACAGCGCTTGCGGCAGCCGCATCAGCGCTGCGCCCAGCGTCGGGTCGTCCTGCCATGCCGCCACCAGCCGCGCGCCGGCGGTCAGCTGCGCGATGTAGCTTTTGGTCGCCGCCACGCTGCGCTCCTGACCGGCGCGCAGATCCAGCGCCCATTGCGCCGCGCGCCCCAGCGGGGAATCGATCTCGTTGACCCAGGCGATCGTGCGCGCTCCGTGCGTGGCGGCGAACTCGATCGGGGCGATCAGATCCGGGCTGCGGCCCGATTGAGACAGCGCCATCGCCACCAGACCTTCGCATTGCAGCCGGGTCGCGTACAGCGTGACCAGCGACATCGGAAGCGAGGTCACGAGCCGCCCCAGTCGCGCCATCACCAGATAGGCCAGGAAATGCGCCGCGTGGTCGGAACTTCCCCGGGCCACCGTCAGCATCGACTGCGGCGGCTGCGCGCGCAGATCGGCGCCGATCGCGCGATAAGCATCGGCGTCGGCCGCAAGCTGGCGTTCGACGACCGCGGGCGCCTCGAGCGCCTCCTCAAGCATCCTCGAGGGCAATGGCCTCACCTTCGACGAGCACCTGGGTGATGCGCAGATCGCGATCGAACAGAACGACGTCGGCGTGCGCGCCCGTTGCCAGACGCCCGCGGTCATGCAGTCCCAGATAGTCAGCGGCGTGTGTCGAGACGCGCTTGGCCGCATCCTCCAGATCCAGTCCGAGCTCGACCAGGTTGCGAAAAGCCTGGTCCATCGTCAGCGTGCTGCCGGCGAGGGTGCCGTCCGCCAGCCGAACCCCACCCTGGCACTTGGTCACCGTGTGCCTGCCGAGGCGATATTCGCCGTCCGGCATGCCCGTGGCCGAGGTGGAGTCCGTCACGCAGTACAGGCAGGGGATCGCGCGCAGCGCGGCTTGGATCGCACCCGGGTGCACATGCAGCAGGTCGGGAATGATTTCGGAGTATCGGGCGTGCGCCAGCGCGGCACCGACGATTCCGGGCGCGCGGTGATGCATCCCGCTCATTGCGTTGAACAGGTGCGTGAACCCGGAAGCGCCGCGCGTGAGCGCCGCAACACCATCTTCGTAAGTGCCGAGCGTGTGACCGATCTGCACCCGGAACCCGGCAGCCCGCAGCCATGCGATGGCATCCAGCATGCCCGGCACTTCCGGGGCCAGCGTGATCAGCCGGATCGGAGCGAGTTGGTCCAGAGCATGGACCTCGGCCCGATCCACCGGACCGGCGAAGTTCGGCTGTGCACCGAGCTTGCCCGGGTTGATGAACGGCCCTTCCAGGTGCACGCCGTGCACGCGCGCGATACCCGCTCGGGGCGCCCGCATCATGGCGCCCAGCGCAGTCAAGGCGCCGTGGATTTCGGCGAGCGGGGCGGTCATCGTGGTCGCCAGCATCGAGGTCGTGCCGTGGCGCACGTGCGTTCGGGCGATGGTGTGAACCGCGGCACCGCCGTCCATCACGTCGGCGCCACCGCCGCCGTGAATGTGCGGATCGACAAAGCCCGGCACGGCGATCGGGCTGTTGCCGTCGCGCACGCGCGCTGCAGGCATCGGCGTGCCGCGCACGTCCCGCACTCGCCCGCGCTCGTACTCAAGGACGCCATCGACGAAGCCGTGCGGCGTCAGAATGCGCGCCTGCAGAGATCCGCTAGTTGCCATGCATAGCTCCTGTGCTTGGCGGCACATCGGCCGCAACCGCGCTTCGAACAAGCAGCAGCGCGCCATCGACGGCGTCGCCCTCGGGTTCGTGAATCCGGGCAGCCAGCGCCGGCAGATGGGGCATCAGCCGGCGGCCGATGCTGCCGCACAGCGCCACCGGCAGGTCCTTGCCCGGGTCCAGCGCATCGACCATCTGGTAGATGGAATGCGCGGCTGCTCGCAAAAGGCCGGCCGCCACCGGGTCGGTGTCGGCCGACGCGAACACGTGCGGCGCCAGTTGAGCGTAGGCACCCTGGCCGGCCTGCGCGCACCAGGCCAGGATCGCCTCGGTGTTCGACCCGATCACCGGATACACGGCGTCGGCCAGGGATCCCCGTGGGCCGCGCCCGTCCAGGGCCCACTGCGCGGCACGCACGGCACCCAGACCAAGCCAGGCGCCGCTGCCTTCGTCGCCGATCGGAAAGCCCCAGCCGCCCACGCTCGCTCGGGAGCCGTCCCGGCGCAGCGCTTCGCCAACGCTGCCGGTGCCGGCGATCACCACGATTCCGGGCTGACCGCCGAAGGCCCCCAGCAGCATCGTCGCCCCATCGGTCGTCAGGGCAACCTGCGCGAAGCGATGGGCGCCGCGCAGGAATTGCTGCGCCTGCTCCTTGAAGTTGGCGCCTGCAAGACCCACGCCCAGCGCGCATTCGTGCGCCGGCGCGGGCGGCAGCCCCGCCGCGGCGAAGCAGCGCGCAATGGCCAGGTCGATCTGCGCCCAGGCCGGCTTGACGCCCAGACTCAGCCCGGAAGGACCGGCGACGCCGTCGCCCAGGACGCGCCCGGCGTCGTCGGTCAAGCGCGCGCGCGTTCCGCTGCCGCCGCCGTCGATGCCGATAAGATAGGGCGCCGCCATGCTCCTCCCGGTTGCGGGCTCGCGCACGGATCCGAACCGCTTGAGCCTGCAGAAGACGCAGTATGATACCAATTTAATACCATAAATACCACTGGCTTTGAAAACCGAAAGAACCTGTCGCCGCCGCGGGCGGTGATCGCTTCCTCGGCGGGAGACGGAGACGATGGCTGCAGTGCAGCTGCGCGCGGTGACCAAGACCTACGGCGGATCGCCGATCCTGCGCGATATCAATCTGGACATCGGGGACGGCGAATTCGTCGTATTCGTCGGGCCGTCGGGGTGCGGCAAGTCGACGCTGCTGCGAGCCATCGCCGGGCTCGAGGAGATCAGCGAGGGCGAACTGCAGATCGGCGGCGTGCGCGTCAATCACCTGCCACCCGCGCAGCGCGGCGTTGCGATGGTGTTTCAATCGTACGCCTTGTATCCGCACATGAGCGTGTTCGAGAACATGGCGTTCGGGCTGCGCCTGGCCAAGCTGCCGCGCCAGCAGATCGAGGCCGACGTGCGCGCGGCCGCCCGTACGCTGAACATCGAGAACCTGCTCGACCGCAAGCCGCGGGCTCTGTCGGGCGGCCAGCGCCAGCGCGTCGCCATCGGGCGGGCGATCGTGCGCAAGCCCAAAGTCTTCCTGTTCGACGAGCCGCTCTCCAATCTCGACGCGGAACTGCGGGTGCGGATGCGCTACGAATTTGCCAGCCTGCACCGCAAGCTGCAGGCGACCATGAGCTATGTCACGCACGATCAGTCCGAAGCGATGACGCTGGCCGACCGCATCGTCGTGCTTTCGCACGGGCAGGTCGAGCAGGTGGGCGAGCCGATGGAGCTGTACCACCGTCCCGCGAACCGGTTCGTTGCGGGGTTCATCGGCTCACCGCGGATGAATTTCCTTGCTGCGACCTTGCACGAGGCCTCGCCCGGGCGCGCGCGGGTGCGCCTGGCCTCGGATGTGCTGGTGGAGGTGACCGCCGATGCGTCGCACCTGGCGCCGGGCGCCGCCGTGACGGTCGGAATCCGGCCAGGCGATTTGGGGGTCGACGGCAGCCAGAACGCGCTCGAGGGCCATATCGATTATGTGGAAGAGCACGGCAATCTGAGCTTTTCTTATGTCCTGTGCCCGGCGATCGCGGGGCCGCAAGGCAGTTTGCTCACGGTCGAGCTGCCTCGGCACGGAAGGCTGCGCGCCGGCGATCTGCTGCGACTGCATCTGCCGGCCGAACGATGCCATCTGTTCGATGCCGAGGGGCGCGCTTTGCGTCGGCCGGCCCTCTAAGGGCGGTACGGGGTCGGCGTCGCGTTGGACGACCCGCGTGGCCGCACGCGCTTCGGTGGTAAAGTCGCCCGCGATTAGATCGAGAAGGGCCAGATCAGGTCCCGACACGGATGTCCGGTCCCAAGACGACAGGGCGTATGCCGCGCCAGGCGGCGGGTGCAGTTCCGGCCCCGCAGACGTTCGACGCCCCGTTGTCGCGCGAGGCGATCGAACAGGCGCTCGGATCGACGGATTCCGCACGGGTCGAGGTGGTCGAGCAGACCGGCTCGACCAACGATGACCTGCTCGAGCGGGCGCGCCTCGCCGCCGCCGCCGTGCCGACGGTGCGGGTGGCCATGCACCAGTTCGCCGGCCGCGGAAGGCACGGTCGGCGTTGGCATGATGCGCGGGGCCGCGCGCTTTTGTTTTCCGTGGTGACGTCCTGGACCAGCGATCCCACGGCGGCGTCGGCGGTCACATTGGCCTGTGGCATCACGGTGGCCGAAACACTGCGCCAACGTGGCATCGAGGCGAGGTTGAAGTGGCCGAACGACCTGCTGCTGTCGGGGCGAAAGCTGGGTGGCATCCTGACCGAGCTCGCGTTCGATGCGCAGGCGCGCGCGAGCCTCGTGGTCGGCGTCGGAGTGAACCTGTGCCTGGATCCGGAAACGCGGGTCGCGATCGATCAGCCCGCCGCCGCGCTCGACGAGCGCATATCGGAAGCGCGGCTGGTATCCGAGCGCGAAGTCTGGATCGGACAGCTGGCGCGCGCGGTGCTGGACGCGATCGAAAGCTTCGAGCGAGAAGGATTTGCACCATTCCGCGCGCGCTTCGAAGGCCTGTTCGCTTATGCGGGGCGCACGGTCGTGGTGATGCAGGCGGGTTTGCCTACGCTGAGCGGGGTTCCGGTCGGGATCGATGGATCCGGCCGCCTGCTGCTGTCCACCGAGTCCGGGGTTCAGGCGGTCGCCAGCGGCGAGCTGTCGGTGCGCAATGACGCATGATCTGGCTACTGCTTGATGCGGGTAACACGGCGCTGAAGTGGGCACTGGCGGGAGCGGATGAGCCTCGGCCACTCGCACGCGGCATCGCGACCCTGGAGCCGGGTTTCGCGGACGCGTTGACGGCGACGCTCGAACGCTCGCTATCGACGCTGCCGCCCGCGCCGATCAGCGAGGTGCGCGCGATCGGCTGCAGCGTGGCGTCCGATGCGGTCACCGGCGCCATTGCACAGGCGGTCGCTCCACTGGCGACTCGCGAGATTGCCTGGTACCGCGCCGAGCCGCGCTTCGAGTACCACGGAATCGAGCTGGTCAACGGATATCGTGATCCCTATCAGCTGGGCGCCGACCGCTGGCACGCGATGATTGCAGCCCGGGTTTCGTATCCGGGACATCCTCTGGTGGTCGTCTGCGCCGGCACGGCCACCACGGTGGATTCGATCGATGCCGCCGGCCGATTTCTCGGAGGCACCATCGCTCCCGGAACATCACTGATGGCGGACAGTCTGGCGCGAGGCACAGCCCGGTTGCCGCGCAGTACGGGACGACCGGTCGTGATGCCGGACAACACCGACGATGCGATTGCCACCGGCGTGGCTGACGCGTTGGCCGGTCTGGTGGAGCGCCGGGTGCGGGCGTTGGGGCGGGCCGGTACGATGCCCCGGCTGGTGCTGGCGGGTGGCAGGGTGGGCGAGCTGGCCTCGCGCCTATGGTTGCCGGACGAAGTCGCCGGCATCATCATCGAAGAGCATCTGGTGTTGCGCGGGCTGTGGCTTCGGGCGGCGGCGGGTCAATCCGAATCGAAATGAGACAACTGTTCCTGGTGCTGCTGCTGCTGAACATGGTTCTGGCCGCCTGGCTGAACGGCCTATTCGGTCGTCCGGTCAGTGGTCGCGAGCCGGGGCGGCTGGACCAGCAGATCGCGGCTGACCGCATACGCGTGCTGACCGAGTCGGAGGTCCAGCAGGTCGAGAAACGGGCCGGCGACGCCAAAGTCGCAGCGGCCCCGGCACCAACGCCCCCGGCGGCCGATGCCGCACCGTCCTGCGTCGAGATCGGTGAGTTCGCCAACGACGCCCAGCTGGCACGCTTGCGCGAGAGGCTGGCCGCCCTGAAGCTGACCGACCGCGCCAGCGAGCAGACGCGGGATCGGCCCGGCTGGTATCTGGTGTACCTCCCAGCCGAGAAGACGTTCGCTGACGCCGAACAGCGCACCGAGCAGTTGCATGCGCAGGGGCTGCAGGATCTTCTGGTCTTCAAGGAAGGCACGCTTCGTTTTTCGATCGGAATCGGCTCGTTTCGCGACCGCGATGTGGCCCGCAAGCAGGTCGCATTGCTGGATCGGCGCGGCATCAAAGGCGCGCGCATCACCGACAATCCGACCACGGTGCGGTCGACCCGCGTACTGATTCGCGGCGCCGACGCCGCAGCGGTGCGGCAACTGGAGGACGCGGCCAAAGACTTCCCGCAACAGAAGGTGCAGCCGTGCAGCGAGACGCCGTGAGCGGGCTGGTGGCCCTCCGTGGCGGAAGTGACCGGGCGCGGTTCCGCTCGCGTTACGCGCTTGGCCATGACGAGGGCTCGCCCGTGCTGACCTCGCTTCACCGCGCCCGGTCACTCCGCCCGAACGCGGTCAGGCCGGCCAGCTAAGGTTCCAATACGTGGTTCCCGCCTGCAAGCTCCTCTCTCCCGCCTTGCCCTCCGAAGCGCGTGGCGCGAAGGAGGGTTGCGGGAGAGGGGCCGGGGGTGAGGGTGCTCAGACGGACGTCTGACCGGTGCCCTGACCCTCACCCTGCCCCTCTCCCGCAAGCGGGGGAGGGGACCGCAATGGCTGCGGCATCGAAGCCCACGCGGATTGCGTAACGCGATTGCCTTGCCGCGTCACTCGTATTCGCGAAACAACGTCCTGAAAGTTCACGGCCGGCTAGTCGGCGCTCAGCAGTTCGATGATCCTCGCCCGCAGCGCGGGCAGCTTCTGACGACACATCGCCAGGCGGTCAGCATCGGGTTCGCGCTGGCGCGCGGCCCAGATCGGTTGCGGGAAATGCGCATCGCCGGCGAAGCGCGCGATCACATGCCAGTGCAGGTGCGGCACCTGATTGCCAAGACTGGCGAGGTTGATCTTGTCGGGCTTGATGACTTCTCTGAGCGCCGTTTCGACCGCGTGGACAGCCAGCATCAAGCGCGCGCGCTCCGGCTCGGCCAGGTCAGAGAGCTCGGTCACGTGGGCATTCCAGATCACGCGAACGAACGCTGGATAGTCCGGATCGTCGATCAGCACGGCGCGCAGCAGCGGTGTGCGCGCCACCACGGCACCGCCATCGCCCTGGCACAGCGTGCAATCAGCGCGGCGATCTGCCGGCCGGGATGTGAGCGCCGTGCTCAAACCAGGACCCGCTCGATGCCGCCTGCGTTGGCGCGGGCCACGAAGTCGGGCATCCAGTTCTCGCCGAGCAGGTGCCGCGCCAGCTCGATCACCAGGTAGTCGGCCTGCACCGCGCTGGTGTCCTCGAAACGGCTAAGGCCCTGCAGGCACGCCGGGCAGGAGGTCAGCACCCGCACCGTCCCGTTAAAGCCTTCAGCGCGCAATCGTTCGGTATCGGCTTGAAGCTCGGTTTCCTTGCGCATCCGCACCTGGGTGGAGACGTCGGCCCGCGTAACGGCGAGCGTTCCGGCCTCGCCGCAGCAGCGGTCGGTGCGGGCGATCCGGCCCCCATCGAACGTGCCGAGCAGGCCGTTGACGGTCTCCAGCGGCTTTTGCTTCATCGGGCTGTGGCAGGGGTCGTGGTAGAGGTAGCGCACCCCCTGCACACCGTCGGCGCGCACGCCTTTTTCCAGCAGGAACTCGTGGATGTCGACGATGCGGCAGCCGGGGAAGATTTCTTCGAAACGATAACCCTGGAGCTGATCGAAACAGGTGCCGCAGGACACGATCACCGTGCGGATGTCCAGGTAGTTCAGCGTGTTGGCAACCCGATGGAACAGCACGCGGTTGTCCGTTGTGATCCTCTCGGCCAGCGCGGCCTGGCCGGCCCCGCGCTGCGGGTAGCCGCAACACAAATAGCCCGGTGGCAATACGGTCTGAACCCCGACGTGCCACAGCATCGCCTGCGTAGCCAGGCCGACCTGCGAAAACAGTCGCTCCGATCCGCAACCAGGAAAGTAAAACACGGCCTCCGAGTCGACCGCGCTTTTTACGGGATCGCGGATGATCGGGACGAACCGCGCGTCCTCAATGTCCAGCAGCGCGCGCGCGGTGCGCTTCGGCAATCCGCCGGGCAGCTTGCGGTTGACGAAATGCAGGACCTGTTGCCGGATCGCAGGCTGCCCGGTGCTGGCCGGGGGCCGACGACGCTGGGCTGCCGCCGGCAGTGAGAGCAGGCGGTGGGCCAGGCGTTGCAGCCGATAGCCCCAGTCGACCACCACCTTGCGCGCGAGCTTCACGTGCTCGGGACGGGTGGCGTTCAACAGCAGCATCGCAACGGCGGTTGCCGGAGCGAAACGCCGCCGACCGAGGCGCCGCAGCAGGTCGCGCATGGCCATCGACACGTCCCCGAAGTCGATATCGACCGGGCAGGGCGCGGCACACTTGTGACAGATCGTGCAGTGATCGGCGACGTCGGAAAAGTCGTCCCAGTGCTTCAGCGATATGCCGCGACGTGTTTGCTCTTCGTACAGGAATGCCTCGATCAGCAACGAGGTGGCAAGAATCTTGTTGCGAGGCGAGTACAGCAGGTTGGCGCGCGGCTCGTGCGTCGCGCACACCGGCTTGCACTTGCCGCAGCGCAGGCAGTCCTTGATCGCATCGGACACGCTCTTGATGTCGCTCTGCTGCATGATCAGCGACTCGTGCCCGAGCAGGTTGAAGCTGGGCGTGTAGGCGCGTGACAGATCGGCACCCGGCAGGAACTTGCCGCGGTTGAAGCGCTCCTCGGGGTCGACGCGCCGCCGGTAGGCGCGAAACGGCGCCAGCTCCTCGTCGCGCAGGAATTGAAGCTTGGTGATGCCGATCCCATGCTCGCCCGAAATCACCCCGTCGAGCTCGCGCGCGGTCTGCATGATCCGCTCGACGGTACGGCTGGCTTCCTGCAGCATCGAATAGTCGTCGGAGTTCACCGGAATGTTGGTGTGCACGTTGCCGTCTCCGGCGTGCATGTGCAGCGCGACCACGACCCGCCCGGTCAGCACCTCGGCGTGGAGCCGGTCCACGGCGGCGAGCAGCGGCGTGAAGGCGCTGCCGCCGAACAATCGCTCGAGCGGCGCGCGCACCTCCGCCTTCCACGAAACCCGGATTGCGCGCTGCTGCAACAGATCGAACAGGCGCTCGCCCGCTGCAGCGCCTTCACCCTCCGAAGCGCCACCCTCCTTCGCGCCACCCTCCTTCGTGCTGCGCACTTCGGAGGATGAACGCACTTCGGAGGATGAACGCACTTCGGAGGGTGAACGCGCTTCGGAGGGCGAGGGCGCGAACGAGGGCAGCGGGGCGGCGGGTTCACCGACTTCCGCCAACTGCTGCATCGCCGCGTCGATCGGTGCGTCGATCCAGTGCATCAGCGCGTTCCACCGGCGGCGCACGCTGGCGATCAGCTCGAGCGCGCGCTCGACGCGGTCACCCACGATTTCGCTGCGCGAAAGACGGTCGGAGTCCGGGTCGGCGCCGCGACCGAGCGCAAAGGGCGTGGCGAGCAGGCCCTGCAGCGCATCGAGCATCCTGAGCTTGTTGGCCGTGGACCGCTCGATGTTGATCCGCTCGATCGCATCGGTGTACTCGCCCAGCCGCGCCAGCGGAATCACGACGTCCTCGTTGATCTTGAACGCGTTGGTGTGGCGTGCAATGGCCGCGGTCCGGGCCCGATCGAGCCAGAAGGTGCGACGGGCCTCTTCGCTGACCGCAACGAAACCTTCTCCGGAGCGCGCGTTGGCCAGATGGATCACCTGCGAAGCGGCCCGCGCCACCGCGTCCGCGTCGTCTCCAACGATGTCGCCCAGCAGCACCATCTTCGGCAGCGTGCCGCGATGCGACTTGGTCGCGTACCCCACCGCGCGCAGATAGCGCTCGTCCAGGTGCTCGAATCCGGCCAGTTGAGCCCCGCCCGGCCGCCCGTCCAGGAAGCGCTTGACTTCGACGATGCAGGGAATCGCGGTGTGCACCTGGCCGAAGAACTCCAGGCAGAAGCTGCGGGTGTGCGCCGGCATTCGATGCAGGATCCAGCGCGCAGGTAATCAGCCCGTCGCACCCCTCCTTCTGCACTCCGGGCAGCCCGCCGAGGAATTTGTCGGTGACGTCCTTGCCCAGTCCGATGCGCCGAAAGCCGGCACCCGGGATCTCCAGCCGTTCGCGCCGCAGCTCGCGAGCGCGGTCGGCGGGCTCGCGTCCATCCTTCCACACCAGCTCGAAGCGCGCGACCGCTACGTCGTGAATCCGGCCGAGGTTGTGATCGAGGCGCGAGACCTCGAGCCAGTTGCCGTCGGCATCGACGATTCGCCACCAGGCCAGATTGTCGACGGCCGTTCCCCACAGCACCGCTTTCTTGCCGCCCGCGTTCATCGCGATATTGCCTCCGACGCACGAGGCGTCGGCCGAGGTCGGATCGACCGCGAACACGCAACCGCCTCGCTCGGCGGCCTGCGCTACGCGGCGTGTCACGACACCGGCCTCGGTCAGCACGGTCGGCACCGGCCGCTCCAGACCGGGAAGCTGGAGCAGTTCGACGCTGCCGCAGCGCTCCAGCTTCTCGGTGTTGATCACCGCAGACAGTTCGGTCAGCGGAACCGCGCCTCCGGTATAGCCGGTTCCGCCTCCCCGCGGCACGATGGTCAGCCCCAGCTCGGCGCAGGCCCGCACCAGGCCCGGTATTTCATCCTCGGCGTCCGGGCATAGCACCACGAACGGATACTCGACACGCCAGTCGGTGGCGTCGGTTACGTGCGAGACGCGCGCGAACGGGTCGAAGCGGATGTTGTCTTCGTGCGAGGTGCGGCGCAGCAGCCGGCGCGCGCGCCGCCGCAGGCTGCGCGTCTGCTCAAATCCCGCCTGGAAGCGCTCGACGGCGGCACGGGCCGCCTGCAGCAGGCGCACCACGCGCTCGTCCCCGCCCGTGTCGGCCCGCTCCTGCCGGCGCCGCTCGATCTCGCCCAACCGGTGATGCAAGGCCTCGATCAACAGGCCGCGGCGCCGGGGATTTTCGAGCAGATCCTCCTGCAAGTACGGGTTGCGATCGACCACCCAGATGTCGCCGAGCACTTCGAACAGCATCCGCGCGCTGCGCCCGGTGCGCCGCTGCTGGCGCAACGAACCCAGCAGGTCCCAGGCGGCCGAACCGAGCAGCCGGATCACGATTTCGCGATCCGACAGCGACGTGTAGTTGTATGGGATTTCGCGCAGCCGCGCCGGCGGCTCGGCGCTCACGCCGGCGCTGTCCCCCAGCACGCCGGTTTGCAGGGCATCCATTGAACGGGCTTCAGCGTCAAGGAATCTGCAGTGTATCCGTCGCTGGACCGGAGTATTCGGGCTGAGGTGATCAGAACAGGCGCGGGATCACCGCGGGCGTGCGCGCCGCATAGTCGGCATAGGCGCTGCCGAACGTCTCGCCCATGAAGCGCTCTTCCATCCGCCACTTGCGCCACAGCGCGAAGACGGCGATCGCCAACGCCAGCAGTGCGCGCACCTGTCCCCACGCCAGGGCCGACCCGACGAAACCGAGCAGCAGGCCGCTGTAGATCGGGTGCCGCACGGCGCGGTACGGCCCGGCTGTAATCAGCTCGTGCTCCTTCTTGACGGTCACCGTGCCGCTCCAGTTGGTCCCGAGGGTCCGGCGCGCCCACACCGTCAGCGACAGACCCACGACCGTGATCAGAGCTCCCGTCAAGGCCAGACCGACCGACTGCGGGAAGATTTGAGTGACCAGCCAGGGCACCGGCAGCTTCGGAGAGGCCAGCAAGGCGACCGCAACGACCAGCGGCAGGATATGGCCCGCTCGCGATGCGGCCGATTCGCGACGCTGCACGGGCTTGACGCCGCGCGCACTGATCATCCAGTAGACGAACCAACCGAGCCAGATCAGCGGGAACAGCAAACCGATGGCAGCGCCAGCCATCGTTCACCACTCGACCAGGTGGAAATGCAGCACCGAGATCTCCTGTTCGCCGGGCCCGTTCGTGTACACGCGATAGTCGGTCAGGTTCTGCTCGCTGACGATCGCCCGCATGATCGCGAAGCAATCCATCACGTACGGCTGGTCCTCGGCCGTCAGGTCGGTGATATCGCGGATGTCGCGCTTCGGAAAGAACACCAGGTGCAGATGACGGCCCTTGCGTGGGTAAGGTACCGCCAGGCATTTGTCGGACTCGCGCACGACTTGAGGCACCCAACCGGGAGCGTTGACGAGCCCGGCGGAGGCAACCAGGCCCGCGATGTCGCTGGTTCGATAGCATCGCCCCGAGCACGACGTCACGTTGAGCCAGGCACGTGGTTGCGTATTCATGAAGGCGCGCGCCCCGATCGAAAGGCCGGCGAGGAACGCCACCACCAGCATGAGGCCGTAGCGGATGCGCCGATTTCGGGCGGATCGGTCAGAATCGAACATGGATTGCTACTCCTAAACGGACAGAGCCGGCTCCTGCATCGCAGCGATCTGTTCGCGCAGCTCCAGGATGCGCGCCTCCCAATAGCGCGGCGAATCGAACCAGGGGAACGCGGCAGGAAAGGCAGGATCCTGCCAGCGGCGCGCAATCCAGGCCGAATAGTGGATCAGCCGCAGCGTGCGCAATGCCTCGATCAGTACCAGCTCATGCGGATTGAAATCGGCGAAGTCCTCGT
>Ga0210401_10003160_pt1 | contig 17730 bp, 16 predicted proteins | sample IncBWH32MmetaG_FD_150866 | JGI IMG/M metagenome (GOLD analysis project Ga0210401, IMG submission 150866) | Forest soil microbial communities from Barre Woods Harvard Forest LTER site, Petersham, Massachusetts, United States - Inc-BW-H-32-M | ecosystem: Environmental > Terrestrial > Soil >... | reverse complement strand
CCGGTCCTGCTGGCGGGCTTCGCGGCCATGGTCTACATGCGCATCGACGTGATCATGCTGCCCACCCTGCTGCCGGCCCAGGTGGGCTCCGCCGCCACGGGCATCTATTCGGCGGCGGTGAAGCTGTCCGAAATCTGGTTCTGGGTGCCCGGCGCCATCATTGGCTCGGCCGCGCCGGCCATCTTCGAGTCCAAGCTGCGCGACCAGGCCCTGTTCGAATCGCGCTTCCAGCGCCTGACGGACTTCTCGGGCCTGGCCGCGCTGGGCTTCGGCGCCATCATCGCGGTCACCGCGCCGTGGACCATCCGCCTGCTCTACGGCAAGGCCTACGCCGATTCCGCCGCCATCCTGGCCGTGCATGCCTGGTCCGGGATCTTTGTCTGCTTTGGTTGGATCCTCAACCAGTGGTGCAACCTGCACCGCCGCAACGGGCTGCTCTTCGCGGCCACGGCCGTGGGCGCGGGGCTGAACGTGGCGCTCAATTACGCGCTGATCCCGCGCTACAGCGGCCTGGGCTCGGCCTGGGCCACGCTGATCTCGTACGCGGCCATGGCCAGCCTCTTTCCGGCCCTGGTGCCCTCGCTGCGCCCGGTGGTGCGGGCCCAGCTCAGGACCCTGGCGCTGCTGGTGCGGCCGGGCCGCCTGCTCGCGGAACTGCGGCGCAGGAACTGAAGACCTTCCCAGGAGAACCCCTTGAACAAGCGCCTTGAATTCACCGCCACCGCCGGCCTCTGGCTTTTCGGGGCCGTGGCGTTGCTCAGCATCGCGGCCCAGAACGTCCTCTTCGTCGGCATGGCCGGATGGGTCTGGCTGGCGCTGCGGGGCCGGGGCGGGCGCCTCCCCCGGGGGCCCTTCGTGTGGCTGTTCCTGGCCTTCCTGGCCTGGGCCCTGCTGGCCAGCGCGTTGAGCGACAACGCCGCGCATTCCATGGAGACCTGGCGCAAGTGGCTGCTGGTCTTCGCCCTGCTCTACGCCTCGGCCTGGCTGGGCCAGCGGCCGCGGGACCTGCGCAGCGTGGCCATCGCCTGCCTGGGCTTCTCCGGGCTGTGGGCCCTGGGGGCCTCGTTGTGGGCCCTGCATTGGCCGGCCCAGGCGCTGATGCAGGGCGCCACATGGAAGTACACGCTCTTCTACTGGACCCAGGCGGGCGACTGGCGCGCGGCCTCCGGGAGCGGCGGCTACATGGTGCTGGGCACTTGCAGCATGCTGGCCCTGCTCTGCTTCGGATCCGCCGCCCTGCAGGACGACTGTTTCCGGCGGCCCTGGGCCCTGGCCAGCCTGGCCGGGCTGGCCCTGGCCCTGCTGCTGACCCTGACCCGCAGCGCCTGGCTGGGCGCCGCCGCCGGGGGCACCCTGCTGCTGGTCCTGAACGGGCGCTGGCGCGTGCTGGGCGCCCTGGCTGTGGGGGTGCTGCTGCTTCTCGTGCTGCCGGGCAGCCCGGTGGCACGGCGCCTCCAACAGGGCACGGACATGGCGGACGGCAGCACCCGGGAAAGGGTCTACATGGCCCGGGCCGGCTTTGGCATCATCCGCGACCATCCCTGGACCGGCGTCGGCGACGCCCTGGCCTCCTTTGACGGGCACGACGGCTACTACCTGCGTTACCGTGACCCCGCGGTGGCGCAGGATCCCGTGCTCAAGAACGACGACCAGGGCCACCTGCATAACAACCTGATCATGCTGGCCGTGCTTTATGGGTGGCCCGGGCTCCTGCTCATGCTGGCGGCATTCGCGGCCCTGCTGCCCCCGCTGTGGCGCGGCCGCAAGGCCCGCGGCCTGGCCGGCGGCCTGGCCCTGGGGGCCCTGGCCGCGGCCCTGGCCTGGTGGGTCAACGGGCTCTTCGAGTACACCTTCGGCTCGTTCCAAAGCAGCTTCGTGCTGTGGTTCCTGCTGGGCCTGGGGCTCGCGGGCGCCCAGCAGGCCGGCGCCCTGGCCGCGGCGCCGCGGCCATCCGCCCAGCCCAGGGAGACGCCATGAAGACCCTTTGCCTTGCCCTGCTGCTCGCCGCGGGGCCGCTCCATGCCGCCGCGGATTCCGCCTCGGTCCCGGCCGCGCAGACGCCCTCGAGGCCGCCTTCCAAGCTGAGCGACCTGTACAAGGTCTTCACCCTGGCGGCCAAGGACGCGCTCCACGCCGAGGTCCAGGCCTGGCCGGTCCGCATCCTCGGCCGGAGCTGGGAGCTGATGAAGGGCGGCGTCTTCCCCGAGGTGGAGTTCACCTTGAAGCCCTTCGAGGCCCAGGGCCTCAAGTTCGAGAAGGCCGAGCTGCTGTTCCGCCACCTGGTGGTGGACACCGACGCCCTGCAGCATTGGCAGGTCAAGCTGAAGGACGTGCGCGAGGTGCAGACCCGCCTGGTCTTCACCCTGCGTTCGCTGGCCATGAAGCTCGGCGCGGCCCAGGGCCAGGACCTCAAGTTGCAGGCCGACCTGGACGCGCAGCAGCTGCTGCTCAGCGGCCCGGGGCGCTTCCTCTTCATCCCCTGCCAGGTGGAGGCCCGCTGCGACCCGCGCTGGGACGACCAGGCCAAGACCCTGGCCCTGGTGCCGGTGGAGCAGCGCTTCGGCGGCCACCGCATCCCGCGCTGGCTTTGGTGGCTGGGCCGCAGCCCGGCGCCCGGGCAGCCGGTGCTGGACCTGGGCTTCAGCTGGATCCCCTTCAACATCCAGGAGGTGCATGTGGGCTGGGACCGCGTGAACCTCTCCACCAACTGGTGAGCCCGCGCATGGCACGGCAGGCGGTGATCCTGGCCGGCGGCTTCGGCACCCGGCTGCGCCCGCTCACCGAGCGGACCCCCAAGTCCCTGCTGGAGCTGGGCGGCCGGCCGTTCCTGGAGACCCTGTTCCAGCGCCTGGCCTCGGCCGGGGTGCGCCTGGCCGTGCTCTCCGTGCACCACCAGTCGGGCGCCCTGGCCGCGGCCTTGCCCAGGCTGCGGCGCTTCGGCCTGCGGGTGCGGCTGAGCCGCGAATCCAAGCCCCTCGGCACCGGCGGGGCCATCCGGCACGCCTGGCCGGATCCCGCCGAGCCTTGCCTGGTCCTGAACGGCGACATACTCACCGACCTGGACCTGGGGCCGATGGCGGAGACCCACGCGGCTTCGGGCGCGGACGCGACGCTGTGGTCCATCCGCGTGGCCGACACCTCGGCCTTCGGCGTCATCGAACGGGATGGGCGGGGCCGGGTGCGCCGCTTTGTGGAGAAGCCGAAGCCGGGCCAGAGCGCAAGCCGCGACATCAACGCCGGGCTCTACGCCCTGGCGCCCTCCGTGCGCGCGGCCATCCCGGCCGGCCGGGCCGTGAGCGTGGAGCGCGAGGTCTTTCCGGGCCTGCTGGCCGCCGGCGCCGAACTGCGGCTTTACCGCTCGCCCCGGGCCGTATACTGGAGCGACATCGGCACCCCGGCCTCCTACCTGCGGGCCAACCTGGATCTGCTGGGCGGCAAGCTGTGGGGCGGCCGGGGGCCGGCGCTGGCGCTGTGGGGCCGGCCGGACCATGGTCACAGCCTGCGCGGCGCAGCCTGCAGGGTGGCGCGGGACGCGCAGGTCGTGCGGAGCGTCCTGGGACCCGCTTGCGCGGTGGGCGCCGGGGCCGTGGTCCAGGGCAGCGCGCTGGCGCGCGGCTGCGTGGTGGGCGAGGGAGCCCGCTTGAACGGCGTCCTGCTGGCGGCCGGGGTGCGCGTGGGCGCGCGCTGCGTGCTGTCGCCGGGCGTGGTGCTGGGCCCGGGCGCGCGGCTGCCCGACGACAGCCGACTTTAGGGAGGGGCCATGACCGACCTTTATTTCCTGGTGGAATTCCCGATCTTCCGCGACTTCACGGCGGAGGATGTGGAGGCGCTGGCCCCGGGCTGCGAACTGCTGACGCTGAAGCCCGGCGCGGCGGTCTGCCTTGAGGGCGGCCCCGGGGACGCGCTTTACATCGTCAAGAGCGGCGTGCTGGTCGTCACCCGCAGCGGAAAGCACATCGACCTGCTCAGCGAAGGCGAATTCTTCGGCGAGATGGCCCTGGTGGACGGGAGCCCGCGCTCGGCCGACGTGCACGTGCAGGAGGCCGCCGAGCTGGTCAAGCTCCCGGCCCCGGCCTACCAGCGCCTGAAGAAGGAGCAGCCGGCCTCGGCCCTGAAGATGGCCGACGTGATGCTCAAGCAGCTGAGCTTCCGGGTGCGCCGCAGCACCACCCGGGCCCTGGACGCTGAAAAGGGCCTGGACGGCAAATGACCGCCCGCCGCCACAGCCCGGCCGGAGGCAAGGCCCGCCCCAAGCCCAGGCCCAAGCCGCAGGCCAAGGCCGCGGCGTCGGCCGTGCATTTCTTCGACGCCTTCGGCGGCATGCTGGCCTTCCTGGAGGAGCCCAGCGCGGCCCATCGGCGCGGCTTCTTCGGACTGCTGCTGCGCGAGCTGATGGATGCGGCCGGCTGTGAGGAGGGCTCCCTGCTGCTGGCGGCCAGCCCCGGGGGCCGGGACCTGCGCCTGGAGGCCGTGCACGGCCTGGCCAGCGAGGTCTGGGCCGGCGAAAGCGGCACCCCGGCCGACAGCGCCGCGGCCGAGGCCGTCCGCCTGGAGGCCCCGGTTCGGCGGAAGGGCGCCTTCGGCCACAGCCTGGCCCTTCCGCTGGCCTACCGCGGGGAATCCCTCGGCGCGGCCCTGCTGTCCCGGGCCGAGGCCTTCAGCCAGGGCGAAACCGCCGCGGCCACGGCCGCGGCCGAGGGGCTGAGCCGGGTCCTGAAGACCTTCCAGTCCCTCAGCCGCCACCGCCAGGCCGAACGCCGCCTTCAGGCCATCGTGTCCGCGGCCGCGGCCGTGCAGCGGGACCGGGCGCTGGGCTCGGTGCTGGCGCGCATCATTCGCGAGGCCGAGTCCCTGCTGGACGCCGAGGCGGCCAGCGTGTTCCTGCTGGAGGACGACGGCAGCCTCTGGGCCCCCGCGGCGACCGGCGCGGGCGGCAACCGCCTGAAGGACCTTCGCCTGGCCAAGGGGGAAGGCCTGGCCGGCTGGGTGGTGGAGCACGGCAAGGCCGCGCGGGTGGACGATGCCCACGCCGATCCGCGCTTCGCCCGCCGGGTGGACCACGCCACCCAGGCCAGCACCCGCAGCCTGATGGCCGTGCCCATCCAGGTGGAGGGCCGCTGCCTGGGCGTGCTGGAGGTGATCAACAAGCGCGGGATCGGCGGTTTCCGGGCCGACGAAGTGGAACCGCTGGAGGCCCTGGCCCTGCTGGCCGGGGCGGCCATCGAGAACGCCCGCCTGCTGGAGGCCCTGGACCAGCGCACCCGCCTCCTGGACGCCGAGGTGGCGCGGGCCAGCGTGGACGCCAACCAGAGCCGCAAGCGTCTGGAGGGGGTGCTCTTCGCCATGGAGGACGCGGTGATCGCGGCGGACGGCAACGGCCTTGCCACCTTGCTGAACCGCTCGGCCCAGTTCCTGACCTACGCGCTCACCGGGTTGGAGGCCCTGGGGCGGCCCCTGGCGGAACTGCTGCCCAACCCGGCCTTCGGCGCCGCCCTGCAGGAGGTGCGCGGCTCGGCCGCGTCCCTGACCGTGGAGCTGGAGCTGGGGCCCGAGGGCCGCGCCTACGCCTGCGTGGTGGCGCCCATCAAGGACCTGGAAGGCTACCTGACCGGCTTCGTGGTGGTGCTGCGGGACATCACCCGTTTCCGCGAGCTGGAGCGGATGAAGAGCGCCTTCCTGAACACCGTCAGCCACGAGCTGCGCACGCCGATCACCAGCATCCGGGCCTTCTCGGAGCTGATGCGGCGGCCCGGCGCCGACCCGGGCAAGGTGCGCGAGTGGTCGGCCGTGATCAACGAGGAGTCCGAGCGCCTGAACCGCCTCATCGACGACCTCTTGGACGTGTCGCGCCTGGAGTCCGGCAAGCAGCTCAGCGTGGTGAAGCGCAACGTGGAGCTGGCGCCCCTGCTGGAGCGCTGCGTGGCGCTCTTCGCCGACCAATCCGAGAACCATCCCCTCAACGTGCGGCTGAACCCGGACCTGACCCTGGCCGAGCTGGATCCGGACCGCTTCGAGCAGGTGCTCTCAAACCTGGTCTCCAACGCCATCAAGTATTCGCCCCAGGGCGGACCCGTGGAGCTGAGCGTGGATTTCCTTCCGCCGGAATCCATGCACGTGGAGGTGACGGACCACGGCCTGGGACTGAAGCCCGAGGACCAGGTCCACCTCTTCCAGAAGTTCTACCGGGTTGAGGGGGAGCACCTGCAGGGCATCCGCGGCACCGGGCTGGGCCTGTCCATCACCAAGTACCTGGTGGAGGCCCACGGCGGCCGCATCGGGGTCCGTTCGGCGCCGGGCCAGGGCTCCACGTTCTGGTTCGAGATGCCCCTTTTCGCGGCCGCGCCGGAGGCCGGATGAGGCGCCGGCTGCTGGCCCTGCTGCTGGCTTGCGTCCCCCTGGCCGGCCGGGCCGCGGGCGCCCCCCGCCCCAAGGTCCTGGCCGTGATCTGCTACCACCGCTTCGGCGCGGAGACCGACGCCGACCCCTACCGCATCTCCCTGCAGCGGCTGGACGGCCAGCTGGATTGGCTGGTGCAGGACGGCTGGTCCAACGTCACCCTGGCCCAGGTGGCGGCGGCCCTGCATGGCGGGGCCGCCGCGCTGCCAGACAAGGGCGTGCTGTTGACGGTGGACGACGGCTACAAGGCCGGCGCCCTGGGGGCCTCCCATTTCGAAGCCCACGGCTACCGCGCGGTCTACTTCGTGAACCCGGGCAGCCTGGGATCCAAGGCTTTCCTGGGCTGGGGCGACCTGAAGGCCCTGGAAGCCCGCGGGCACGAGGTGGCCTCGCACACCAGCGACCACCCCAACCTGGCCAAGGTGCTGGCGGGCCAGAGCCCCACGGACTACGCCGCCTGGGTCTGGGGCGAGTTGCACGCCTGCCGCCGCCTCTTGGAGGCCCGCCTGGGCCACCCGGTCACGGCCTTGGCCTGGCCTTTCGGCGCCTACAATCCGGCCCTGGTGCGGGCGGCCCAGCGGGCCGGCTACAGCCAGGTCTACAGCGTCAGCGGCGGCCTCAACCTGGCGGACGGCCTGGACGGGCTGCGCTTGCGGCGCATCCTGCTGATGGGGCACCCCTCGCAGGCCGCCTTCATCCGCCACCTGAGCACCCTGCCCGTGGAGGGGGCGCCCGATGGGCTGTCCGAGGGGGACCTGGTCTACCAGGACGCCCTGCCCCTGGCGCTGTCCGGAGGGGCGGCGGGGCTGCGCGCGTTCCTCGGCGAGGGGACCCTGGCCCGCCCCTGGAGCGTCCCCGCGGACTGCGGCAAGGGCTTCCATTACGTGGTGCTTGAAAGCGGGGATGGGCCGTCGCTCCGCCGCACGCCGCTGCTATTCCAGGTGGCGCCGCAGGCCTGGAAACCGTATTTTGATGCCCTGGACGCCTTCACCCCCGAGCGAGACCAACCATGACCTTGGATCCCCTGCTGACCCCCTATAAACAGAAGCTGATGCTGGCCCTCGACGTGGACTCCCGCGAAAGGGCGGAGGAGTGGGTGCACAAGATGAAGGCCCATGTGGGCTACTTCAAGGTGGGGCTGCAGCTCTTCACCAAGGAAGGGCCGGAGCTGGTGCGCAGCATCCGGGCCCGCGGCGGGCGGATCTTCCTGGATGTGAAGTACCACGACATCCCCAACACCGTGGCCAAGGCCTGCGAGTCCGCGGTGAGCCTGAACATCGACTTCGTCAACGTGCACGCCCTGGGCGGCAAGGCCATGCTGGCCGCCGCCGCCGCCTCGGTCGCCGAGACCAGCGCGCGCATGCGCCTTCCCAAGCCGCGCCTGCTCGCCGTGACCATCCTCACCAGCCACGATTCCCGCTCCCTGCGCCAGGACGTGGGCCTGCGGGGCCGCCCCCAGGACGAGGTCCGGCGCCTGGCCCTGATGGCCAAGGCCGCGGGCTGCGACGGGGTGGTCTGCAGTCCGCTTGAGATCAAGCTGGTGCGCGAGGCCTGCGGCCCGGGCTTCGTCATCGTGACCCCGGGGGTGCGCCAAGCGGGCGCGGAAAAGCAGGACCAGAAGCGCACGCTGACCGCGGGCGAAGCCCTGGCCGCGGGCGCCGACTTCCTGGTGGTGGGACGCCCCGTCACCGGCGCCGCCGACCCCATGGCCGCCGTGCGCCTGCTGGCCGAGGACATGGCCCAGGCCATGGAAAAGGTCCAGGCCAAGGCCGCGCGCCGCGCCAAATCCAAGCCGAAATCCAAGCCCGCGAAGAAGCGCGCTGCCAGGAAAGGACGCTGAGCATGAACCAGGAACAAGCCCTCGAGGTCTTCCGCAAGGCCGGCGCCTACCTGGACGGCCATTTCCTGCTGACCAGCGGCCGGCACTCCAACGCCTACGTGGAGAAGTTCAACATCCTGCAGCACCCGCAGCATTGCGCCGCGGTCTGCGGGGCCATCGCCGACGCCTTCCGCGACCTGAAGCCGGACGTGGTGGTGGGCCCGGCCGTCGGCGGCATCCTGCTGGCCTATGAAACGGCCAGGGCCCTGGGCGTGCGCGGCATCTTCCTGGAAAGGGAAGAGGGCAAGCTGAAGCTGCGGCGGGGTTTTGAGATCGGGCCCCAGGAGAAGGTGCTGGTGGTGGAGGATGTGGTGACGACGGGGACCAGCGTGTTTGAGCTGCTGGACGCGTTGAAGGCCGAGAAGGACGAGGGTCGGATCCTGGGGGTGGGGTACCTGGTGGACCGCAGCGGTGGGACCGTCAATTTCGGCGTGCCGCGGCAGCATGCGCTGCTCAAGCTGGATCTGCCCACCTGGGATCCGGCCTATTGCCCGTTGTGCAAAGAGAATGTGCCGCTGACCAAGCGGGGGAGCAGGAAAGCCTGATGCCATTGCAAACCGCTGAAACCATCACAGTTGGATCCGAGCTGACCCGCGGGCAGAGCGTGGACACCCATTCGGCGTTGCTGGCCCGCACCTTGGGCCAGGCGGGGCTGCGGGTGCGGTTCCAGACTTCGGTGGGCGACCGGCTCGACGAGATCGCGGAGGCGGTGCGCACGGCGCTGGGGCGGGCGGACTTGGTGGTGGTGACCGGGGGGCTGGGGCCGACCCTGGACGACCTGAGCCGGGAAGGCATCGCCGAGGCCACGGGCCGGGCGCTGGCCGAGGATCCGGCGCTGTGGGCCGTGATCGAGGCGCGTTTCAGGAGTTTCGGGCGGGTGCCCACGGAGAACAACCGGCGCCAGGCCTTCGTGCCCCAGGGCGCAGTGGCCCTGGACAACGCCAATGGGACGGCCCCGGGTCTGCGCCTGGAACTGGGGGACAAGGCGGTCTTCGCCCTGCCGGGCCCGCCGTCGGAATTGAAACCGCTGCTGGAGTCCGAGGTCCTGCCCTGGCTGCTCAAGCGCCAGGGCCGCCACGCCCGCAGCCGGAGCCTGCAGTGCTACGGCCTGGGCGAGAGCGCGGTGGACCAGGCCCTCAAGGACCTGGTGCCGGCCGGCGACACGACCAGCCTCGCCATGCTGGCCCATGGGCATCATGTGGAAATCATCCTCAGCGCCCTGGAGGCGGACCCCGCGGCCGCGGACGCCAAGGTGGAGGCTCTGGAGGCGGCGGTGTTGGAGCGCCTGGGCGAGCGCATCTACAGCCTGGACGGCCGCGACCTGGCCCAGGTGGTCATCGACCTTTTGAAGGAGCAGCGGCTGAACCTGGCCACGGCCGAAAGCTGCACGGGCGGCCTCATCGCCAGCCGGCTGACCCGGGTGCCGGGGGCCAGCGAGGTCTACGACGGCGGCGTGGTCACCTACAGCAACTCTCTCAAGGAGCTGCTGTTGGAAGTGCCGCCCTTTGTCCTCAAGCGGGCCGGGGCGGTGAGCAAGGACACGGCCCTGGCCATGGCGGTCGGCCTGGCCAGGAAATTGGACGCCGATTTCAGCCTGGCCGTCACCGGCATTGCCGGGCCCGACGGAGGCAGCGACGAAAAGCCCGTGGGCACGGTGCACCTGGCCCTGGCCTCCCCTTCGGGCGTGAAGCACCAGCGCTGCCTGTTCAAGAATTCGGACCGGGCCGGGGTCCAGTCGCGGGCGGCCCAGGCCGCGCTGTGGATGGTCTATTGCGCCCTGGCCGAGATCGAGATCCCCGAGGAGGGGACGGACCGGGGCGGCTACCAGGCCGCGGACTGACGCGGGGTGGACGCCGGGGCGGGCACGTTGCGGCTCTTCCTGGCGGCGCCCTGCCCGCCGGCCCTGGCCCAGCGCCTGGCGCAGCTGCAGTCCGAACTGGCCGCCTCGACCTGGGACCTGGCCCTCAGCCGGCCGGAAGACCTGCACCTGACCCTGCATTTCCTGGGCCCCACCCCGGAGCGGGTGCTGGACGACCTGAAAAAAGAACTGGGCGCCGTGTGCCATGCACGGCGCCCTTTTGATTTGGATTGCGGGGGATTGGGCTGCTTCCCGGACGGGGCCCGGCCGCGCGTGCTTTGGGCCGGTCTGCGGGACCCGGCCGGCCGGCTGGAGGAGCTGTTCCAGGCCAGCCGCAGGGTGCTGAACGCCTACCGGCTGTTCCAGCTCCGGGACGGCTTGGTCCCGCACCTGACCCTGGCCCGCGTCCGGAGGCTCAGCGCGGCCTGGGATCCGGCCCTGCTGCGCGGCCTGGCCCCGCAGTGGGGGGACCTGGGGCGTTACCCGGTGGAAAGTCTGCGGCTGATGGAGAGCGCGGGCAGCCAGGACGGGCCGCGCTACAGGAGCCTGGCGGAATTGGAATTGAAACCGTGAGGACGGGCCTCAGCCCGCGGGCCGGTGGGTGGCGTACCACTCCCGCACCTGCCAGGGCTTGAGCGGCCCGGCCGGGAGGCGGGGCCGGGCCCGGTGGGGTCCGTAGACCTCGGCGGGGCTCCAGTTCGGGATTCCCCCGTCGAAAATATAGGCCAGCCACCCGTCGTCGCGGCCGCCCTTGGCGCAGCAGTGCGGCAGCCGCCAAGTCCCCAGATAAAGCAGGCAGCAGAGGCAGAGCGCCAGCCAGCCCACCCGCGGGGCGGGCCGCCAGTTGAGGCGCCAGCGCGCCTGGCTGCGGCGCTGGGCCAGGGCCAGGCAGGCCAGGGCCAGCAGCGTGGCGCTGATCATGACCCAGCGTCCCCAGTCCAAGGCCACGAAGTAGAGCGGCATCTGGGCGGCCACCGCCAGCCAGGCCCACTCGCGCAGCCGCAGGAAGGCCGGGCTCCGGCGGTAGCGCGGCTCCAGCTCCGCGCCCAGCCAGAGCAGGCAGGGCGCGAACGCGGCCAGCAGGGTCCATCCCAGCGAGCGCAGGGCACCGGACCCCATCCAGGTGGCCACGCGCAGCAGCCCGTCGCGCGCGGTCTCGTTCAGGAAAAGGATGGCGCCGTTGTCCCAGGGCGCCACGTTGCCGGGGGCGAAGGCCCGCACCACGGCCAGGATCTGGGCGTGGCTGGAGGGCCCCCGCCACGAGACGTAGGCCAGGAACGCCGCGGAGGGGAGCAGGGGCAGCGCCAGGCCGGGCCAGCCCCAGTTCTCGTCCAAGTAGGCCAGCCTCAGGCCCAGCAGCGCCATGGGGAAGAAAAAGAACAGGCCCTCGTGGCAGGCCGTGACCAGCAGCATGGCCGCCGCCAGCACCCAGGCCTTGGGACGGGGCCTGCCCCGGGCCGCCCGCCACAGGGCCCAGGCCGCCAGGGCCAGCAGCAGGATCTCCTTCCGGCCTCCGCCGAGGGGCCCCTGCACCGGGAAGTAGAGGCCGGCCGCGCTGAAGAGGGCCAGCGCCGGCAGCAGCGGCGGGGCGGCCTGGCCCAGCAGCAATGCGGCGCTGAAGCCGAAGAGGCTGAGGTAGGCCCCGGCCTTGATCGCAACCACCAGGACCTGCGGGCGCACGCCCAGCCAGGCGGCGCAGGGCAGGATCAGGCTCCCGCTCAGGCCGCGGCGGGTGAAGCCGCCGGCGTAATTGATGAGCCAGTCGCCCACGCTCCAGGTGTCGATCAGGTTGGCGCCGCTGGTTTCGGCCGCCGTGCGAAGGGCCGACCAGCACCACCAAAGCAGCACGGCCGCGGCCAAGAAGGCCTGCGGCCGTGACAGGCGGGCCCTCAGGCCCGCTTGGATGCCCGCCAGGGAAGGCACGTGCTAGCGCAAGGCTTCGTCCAGGAACGCCCCGGCCACGGGGGCGGCCACGTGCATGCCGGTGCCTTCCTGGTCGCAGAACACGGCCACGGCCAGCTTGGGGTGGTCGGCGGGGGCGAAGCAGATGAACCAGGCGTCCAATTGGCCCTTCTTGTGCGTGCGGGCCGTGCCGGTCTTGCCCGCCACTTCGATGCCCTCCACGCGCGCCTTTTTTCCGATGCCGCGCTCGCCCTCCACCGCGTCCTCCATCAGCTCCTTCACCTTCAGGGCGGTCTCGGGCTTGATGACCTGTTCCTCCATCTCCGGCTTCATGGTGTAGAGCAGGTCGCCGTTGAGGCTGCGCACCGACTTCACCAGGCGCGGCTTCATCAGCTTGCCGCCGCTGGCGATCACCGCGGCCAGGCGCGCCGCCTGCAGCGGGCTGATGCGGAAGTCCTCGCCCAGGCCGCAGGCGCGGTTGGCCAACGCGAACTGAGTGTCCGGGGTCATGGGCGCCCGGGGGGTGGCGGTCTTGATGTCGTAGTGGGCGCCGTTGTCCAGGGTGAAGCCCAGGTCCAGGTCCTTGTTGAAGCCGAAACGGTTGGTGAAGTTGAACAGCACGTCCGGGCCCAGGGCCTTGCCCACCTGGTACAGGGCGATGTTGGAGCTCACATCCATGGCTTCCTTGAGGCTGCGGATGCGGCCGTGGTCCTCCCAGTCCCGGAAGATCTGCCCTTCCAGGATGATGGAGGTCTGCGGGGTCATGGGGAAGATGCGGCTCATGTCCACGTTGGTCTCCAACGCGGCCGCGGCCGTCATGATCTTGGCGATGGAGCCCGGCTCGTAGAGCCCCTCAAAGGCCCGGTTGAAGAGGGGCTGGTTGGGGTTGTCCTTGAGCTTGCGGTAGTCCTTGTCCACGGTGGCGGGCTGGAAGCCCGGCTGGCACAGGGCCGCCAGGATCTCGCCGGTCTGCGGGTCCAGCGCCACCAGGGCCCCTTTGTGCCAGCCCAGGGCGTGGCTCGCGGCCTGCTGCAGGCGCACATCCAGGGTCAGCTGCACTTCGGTGCCGTTGAGCAGCGGCGCCAGGTCCCGCTCCAGGCCGGCGTCGCCGGCCCGCTGGCTTAGGTAGCCCACCACGTGGGCGGCCAGCTGGGCCTGCGGATAGCTGCGGTCGCCCAGGCCTTGGGGCGTGATGGCCCGGCGCGCCAGGGGTTCGTCGTTGCGGTCGTAGATGTAATACAGGCTCCCGCGGTCCTGGGCCTCGCGGGCCTTGGCCTCGCCGTCCTGGGCCTGCTTCAGGCCCGGGTTCAGGGCCAGGGCCTTCTTGTATTGCTCCACGGCCGAGGCGACCTGGCCCTGCACCAGGTCCACGCCGGCCTGCCCGGCGATGGCCGGGGCGGAGCTGGGATCCAGGGCGTAGGCGTGATCAAACTCCAACGCGGCCGCATCCCAGGCCCCGCGGGCCAGGGCGGCCTGGCCTTCCTGGACATGCAGGTCCGCGGCGCCGGCCCCCAGGCCCACGGCGATGGCCTTGCCGTAGTCGTCCTTGGCCTCGGCGATCTTGCCCAGGCGCTGCAAGGCCAGGCCCAGTCCGTCCAGCACCCGGGCGTTGGCCGGATGGTCCACGGCCAGGGCGTTCAGCTTGTCCAAGGCCAGCTGCGGCTGCCCGTTGCGGGCCCACTTGACCGCGCCCTTCACCTGGGCCGGCAGGCCGAAGCCGAAGCGCCAGGCCAGCCAGCCCACCAGGGCCACGGCCAGCAGGCCCAGGAACCATCCGCCGAGGGAGCCGTTGCCACGGCGGCGGGCACTGCGGTACGAAGAGGACTTGAGGGGAGACAGGGCCATGAAAAGTGCGCTCCATAGGTTGGACGTGAACAGCGATTCTAGCAGGTGAGGGGGGCGGGTCAAGAAAACCCGCCCACGGCCTCGGCCCTGGGCCGAAGCCGGATGTCCCGGAGGGAATAAGCGGGGCGCCCGGGGCATAGAAGGTGGCGAGCCCGCCACGCCGCACTTCTTATGGAGTCACCATGTATTCGCTCTTAGGCTTGGTCATCCTGGTCCTGGACATCTGGGCCATCGTCCAAATCGTGTCCAGCAAGGATGAGAACGTCAAAAAGCTGCTGTGGGTCCTTTTGATCCTCCTCTTGCCGGTAGCGGGGCTCCTGCTCTGGTATTTCCTGGCCAAAAAATGACCCTTTTGCCTGATTCTGGGGCTTTTTCAGGCTAGGGGCGTTGGTACAATTTATGCTAGTATCCAAGTCCTGGGCCTAGGGTCCGGGCCCATCCCACACCCACTTTGGAGCCGCCATGGCCCGCTCGCGCAACAAGCGTAAGACCGTCAACAAGAAGAAGAACTAAATTCCAATCCAGGATTTGGGCTTAAGGGGAGGTTCTGTGAAGCGTCAGCACGCATCGTTGTGGTTGATCCTGGGCTTGAACCTGGGCTTGGGCGCCTGCGGCGTGGGCGCGCGGCAGAACCCCGTGTCCACGGACGGTGAGCTGGGCACGACCCAGGCCGTGTCCGTGGAGGAGGACAAGCCGACGGCCTACACCACCCGCTCAGGGGACACCCTGGCGGACGTGGCGGGCCGGCCGGAGATTTACGGCGATCCGGCCCTGTGGCCCCTGATCCAGGGCGAGAACAGCGAGCTGGTGGCCGGCAAGGGCGCGCACGAGACGCTGGAGGGCGGGCTGGTGCTGCAGATCCCGCGTGGGGTCAGCCCGGAGGCCATGGAACAGGCGCGCGAGCAGGCCCGCCAGGCCCAGGCCGCAGGCAAGCAGGCGGCGGCGCGCAGGGAAGGCGCAGCCCAAAAGAGGGCCAAGAAGGCCAAGGCCCCGAAGGCGGCCAAGCATGCCGCCGCGGCCCGGGCGCAGAAGCACACCAAGAAGGAAAAGCGCGCGGTGGTGAAGGCCGCCCCCACCCCGGCCCCGGCGGCTGTGGTGCCGACCCCGGCGCCCACCCCGGTCCCCGCGCCGGTGAAGCACGGAGGCGGATTGCGCCCGCTGCTGCTGCTGCTGCTGCTGGTGCTGCTGGCGCTCGGCGCCGTGCTGTGGGCTTTTTCCCGGCGGGACAGCAACGACGGCGTCTAACGCCGTGAAGGCCGCGTTCCTGGTGTGTTGCCTGGCCCTGCCCCTGGGGGCCCAGGCGGCCCAGCTGGATGCGCGGCTGGAAGCGAACCTGCTGCCTCCCGGAAGCGTGGCCGTATGCCGGGTTCGGGGTCTGGCTCCGCAGGGGCTGGTATTGGCCGGCCTCCACCAGGAGGCCGGCTTTTACTTTTCCCCCGCGGACCGTTGCCTGGTGGCGCTGCTGGCCGTGCCGCTGAGCGCCCGGCCCGGGCTGCGGGTGCTGCAGCTGGCCTGGCCCGGCCACAGCCAGCCCTTGCCGCTGCGGGTGGGGCCGGACCCCTATCCCAAGCGGCGCATCCAGGTGGCCGGGTTGCAGCGCCGCCTGGACCACGCCGGCACGCAGGGCGAGGCCGAGCTGATGAAGCAGGCCTTCGACAGCGACCTGGACAGCCCACCCCGCTGGCGCGGCCGGCTGGCCTGGCCCGTCACCTTCACGCCGCAGGTGACGTCGCCCTACGGCGCGGCGCGCGTCTACAACCACGGCGAGGCCGGGTGGCGCCACCAGGGCGTCGATCTGCGGGCGCCCGACGGCAGCCGCATCCTGGCCGCGGCCGACGGGGTGGTGCTGATGGCCCGCCACCACCTGGCCCTCAGCGGCAACACGGTGCTGCTGGACCACGGCTATGGGCTCGTGAGCGCCTATTTCCACCTCTCCCGCCTGGCGGTGAAGCCGGGGCAGGCGGTGGTCCGTGGACAGACCCTGGGGCTGAGCGGCCACAGCGGCCTTTCGGCGGGCCCCCACCTCCATTTCGAGCTGCGTTTGCGCGGCTACAGCGTCTCACCCACCCCCTGGATGCAGGGCCAGGCCCCGGAACCCCCGGCGGCCTACCCCAACTGACATGGCAGAACTTTCCCACAACCTCCAGCTCAGGCAGCAGCAGCGTCTGGTGATGACGCCGCAGCTGAAGCAGGCCCTCAAGATCCTGCAGCTGAACACCATGGAGCTGAGCTCCCTGGTTGAGGTCGAGCTGGAGCAGAACCCCATGCTCGAGGAGCTGGGGGTCGAGTCGGATGTGGAGCCGGCCGACACCACGGGGGTGGACGCGGGCGCGCTGCCCGAAGCCGGCGAAGTGGGCGAGCCCGCCCCCCTGGACAGCTTCCTGGACAACGGGCCGGGCCCCTCGGAGCCGCAGTTGAACGCCCCCGGGGCCGCCGGCGAGGCTCCGGCCGAGCCCATGGGTGAGGCCGTGGCGGAGGCGCCGGGCGAATCCATCGGCGAAGCCGGTCCGGACGCCACCCGCGAGGTCAGCCTGGACGGGCCCGAGACCCATGAGCTGGACGACTGGGCCCAGTACTTTGACGACGACGGGACGGACTACAGCATGGCCGCCGGCGAGCGGGAGAGCGGCGAGGAAAAGGAGGGCTTCGAGGCCTTCCTGAGCCGCCCGCAGACGCTGCAGGAGCACCTGCTGGGCCAGCTCGACAACGAGGACCTGGCCGAGGCGGAGCAGCGCCTGGTGGAAGAGGTGATCGGCCGGGTGGACGAGCGCGGATACCTGGAGGGCAGCCTCGAGGAGCTGGCGTCCGACTGCGGCGCCAAGCCCGAGGACGTGTTCCACGCGCTGCGCCGGGTGCAGGGCTTGGACCCCGCCGGGGTCGCCGCGCGCGACCTGCGCGAGTGCCTGCTGCTGCAGTTGGAGGCCCGCGGCCTGCGCGACGGCGTGGCCTGGGCGGCGGTGGAAAGCCATTTTGACGACGTCACCCACAAGCGCTGGGACCGCCTGGCCACGACGCTGAAGGTGGACCGGGGGGAAGCCGCCGCGGCCGAGGCCCTGATCGCCTCGCTGGAGCCCATCCCGGGCCGGCCCTTCGGCGGCCAGCCCAACGCGGGCGTGCCCGTGGACGCGTGGGTGGAAAAGGACCCCAACAACGGCCAGTGGCGCGTGCTCATCAACGACGGCGGCCTGCCGCGCCTCGGCTTCAACGGCTATTACCGCCGCCTGATGCGCCAGGGCGGCGAAGGCCTGGCCGACCCCGAGACCAAGGCTTGGCTCAAGGAAAAGCAGCAGTCCGCGGTCTGGCTCATGCGGGGCATCGAGCAGCGGCACCGCACCCTGCGCCGGGTGCTGGAGGAGATCGTGGAGGTGCAGCAGGGCTTCCTGGAGCTGGGGCCGGCCGCCTTCGTGCCGCTCACGCTGAAGGACATCGCCAGCCGCACCGGCCTGCACGAGAGCACCATCTCCCGCGTGACCACGGGCAAATATGTCCAGACACCCCGCGGCGTCTACGAACTGAAGTACTTCTTCGCTTCGGCCCTGCGCATGGAGGCCGGCGGCGAGACCAGCTCCCGGGCCGTGAAGGACCGTTTGCGGGAGCTGATCCATGAGGAAAACGCCGGCCACCCCCTTTCGGACCAGGACTTGGCCGAGCAATTGACCCGGGAAGGCATCCAGATCGCCCGGCGGACCGTCGCCAAATACAGGGAAGAGCTGCGCCTGCCGCCTGCGCATTTACGGCGTCGAGCTTAAAAACCCTTGTTCTACAAGGGTTTTCCGTGTTGACAGGGCATCGGCGCCATGTTAGGCTGCCGATGAGAAAAAACCAACAAAATCAAGGCTTTTCATCCACC
>Ga0210401_10003158_pt1 | contig 17736 bp, 33 predicted proteins | sample IncBWH32MmetaG_FD_150866 | JGI IMG/M metagenome (GOLD analysis project Ga0210401, IMG submission 150866) | Forest soil microbial communities from Barre Woods Harvard Forest LTER site, Petersham, Massachusetts, United States - Inc-BW-H-32-M | ecosystem: Environmental > Terrestrial > Soil >... | reverse complement strand
TTTGCTATCAACGTGGTAGGAGTGTGAGTAAGAACAGTAGTGATGTTACTAATTAGTATTTCTCTTACTATTCCGTGTCGATGACTCTGTGTGTACATTGTGTTTTCTCGGCTACTATTTGTATTTCCTTGTCAAGTGTTTTCTCACAGGCAGAATGATAATAGTTGTGGGCTTAGCGTGTCAAGATAAATTTTCTTCCTGTTGGATACCTACAGAGGATAGTAGCAGTGGGCGATGTGACGGGCGAGTGGGAATGGAATCTTGGCGATATGCGCACTCGCTGCCTTGCGAGCTTTCGAGCGTGACGAATATCTGCGCGACATTGAACTACTTTCACCGGGACCGAACCAATCGCCACCTTGTTTTATTCCATCGTCGTAAGCTTTGAGCACGCCAGTTCCGCCCTCTCGACCGAACCAAGGTTTGAGAGAAAGTTTTTCGCCATCACGTCGATTACTCTGAATTGGCATAAGCGCTGGCAAGTCTCCCCACAAATGATACGAGCCGAAGTTCCACGCCGAGCGGCCTACCCACGATTGCGCACCGCGAACATTCTCAACAATCAACGGGATGAGTCTGCCAGCCGACTCGTTCGCTTCGCACTGGATGCGGAAACACGTATCAAACAATTCGTTCAACTCTGCGATGCGTGCACGATCCTCGCGATACCACGCGGCCAAGTCCTTTGCTTTTTTCCACGGCATCGCCATGTAGCTGTACTTTTGACAAGGCGGCGAAGCGACGATCACAGAAGCATTTTTGAATTGTGAACCGTGGAGCGTTCGCGCGTCTTGGAGAACTAGCTGCCCTGGATATTGGCCAGTCCCGTAGTCGTGGCGCTCGATGTCGAAGCCTACGACGTAGAAGCCCTCGGAGAGCAAGCCCTCTGCCCATCCCCCAAGGCCGCAGTACAAGTCAATCGCCAGCGGTTTCATGCGACTCGCGAGTAGCGGATATGCCACAATAACTTGCGCTCTTGCGCGCAACTGGCGCACAGCGCGTGCTCTCTCTGCCCGTGCTTCCCGTGACGGCGCGGCGCGCGCTGGCAGTCCACGCAGATGCCGATGCTCTTGAGCCTCGCGCGGCGCGTGCGGTAATACGCTCTAGCTTTCGTTTGGTTTTGGAACACTCGCGCTCTCCGTTTCGGCACCACACTGACAACGTAATCTTCCGTAGTCGTAAACATCCGCTGCGCACCATCTCCCTATGTGCGCGGAATGTTGACAATTTGAACAAATCTTACCACTACTCTCCTGTTGGTGGTCTACAGGACACTCGCACTCAATGGCTAACAGGATGCTCGCGAGCCAGTCGCTCTCGCGCTGATGGATGCGCCGCCCCTCGGGAACAATCCAGCCTACAGCGTCGAGCTTCCAGCCGCGCTTCGCCATCTCCGCGATGAACTTTTCTCTGTTGAGTTTGTGGGTGTGCGCACTCATTGGTCACCAATGCGCTTTACTCCAGCGGCCCGGAATGCCTCGATGGTTCTGATCTCATCCATCTCAGACTTGATTTTAGCGCCTGTGACGTAATCGACTTGTTTCATCGCGTGCTTTTGCACATGCAGGCCAAAACGCGCGACTGTCTCCGGCGTCCACTGCGACGGTCTCCATGACTTGCTTTCACTCGGCTTGACGACTGCGTGCTCGTGGTCATCCGACATTTTGTTCCTCCGCTGCGAATAGCCGCACCGTGGATTTAGTCGCTGCGTCCAGATTCAGCACGGCTTGTTTGTAGTAGCTCTCTTTCAACTCGAAACCAAGAAAGCGACGCTGCAACTTAATCGCGACGTGACCCTCGCTCCCGATGCCCGCGAACGGCGAGAGCACGAGGTCATTGGGATTCGTCCACAGCTCGAGCGCGCGCTGAATCACTTCTAGTTGTAACGGGCAAATGTGGCGCTCGTCGGCGTGCTCGCGCGCGGATTGCTTTTGCAATGTGTCGCTCGGGTTTATATCCATCCAAACTGGCGAGGCGTACCGCTGCCACACTGCGACCGGAAACTCTTCGGCAGTGTGTGACACGCGCTCGGGATTGTCGCCTCGCTTGCGCATGGTCACGAGATAGTCCGGTATGCCCTGGCGCGACATGCACGAGTCTTTCTTGATTTGTTTGTGGAGCAGGCCCAGCGCTTTCGTGCGCTGCATCGCGGTAACGGGATCTTTCCAGATCACAACCTCGCTGTGATAGATGAAGCCTGCCTCTTCAAAGATGCGGATCATGTCGCCGCGAAAGTCCGAGATACCGATAACCCCATCGCGCTCTTTGGACTTCGGGAGATTCATGCAGTGGAAACTAATCAAGCGCCCTGGCATCAACACGCGCTGCAACTCCAGCGTGATGAATCGAAAGTGATGATAGAAGTCCGCGTGCGTGCGGCAATTCCCCATGTCGCGCTCGCTCGCGGAGTAGGTGTACAGCGACGCGAATGGTGGCGAGAATATCGAGTAGTGCAAACTGTTGGTTTCGATCTCGCGAATCAACTCCACGCAGTCGCCTAACTTCATCTCCCAGCCGTTGCCCTTTTGCGTTCTGGTTTTATACTCGCTCCCTTGGCGCACCGACTCCCCGTGCACTTCTTTTTGATTCAGTTCGTGCATATTGTTGACCATCTCCTCGGCCATGCGCGCGGCGTCTTTCTCTTTGCGCTTTATGTTTTCGGTGACTGCGCCCTCGTTCGCACTGGTCACGATGTAGCAGTGAACGGGCTTGTTCTGCCCAAAGCGCCAGCACCTGCGCACTGCCTGATAGAATTGCTCGTACGAATCGCTGAGACCGAAGAAAACAACGTTCGGGCAGTGCTGCCAGTTCATTCCGAATCCGCAGATCGAAGGTTTGGAGACCAGCTTAGTAATCACACCCTCAGAGAACGCCAACATGCGCGACTCTTTGTCCTCGCGATCATCGGACCCGCGAATGTCCACGGCACCGTCAATGCACGCGACAGCCGCGTCACTCTCTGAGTTTAAGTTGCACCACACAAGCCACGGCTCATCCGGCTTTGATGCCACGATGCGCGCGACTTCTGCAGCTCGCTCCTCCACGCTTCCTGAACGCGCTTGCCGTCGCTCTTGAAGCGTAGACGCGGGCATCGCGAACAGCATCCCCTCGGTTGGCTTTTGCACTTCAATGGTCACGTCGTGCACGTGAAGCTCGGGAAGGATGAACGCATCATCGGGATAGCCCAGGTCGCTCGGCTTGCGCATCATCACGCCCCACGAACAAATCCAGCGCCAGAAGTCGCGCTCGGCGTGGCGCTTCACGCGCCATTTGGATGTGTCGCCACCGTCGTGCACGAAGAACGTCGAGAGCATCTCTGTGCGCGAGAGTGCGCCGAGAAACTCTGAGTGGTTCCCAAGCTCCATGTAGTCGTTGGGCGCGGGAGTCGCCGTGCACGCGAGGCGATACGGCGTCTTTGAGAATGTCTCGATAATCTGATTGCGGAACACGCCATCAAACGATTTAAGTATGGACGATTCGTCCAGTACGATGCCTTGATAGTCACTCGCGGAGAAGTGCGACAGCATCTCATAGTTGGTGACGGTAATTTGCGCGGAGCACGACTCGCGCGCGTAGGTTGCGGCAATGCCAAACTTGTTCGCTTCGCGAATGGTCTGCTGCGCGACGGCCAGCGGCGCGAGAATCAGCACGCGACCGGGCACGTGCTTGGCCCATTCTAGTTGCATCGGCGTTTTGCCAAGTCCGCAATCGCAAAACAGGGCCGCGCGCCCCTTGCGCAAGGCCCAGCGCACGATGTCGCCCTGCCAGTCGAACAGTTTGGGGTTGAGCGCGTCGCGCGGCACGTCGATACCGCACTCGTCTAGTTTGATTTGCTTGAGTTCGAGGAACCGCTCGTAGGCTGTTTTCACGCGCTGAAACCCCTCTTGACGACCGCAGGCATCCCATACCTCTCCAGCCACTCCATCGCACCTTCCCACGACTGAAACTCAAACGTGAGCCAGCGCCCTTCCTCCCACGGTAACGCGACAACCCACCATCCTTGGCCCAAGTAGACACGCGGCTTTCTCATCGCGCGACCGCCGTAAACAAAGCTGCCTCCAGAATCATTTGAGCCACGGTCGCGCGTGAACGCTTCTCGCGATCCGCTCGACTGCGAAGCGCCTCAGCAACGGGCTTCGATAACCGCATATAAATGACTACCGTGCCTTCCTTGCGCGGACGCCCTCGCTTTTTCATGTCGCGCACATCGTAACCCTATTTCATGCCGCTTGTCAATATCTCTAAACAGTTGTCTTTTTCTCTTGACAAGTATTCGGGGATTGTGCGATACTTCGGCCATTGGAGGTCACATGCCCACAAGCGCACAGCAACTCAACGACAGTTTCGACCGCTTTGCCGAGACCGTATTGCGCGTGAAGCGCGAGCGCGACGAATTGCTCAAAGCCTGCCAGCGCGCGTACGAAGAACTGGACAACCACTACGAAGTGGATCGCGGGACCGACTACACCAAGGAGTATCCCTTCAATGGCGCGGGAGTGCTGATGTCCGTGCTCAAGCGCGCGATAGACAAGGCGACGCGATGAGTACCGGGAGATTCGAGAGCAAACCGCCAACGTCAACCTTGCTCGAAGCGGTGTGGTGCAAGGCTGGCGGCGAATATGGTTTGAGCTACCAATCATGCCGCTTTTGCAAGTCAAGCTGGCCCAACGTAACTGGGCTTTGGAAGTACGCCGTGCGGCACTACATCTGCGATGAATGCCGAGGCAAAACGTTGGAAGCGCGAAAGGTGGCCATTGTATGAGCCAAGACGGACTGTACGACTACCTCGCGCACCAAGACTGCCTGCCGCGCGAAGAGTCATCCGAAGAGATCGTCGAGCAGGTTCGCGAGTACATCGGAGATGGCGACCCGTTCCAAGTTTTGCTGCGCGACGAGTTCATGCGCCGCAAGTTGAATCTTCACGCGAGGGCGCTGTGAGCCACATACTACTGCACACGCCTATCGCGGGCTTCGCGCTCGCCATTCTCGCGGGAGCCGGTATCGGGTTGTGGCTCACGCGCGAGCATTCGCTCAAAGACAAGTTGATGATTGCGGGCCTGCTCGCGACCATGAGTCCTATTTGGCTTGAGGCCGCGCGACTCGCGATAAAGGGGGCACTGTGATCCAACAAATTACCAACGCGCTGGACATCATGGCGAAAGACTCTCCCACCGAACCAACGACGATCATCGCGCTCGCGTGGGGAGTGCTCGTCGTGGGGTTGTTCATGCTCATCACGCGACGCAGGCGCTCGCGCTAATGCTCACAGAACGTGACATCGTAATCCGCGCGATTCGCCGCAAGCACGCGCGCGACAAGCAACTCCAACTGCTTTTGCTGGCCATCGCGTTCCTCTCGCTCGCGGGCGCGATCTGCTGGAGATGGATAGGTGCACCGTGATTAAGACTCTCGCCAGGACATTCGCAGTGCTTGCTTGGGTCTTTTGCAGTTATGTCGGAGGGGCGCTCTGGTCTGGACATTTTTACGGTCGATACGGCAGCGATGGGATTGAGACTAAAGGCTCGGCGTCGCGCTCAGCTTGCATGTTCCTGTGGGCTGGACCAATCTACATGTTTGTCGCGTGGTGTGCAGGAGACTATCCGCCAATGTGGGATTGGCCCTCACACATTTTTGAGTATCGTCCGAGACCGCGATGAGCCAACTCTGTGAGCATGGCGCGTGGTCTGAGGATTGCCCGCGATGCCGTCGCGCGGCCCTCATCGGCTGCTTTGGAGCAATCGCGTTCTGCGTGGTGTCATGGGCGCTCGTGATTCTCGCGTTTTGCATGGTCACGAAGCCGAAGCCGTGAGGGAAAAATGAACGTTAAATTGTTACGCAAGATTCAGAAACAGATTCTCGCGAAACCGGAGAGTTTTACAATGTGGTACCCGGAGAAGTGCGTCGCGGGATGGGCTTGCAGACTATCCGGCATTCCCATGAATCGGTGCTATGCCGAAAGTTCGTGCGTCGCGAAAGCGACGGAACTGCTCGACATTACGAAACCGCAAGCTGACTTGCTTTTCTATCAATACTTCAAGACGGATGAGCCGATATTTGCTGACGCTTGGGGCGCTCCATCCAAAAAACGCGCCGAACTAATGGCCGAGCGCATCGACGTGTTCATCGAGACAAAAGGCACGAAGTGACGCGCTGCTGGGCACTGTGGATTCACATCCTCACGACGGTGCGGCGCGACGAGTGGGAGTACTCGCGAGTAATCGCGTGCCAGCTCGAAGCGGGTCACGCGGGCGAGCACTGGAGCGCAAACGATTGGTTTGAAGTCTGGTGGACGAAAGAGAGTCAACGCAATGCTAAGGTCTGACTTCCAGCGCCACTTCCAACTGCTCTTGAGCATCCACGGCGGGCCGGGAGATCGTGAGCTTAACTATCCCGAGTGGCTCGCGCTCAAGCGCGGCATCTACAAGTTGCTCGCGGAAGCGGGCAGCGAGTCGCGTTGCGCGCACAAAGAGCCACTTTACGATGGAATCATCTGCGAAGTTTGCGGCAGAAAACCTAGTGCGGAGAATACACTTCAATGACTCTCGCGGAGAAATTGCACGCCATCCAGCGCCTCGCGCGCAAGGTGCCCAAAAACGGCGTGAACCAAGAGCAGGGCTGGACGTACATGCGCATCGAGGACGTGGTGGACGTGGCGACGCGCGCGATGCGACGGCACAAACTTTTACTCACGCCTACCCTTAAAAGCATGACGCGCACTCCTAACGAGCGCGGTGGCGGGTCCATCGTGGATGTTGTGGTGTCGTGGGCACTTCACGACTTAGATGGCGATTCGCAATTTGCATTCGCCACGCACGACATCCCTGGTTCCGGCTGGGACTACAACTCTAAAGCGACATCGAAGGCGCTCACCGACTCGCGCAAGTACGCGATGATCCTCATTTTCAATCTCAAGGCGGGCGACGATCCCGAAGAGCGCGGCCCGGTCGCGCGCGACGCGGCGAAAGACCGCCAGCAAGAGATAGCGGACAACAAACTCGCGAACGCGGCGGCGGGCAAGGGCTTGGACGCGGACACGCCCGCGCTGTACTGGCAATGGTTCGAGGAGAGCAACACGGCGCTCGTGACGGGCGACGCGAAGCTGATGAAGGGCAACGCGGACCTCGTGAAAGAGTTTAAAATTGGTGGCAAGGTGATACTCAGCGAGGCGCAACTGGAGACGCTCAAGATGCGGTTGGAGGAGCGCGCGGTGCCGTTTCGCAAGTTGGCATCGTGAGATGGCGTCTAAGCGACACATCCGGCGCAAGTCGTGTGGCAGCAAGATCGCGCACAACTCGATGAGGGCGGCGCTCGCGCAAATTATGTATCTACACAAGCAAGATAGAGTGCGGCAACGGATGAATGCCTACCGCTGTCGGTTTTGCAACAAGTGGCACGTTGGGCACATGGGAAACGCGGAATGACCGACACTCTCACAGACGAAGAGAAAGCGACGTTTCGCGCGGCGGGCGAGAGACGCAAGGCAGCGGGCATACGACTGCGGCGAATCTATTTGCTAGCTGACGCGAATCAGGTTGAGAGTTTCAACGTGCTATGGGAATCATGGTGCACGAGGTGGGGTAAGCAACGCGCGATGGACGAACTTTTGCGTTTTATGTCCTTGGTAGAATCTCGCGTGCGCGACAAAGAGCGTGCGAAGTGAAGCGCGACGTTCAGTTGACCGAACAAGCCTACGCGACTGGCGCGTTCGTGGACAAAAAGAAGCGCAGCTACGTCGCGCAAAAGATGCATCCCGGAACAGACCATCCCTGCGTATTTCTTCGCGGGAAAGATCGCTCGCTACGTCGTGCGCAACTTTTCAAGCGCGTTAAGGGCATCTGCGCGGGATGCGGGCGGTATCGCGACGAAGAGCACGGAGACATGAGCCACGAGGTCTCGCGCGGCAAGGGTGGCTGCGACTGCTGGGAGAATCTCGCGTGGCGCTGTACTTTCTTTGTCGCGAACTGCCACACGAAACTGCACAAGCAACCGATGTGGACGCGACGCGAGGCGGGCGATGCGGGCTGACAAAGCGGGGCAGGGGCGCAAGGTTCTTGAATTCGCACGCAGCCCGTTGCCACTTTCGCAACTGTCGCAGGGAGGGAGCCACATCCGCGTGTTCCTGAAAGATGGATCGGTGAGAGAAGCACATACAACCGTGGTTTGGTGCAAAGAAGGGCTCTTTCTAATGGTCTACGACAAGGAAACGCGGAAGGCGATCGACCCTGACGAGATGACGGGTTGGTTGGAAGCGGCCAGCCGGTGAGCACACCAAGGCAGGGGCGCAAGCGAGCAGAACGTGACCCGGACCTTCGGGCGTTACGGATGTGCGACAAGTATCTGTTCCGCGTCTGTTCTCCACGGATGCGTCGCGCGACGCTGGAGTTCCTGGCGAGCAAATTGGCCAGCACGAAAGGTGGTTCGGGGCGATGAGACGAGTAGCGTGGTGGACAATCAAGATTGTGCAAGCGCCGTTCATTTTCGTGTGCTGGCTACTGGAAGAACTGGCGGAAAAGACGGGCGCATGAGCGCGGCGGATCGCGGTGCGGAGAAGAAAGAGGGGCGATGAGCGCGAGACAACAGCTAGTTGACGAGGACGGACTCTCAGTAAAGTGGAAGGTTCGTTTTGGTGGCGAGTGGTTCAGCAATGTGTATTACGCGACCATCTGGTGCGGAAATTGCCACAACGATGTGCAAATCTGCATTCTCAAAGGTGTGCTTCGTTCAGAGGTTGATCTGAGTAAGTTGGAGTGCGGGCGATGCGGATGCAAGACGATGAAGCTGGAACGGCCATGAGCGAGAGCGGCGTAGGCACGGGGAGGTTACGGGAGGCTCTGGATGCTGCGCTTGAGCGGTGGGCAGCAGCATGGCTACCGCACGGGCTAGGTTGGAGGCGTTGCGTGAGTCTGAACAGAAATTCGATGAACTGATGAGCGACAAGGATTTCAGCCGATGGATCGACAAGGAGATTCACAACGCGCAGTGTGAATTAGATCGAATCAAGGAATCGAAAGGTGGACAGCAATGAAACACTTATATGAGAAGTCTCCGAATGGATGGATTTGCCGTCCAGCGGGCGAGGCTTACAAGAATCAGCCTTTTTGTGTCGGGCTCGGGCGCACTCGAAAGCAGGCTCTTGAATCTCTGCGCCATTGGTTGGACCGAGATAAATATCGGATGCCCGCAACTGGGCGAAATGATGCGGTAGCCAAATGACTAAAGCAGACGGGGTTACAACCGGCGAGCGGCGCGCCGAGCAGTGAGTCCAATGATGAATGAAACGGCACAGAACACTGACCGTGAGATTTGGCGCAGGAACCGAAGCTCGGACTGCATTGACGATTACTATCAGCCGAGCATTCACGCGACGAAAGATGGCGGCATAGGCATCAATGTGGGCGGAACAGTTCACGTCAAGAGCATCGAGGAGTGGCATCGGTTGGCGGGCGGAAAGCTGACACTCAAGGATTTCGAGCGAGGCAGCAGCGCACCGAGCTTGCGCGAGGCACTGTCCAAGATAATCCACGATGAGCCACACGCAGACACTTGTGGAGCGGTAATCAGCGACAACGAAGTCTACCCGTGTAGCTGTTGGCAGGCGAAGGTGCTCAAGGCGCTGTCAGTTCAAAAGGAGGAAACGAAATGAGCAAAACGACTAGCTGCAAAGAGAATCAACATAGCTTCGTGCAGGCAGGACAATCCGCAGGCAAGGAGGACGTTTTATTGTATTGCCAAAAGTGCGGGCAAATTAAGAGGATCAAATGAATCACGAACGGGCGAGCGGCGAATCGAGCAGTGAGGCTGGGGCGCGTTGTACCTGTCTTGAACGCGCTGACGGCATCGGTTCAATGCACGGATTCCACGATGAGCAGTGCCCGTTGCGGGAGCGCACGCTAGCCGAGATGCCAGCCGAGGCCTGCGAATCATGTGGACAGCCTTTCACTTCGCCGCCTGATGCTGTTGGGTGCAGTCGCCCGAGCCGCCACAGCACGCTAGCCGAGATGCCGCCCGCAGCGCCTGAGTTTGGTACTTGCGAGCATCGGGAGGGCGCGACACGCCATGAAAAGACTTCTGAGTGCTATGGATGGAAACCGGAGGCACACGCGTACCCCAGTGGAGGGGATCGAGCGATGGCTGGCGCGTCAGAAGTTCTCAATGTGGCCAAGGCTCGTTTAGAAGAAGCGACAAACTGGCACCAATTCGGGAAGGAACACGACGAAGACGGCTGGTGCTGTAAGCGCGAGGCTGATTTACGGAATACAGTTATGGCGATTCAGCAATTACAAGAAGCCCCGCTGGTTGGCCCAGAGGCAAGCGGGTCCGACGACAGGCCCACCACGCTGACATTCGATGGTCGCTATGATTGTGAACTTTGCGGACCTTCACAGGAGAAATTGTGCTGGCACTGGCAAAAGCTGCTGAACATGGCTGTGGCAGCTACAAACCTTGCGGCAGGCGGGTCCAGTCAGGCCCGGGTGCGGGAGGCGCTTGTTGACCTGCACGAACGCGCGAGGGCGAAGGCGCAGAAGTACATCCGCAGCAAGACGTTGTACGCCGAATATCACGGGATAGAACTAGCCTACGAGACGGTGCTAAAGCTGGTGGATGCTGAGAGCAATCGCGGGGCGCGGGCAGCCGGAGAGCCGTCGCAGAAGCGTCCTTGCGTATACAGAAGTGGCTGTCCTGATTGGGAGAAATGTTTGGACGCGGAACGTTGTTTACAGTGGCGCAGCGGGGCTGAGCCCGGAGAGCCGTCGCGCGAGGAGGGCAAGCGATGACGCTGCGTGACAAATACGGCTGGCCTGTTGAGACGTTCAAGGGTCGGCCAATTACGAACTTTATCCGCTACGCGCTGCACACGAACATCTGGCAGACGTGGAAGCGGCGCGAGGCCCGTCCGCCTGCGAAGGAGCGCGCGTGATCCTTCGAGTGTGCAATTCGGCGTGGTGTAAGGGGCAGGTTCAGGAGCATCGTCCATCATGGGATGGGCTTGGGTTTCCTTTTCCTCATTCGCTCGTGCGTTGCTGCGAGTGCGGGAACGTAAGAAAACTTAGGCCGGTTTGGGATGCGCTTAAGTATGAAACGGCAGCCCGTCCGCTGGAGGGATCGCGCGACGCGAAGGTGTGATAGACTCGCGCGCGAAGCGGGAGGCAGGCGATGAGCAATAGCGTGTGGACGTGGTTCAAGAAAATCGGGCACTGGATCGCGGTTGGCGCGCAAGACGCGGACAAGTTCCTGCTCGCGATTCAGCAGAGCGGGATTCTTACGCTCATCCCTGGCGTCGGTGGCGCGATAAACACGGGAGTCGGCATCTTTGAGAAGATTATAGCGGGCAACACGGCAGTCGAGCAGGTTTCCGCGACGCTCGCGCAGGCGGGTACTACCCTCACGAGCGCGGAAAAGTTGACCCTCGCGACGCCCGACGCTCTTGCTGCTTTCATAGCCTACGCGCAAGCCGCTGGCCTCAAGATCACGGACATGTCCAAGGCGGCACAGATCGCGCAAGGCGTCGCGTCCCTTGGCGCGGACTTCCTGAACATCTTGGAGCCCGCGACGGGCGCTAAACTGCCTACGCCGAACGTTCCAGCCACTCCCGCGCCCGCAAGTACCCCAAAGCCCTGATTCCGTCCCATATTCAGCCCTATTAGCGGCGCGGGGCATTCTAGGAGGCTTCGCGGACATGCCAACGAACATCAGCGGATTAGACGCGACGGCCCTAGCCATCTTTTGCTTTGAGTCCGGGCACCTGAACGACCCTACCGTGCCCGCCGTGCGCAACAACAACCCCGGCAATCTCAGGCTCCCCGGAAGGACAGCAGACGAGCATGGGTACACTATCTTTCCTGACTTCCCGTCGGGATACGCGGCGTTATTGCGCGACCTTTCAGCCAAGTTTGACGGAAACAACGCGCACGGGCTAGGGCCGACAAGTACCCTGCTCGCGATGCTCAACGTGTACGCGCCCGCTGGCGACGCGAACAATCCAAGCGCCTACGCTGCGTTTGTCGCGGGATGGATAAGCAAGGCTCTTGGGAAGCCTCTGACGGTAAAATCACTGTTGAGCGACATCTGGACCGCGCCGCCCGTGCCATCGGCATTCGCTTACTAGCGCAGCACAGGCAGGACGTGCGCACCCGCGATGACGAGCAAAAACGCGAGCAGTCCCGCGAAATAGCTGATGCGCCCAATCTCCACAAGTTTTGGATTTGTGCTCAGTGCGTACGCGAGCAGGCCGAGAAGTGCGACGAGCAGCGAGAGATAAATCGTCATTTCGTTTTCACCCTTCCAGTTAGATGTCCGCGCAAAGAGAAAGGGACGCACATGGCGTGCGTCCCAATCACTCGTAGTGCCCAGGTTGCGCGAAGTGTATCACGAGTTTTGACACTTCGGGCACGTGACGCCCTTCCCGCCGACGTGAGGACGCTTGCTGGTCACGAGACAGATGCAGTGCCCGCACGAGAGTTGTAGCGTCCATTGGTGACTGTTGTTGCAGGAGCGGGTCACTTTCAGGATTTTCTTTCGCGCCACGTGCCCTCACAACAGCGGAGTTATCTTCGTGCCCGCCGTGCTCCATCTACCGGGATCGAAGCGAAAGTCTACGTGAACCTTCATCCCGACTTCCCAAAACGTTCGATACACGCTGCCATTCGCGCGCTCTTGAAAGTCCACGATCACGACGCCTTCTTCCGCTGTCACTCCAACCACTGTGTAATTTAGTTTTCGCTTTCTTCGATGTTTAATACGCAGCATACGCCCTCGGATATTCCGCATTGGGAATCTCGCGCCCGACAAAAGGACAAAGCTCTTTCCAGCCCGCTCCCTTGCTCATGTCCATGATTAACAATTCGCCCGTGCCTTTGTGAGCGAAGTAGTCCATCACGTCGATGTTGTGCCGCTTGTAGCGGGCGAGAAAAGTCTCGGCATCGAACGTCGTGCGCCCGTACGTCGCGCGGTGAATGATATTTGCTGCGGGCCACTTGTCCCAATCGGGGCGATGCGTGTTCTTCTCGTAACTCCAGTGGTCGCGCGCGCTCACGAGCCAATCCACTTCATCGCGCACCGTCAAGATAAACTTTGAGCCAGGGTACGCGCGATCCAGTTCGCGGAATAGAATCGCAATCGGCAGATCACAGAGCGCGTAGTGGCGCTCCAACGTTTCGGATCTCCCTTTCGCGCGCATCTCGCGCAGAATCGACACGGCCCATTTGCCGTCAAGCCAGTGCGCGCTATCGAACCCCAAGAGCTTCAGCGCGCAGTCGAGCGAAGTCGTCGCGGTTTTCTGCATCCCAATCCCAAAAATGCGCGTAGGCAACGGGCCTAAGTAAATCGGGCGCGAGAAGTCGAAGTTACGGTACACCGTCCCGCATCCGAAGTTTCCGAAGTTGGCGACGCTCCATTCGCTAGGTTGATAGAACTGGTCGCAGTTCGCTCCGGGCGCGGGACGTGCGTGCGGGTACTCCTTGAAACGAATCTTGTCCTTGTGGTGAATCGCGTCGAGGTAGCACTCTTCAATCTCAACGGGCAACAAGCCGAGTCGCGCGAGGCGCACGTTCATGTCCTTGTCGTCCGGCCCCCAATCCGCGTAGCGTTCGTCATAGCCTCCCGCGAGCAGGAACGCACACGAAGTCATCGCGATGCGCCCACTGACTCCGCGCTTCATCTTTCCCTGAACCATGCGCGCCCACAGGAAAATATGCGGGCAACTGAACATCGCGCGGTCGTACGTGGCCTGATTGAACATGCGCTGCACGTAATCCGCGAAGCGCGGTCCGGTAAGATTGTCGGCGTCAAGATTCACGAGAATGTCCGCGCCCTCGCGCATCGCGAGACGGTGTGCCAGATTCTTTGCGTGCGCCATTTTGAACGGACCAACAGCCAAGTGACTGTAGTACACGAGCCGTCCGCATTCGAGGTCTCGCGCGTGATTCGCTTGCACGTAACTCGCGAGGTCGTCAGGCGAGTTGTAGTCCAGCAGGATAAATTTCGCGTCAGGATTGTCAGCGAGGTTTCGCGGGAGAGTCTGCTTGATGTGTTGGGCGCGGCCCTTGCAAGTCGTCGCGAATGCGATCATGGCGCATATCCTAAAACTCAAATGGAAACGATCAAACGGTCATCTCGCACGCGACCAATTTTTAATTCGATAATTTCATGCTCGAAAGGTAGGAACGGCGACACTTCTGCCGCATTCCATACGTCCTCGATCACGTAGCGCCCACCCGGTTTGATACACGACCAAAACACTTGCGCGGACAGAATTTGATGCTCGGGCTTGTGTGAGCCATCGTCTACAATCAAATCGAATCCGTCGCCCACCTCTTCGCGTGCAGCAAGCAAAGACGCCATACTGCCTTGGTCACATACGTGTGAATGAATCCGCCCCTCGTTTATCAGTGCATCCGCTCGGATGTCCAGACCGTAGATGTCGGCGTCAGGAAAATACTCTGCCCACATAAAGAGACTAGCTGCGTTGGGATAGGACTCTGCGAGCAGCCCTTTGTAGCCGATGCCTATTTCCAAGACTTTACGGATGGTCTTGCCTTCGATGAAAAGATTATCGTAGACGCCCCCGTACGAATGCCAAGAGCACTTGTCGGAGCCATATTTTTCAGCGATGGGCTTGAGATTCATTGTTGTACCGTAACCGCTGTATTGAAACCCTGCGCGATGGTCGAGCATCTTAACACCATGACAGCCTACTGGGTAACTTACGCGCTCACGCTCACTGTGCAACTTGTCGCGCTCATTGCCGTTTGCGTCCCAAGACGAGCAACTGGTCGTCCACCTTATCGAGACGCTTTTCCATCTCGTAGCGAAACTCTTTCAATTCGCCAGCCTCAACGCCGTTCGATTTGAGTTCGTTGTCGATAAACTCCAAGTGACGCTCCTGTTGCTCTTTAGCCCGGAACAGTTCTTCGATCTTCGCGGACAGCGTGCCCCACTGAATCCCTATAGCGATTAAGTTGATGACGACAAGGACGACGGACAGTCTCCAGTCGAATCTGAATCCGTTTCCGTTTCCGTTCACTGGGGCCTCGGGGTATGTGAGAGTTTGGCTTCCGCTCATGGCTTTGCTGCATCTTGCACCTTCGCTTCGGGCGCGACCGCCGCGACTACTGCGGGGTCACTCTTCGCTTTCGTGGCCTGATAGATCACTTCCTGCGTGGCCATCTGACTCGCCCAATGGTACAGGCTCGCGGCAATTACGCTCAACGTCAACCCTTGAATCGCAAGCGAGTGCTCCGCGCCGTTCCACACAAAGTGCACCCCGAGCGAACTGCAAAACGCGACGAACGCAGCAACGGAGCGATTCAACTTGGCTTTCCCGGCTTGCACCAAGGGAAACCACGACTGCCCCTTTAGCCAGTTCATCGCAGCGACGGTTAACGCGCCAGTGGTGAACTGCGTTATGGCAATGTTTGAGTCCATGAAGTCTCCTTTTAGAAGTTGATACTCGCTCTCGTTGGCCCCCAAACAACATTCTCGAATTGGTCGGTGATCGTGTAGTTGGCCCAATGCGGATAGTTGAAGAAGCCGAAGTTTTCCCCGTAACTCTGCGTGCCGTCAGACCGCGTGTAATGCGTCGCCATGTGGTTACTCAAAACCTGCGTGCCATCAATCCACAGTTCCGCCAAACCTACGGTTGGATTGTTGTCCCAGACCATATGCAACACGATGTCGTACCAGTGGTTGATGAGCAGAGAGTTGGAGGCTCCCTGGTAGGCGATCACGCGGCAGGCAGTTCCGCAGCTCGTAGCGCCCCCTGGAACCTGAAGATACAGGGCTGGATTGGTTCCCGTCGTCGTGCAGAACGCAGGGGAGCCGGGACATGACCCGCCTGAGATGACTTCCAGAGCTGTGGAGTAGGCTTGGATTCCGCCGTGCGCCGCCGCATCGGCAGTCGTTTTATCGTCAACGTGCAATTCCATGATGGCGTTTTGATCGCCGGGAGTCGGAGTATAGCCAGCCGGGAATCGGAAGTGGAACCGATACCACGTTTCTTCGTTCATCCCATTGCCGTCTCCGACCGTGACGCAGTTTGGCCTCGGATTCGTTCCGCTGCCGCAAACATATCCAGCGTGCACGGCGGTGTTGGTAGTTACCGCATTCTGCGGACCGAAACTGGAACTTGAGTTTTGGCAGAGGTGGTTGATGTCGGTAGAAGCACAGTTAAAAATCTGCAAATCTTGATTTCCGTTGCCGTCAGGTTGGAACGTAAAGATTGGTCCGAACAGGAATGGCACCTGCGGAGCGGAGCAATTAGACACTCCCGAAGGGCACGGATCGCTGAACCAGATATTCGGATTTTGCAGGGCACCGTTGAATGGTTCGATGATATACGGCCCGACGGCGTTGGGCGTCAAACCGTCGTAATAATCTTCAATGTAGGGAAGCCCGGTAGTCTGGTCTATCGTTTTGTAGAGCGTCGTGCTCGTCGTACTCAGACCATACTGCTGTTTCCACGAGTCCGGTATCCCGTCGTGCAGCGATTCCACTTGCAACGGGAAGTTGGTTACGGGAGTATCGGTCCAGTTGGGTTGCACGACAGGCTGAGGCAAGCATCCCGAGCCGCAGCTTGTTGGACACGGCGACGGATTCGGGGGGATATAGCAAATCCCCTCGTAGGTGACGCCGTTCGGCCAGTGCCCGCCCGCCGCACCTGCCTTGTACTGATTGATGATGCGCGTATCCTGCGGGTCGCGATGACTTACCCAGTTACCTAGTCCGTCCAAGTGCGCCCAGTTCCCCACATACGGAAGGAGAATGGTGTCTAGGTTGACCGCTGCGTCAGGAATGATCGGAAACGCATTGCTCGCCGCGAGCGGACTGCTACGGACGTACGACGGATTGATGGCTCCCAATTCGTTGCCACCCTCCCCAGTTATCATTTGCAGTAGAGACGAACTTGTCTGATTGCCAAATACTGTGTTGGTGCCAGGAGGTCCAGTGATGTTGCCAGAGATATAGATCGAAGGCGGGCCAGAGAGTTCCGGCCCGGGACTATTCGCAGTACCCGACGCGCACTGACTTCCATCGACAGGAACTTCCGCATCGCTGCAAGTGACATGGACGGGAGCAGTTTGCGCACCCGCGTTCAAATTCCCGGTAATGTATTTGTTGTTGATGACATCAATGTTCATCGCGCCAAGAAACTCGCTCGCATAGAAGGCCCAGTTATAGACAATGTTGTTTGTCCATCGCTGCGTCCAGTTGATCGTTTCTGGAATGCGATGGCCGACGTTCACGAGCATGTTGTGGTGAAAATCCACGTCGTGCTCGTAGCGACTCAGGCAGCCACCCGCAGCCGCCGTTGAAACGCACGTTTCTTGTGTGGCCGTTCCGTAACCTACCGGATGGCCTTGCTCCGGTTCGTAGTCAAACGTCCACTGCGTGGTTATTTTGTTGTTTGGACCCACGCCCGCCGTCGTCGATGTCGGCGTGAAGTTGCTGGTAGTAATCCAGCTTTTGTTTCCAGTCCATCGCGTCGTAGCGTGGTCGGTGACGATGTTGTAGCAACCTGAATTGTCAGGTGGCGGGGTCGATACCGAAAGGTTCTGCGTGATATTCCCGCAGTTTACGATCCAGATGCTTGTAGTCCCGCCGCTCGGCCCGGTGATGGTGTTGATGTTGTCCGGACTGGTGGTGACGTAGCGCAAGATGACATCGTGCGTGCTTATCCCTGCAAGGGCACCGTTCGTGTTTGGCCCGCCGATAATCACTTCGCCCGGAGCCGAGTGACCC
>Ga0210401_10003155_pt1 | contig 17744 bp, 13 predicted proteins | sample IncBWH32MmetaG_FD_150866 | JGI IMG/M metagenome (GOLD analysis project Ga0210401, IMG submission 150866) | Forest soil microbial communities from Barre Woods Harvard Forest LTER site, Petersham, Massachusetts, United States - Inc-BW-H-32-M | ecosystem: Environmental > Terrestrial > Soil >... | reverse complement strand
GCCTGGCGGACGGCACCCTCGTTGAGGTTCATCACGGGGTCGCGGTTCGACTTCTGATTGCAGGCGTTCACCAGGGCATTGAGCGACATCGGGTAGTAATCGGGCGTGGTGATGTCTTTTTCGACCATCGAGCCGAGGACGCGGGCCTCGGTGTCGGTGAGAAGTACATTGCTAGCGCGGAATGGAGACATAGGAATTGGTAATTGGGTAATTTTGTAATTTGGTAATTGGATTCACCGCCGGGCAATTGTCAGCGGTGGTCAAATTACCGATACAGAATCACATTGGCTTCGGCGGGAATGTGCGGACATCGTGCCGCCGAAGCGCGTGGTTATAGTATCGGCCCGCCGCGGGCGGTGCAAAGCCAGATGGTAATCCCACGAAAGGACCCAGGCGCGAGGTTCCGAGAGTGCCATGGAGAGGTAGGATTTGGTCGTGGGATCGCTAGCTCGTGTCTATTTGATGGTCTTGTTCTTAGCCGCTATGGGTTGACGCCAGGAAAATTTGCGTAGGTTCTTCGCTGCGCTCGGCGCGCGCCGCTCAGGACGACAACGCGGACAGGGTTAAAGCTTTCCGTAGGTGCGTAAGGTGGCGATTTCGCGGCGCAGGCGCTCCATCTCGATTTCTTTGCGGCGCAGCACGGTACGCAGATCGCCACTGGCGGGTGTGGCAGTGGGGGCTTTGGCCACGGGCTTCGGCTCGGCGCTGAGAGGAGTGAGAAATTCGAGACCAAAGCAGAAACCGGTGCGGTTGCGGACCACAGCGGAGACACGGGCGCCACGCGGCATCTGAAACTCCAGTTCCATGGTATCGCCGGGCTTGAGCGGCAGGCCGGCGTAGAGAGTCATGCCGCCTTCGCTGATTTCGATGCCTCGGCCGGGAACCGCAAATCGGGAATCCCCTCCGCGAGGAATGATGCGGACGGGCAGTTCGACAGGATGGCGCGACCAACGGCGCGTGTTTGCAGGGGAGGACATCTTTCCACACCCACTTTGAGGTGCTTGATGGTATGGCGGCGCGGGGTGTCGGAACAAGATTACGAAGGTTTGACGAGTAACAGTTACGAGATTTTCAGTGCGTCTCCAGCGGCTAAGATTTCCGGGGACCGCGAATCGCCGCTTTCCCTTTAGATTCTTTGGCTTATCTGAAGCTGATAACAACGAACGAGTGGGACCGCGGACCACTCGAGACCGAAGCGCGGGTCTATAATGCCGCGCATACATGAGTCCGGTTGGGGCGGACAAGATCGGGCCGTACGAGATTCTGGAGCTGCTGCATTCAGATGATCGCGGACGTGTCTATCGTGCCCGCGACACGCGATTAGGGCGGATCGTCGCGATCAAAGTTCTTCCTGTCCCGCTCTCGCAAAATGGCGAGTCATTGGAGAAAGTAGAGCGCAGGGCGCGCGCCATTTCCTCGCTGGATCACCCCAACATCTGCCGCCTCTACGACGTGGGTTGCCAGGACGGGCTCGACTACCTGGTGATGGAGTATCTGGAAGGCGAAAGTTTAGCGGAGCGATTAACGAAGGGGCCGCTCGAACCGGTGGAGTTGCTGCGATCGGCAGTGGAGATCTGCAGCGGGCTGGAAGCAGCGCACGAACACCGGATTTTTCACCGCGACTTGTCGACGAGTGCCGTGATGCTGACCGCCAGTGGAGCTAAGCTTCTGGATTTCGGTCTGGGACACCTGGTGCGTGGCCTGACTCGCGCGCACGCCCAGATCGTGGCGCCGTTCCACCATTACGCGCCCGAACAATATCTGGGCAAGCCGATTGATGCCTGTTGCAACATGTTCTCGTTCGGGATCATGTTTTACGAAATGGCGACGGGCGCTTTTCCATTCCCGGCGGAGAGCATGACCTCTTTTATTCTGGCCGTGATTCGGGAAGATCCTCTGCCGCCCGCGAGTTTGAATCCGCGGCTGCCTGGCGGGCTGGATGAAATCATCTTCAAGTGCCTGGAGAAAGAACGTCCGCGACGCTACCAGAGTGCCGGAGAGATTTTGTGCGACCTGCAAGGAATCATCGAGCGCTTGCGGGGACGCGCTGGCGAGGACGCGAGCGCGGCTTTCCCTTCGTTGGCTACGCGGAGCAAGAGAAGAACGCGGGCCAGGGCGGAGGACTGGGCAGGGCTGGCAAGGAAGTCCTCTGCGCCTTCCACGCGCGGCAGGGAAGGATGGGAACAGCGCATGTTCAAGGCGCTGATGAGTGTTTCCTCGAAGATTGCGAAGGGGGAGAAAAGCCTGGCGCCAGGAGAGCCGACGCTGCTGCGCACGGGAGCGAAACTCGGGCCTTATCAGATTCATTCGCTTCTCGGAGCCGGCGGGATGGGGGAGGTGTATCGCGCGCACGATTCACGCATATCGCGCGATGTGGCCATCAAGGTGTTGCGCTCCCTGGCCCTGCAAGACTCTCTCGCACGCGAAAGGTTTCAGCGGGAAGCGCGGGCGGTGGCCTCACTCAACCATCCACACATCTGCCAGCTTTACGACGTGGGGTATCAGGCAGGGATCGACTATCTGGTGATGGAGTGCCTGAAGGGGGAAACGCTGGCGTCGAGACTGAAGCGTGGACCTCTTGGCGCGAAGGAGGTTGTGCTTTACGGAATCCAACTGGCGGATGCGCTGGAACAAGCGCACCAGCGCGGAGTCATCCACCGCGATGTGAAGCCCGCGAACATCTTTTTGTTGTTGAACCAGCAATGCAAAGTATTGGACTTTGGGCTGGCCAAAGTGCCGGCGGGGATTCCGGCTGATGCGCAAACCACGACCAGTCCGGCCGCGATGACGGCGTGGGGGGCTGCGATCGGCACGGCACAGTACATGTCTCCGGAGCAAGCCCGAGGAGAGCGGATTGATCACCGCAGCGATATATTTTCGATGGGCGCCACTTTGTATGAGATGGCGACTGGCAAATTGGCGTTCGGCGGCAAGACCCTCGCGCTGGTGTTTCAGGCCATCCTCGCCGAGGCCGTGCCATCGATGCGACAGATCGTTCCCTCTTTGCCCTCTCAATTGGACGCCATTGTCAGCAAAGCGCTGCAGAAGGACCGGAACCAGAGGTATCAGTCGGCGGGCGAGTTGCGCGAGGCATTGCGACAGGCGAGTCACGACCTTGCGGCGTGAGGCGACTGCGTCCAGGTTCGTGGATCCATCGTGATGGCGTAATCACCGATGCACATTGGCGCATCTGCCACTTGGCAGAGTGATTCGCAAGCCGCTACCCTGTAAAAATACTTAGGCAACTCTTTGTAAAAATCTTGCTTGCCTATCAGGAGAATGGAATGAGTGAGCACTACCACGATGTTGCCGATCTGCGGCTTCTGAAAGAGATGGGGAAACTGGCCCCGACGGAGTTCAACGCATGGCTCGCGCTGGACAAAATTGTAGGGCGCGAGGATGGAGCCATTCCGAGGAAATACCGGGAGCTGATCGCGTTGGCCGTGGCGTGCACGACGCAATGCCCCTACTGCATCGAAGTACACTCCAAGGCCGCGAAGGCCGCAGGAGCGTCGCGCCAGGAGATTACGGAGAGCTCGCTGCTGGCCGCCGCTCTGCGCGCAGGAGGAGCGGCAACGCACGGTGCCATGGCTTTGAAGTTCTACGACCAGGCGTAGGGCAAGGGACAGGTGTCACGTCCCGGGTCTCAGGTGCCAGGTGTTAGGTCTCAGGTCTTAGCTCTGGGTCTTGGAGTGCGGGCTCCGGGAACTCGAGCGGATCTGGGACCTGATCTTTATTGCGTGACGGAGTCGTTGCTATGCAGGTCGGTACTGAGGTACTTCAAGCCCGAATCGACTATCAGGGTGACGATTCTGGCGGACGGGCCAAGTTTCTGCGCGACGCGAATCGCGGCGTGAACATTTCCTCCCGACGAGGTGCCGGCGAAGATTCCGATCTTGCGTGCCATGTGCCGCGCCATATCCTTGGCGTCGTCGGTCCTCACCGAGAGAACTTCATCGACCAGATCCGGATTCCAAAGCGGCGGCGTGTAGCCGATGCCGATGCCCTCGATCTCGTGACCTCCCGGCGCGCCACCTGACAAGACTGCCGACTCCACCGGCTCGACGGCGATGATCTTGATGCGCGGATTATGCCGCTTCAGCACGGTAGCGACGCCATTGAGGGAAGCGGCTGTGCCCACCGACTGAACGAAGGCGTCAACCTCTCCGTCGGTCTGCTTCCAGATTTCTTCTCCAAGCGGAAAGTATCCGCCAATGGTGTCGGGGTTCGACAGTTGGTTCACCCAGTAGGTATTCGGCTGCAGGCTGAGTTTTCGAGCCGTCTCGATCATGTCGAGGAATAACTGCTTGTTGAAGCCTTCGGGGCCGCAAGGAACCAGGGTTAGCTTGGCGCCGTAGGCGGCCATGTGATCGAGTTTTTCCTGGCTGAAGGCTTTCGAACTGACCACGTGAATACGATATCCCTTGGCCGCGCAAACCATGGCGAGCGACGCGCCGGTGCTTCCGCCGGTGTACTCGACCACGGTGCCGCCGGGAGGCAGGCGGCCGTCGGCTTCAGCCCGAGAAATTACCGCGAGGGCCATGCGATCTTTCATGCTACCGGTGGGATTCTGCCATTCGAGCTTGGCAAAGATCTTTCCGCAGTTGGGTGGAGCGACGCCGTCAAGCGCGATGAGTGAAGTGTTCCCGATCGAGTCGAGGAAGTTATGGGTGTTGTCCATGGTGTTCGGGTGTCCGGGATGCGCGGCGGCGCGGCTTTCGGCCCAACCATTGGATTCGATCGTTCAGCGAAAGATTCCAGCTTGGCGGTGTTCATAGAAAAGGGCATCGCTCGTCGAGAGGTTATCGTAGAGGCGCGCCGGTGAGCGGTGAGGCGGGTGTATGATCGCCAACGTTTTCTGCCGTGATCGCGTTCAGGGGTCGTCTTGAGGGAAATCATGAGCGAGGAGACTTTGATCAGGGTTGCCGGTAACGCCGAGTCGCGAGCGGACCTTGTGGAGCGCGGGTTCAGCCGTCAACCGCTGAGAATTGACATCGACATCGCGCGCACGTTGGAAGCCTTAGCCCATGCAGCCTGGTCGATTCCGAGAGACAAATATTATGACGGAGGTGACCGGTATCGTTCGCTAAATCGGCTACGGGCGGAGATTGTGGAGAGTGGGGTGCATGTGTGGCCGAGTGACGAGAACACTCCATACGTGCAACTGGAAAAATACAACACGACCCTGGGCGGCCAGAAACGGGAGTATGCGCCGCTGCCGCAAGCGATCGCCGGAGCCGTGGGCGTGCGCAAGCTGATTGCGTATCACCTGCAATATCTGCCGCTCACGACTGTAGGCAGGAAATATCTGGTGAACATGCACGTCATCCGGTTTACGGCCAAGCCGAGGCGTCCGTGCGACACCAGCCCGCCGGGCTTGCATAAAGACGGGGAGAAGTACATCGTCACGCATCTGCTGGGCCGCTGCGGAGCTCGCGGTGGCGAGGTGGTCATCACTGACAATGACAAACACGAACTCGATCGCTTCACCATGCGCGAATGCGGGGAGTGTTACGTCTTCGATGACGATCGCGTCTGGCATATGTTGACGCCCGTGGCGGTCATGGAAGGAAATCAGTTTGCCTATCGTGACACGCTGGCCTTTGACATGCTGCCCGAGGGTTGGGAGCCGACGAGGTGATGTTGCGCGCTCTTCTTCAGTTAGCCGCAGCCAGCCGGTCCGCGGCAGATTTTCTTTTCTTGTTGAGTGAATCGAGCAGGGTCGCTTCAGGGCTTGGTGGCGCAGTGTTCCTTGGAACGGATGATTTGGTGTTGGAACCAGAGCAGGGAGCTAACGACTGAAGGCTGAGAGCTGGAGTTCTGGTCGGGACGGGCAGATTTGAACTGGCGACCCCTCGCACCCCAAGCGGCTCTGAAGACTCAGAGTCGAAGTAAATAAACGCCTTTCGGGTTTTCGGGTTGGTCTCTTTCCTCTGTTTTTCCCCAGTTGCGTCACAAAAATGCCACAAGTTACTCACCATCGCCTCGCCCAGTCCGGCGAGGCGATTGGTTCGGGTTCAGCATCCCTTCACTTCCAGCAGCTTACCCGTTCGGTGCGTTTTTGGAATGCGCCTGATAAAGAATGATTTCGTGCTCGTAGTAATACCCTGCGACCTTCAGGTGTGCGGGTGAATACAAGCTGCACTGGCCCGACGAGCCTGTTCCATCGTTGTGCAAATGCCTCGGCGAACTCCTTTTTACGTGCCAAAACGTCTGGGACTGCAAAATAGTCTTCACGAAAAATTAGCCAAATCTTCCGGCGTGCAAGTAAGTAACGTGGGTTACCGATTGGGCTCAGAGTTTCTTTCAGTGCACGAAGGAAGATTGATTGGTCTTTCCCAGTGCCGCCTCCGATCCAACAAAACACTGTTCCGTCTAGGTTTCTGTCGGCATACACTCGGAACTCAGCGTCATGTTGGTTAATCGACCCCTCATATTGTAGGGCGTCCAAGATTGCCCGCCCGATCTGCTTGATACTTCGTTCCGGCGTTCCGTGGCGGATCAACCGCCACAACGCAAGCACGCTCCACGGAAGAGTAACCACAGCGGCAATTCCCAGCAGCGCGAGCGCAACGCTCCAGAAGTCTTGACCCGTTCTAACACGGCCAAGTGCTCGTCCGAAGTATTCGAGCACGGCTATGAAGATGTATGCAGCTTGAAACAAAAGAGCCGCAATCGTGTTTGCAAGAACAAAACCTCTTGGCAGCGCCTCGTCCGCAGCTTTCAACCCATCAGTCATCTGCTTTATCGAGCCTGCTTTGAGCGCATCGTGCCACTGCTGCCGAAGTCCCGTACGGTCGAGAGCACGCTTACGAGTCTGAGCATTGATCTGCTCTATCTGGTCACGGCTGAACGGAGGGTGTCCGAAACCCAGACGCTCAGTTCCATTTTCGATGATCGGCGCAGTCGCACTCACACCGACAAATGCGGAGCATCGGCGGACGAGCAGTTCGTAGTCGTCGCCCGGGCCGAAAAGTCCGGGCTCAACACAGACGAGATGCCAAATGTTTGCGGTTTTCTGTGGTTGCGCCGAATCCACTCGAATCGCCCTCCCTCTCATCTGGTTCGACAACATGAAAGAACCAACAAAGCTGGCCAGCACGAGAGTGTTGATGCACGGCGCATCCCATCCTTCTCCTAGTAGGGATTTCGTTCCAATTAGCACTGTTATGCCGCCCTGCGCGAAAACGGACGTTATCAAACGAACTGAACCCCGGTAGTATTGCCCGTGAATTTCCACGAAGGAAAAGGAAGAATCGTGCGCCATCGGCGAGATGGACAAATCCTGTGGATTGATTCCAAGGATGGTCGCACATTGTCTGACGATTTGCTGGGCGCTACTGGGAACGACAACGAGAGAACCGCTCAACACCCCAAGACGGATGTTCGGCACAGTGGCAGCCCGAAGCGACTCGAAGACCGGGACGATTCCGATGTCCTCGAAAACTGGAACTTCTTCTCTCGATCTCGGCAGTTCGGCCTTTCTGATGAAATCGGTCAGAACAACGCAGCGCAGCCTGCCGCCCAAAGCCTCAGATTCCAACTTCACGATCTGTTCCACAGTCTTCAGCTTGGTGACGGATGTTGTCAGGAGCTTTAGGTGGTCTGAGGGGTTTCGCAGCGTTACCTTCCGCCGTTCTATAGCGCCGATATTCAGCAACTCGTGTCGAATGCCCTTGAGGATTGGTTCGCTTTCCTTGAAATTCTGGGCGTCATGATACAAACAATGCGATAGCAACACTTCCAACCACTCGAGATTGAATTCGGGAATTCGCCTATGAGAGAAGCCAAGGGCGGCTATGACAGTGGACGGAATTTCTCGCCCTACAGCTTGCAAGTACACGACCATGCTGGAGAGATATTCGGGATCGTCCAAAATCTCTTCTGTGTGCTGGTTGGGAGCAGAGAGCCACGGATGCGAGAGGATCGCATCTGCGAAAGTTCCGCTCGAGTTGAGGTGTGAGACGAATTCACTTACCGATGCCCTGAAGTCCGAGATTACCTTCTGCTCTTTATCACTGGGCGTGCTGAAGTACACGAAGTCCTGATGAGGACACAGGTCACCCTGCTGCACGAGTTCGGAAACAGAAACTTCGGCATCAACAGGCCCACACAGTTCCTCATACCTCTGCCATTCGAAAGGTGAAACATCATAGGGAGGCGTGGCGGTAAGGGCAACAATGGTTGGACTTTGCAGTTGCCCCACCAAGGATGAAAGAGTTCTCCACCACTCGGTTCGAAGATGATGCGCTTCATCGAGGACTAGAGCTTTGAAGTTCGCTTCCGCCAGAAAATCGGGAATGGCTATGTGTGGCTTGGATATGTGGTTGGCCTCTTCGCCGTTCGGGTGAATTTCAAAGTGGTTCTTCGACAGTCCATTCTCGTCGGATTCCGTGGATGGAGGTTCCTCGGGCTCCCCTGAGTAAGCCGAGTGCAATGCCTGATAAGTTGCAACTGTCAAGAAGGCGGGCTTCTTTAATTCTGTGGAGACGCATTCGGGTTTGCCGAGGCCCGGAGGTAAAAAGAGATCAACAAGGCGATCAACCCACTGATCACGGATCGTGATTGTGGGTGCCAAAACCAACGTTGGCTGGTTGATCCTACGTATCACTTCCAGTCCCAAAACTGTTTTTCCTGAGCCGGGGGCTGCGACCAAATGGAGCCGCTTATTGTCGAGATAGCGATCAAGGCTATTTAGCAGTCGAGACTGGTACTCACGCCAGTCCTTTCGGAATGCCATCATGTCCGAAAGCGACTGCTGCTGCGTGTTGGCGGACTCTAGGGCCATTAAGTGCTGAATTATATGTGTTGGAGGGGTCACAGCCGTTGAACAAAACGTTCGTAGCTGGTAAGAACTTCTCTTCAGCATGTTTTGTCGCAGGGACGAACTAATTATGGCGACCAGCGGCGGCAAAGGGTTGTTCGGGCGACGGCTGGCACCGGGCATCGGAGTGTTCCCGTGATTCGTCACGGGTGAACACCCCTCCGCACACCACACATTCACCCAGCATCATTGGGTTCATCGGGGAAACCTGGGGACAGACGGGACGTTCCCCGATTTTGGCCCGACTTGGAGCACAACTCCATTTCAGCCCAAAATCCGGGCGGGCCAATTATCAAGTAGAAAGTGCCGCATTCTTAAGCGTTTTGTCGGCAAGAGCGGGAGCCAAGGATCTGAAAGGCGGCAAGAAACAAAATTGGTCGGGACGGGCAGATTTGAACTGCCGACCCCTCGCACCCCAAGCGAGTGCTCTACCAGGCTGAGCCACGTCCCGACAGGAAGGAAATCCGCGATCGGCCGCGGATGGGGTTGACGGGAGAATTCTATCATCCTGGCCGTTGGACTGCCGGCGAGACACCGGCGCTACCGTCTTTTTCCGGGTTTGCGGACGGGTGGGGCTTCCTCAAAGAGTGCGAACTGGATTTTCTTCTCGACGGGGTCGATGCGGTCGACCAGTACGTGCACGCGCTGGCCCAGGCGGTAGGTCTTGCGGGTGCGCTGGCCGATGATCTCGCGCGTCGTTTCGTGATAGGTGTAGTGGTCGTCGGTAAGGGTGTTCAGCGGGATGAGGCCTTCGACGAAAAGATCGGTGAGTTCGACGAACAGGCCAAACTTGGTCACGCTGATGATCAGGCCTTCGAACTCTTCGCCGAGGCGATCCTGCATGAACTTGACCTTCTTCCATTCCATTAGTTCGCGCTCGGCGTCGTCGGCGCGGCGTTCGGACTGGCTGGATTCTTCGGCGATGTCGTGGAGTTCGTCGAGCGGGATGGGGCCGCCCATGGGTTCGAGAGATTTCTGTTGCGACGCGTGATCGCGGCGCTTGGACCAGGGGGAAGCGCCGGACTCGTGGCGGGCTGACTGCGGGCCGTCCGTCCGCCCCACCGCCGGCAGGACGCCGGGGCTACTATCAGCGCTCGTTGCTCCCGCAGCGACTCCTTCTCCGATAGAGCCGGAGACTCCCACCGGGACGTCGCCGTCCCATTTCTCAGGCGAGCTACGCAGGACTTCTTTCAGGATGCGGTGGACGATGAGGTCGGGATAGCGGCGGATGGGTGAGGTGAAGTGCGTGTAGGTGGGCGCGGCGAGGGCGAAGTGACCTTCGTTGACCTCAGAATAGCGGGCCTGCTTGAGCGAGCGCAGCATCAGGTAGCTGAGGATCTGCTCTTCGGGCTTGCCGGCGATTTTTTCAGTGAGCTTCTGGTACATGCGCGGCGTGATGTGCACTTCTTTGGGGATTTCGATTCCGCGGACGTTGCGCCCGGTGCCGCGTGCGGCGCGGCGATCGGTCTTGGTTTGCACGCGCTGGATGGGAAGGGCGCCGATGCCGAGCGAATAGCCAAAGGTGGCGGCGATGGTTTCGAACTCGTAGACGCGCTTGGCGTCGGGCTTCTCGTGGATGCGGTAGAGCGAGGCGACGCGGCGATTCTCGAGATAGTGGGCGACGCTCTCGTTGGCGGCGAGCATGAATTCTTCAATCAGGCGGTGGGCGATATTGCGCTCGGAGCGGGTGATCGATTTCATCAGGCCGTTTTCGTCGAACTCGATGACGGGTTCGGGAAGATCGAAGTCAATCGATCCACGGCGCACGCGTTTGCGGTTGAGGATCAGGGCCAGGTCGCGCATCTGCTCGAAGATCGGCACGAGCGGGGCGTAGCGTTTGCGCTGCGATTCGTCGCCTCCGAGCACAGCATTGACGGCGGTGTAGGTCATGCGCTCGGCGGAGCGGATCACGCCTTCGCTCAGCTCATACCCCAGCACTTCTCCGCGGTGATCGATTTCCATGACGCAGGACAAAACCAGCCGGTCGAGGTGCGGGCGGAGGCTGCAGATGTCGGTGGAGAGCTCGAGCGGCAGCATGGGAACGGCGCGGTCGGGAAAGTAGACGCTGGTACCCCGCAGGCGGGCTTCCTGGTCGAGCGCGCTGTCTTCGGTCACGTACTGCGCGACGTCGGCGATATGGACTTGCAGTTCGTAGTTTCCATTTGCGAGTTGGCGGACGGTGACGGCGTCATCGAAGTCGCGGGCGGTTTCGCCGTCGATGGTGACGATGGGCAGATTGCGAAAATCGCGGCGCCGGCGCAGTTCGCGGGCGGGGACGACATTCTCCACAGCCTGCGCCTCTTCGAGCACTTCAGGCGGGAAGCGATGGGGCAGGTGATGCTTTCGAATCATGATTTCGACGTCGACGCCGAAATCGTCTTCGTAGCCGAGGATCTCGACCACCTTGCCGCGCGGATTTTGCGTGGGCGAGGGCCAGTCGGTGATCTCGACGTCGACGACAACGCCGTCGAGATCGTCGCGGGTGGTGCGGCGCGCGGCTTGATTGCCGAGGACGCGGTGTCGCGATTTTGATTTTGAGTCGTCGTGGCGCGGGCGGGACGCCCTCGCGACAGCCGGCGGGACGCCAGCGCTACTCTCGCCAGGGTTAGCGTCCAAAGAATGGGCGCGAGCCTCGGCTGCCGAACCTTGAGATTTCGATGGTTCGTCGGAGTTTTCAGGGTGCTCACCGCCCGGTGGGATCACGATTTCCTGGCGGATTTTGTCGTCGATGGGGACGACGTAGTTGTGACGGGAGCCGTAGTGAAACGTTCCGACCACGGTGGTATGGGCGCGATTGACCGGGCGCAGGATGCGGCCTTCGGCGCGGCCATCGGGGCGGATGGTTCCTACTTCCACCAGCACCTGGTCACCGTGCATGGCGTTGCCGATAAACGGCGGTGGAATAAAGATGTCGCCAGCCAGATTCTTGAAACGGCTGCCAAGCGATTTCGGATCAGGCAGCACGAAGCCGTAGCCGTCGCGATGCATGCTCAAGCGGCCGACAATGGTGTTCTTGCTGGTCGAGGCTGACGGGATGGCGTAGTGGTCGGAGTCGACTTTCACCAGGCGGCCGGCACCCACCAGGCGATCGAGCCTGTCATCGAGTTCGCGGCGCTGCTCGCCCCGCAGGCCGAGTTCGCGGACCAGTTGCTTGAATCCGGCTGAGCGTTTGGGCTGCTGTTCGATCTTCTTGAGGATGGCGGAATCGGAGAGCATAGGCGTTCGCCGCTTGAAAAACTATCTCACAAATGAGAGTTGGAGACTTGGTCGCAGCGTCCGCAGGTTGGCGTCCAACGACCGACGCGAACCTAAGGCACCAACGCCCTCGCGATCAGCCGTCAGCAGTCAGGATTGGGGTCCGCCAGGCAGGGTTTCGATTCGTCAGAGGCTGAATGCTGAGTCCTGAATGCCGCTGGTTACCACAGTAACTTCCGATCCCAGCAGTCGTGCGCTGATTCAGGATTGCTTTTTCGGCACGTACGTGGGGGTCGGGATGTATCGGACCGGGATACAATGCAACATATACGAGCCATTGCATGGAAACGAGTCCAGGAGCGCGTGTCAACAAGGGCCGGGAGCGGCGATTTCCGCGGGTGAAAGTGTCGCTTCCCGCGGAAGCGCGTCACGTGCTGGAGAATTTTCCGCGCCGTGGGCAAGTCTCGAATGTCAGCGAGGGCGGCGCCTACATTGAAATGGTGCAGACGCTGGAGCCGCCGACCTGTGTCGATGTCGTGCTGTGGCTGGGCAGCGAAAAGATTCAGGCGCGGGCCGAAGTAGTGTGCCGGCACGCGCATCTGGGGAATGGCATTCGCTTCATCCGCATGTCAGACGACGATAAACGAAAGCTGCGAGAGTTCGTGGAATGGGCGCAGAAGACAGGGGCCGGGACGCCATTTCATCGGCCAGCACCTCCGGGGTCGCAGGACAAGTAGCAGCGGTCAACGAAAGCTTACGCGATTTCCTCCTTTACCGCGCCTTCCTTGAAGTAGCGTTCCTCAAGCAGATTGCGATGATGCAGTTCGTGGCCGCCAATCACGTAGGCCAGGGCGCGCACACTGATTTCGTTGTCGTTGGCGATGCCACGTCGTGTCCAGTCTTCGGGGCGGAGATTGCGAAAGAGACGCAGGGTTGCCGCACGAATGTTTTTGAATTCCTCCAACAGGTCCACCAAGCGCAGATCGGCGTAAGGGCCGTTGCGGATGTAGTCGTCCTGCTCAAAGCCTTCGATCGGAGTCTGGTCTCCGCGCGCAATGCGTAGCGCGCGATAGCTCATGATGCGCTCGGTATCGTTAACGTGGCCGAGCACTTCCTTCACGGTCCACTTGCCGGGCGCATAGCGGAGTTCGGCGGCTTCATCGCCGCGCGCCGATAGCATCGCCACGGTCTTGGAGATCTGTTTCTCCAGGGTGCCGAGGATGTTGTTGCCCGGGATGAGCGAAATGTAGCGGTCGTAGTACGGGTTGTACTCGGCGGCCTTGGGACGATCCGTGGGCATACTCATTGGTCTCCTGGTTGCCGTGAACCGCGAGGGAAGCGGGCCGGCGGAATGGGATTCGGAACAACTCGTACCAGTATTTAGACGCGGAGCCAGTCCTTCGGTCGCAGCGAAGGCAGAATTTCGGGGAAGCCTGGATGCCATCGTACCCGGAGGGTCATATAAGAAGGGCATTGGGACCGGAGGAAATTACGCGGCGGGGGCGAAGCTCGTTGGGAGAGTGCTGACGGATGTGGCAAGGGGCACGGAATGCGGTCCAGGGCATCTCCTTTGGCATCAATGAAAATCGTAATTTCCACAGCCGCGCGGGGTTACGGCGGAGTAGAATGAAATTTGGTCACCGAAGTGCGGCTGGTGACTCTTAATCCAAGACCAGGAAAGGATTTTTCCGAACATGTGGAAGCCCACGAATCAGCCCACGACCCCGGGACGGCCCGGCACTCCGGAACCGGAGCAGCGCCCGGCTACGTCAACTCCGCCCGCCGCGCCGACGATGGGCGAGCCCGCGGCACCCCGTCCGGTAGCCACCACCACTACGGCGGATCAGGCCACGATTGGCAAGTCGCTCGTGATCAAGGGCGAGGTGACCGGTTCGGAATCGCTTTATATAGATGGCCGCGTCGAGGGCTCGATCAACCTGGCGGGAAATCGCGTTACCGTGGGACGCAACGGCGTCGTCGCCGCCAATATCAATGCACGCGAGATCGTGGTGCTGGGCAAAGTGCGGGGCAACCTGACGGCCAGCGACCGCGTCGACATTCGCAGCGACGGTTCGCTCACCGGTGACGTGGTCGCAGCGCGCATTTCGATTGAAGATGGAGCGTTCTTCAAGGGCGGCATCGACATCCGCAAGGGCGCGCAGCCGAACCAGAAGGAAGAGGCGAAGAGCAGTGCGGCCGCCGCCGAGCCGGCGGTTGCGGCGCGAGCCTAGCATTTCGGTCGGGCGTTCGCGTCATTTGATCACAGAGATCTTCCACGACAGGCATTCTCGGGAATCGAGGATGCCTGTTTTGTTTTGGTGCGAAACGCTTTTCCCGAAGAGGTGCACCCGCGGGCGTTGATGCGTGCGGGAAATCGCGCTGCGATCGCGTGTTTCAGAAGATTTCTTTGTAAATTCCGCATTTACCCTCTTGCACAATTTTCAAAGTCATGGCATCTTGAGTCATCTTTCAAGAAAGGACGCCCATTGCTGCGAATCAAAACACATCGCGTACTTAGGCAATGCCGGCCGCTAGACGGCTTGGGTTGCATGTGGGCGTCGTTTAGTAGCGTCAGTTACTAACTTCACCCGCAAGCAATCCAAGCAACACATAACACGCTGGGTGGCGCAGGCCGCGGTTCCTTCGACTGAACCTCGACTAATACCGCTGCCGCACATTCCCCCAGCCCTAACTACTCAGGGCCAGTGGTGATTGGTCACGGATACTTCTCTGGTAGACAGCTCGTCGACAATCGACGAGCTGTGAGGTTCGAACCCTCTGGGCGTAAGCCCTGCCGTGGCTGCCTCTTCCCTGGCCAAAATTTAATTTGTAGCGTGGAGCCCGCGCCCGCGAATCACTCGGATGGTGCGGCAAAGAGCCGATCCGGCGCACACGCGGATGTGTGTCCAGAAGTTCGTATCTGGGCGCGCCTTCGGCGCGCCGTAGAGCAACGCCGCGTTGCGCCTTTAGGCGCTGCGCTGGGGCTAGACAACAATTTTCGGCCGGTGGTGAAGACAAGGGTTACTTCGCCTCGTAAGCGGGTGGACGCAGGTTCGAATCCTGCCACGGGAGTTATGCCCCTGTAGCTCAGTGGACAGAGCACCTCATGTCCTTTGTCGCTCGTTCCCCGGCTGACGAGTCACTTGTTTGATCGAGTAACCCGGCCCTCGCGCCGTCAAGCCAATGAAGATGGAAGTCCTTTTGAAGTTAATTCGGCAAATGCTCAGCGGGCAGAATCAGTTTGCCTCGGGCGGATTGCTGCTGATGATTGTCGGCGCGGTCGGCGTTTACCTGCGATCGCTCCCACTGCGCCTGTGGTCGTGGCTTACCTATCAATGCTCGATGCTGTTGACGGTCAATGATGACGACACGGCATTCGAGTGGATGAAGGAGTGGTTTCTTGAACAACCGTTTCTGAAGAAGGTTCGCTGGCTCGATGTGGACACCTCGCTTCGAGGGGATGAAGCATCGCTGATTCCAGCGCCAGGGCGGCATAGGTTCTGGTACAGCGGTCGTCCGTTTTGGGTTTGGTTTACGCGAAAGGAGGACGCAGTGGGATGGACGCCGAGGCGGATGGAGTCGCTAACCTTTCGAACGATTGGAAGAGACACGAAGCTCCTCGAGAGATTCGTCAACGATGTCGTAGCTTGTCACAAAAGCAAGCAGCGGAAAGCCTCCTACCTCTACCAGTACGACGAACGGTGGTTTTATGTGCACGCCTACGCTCCGCGGAGACTTGAGTCAGTGATTCTGAAGCCAAACGAAAGGGAAGACCTGGTGAGTGATATCCGGCAATTCCGAGAGTCGAGAGAACGATACGGGGTGCTGGGTGTTCCTTATCACCGAGGCTATTTGCTCTACGGACCGCCGGGTACAGGGAAAACGTCCTTAGCGTCAGGACTGGCCGCTGAATTTGGCATGTCAATTTATGCCATCAACTTGACTGAACTCAACGACCAGAAACTGAAACGAGCAGTGAGTACTGTTCCCGAGAATTCCGTGATTCTGTTCGAGGACATCGACTGCATGAAGGTCGGTGGCCGGAGGTCTCGAATCGATGATGAAAGTAAGTCACGGGTTGCCAAGGAAGCGAAGAGCGAGTCGGGCGACCGGTACGGGGTAACACTGTCAGGCTTGCTGAATGTGCTGGATGGCTTTCATGCTCCGGAAAATGTGCTCTTTCTGATGACGACAAACAAAATAGAGGCGCTCGACGGGGCGCTGCTACGGCCGGGGAGGATCGATTATCGGTTGTATCTGGGACCGGCGACCGAGCGCCAGAAAGTGGAGTTGTACCGCAGGTTCTTCCCGGAAGCGTCGTTGATGAACGCGCAATTGTTCGTGGAAGGGCATCCCTTGGCCAAGACTATGGCCGACTTTCAAGGCTTATTGCTGGGTCTTGAGGAAGCCCAGAGCGAGGGCGGCATTCGGGTTTCGTTCGAGTTCGAGGAAGAAGCAACAGAACCCGTCGCGTAAGCAATTCGCTACGCCGATTGAGAAGGCAAACGTATGACAGTCAACCGAATCCGATCCGGAACCCTGCAGGGCACGGAGTCGCTCTGCAACTCGTGCTACTGGGCGCACATTCAGCGCGGTTTCGCCGAAAGCGAAGAAATTGTGCTGTGTGCGTTCCTGCGTCCGGCGCGCCCGGTGCCGTTCAAGGTAAGCGAGTGCACGGACTATTGCGACAAGCGGATCCCCAGCAAACAGGACATGGAAGAGATCGCCTGGATCATCCGCACCAAGGACATCAACCGTCCGATGGGCTTCGCCTCAAAGTGCGAAGACAGCGAAGCAAAAGACGGTGACGTCGAAGTCGTTCCCGCCAGTTAGTGGTTGAGTTTAGCACTCGACTTCGGAGGGCCTCCGCACCGCATCGCGGCTGCTTCGTCTGCGGGGAGGCCCTCCGAGCGCTGCCGGTCCATTCACGCGGAATGGACCGGCAAGGCTGGGACGGGAACAACTAATTTCGCCGGTGGCGCAGGTGACCGCTACTTCGGATGCCGAAATGTCTGCGAACTTCGTCGTTGTATGGGGAATCGAAAGATCGAAAATCAAAGCTAGCCGGTAGAAGCTAGCAGCAAGGAGCAAATCATGGCACGACTGAACATTTTCAATCTTGCTCGCAGAGCGCGAACGCATGAGGGCGCGCCTGCACGCAACATTTCCGACGACCTGCAACTGCGGCGATCGGTACTCGCCTGCATGCTTTGGGAGAATCAGTTCTATGAGGATGGCGTCGAGATTGCCGGCCGTATCGCGGAGCTTGTGCCCAAGGTCCAGGCGGAGCGAGTGGCGGCATTGGCGATTGAGGCGCGCGAGCAGATGAAGCTGCGTCATGCTCCATTGCTTCTGGTGCGCGAGATGGCTCGTCACAAAACCCATCGCGGACTGGTGGCTGAGACGCTCGAGCGCGTCATTCAGCGTGCCGATGAGCTGTGCGAGTTCGTCGCCATCTAAGGAGGGGCGCGTGCCGCTCTCGGGCCAGGTGAAGAAGGGGCTGGCCGCTGCGTTCCCGAAGTTCGACGAGTACCAGCTGGCGAAGTACGACCGCAGCGGACCGATCAAGCTGCGCGACGTTCTGTTCCTCTGCCACGCCAAGCCGCGTGATGAGGCACAGGCCGGCGTGTGGAAGAAGCTGATCTGGGGACGCCTCGCGGTGCCCGATACCTGGGAGGTTGCACTCTCGGCGTCGGGCGCGGGCAACGGCGCCACGAAGCGCGAG
>Ga0210401_10003153_pt1 | contig 17755 bp, 7 predicted proteins | sample IncBWH32MmetaG_FD_150866 | JGI IMG/M metagenome (GOLD analysis project Ga0210401, IMG submission 150866) | Forest soil microbial communities from Barre Woods Harvard Forest LTER site, Petersham, Massachusetts, United States - Inc-BW-H-32-M | ecosystem: Environmental > Terrestrial > Soil >... | reverse complement strand
CTGAGGCGGGGAAGAGCCTGGAGAAAGACATCTTGCACAAGATCGTCGACGTCGGAGAAGGGAACCCGAGCAAGCAGAATGCCGTGGACCATGCGCGAGTAGCGCGCGTAGAGAAAACCGAAGGCGGAGCGATCACCACGTTGGGCGGCGCGGACGAGGGCGTCGTCGGGGCCGCCGGGTTCGTGAGGAAGATTCACGGCCGGAGGACCGGGGCGAGGAGAGCTGAGTTCAGAGAGTGCGGCCACGTTGGATCCATGGAGATAGGGTGCGTCTCACCGGGTAGACGCCGGGAGCCAGGTGAGTGTTAACAATACTCCGCAACTGGTTTGATTGCAGCAGGTAGGGAAGCGGTCAAATCAAGGTTGATCCCCGGCTTGCCTGTGAGGTGGGTCTCACCTAAAGTCGGAGTATGGGTGAAAATTTCAAAGAGTTTGAGCCGCACGGGTGGCTGCGGAACGGACACCTGCAGACGATGGCGGGGGCGTTCCTGCGGCGGAAGTTTGCGTTGCCGGAGGGCGAGGAGCGGTTGTTCCCCGTGGATGCGGAGACGCAGTTGAAGGGGATTTGCCACTGGCAAACGGGGAAGCGCGGCGACGTGCCGGTGATTGTAATTGTGCATGGCCTCGAAGGGTCTTGCGATTCAAATTATGTGCGGGGAATTGCGGACAAGGCCTGGGCGCGGGGATTTCATGCGGTGCGGATGAATCAGCGGAATTGCGGTGGGACCGAACGGCTGACGCCTACTTTGTATAACAGCGGGCTGAGCGGGGATTACCGCGCGATTCTTTTGACATTGATGGCGGAGGGATTTACGAAGATCTATTTTGCGGGGTATTCGATGGGTGGAAACCTGGTGACGAAGATGGCGGGGGAGTGGGGGGCGGCGCCGCCGGCGGAATTGCGTGGAGTTTGCGCGGTGTGCCCGGCGCTGGATTTATCGGCTTGCGCGGATGCGCTGGATGAGACGGAGAATTATTTGTACCAGCGGCATTTTGTGAAGGGGTTGATGTCGCGGTACCGGCGGAAGGCGGAACTTTTTCCGGAGAGATACTCGCGGAACGGGTTTGGGGCGATCCGGACAGTGCGGGAATTTGACGATGCCATTACGGCGCCGCAGTTCGGGTACAAGGACGCGGAGGATTATTACGAGCACGCGGGAGCGAAGAGCGTGGTCGGGCAGGTGAGCTTGCCGATGCTGATGATCACGGCGAAGGATGATCCGTTTGTGCCTTACGAGGCGTTTTTGAAGACGGATGTGGAGAAGAATCCGCGGGTGAAATTTGTTGCGCCGGAGCGCGGGGGGCATTGCGGGTTTATTTCGAAGTGGGAGGGAACAGAGAGATTTTGGGCGGAAGAGAGGATTGTTGAATTTGTGGCAGGGTTGGCGGCAAAGGGCTAAGAAAAGAAAAAGGCCGGTCGGAGACCGGCCCTTTTCGGTTAAAGGTTAGGACCGACTAAAAGACGAACTTAACTCCCAAGCGCAAGGTCCGTGCATTTTGGAGCAGGATCGGTGTGCCATAGCGGCTGTTCAGAACCAAGCCGCCCTGGGCGTTAGCTTCTTTCGCCAAATCATAGCCCGTTAGGAACTTCTGGACGTTAGTTCCGAGGGCACTGTTGTCTGAAAACGAGAGCCATTGGTTGCCGCGACCGAACGGAGTCGGGCTGACAGAAAGGATGGCGTGTTGGTTGAGAATGTTCGTCGCGTTGAAATCGAAGGCCAACCGCATGGCTTCATTCTTCTTGCTTACGCCAAAGGAATGGCCAAGGTTGAAGTCGGTTTGGGTAAACCAGGGCATCCGGGCATTGTGATCCACGTTGGTGACAGACCACAGACCTGTCGTTGGATCCTGAGCGAATGTGGCAAAAGTGCCACGCTGATCGTAGAACTGGCAAGACGACACGCTGTCCACAACCGGAACGCATGTGGACTTAGGCGTTCCCTGAGCGATGGACTGAGTGAGACCGAAGGTGGTCTCCTGCCCGAACCACTTCAGCAGGTAGTATCCGCTGAAGTTGATCACGTTTGGCCGATCAGTTGGGAGCACCCCGTCCATGACTTTTCCGGTGGTCGTATACTGCATTTCCGGAAGGTCGAAGCTCCGGTTGTTGTTGGCATTGTGCCGGCCGCCGTTGCCATCCACGATTTCCGTATCCGTCAAGCCAGGATAATTGCCGGTGAACCTACTATAGGTGTAGGAAACGAGTGCGACGAGCTTCGAACTGCGGTAGGTCAACCGCGACTCAAGTCCGTCGTAACGGCGGGTAGCCTTCGGAGCGTTCGGGCAAGTCGGACAGATCGGCTGCGTGAAGCCATCAGCCGGAAGCGCTCTGTGGAGAAGGTTTGAATAGGTGTTCGGGCCAGGATTGCCGATGTAGTAGACCGAATCGTCGATCGATTGATCTTCGATGGCATTGTCCAGCCGCTTTCTCGCGTAGCGGACGGCCAGGCCCATCTTGTTGTTGATGGCCCAGTCCGTACCTACGAGATACTCGTGCTGGGACGTGGGATTCAGGTTCGGATCGACCCCAGGGTCCGCCGGGTTGCCTGCAGGAGCGCGCCAGTTGATATTTTCAATGAAGCGTCCCACGGTAACTCCGGCTGCCGGAGCTGATGTAGGCCCGCAGGCGTGCCCGCCGGGGCTCGTTGGTGTGATGGTGGTGATATTCACGAAATCCATGGCGTAGACGCAATCATGCCAGTAGTCGCCGCCGAAGGAACCACGGGGCAGAGAATACTTCATGATGTCGTAGAACTTGCCGTAGCTGAAATATACCTTTACTTTGCCGTTGTGCAGGAGGTCATAAGCCGCGCCAATTCGCGGAGCGACCTTTTGCGTGAAGTCAAAGCTGATCGACGGGTTGCCAGGGCTATAGGCCGGCAGAAATTCCTTGTCGAAGCGGATACCCAGATTCAAGGTCAAACCATGGCCGACGGACCAGGAATCCTGTCCATAGATGCCGTGGTTGTAGCTGGAGGCATTTCCATTGGTGACGATGCCATCGCGAATGGTGAAATAACCGTTCAACCCGGCACAGGCCGTATTAGGGCCGGGAGCGGCGCCGCCGTAATTGGTCTGGTTATAGGGCTCAATCACGGTAAGGCAAGTATTGACGCCTGCCGGGGTGGAAGGCACGTAGGGCGTTCCCCAGAACACGTTTGTGAGAGCCGTGTTGATGCCTTGGAAGACATTGTTGGCCAACCGGTTGAAGCCGTAACCAAACTTGAAATTGTGCTGGCCCCACTTGGTGGCGGAATAGGAAACGTCGGAAGCGAAGGTTTTGCGCGAGAATATATCATGCTGGGTGGTCAAATTACTGGATATATTCTGAGTACCCGCTTGGCCAACGAAGGCCGTTTGGCTTGGCGGTGCGCCATTAGGAACAATGATGCTGCCGTTTACCGGTGATGCGGTGACCCCTTGGGTGAGGTCGAATTGGTAGACGTCGCGGATGCCAGCCGGGAGGCCACGATCTTCCGAGTTGTAATAGAAATAGCCGTAGCGCACGCCGACTACAATGCGAGAAGTTGGAGTCCAGTCTCCGCCAAAATTAAAAATGTTGCTAGGGTTCACTGATCCGGTATCGGGCCGGTAATTGGCCGGATTGTTCCCGGCGATCGGATTGGCCTGTCCGGTGACGGAGTCGGGTAGCGCTGGAAGCTGGCCGGTAATTCTGGAGTAACCGTATTGCCAACCAGAATAGAGGTGCAGCTTGCTGAAAGGCTGGTAGTCGAGCCGATTCAGCATATTGTGCGCGGTGTAGCTGCGAGTAAAGGCGTGGGGGCCCGGTCCGCTGGGGCTAGTAAAGTTTACTTTGCGGGTGGTCCGGTCGATCGTCGGAATGTAGCTGGAGAAAAGCCACAGTTTGTCTTTTAGAAGTGGCCCGCCAATGGTATATCCCGGCTCTACAACCGAGTACTTATCCTTCTGCTGTATATAATAATTGACCGCTTGGTCATGTACGGGCCCAAGGGCCGGATTTGTGTTTGCCTTTGTGGAGGGATCATATCGCTGGCCACAATTGAGTTGCTGTCCGGAAGGTAGGGTGGTTGAAACCGGCTGTGGCGTCGTGGCGCACTGGTCATTTGCATCCAGAGAGTCGCCCCGATAGTAAGCCACCAGGCTGCCATGCCATGAGTTGCTGCCGCGCTTTTGGATGACGTTAACAACACCACCCATCTCGCCACCGTACTCAGCCTCGGTTCCGCTGGTCTTCACCTGGACTTCCTGGACGAATTCGAAGACGACGTTCTGCTTGATGCCGCCCCCCTGGATTTCGCTAGTGTCCATGCCCTCAACCAAGTAGGTATTCTCACTGTCGCTGGCTCCGTCAACCTGGAATCCGTCCTGGCGCAAGCGGTCCGTGCGCGAACTCTGCAGGGGCTCCTGGCGAGCGCCAGGTGCCAGCGCGATCACGGACTGATACGAGCGTCCTTTGGGGAGATTGTCGATGTCGGAATCGGTGATCGTCACGGCCACCTTGCTGGTAGTCACGTCGACAATCGGTGGCGTTCCGGTAACCTCAACGGTCTCGGCCACGGTTCCGATTTCCATGTTGATTTCGATGGTTGGAAGTGCGCCGACCGTCAGCGGAATTCCGACCTGCTTATAGCTGCGAAAACCAGCCGCACTCACGGAAAGATTGTAAGTTCCAGGTGGAAGCACGGAGAAATAGAAGTACCCCGCGCTGTCAGCCACTGCTTTCTTGGGAACAATCAGGGCTGTACTCGTGAGTTCCACTTCCGCTTTCGGAACCGAGGCGCCCGACTTATCTTTTACGTATCCTTTAATGCCGCCAGTTGTTTCTTGAGCATAAGCTGCCGGCAACATCGTGAAAACCAATGCACACACCACACCACCAAGCCATGACACACGTCTAGACATGTAGCCTCCTGAAGACTAGACCCGCAGTTGTTGGCCGCAAGCACCAGCGTCGAAAGAAGTCGAATTGTGTGGAACCTGGGCAACCACTTAAGGGCAAAACCGACTTGGCAGCGGAAGGTGCAAGTCAATGGCCAAAGTTGTCTCTTGGGTGTAAATTGTTTGTTGACAACAAAAATCGGAAAAATGGTTTCAATCTTCGCAGTTGACGCTCCACAATTCGGAAATGTTTGCAGTTTTTCATATTTTCTCCACGGACTTTGGGGCTGAGTAAGGCTCGTCGGCAGGGTTTACCGAGGAATCGGACACTCGGAACCGGACGGGGGCCGGTTGCGTTTGGGTCGGTGAAGAGTTGCTCAAAACCTGGAAGTCAGGGCGGGACAGAAATTTGAGGCCAGTGTCCCGAATTGCGTTAGACTTTCGTATCGCTTCCACTTTTCTCAAACTCAGGCGTTGCAGAAAGGGCTGTACCAGCCCGTGACGCAGCAAACGGGGCCGCCATGAAATTTCTCAACCTGATCTCTGCACGACTTTGCGGCTTTGCCTGCCTGTTCACATTGTTTGCGGCCTTTCCGGCAGCCAATCGGGTCCATTCGAACCAGGTAAGTTCGGTTCAACTGGTCGTACGTGTATACATCGATGGCTATCAAAATCCCGCCGGAGCGAATCTGAGCGTCCAGGTTCTCGACGATTTCGGGTCGATCGAGAAAGAATCTCACACCGACAACGGCGGTATGGTGCAGTTCCAAGTCTTAGTGGATGCGAAGGGTATCTCCGGATCGGTAAAACAACTTCGCATTTACGGTCCCGGAGTCAAGGAATTAACCGAGACGGTTGAGATTGCGCCTGTGGAGGTCCGCAAGACGGTGAATATTGTCGTCCATTCCAATTCCTCTGGATCCCCGGTGAGCAGCAATCCGCCGGACACGCATTCGATTGCCGCCAATCGGTTAAAGGTGCCCAACAAAGCGGAAAAGGAATTCCAGAAAGGCAAGGAGGCCGAGGAGCAGAAGAATTGGCCGGAAGCGAAGAAACACTTCGAGGCAGCCGTTGCCATCTATCCGGAATACGACCTTGCCTACAACGGTTTGGGACAAGCGCTGGCGAGCAGCGGAGATGCCGTGGCTGCGCGTGCAGCGTTCGAAAAGGCTATTCAGATAAATGACAGTTTCGGCGCGGCCTTTCGCAATCTTGCAAGACTCTCACTCAGCGAACACAAATTTGACGAGATGGACAATCTGCTGACGCGTTCGCTCTCGGTTGAACCCCTGAATGCGTGGGCATTGGCGTACGCAGCCTATGCAGAGCTGCAATTACATAAATTTGATGACGCGATCGCCCACGCACGCAAGGCACACTCGATGAAGCATGACGGGCTTGCCAGCGTGCATATTGTTGCTGCCCGGGCTCTGGAAGAGAAGCAGCAACCGTCCGAGGCCCTGGAAGAATACCGGACCTATCTTCAAGAAGATGCCAACGGACGTGACGCGGAACGCGCACGTAACGCGATAACACGATTGGGCGGCTCGACACCGAACTGAGGCGATGTTCGGCGCTTTGCAGAAGATCTCACCGCCGTCCAGGAGCCGCAATCAACCGAGCGGTTTTTCGAGGGAGACTTGGAACGCGGGCGTCAGGAGTTGGGCCGGGCCGTCGGCGGTGATGGCCATGACGTCTTCGCAGCGGACACCGAATTCGTTCGGGACGTAGATGCCGGGTTCGTTGGAGAAGGTCATACCGGGTTCGAGGACGGTTTTGCTGGCGTGGACGAGATAAGGGTGCTCGTGAATGTCGAGGCCGATGCCGTGGCCGAGGCGATGAGCGAAAAATTTGTAGCCGGGGCCGTAACCGGCGTACGTGACGACGGAGCGAGCCGCGTCGTCCACAGAGCCGGAAAATTTTCCGGCGCGGGCGGCGTCGAGGGCCGCGTCCTGGGCTTTGCGGACGGTTTCGAAAGCGCGCTGGATTTTTTCGCTGGGCTTCCCAAAAACGCCGGTGCGCGTGACGTCGGAGCAATAGCCTTCGACGGTGCAGCCATCATCGATTAATACGACATCGCCTTCCTTCAGTGTGCGCGGTTGCTTGCTGCCATGCGGCAAGGCGGCCGAAGGGCCGAAGAGGACGAGCGCATCTCCGCGCAGATGCATCTTCGCGTAGCCGGCGACCACCAGGTCGCTGACTTGCTCCTGCGTCATTCCTTCTCTCAGATTTGCAAAAACCGCGCGATAGACATCGCAGGTGGCTTCGCAGGCGAGGCGCATCAGTTCAAGTTCGTGGGGGGATTTGACGGCCCTGCAGCCGATCGTGATGGGATCGGCGGAGACGAGATCGTAGGCCGGCGCGGCGGCGCGGAAATGATCGAAGAAGGTGAAGGGCAGGCGCTCTTCGATGCCGATTCGGCCGGTGCGGAGACCGCGGTCGGCGAGCGAGGCGGCGATGAGTTGGGAGGGGCTTTCGTCTTCCTGCCAGGCGCGGACTTCGGCGGAGTAGAGGAGCGATTCGCGCATGCGGGATTCTTCGAATGCAGGGGAGATGAGGATGGGTTGTCCCGTGCGCGGGATGATGAGCGCCAGGAGCCGTTCGCTGAGCCACCAGCGGATGCCGGTGAAATAGTAAAGGGACGTGCCGGGGCCGATGAGGATGGCGTCGAAGGCGGGATTGAGCTGGGACATGAGGTTTTGTGCGCGGAGGAGACGGCCGCGGAATTCTTCGGGTTTGATCGGTTGGACGCGATCGCCGAGCGGTTTAAGGGCGGAGAAGGCGGGGGATGTTTGCGTTTGAGGAAGAGCGGGGGTGAAAACTGCCGCGGATGCAGCGGCGGTGGAGTGCAAGAAATTACGACGGGAGATGGGAGTCATGGAGTAAGAGGATGAGAGAAGAGGGAAGAGAAGTAAAGAGGGAAGGATGTGAAGCAGCAGTTTGCTCTAACTGAAATTTGGGTGGTGGGTTGTGTGCGTAAAAGCGGGAGCTTCCGCTCCCGCACTCAAAAAAAGGCCCCGAGGATTGGCCTCGGGGCCTGGAGAAGAAAACAACGGATTGCCGACGGAAATTATTGTTGGGGTGGCGGGTCGGAGCTGGGTGGTTGAGATTGCGGCGCGTCCGCTGCGGGGTCGGACTGCGGCTGCGGCGGTGCGGACGGGCTGGCGCTAGAAGATTTTTTGGGGAAGTACGTTACGTTGACGGGATCGTGCAGCGTGAAGTCGAGGCGAGTTTCAGATGGTATCTTCACTTGCTGGCCATGCGTTACAGCTTGCACGACCGCGCCGGTGCCCGCGCCAGCACCCGCACCGATGGCCGCGCCTTTGCCGCCTCCAGCGAGCCCGCCGATGATGGCGCCGAGCACGGCGCCTCCGCCGATGACTTCAGCGGAACGCTTGCCGCGGGAGCCGCCTTTTTCCTGCACGTCGCTGCTGGCGACCTGATAGGTTCTGCCTTGGTATGTGAAGTTGTCGAGCGAAACGGTGAGTTCGCTGCGGCCCTTAAATTTTCCGGCGGAGCTGGCGTCGACGAGTTTGAGATTCACGTTTAGGCCTCTGGGGACGACGACTCGATCGCCGACAACGATTGGCGCGTCGAGAGAAGCGCGAAAGGTCTGGCCGGTGCTGTTGACTTTGGAGTCGATGGAATCGATTGTCCGCACCGTGACGATGGTGCCTTCAGGAATCGTGACAGTGATGGGCTGCGGTGGAGGAGGCGGAGGTGGCGGCGCGGGAGCGGAAGGCTTTTCTGGCGCTGGGTCATGAAGAGGACCCGGATTGGGCGCTGCATCTTGAGAGGGCGCGGGGGTCGGAGCCGGGGCAGCAGCAGGCGCGGGCGGAGCAGGCTTGCGGGGAGTTCGCGCAGGACGCGCGGGTGGCCGCGGGTGAGCAGGTGGCGCAAGGTTCTCCGCAGTGGTTGCCGGAGGCGGCGGAGCCATCGTGGTCTGATCAACGACGGTTTTCACGCCCGGCGTTGTGGCGGCGATGTGCTCCGCCGCGAGCCGAGCCGCATCGTCGGGCACCTGGCCGGAAAGAGTGACGATGCCGTCCTTGGCGATGACGTCGACGGACGCGGATTTCAGCAGCGGCTCGGAATACAGCTTGGCCTTAATGCTGGTGGTGACGGCGTCATCCGATGGTTTTCCCATGCTTCCGCAGCCACCAAAGTTGAGCATCAGGATCCCCAAGAGCGCGGAGACTACGATCCGTGAAAGCATTTTGACTCACCTCAGTTGAAGCAAACTCCAATTCAACTTTTAAACTACCACAGGTCTTTGATGGACTGAAATGCGAGGAGGTTTAGGAGAGAATTTCGTGGCAGTTTCAGAATTTGGAAGAAGCCAGTCCGAACATATGTTTTTCGGGATATAGAGTTGGGCAGAGGGTTTATGGCGGTATGAGGATTCGCATTGATAAATATGGACTTAACGTGACCCGAGAGGCAGTGAAAATGTTCAGCGGGATGGAAACAATCTTGCTGTTAATCTGGCAGGACTGTGGTGGTCCTCGTAAGGCTACTCTCTGCAACAGAAAATATGGGGGTTTCAATGAGCAATCGTGTGCGCGAGTGTTTCTCCCCACTGGTGTCGCTCAAGGTATTTGCCGGATTGGTTGTCCTGGCTTTCAGCTTGAGCTTGCTTGTGGTGTCAAATGTCCGGGCCGATGATGTTTACGGCAAGATTAGGGGCACAGTTTTAGACGCGGCAGGCGGAGCGGTTGCAGGCGTGGAAGTTGTCGCCACTAATACTCAGACAGGAATTAAGAAGGTAACGAAGTCCGGATCAAACGGTGAGTACGAATTTATCCAGTTGGCCGCACCGGGAACATACGATGTCTCCGTGCAGCGCTCCGGATTCAGGACGTTCCGTGCAGAGAACATCCATCTGGATATTACCCAGATTTATGTGCAGAACATCAATCTGGAATTGGGAACCGTCTCCGAAACGGTGACCGTCGAAGCGAACCAGGCGCAGGTCGAGCAGTCGAGCATGCAGCTCACTTCGAATCTAAACGTGCGAAGCCTGGTCGATTTGCCGCTGGTCGCGCGCAATATAATCACGCTGCAACAGACGCTGCCCGGGGTGGTCACGCCGGATACGCGCTTTGGAACCAACTATTCGACAAACGGCAGCCAGGCGCAGCAGAACAGCTACCTGGTGAATGGAACGGATCACAACGATCTGCCGCTGAACTCGCCGCTGACGCAGCCGATTCCGGACAGCCTGGACGAAGTCAAGATGGTGACCAACACCATCAACCCGGAATACGGACGCAACTCTGGCGCGATCATTAACGCGGTCACCAAGTCCGGGACGAACAGTTTTCATGGAGACGCTTTTGAGTTTTTCCGTGACACCTCTCTCAATACCCACAATTACTTCCAGAAGCATCCGTCGATCTTCCACCAAAATCAAGTCGGTGGCACGCTCGGCGGCCCGGTTCTGAAGAATAAATTCTTTTTATTCTTTGGTTACCAGTGGACGCAGGCACGGCAGCCGGATACCAACTTTAATAACCAGTTTCCCACTGTTTTCAGCAGCGCGCAGTTGGATGGGGACTGGAGTGCGTCGACGCTTAGCACTAAGCCCATTCCTTTTGTGGGTGGCATTCAGGGGCCCAGCGGCAATTGCCCGCAAGGCATGGCGTGGAACGCCTGCTTTGCCGGTGGGAAGGTTCCGACGGCGGATTACAACGCATTGTCGACGAAGCTGGTCTCGCAATTCGTCCCTGCCGCAAACTCAAGCGCGGGTACGTATTCCTTCAACCCGGTGCAGCAGGTCAAAACGAACCAGTTCCTTGGGCGCGCGGACTATACATTCAACGCTAAAGACTCGATCTGGTTCTACGGTTTTGCCAACGACAGTTCCAATATCAACACGCTACCATTCACTGGCGCGACTCTGCCCGGTTTTGGCGACAACAGCACTCCATTCACAAAGCAGTTTACAGCGGCGTGGAATCATGTGTTCACCCCGAACGTGCTCAACGAATTGCGGTTTGGGTACTCGCGCCTCAATTTCAAGTCTGGGCAGCCGAACACTGTCCGCCTGCCTTCCAGTGTCGGGTTCCCCAATATCACCCCGCAACTCCCTGGGAGCGCGGACTATCCGCAAATGAATATAAACGGCTACTTTGTACTCGGCGGCACGAACAACGGTCCCCAGCCGCGTATTGACCAGACCTATGAGGCGACGGACAACTTCAGCTGGGTAAGGGGAAAGCACAGCCTCAAATTTGGCTACGACGGACGGAAGTTTGAAGTCTTCAACCCCTTTGCAGCCAACAACGATGGCGTGTTTTCTTTCAATACAGCAGGCCTTTATTCAACTGGGGACGCGGGCTTGGACTTCCTGCTAGGTGTTCCCAATAACTACACGCAGGGATCTGGATCGATCATCAAAGCCTATTCGTACGAACATTACATCTACGGACAGGATCAGTGGCACATCCGGCAGAATTTGACGATCACCGTGGGGGCCGGGTACCAGATCGACACGCCGATCGCGGAGTATCAGAACAACGGGCTTTCGCGTGTCTGCTTCCAACCCGGAGTGCAGTCCACGGTCTTCCCCACCGCTCCCGTCGGTTACACGCTTCCGGGTGATCCCGGTTGCAACAAATACGGGGGTCCCACCACAAAGTATGGCCATGTCGGGCCTCGGGCGGGGTTTGCTTACTCTCCGAACTGGGGATGGATGTCCGGCGGGCCGGGCAAGTTCTCTATCCGCGGCGGCTTCGGTGTCTATTTCAACCGCGGGGAAGAAGAATTGAACCTGCAAGACTTGAGCATCGCGCCTTTCGGGTTGACGAGCGCGGGCGTAACGGACGCGTCGACGGCGGCGAATTCTTATGTTCCCTCGTTCCCAAACCCGTTCCAGGACATCGCGAGCGGTTTTTCAATCAACAACAAGTTCCCGTATGTCGCACCTGCACCGGGAACGAAAAATATCGACTTCACGCAGTTTGAGCCGTTTGGTTTCAACCTGAGCGTGAATCAGAAGAGTCTTACAAATCCGTACTCGATGAATTACAACCTGACGGTTGAGCGCGAATTGCCTGGCAGTACAATCCTGCGCATCGGATATGTTGGGGCTCAGGGACGCAAGCTGATTACTTCCTACACGTTTAACCCGACAACGCCGGCGGGCGTTCAGCAATGCCTTGCAAGTCCCGCTTGCGCAGCGACTGGCGGCATCACCTTGCCTGTAGATCACCCAGACTACTACAAGTATCCGGGGAACATCTGGGGCAACGCGGGGTGGCAGACCAACGGAGGCATTTCCAAGTACAATTCTCTGCAAGTCACGGTGGAAAAGCATTACAGCCACGGACTGCAGTTCAATAGCTCCTACACCTACTCGCACGCAACGGATATAAGTTCGAGCTTCGAAGATTCGGCGTTCCAGGCCAGCGGCGGTGTCGATCCTTATGGCAATTTCCGGCGTGACTATGGAAGCTCGGCCTTCGATGCCCGGCATCGCTGGGTAACCGCGTTGATCTACGATATTCCGGGTCCGAAGTTTTCTTCGGAGATACTGAAGCGGGTGGTGAATGGCTGGCAGGTTAGCGCAATCCCGACCTGGCAATCCGGATTTCCCATCCTCCTCCAGGATAGCAACACGTTGTCGCTGACGTGTTCGGGAAACTACTCTTACTACGGTTGCCCGGATAGGCCGGATCTGGTGTCCACTCCGACGATTATGGATCCACATAAGACCGCGAAGCACTACTACTTCAACCCATCCGCCTTCACGGATAACGCCGTTGGCACTCTGGGGACTGTCGGCAGAGGCTACCTGACCGGTCCAACCTACTCAAACGTGGACTTCTCTTTGCAGAAGAACACCAAAATTACGGAAGGAAAGACCCTGCAATTGCGCGGCGAATTCTACAATCTCTTCAACCACACCAATTTCGCAAATCCGTCTGGAGATGTGGCCAGCGGGACCTTCGGGCGAGTTCGTGGTATTCGAACTTTCACGAACTCCCGGCTCATTCAGTTGGGCGCGAAATTCGTGTTCTAGGCCCAGAAGACTAAAAGATAATCGCTCAACCGAAGAGGCCGACCGCAAGGTTGGCCTCTTCTCTTTTTTGAGTTCGAACTGATTCATACAACATAGCGCTCTAAAATCGGGGCGGAACGAGGCAAGAAAGCTGGGTCAGGTCATCCGCAATTGCGGAGGGGATACGGATTAACGTAGATAATCTGTGGTGAAGAACTACGCCTGATTCGGAGCAGTTGGTAATTGAATGGAAAAACGGATAGTTACTCTGGAAACACGCGCTGAAAAGAAGTTCTTAATGGAAAATTGATTGCACCTGCCTTCTTACAGTACTTTATATCATCGGTGAATTCCCCGGGGTGGGGAATGGCGCCGAGTGATACGAAATTCTCCCAAAACTCAGATTGGCAACTCGGTACCCGACTGAAAATGGTTCCGCCCCTTTTCAGCAAAAAGGTCACGAGAAGGATCACAGATGGTCGAAGGAGGAAGCATGGACTTCCGCAGGACTACGAGGGTGTATTGGGTGGTTTGGGCGGTGGTGGCGTTGCTCGGCGGATTGGCTCTTAGCGGGAGAGTGTCGGGCCAGACACCAACCGCCTCAATCGTTGGAACGGTGCTGGATCCCCAAGGATTGCCGGTGGAGGGCGCGAACGTGGCGCTGACGAACCAGGGGACGAACTATACGTACAACACGACGACGAGTTCGACGGGTGCGTTCCAATTTTCGAGCATTGACAGCGGAACGTACCGCGTGACGGTGAACACGCCAAGTTTTCGGGAGTCCGTGGTCGCAGACATCCTGCTGGACGCGGCCTCCAAGTACTCGGTACCGCCAATCAAACTGGAAGTAGGCTCAACAAAAGAGAGCATTACGGTGGAAGCGGGCGCCGAAGTGGTCAACACTACGGATACCGAGGTGTCCAGCACGGTGGAGAAGAGGCAGATTGAGGCGTTGCCCATCCTCGACCGGAACCCATTAAACCTATTGTCGCTGCAAGCGGGAGTGAATTCCAGTGGGCCGTCGAACGGGAGCGGGCCGACCGACACGGTGATAGGCGGACAACGAACGACCTTTTCGAATCTCACGCTGGACGGCATCAACATTCAGGACAATTTCATTCGTGAAAACGGGCTGGATTTCAGCCCGAACCAGCCCTTCAGCAGCCAGGCGGCAGAGTTCACGGTCATCAATCAAAACGCAGGGGTTGACAACGGCGGAGGATCGTCCCAAGTCAGCATCATCACTCCGAAGGGAACGAACAACTGGCACGGCCAAGGCTTCTGGAACTACCGCACAAATGCCTGGGCAGCCAACGACTGGTTTAACGATGCCAGCGGAACTCCCAACCCGAATCTTTTGCGGAATCAGGGCGGCGGCAATCTTGGTGGGCCGATCCTGAAGGACAAACTTTTTATCTACGGTTGGTACGAACTGCTGAGATTGCGGACACAAGCTGTCAACAACACGACGGTGATCAGTCCCACGATTTATAACGCGCTGACTAGCGCCACCCCGACGCTTCCGTTCACGTATACACCGATCGACCCCACTACTGGGAATCCGGATCCCGGAGGGCCGAAAACCATCAATTTGCTGAACTTCACGAGCAACCCTGACCCCACCACCGGCACTCCTGGCAAGAATTTCCAGTACACGGCGGATCCGACAATGCTGGCATTGATAAAGGAAATCCCGGCGCTTAAGACAAACAACACGCGCGTGGGCGACGGTATCAACCTGCTGGGATACCAATTGAACGCGAGAAACAACGATACAAGAGACAACTATGGGTGGCGGGTGGACTACAACCTAAACTCACATAACACGATCAACGGGACGTGGGCCTGGAATCGGGATATTGTGGACCGGCCCGATATCGACACCTCGTTCGACACTGTTCCGCTGGTGGCCAACAATAATTCTGAGAAGTTTCTTTCCTTGGGCTGGCGGTGGAGCCCCACGGGAACGATCACGAATGAAGCGCGGTTCGGATTCAACCTTGCGCCTGCATTCTTCACGACGGGTCAAAAATTCGGGAGCTACGTTTTGGACGACACTACCTTGGCGTTCACGGATCCTAATCCCAATTTTCTGCCCCAGGGGCGCAATACGCGGACTTGGACAGGTTTGGACAACGCGAGCTTCACGAAGGGAAATCACACCATTAAGTTTGGCGGTTCGGTCTCGAGGATAACAATCGCTACGGATACCCGGTTTGGATTCTATCCGACTTACGCGCTTGGGTTCAGCGCGGGCAATACGAACGCATTTGGACCAACCGACATGCCGGGAACCACGGTGCCTACGCTAGCAAATCCGACCGCGTATTCCGGGAGCGCGGCGGACTATGCCAACGCCGCAGCGCTGGCGACGGACGTTGCCGGCATCCTGAACCAGGTTTCACAATCGTTTAACGCCACGAGCCAGACCTCCGGTTACCAGGTGGCTCCGCAAGATCGTAATTACCGGCAGAACCAGTTCGCGATTTACGCGGCGGATACCTGGAGGGTCAACCCGCGACTGACAGTCAACTATGGGCTTCGGTGGGACTATTACGGGCCGGTTGACGAGAGAGATGGCCTGGTCCTTCTGCCAGTCGTCCCACAAGGATCAACCATACAACAGACACTACTGGGCAATGCCACGGTGAATTTCGCCGGCGGCAACAGCAGTCGTGGACTATATGGAGGGTACTGGAAGGCGTTTTCGCCGAACATCGGCGTCGCGTGGGACCCGTTTGGCAATGGGAAAACGGCAGTTCGCGCGGGATTCAGCATCAATTATGTGAACGATGAATTCTTTACCGCCGCGGATAATGCCGCGGCAGGGAACAGCGGGTTGAACACGACTCAGCAGAACATCAAGTTGAATGGACCCACGGTCTCGAACCCGATGGGGGCTAACGTCGTCACACCTCCTCCGTTCCAGATTCCGATTGATTTCGCCACAACCGCGATCAATAACGCGGGCTCGGGGCTCGGAAGCCTGGCGGGATACGGAATTGACCCGCATTTGAAGCCACCGCAAGTGCAGCAGTGGAACCTGAGCATCCAGCGGGATATTGGGTGGAACACATCGTTGCAAGTGAGCTATGTGGGGAACCACGGCGTGGGATTATTCCGCGCCATTGACCTGAACCAGCTCAATTTCAACGCCAAAGCGGTCTGTGCCAACGTTACGACGCCGTGCCCGACGGACACGTTCTTCCAGGAATTCCAACAGGCTAGGGCCGCCGGATTTGCCTCGCAGGCCGCCGGAAAAGGATTCCTCCCGGCCTCCGGTTGCCCGGGAGGAGTCACGTCGCCAACTTGCCTGCCGATCTTTTTCAACCTGTTTGGCGGAGGCATCGATCCCCAATTTGGTCTTATTCCACCGTTCATAACCCTGCTCCAGCAGGGTCAAATTGGGCAACTGATTGCGAATTACCACGCCGATGAATTCGATACGGGCTGCTGCTTTGCGGGACAATTCAATACGATTAACTGGTTCCAAAACCCCTACATCTTGGGCGCGGACCTGCTGAAGAACACTTCGTTCTCGAACTACAATGCAGGGATTGTGGAACTGCGGCGAAGGTTTAGCAGGGGGCTCTACTTCCAGGCGAACTATACGTTTAGCAAGGTGATGACGGACTACGGCCCATCGAACAATAGCGACCAAAACCGGTTCAACCCCGTCCAGGACAATGCCCGGGCATTTCTAGAGCGTTCGCGCGCACCGTTCGACATAACGCATGCGTTCAAGGCGAACTTCACCTACGAATTGCCGATCGGCAAAGGACACCGGCTGTTTGGATCGCCCAACCGCGCCATGGGGCTGTTAGTGAACGGATGGCAGACCGGATCAATCTTCATCTGGCAGAGTGGGTCGCCGTTCTCGATCGTGTCGCAGTACGCGACGTTCAATCGCACTACCCGGTCGCACGCCAACACCGCCATCGCGACCCTGACGCACCAGCAAATCAGCGGGGATCTTGGAGTCTTCGAACAGCCGAACGGCGTGGTCTACCTCATCAACCCGAAGCTGATCAGCCCCGACGGGACAGGCGCTCCGTCCTCGGCGCAACTCGGGGGCTGCACGCCGGCGGTTACTGGCGGCTTCTGCAACCCGCAGCCCGGAGAAGTGGGCAATTTGCAGCAGTATGCTTTCAATGCCCCGACGTATTTCGTCTGGAATATGACGGCGTCGAAGGATTTCAACGTCACCGAGAAGGTGAAGCTGAACTTCCGGACGGATGCGTTCAATTTAACGAACCATCCGGTGTTTGCTGTGCCGCTGGACCCGGTCACCTCAGTAGCCAATTTCAACATCAACGATACCCGGTTCGGGCAGAGCACGCGGACAATTTCCGCGCCTCGCGTTTTGCAGATGCAGCTGCAGTTGACGTTCTAGCGATACGGGAAACACAATTGAAGCAGAATCGGGCAGGCTCTCGGAAGAGAGCTTGCCCGATTTGCTTTTGAGGAAGAAGAACAAATCAAGGAGGAGCTAAAGAAGCGAAGTAATCAAGCAGTGAGCGGCGCGATTTCAACGAAGGAGAAGAAAGGCCAGGCGCTGGTCGAACTAAACGAGAAAGAGGACTATTCGGAGCGCATGGCGAGGATTTGCTTCCCTTGAACTTTGATTTCGACGCCGAAGGGTGGGCGGATGTCGCTGCCCTGGACGATGCCGCCGCGCATCCAGATGTCGCCGGGAAGATTGGATGTTTTGAGAGGATCGTAGAGAGTGCGGCTGCACGGGTTGCCGACAAGAGGATGATTGGCGCGGGAGAAACCGTATTCGTCACGCAGCTTGCTCAGGTCGGCGATGTATTCGAGTTGGCAGGAGCCGTAAGGAGCTTTGCGGGAGAAGGCCCAGTAGCCTGAGGGAAGCGTCGCGGAACCGGAAGGC
>Ga0210401_10003150_pt1 | contig 17756 bp, 12 predicted proteins | sample IncBWH32MmetaG_FD_150866 | JGI IMG/M metagenome (GOLD analysis project Ga0210401, IMG submission 150866) | Forest soil microbial communities from Barre Woods Harvard Forest LTER site, Petersham, Massachusetts, United States - Inc-BW-H-32-M | ecosystem: Environmental > Terrestrial > Soil >... | reverse complement strand
GAGAATGCCAGCGAACGGTAATCGATACCGGAGTGTCGACCCGCAGAAAATGGAAGCCCGCAGCTAGGGCGGCAAAAGTAAACCTGCCCGATTCCTGGGTCGTCTGCGCGTCAACAATCTCATTCGTAACACCCTTTGCGAGTGTAAGTTTCGCTCCTTGCGCCGGACCGTAAATCGGCGGACTCAAATCGGGACCCAAACCTCGTTGTGTTCTGACATGTCCATTCAAAGAACCGGAAACAGACTGGGTTGTGAGAGGCGTCCAGCCGGGCCATTCGAACGTGACCTTTTCCTGGCTGCCTTTCGGAGGATGGCGCATCCCCTGGAGCTCTTCTGAATATGCGTAGGCTGGGTGCTTTGTGCCTCGGAAGTAGGGTCCGGGTGGAACCGACGCCAACCTTGCCAAGCCGTCCGCGTCGGTGGTGACCATCGAAATCGTGCGGCTCTCTTGGTCGCCGGATCGTGGATCCGTGCTGCGCTCAATCTGGAGAGCGGCCACCGCTCTCCCCTGGTTGAAGACTCCCACCAACAAATCGCGGCCGATTTTCCTTGGGTTGGGAGAGGACGAACCAGCGGAAACATCTAAGCTCCCAACGATCAACAGCAAGAAGCCGCAACCCGAAATAGCCGCTCCCCCTCGCCCTAGACTTCCTGTCCTCACCCTTTCCACTCCTCCATCAACTTCACGAAGTCTTTGAAAAGATAATGCGAGTCATGCGGGCCGGGCGATGCCTCGGGGTGATATTGCACCGTGAATAGCGGCAGATTCCGGTGGCGCATGCCTTCGAGCGTGTTGTCGTTGAGATCCATGTGGGTCAGCTCAACTTCGCTTTGAGACAGCGAGTCCGGATCCACCGCGAAGTTATGGTTGTGCGCCGTGATCTCGATCTTCCCTGTGTTCAATTGCTTCACGGGGTGATTGCCGCCGTGGTGACCGAATTTCAGCTTGAACGTCTTGCCGCCCAGCGCAATCCCAGTGAGCTGGTGTCCCAGGCAGATACCAAAGATCGGCACTCTTCCCATGAGTCGCCTGATGCTATCCACTGCGTACGTGCATGGCTCGGGATCGCCCGGGCCGTTCGATAGAAACACGCCGGCAGGCTTCAGCGCTAACACATCCTCTGCTTTCGTCTCAGCGGGAACCACCGTGACCTTGCAGCCTTCGCCGCGCAGCTTGCGCAAAATACTCAGCTTGATGCCAAAGTCATAGGCGACTACGTGAAAGCGTTCTGGTTGATCCTTGACCCCAACCACTTCTTCCGGAAGATGCGAGCGCTCCCCGGTTTCCCACACATAGGTGTGGTTGGTGGTGACGACCTTGGCCAGGTCGGTTCCATCCATTTTCGGAAGTGCCCGAGCTTTGGCGATCAGTTTCTCGGTGTCCGTTTCAAGGGTCGAGATGACCCCGCGCATGACGCCGTTATCGCGTAAATGCCGCACCAGAGCGCGCGTGTCGATGTCGCCGAGCACCGGAATCTTGAATTGCTCAAGGTATTCTTCCGTGACCTGTTGCGAACGCCAGTTGGAGCTGACTCGGGAAAACTCGCGCACAATCAGGCCCTCGATATAAGGCCGTGTGGCCTCGGTATCTTCGGTATTCGTGCCGTAGTTACCAATTTCAGGATTAGTGAGGACTACGATCTGGCCAGCGTAGGAAGGGTCGGTGAAAATTTCCTGATAGCCGGTGATGGAAGTATTAAAAACTACTTCCCCGTAACATTCGCCTTTGGCTCCGTAGCCTTTGCCTCGGAAGATTCTTCCATCTTCCAGCGCAAGGATCGCCTGCATGCGTGCTCCAGGGAGTGGATTTTAAAGATTCTAACAGGGATGCGGAAATGCGTAAAAGGAAATGTCTGTGAAAATTCTTAAGTTCGCTTAACCCAGTCCGCTTGATCTCGGACTAGGCCGAATACCAGTACGCATCCGAGGGCTTGCGCGGGGTGCGGCGACGTTCGCAGGCGTCGGAGGTGCAGTCGATCACGTCGAAGAAGAGATCGTCTTCGCTGCGCGAAGAATTTGCGGCTTGCGCCGCGTCGTGGGCCTCATGTTGGAGGCGAAACCAGCTTTGAGGGTTGACCTCAATTGTGCCTCCTGTGGTATGGCGCCGAAGATGAAAATGCAAACGCATCAGCAGGCCCCACAAGCTTCAGCGGACTCGTCCCATTTTGTCCATGGGCCAATATCCGAATACTGCCTTGCCGTAGATGTAGCTTTGCCCGACCGGACCGAAGTCACGGCTGTCATTCGACAGGCTGCGGTGATCGCCCAGCACGAAATAGCTGTCGGGCGGAACCACGACCTCAGCGTAGGATCGCTCGTCCTCGTAGGCGCGCGGAACGTAGTCTTCGTCGATCGGCTTCCCATTTACAAAGACGCGACCGCCATCGATTTGGATGTGGTCACCCGCCAGGCCAATCACCCTCTTGATAAAACTCTTCGATGGGTCTCGGGGATAGCGGAACACGATGATGTCACCGCGTTCGATCGGCTCCAGCCGATAAACAAACTTGTTCACGAAGATCCGTTCCTGGTCTTCGAGCGAAGGCATCATACTTGTGCCTTCCACTTTCACCGGCTGATAAAGGAAGATGATGATAAAACACGAAATCGCCAGCGAGATGATCAGATCACGCAGCCAGACGGAGAGCACCATGGCGCGCGTCGGCGGGGAAAGGATTGGCTTGTTCTCGTGAACCGCGCTGTGTTCCGTAGCGTCCGCCTGTCCGGGCATAATATTTCTAATTTTATACGGATCGGGCTTCCCGTGCAGAGAATGATTCGCGAGCAAACCGCAACCCTCGGACTACAACCGCTACGGGATTCGGGTTACAATATCACAGCATCTGAGACGAGGAACCGGATTATGTTGAAGCGCGGGCCTGCACTGGCTCTTCTTTTTCTGATTACCCTTACCGTGTCCGCTCCGTGGGCCACTTCTCAGCAGGAAGGGGTGGTCCCGGCGTACAACGCCGGTCCGCCGCCGAAAGGCGCTAAGCTTCCGGCCATCCTCGGCAAGGATCAATTGTGGGCGGAGAATGCCCAGTCTCCGTATCAAACGCACGCCTACGATCTGGCTGCGAAGATACCGGCAGTGTTGCATCAACAGCCCTGTTATTGTTATTGCGATCGAATGGGACATAACAGCTTGCATAGCTGCTTTGAAAGCACGCACGGTGCGCGCTGCGATACCTGCCTGAAAGAACTGTACTATTCCTATTCCCAGTCCAAGAAGGGTAAGACCGCATCGCAAATCCGCAAGGGCATCATGCAGGGCGAGTGGCAACAGGTAAACTTGGAGACGGCGGCTTTGATCAATTAGAGTGGAGATCGCACTCGATTGACGAGCCTCGAAGCGCGCGTTTAGACTGCCCTATTGGCCGTGGGTTTTCCACAGCCGAAAAATCGGCACCTCGCACCGCAGGTCATAGAACTCGAGCTTGGCGGGATGAAAACCATCAGCAGAGGTTAACGAAGCATTATCTAAGTTAAAGATAAGAGGGATACTTACGAAGAGCACAGGAAGAGTTTTGCAGATGGCACAAAAGACTCCACCCAAAAAGTCTGTTGGCGACGACCCTCGTTTTGCACAAGCTGTGCAAAATTACGAAGCCGGTTTGCGGGCCATGCAAGAGCACAAGTTCGACAAGGCTAAGCCCTACCTGCAAAAGGTTATCGCCGGAGGCAGCAAGGAACTGGCCGATCGCGCCTCAGTGCATTTGAACGCATGCAACCAGCAAGCGGAGCATGCGGTCACCCAGTTCAAGAATTCCGAGGAGCACTACGACTACGCAATTTCCCTGATGAACGTGGGCGACTACGTGAGTGCCCGCGAACACTTGGACAAGTTGTCGAAGCAGGCGCCGAAAGCCGACTATGTCGCTTACGGCTTGGCAGCCCTGGATTGCCTGACCGGCCACGTGGAAGATTCGCTGCGCCATCTGGATGATGCGATTCGCTTGAACCCGGGGCTTCGTTTTCAGGCCCGGAACGACTCCGACTTTCAGAATCTGGCCGAAGACCCGCGTTTTACGGAGCTGTTGTATCCCGATCCTGGGGCCGAATTGCCTTCTCCGACCGAAGCTGACGAGGATCGCTAGGTAGCCCTGATGGGCTACTCGGAACACTCCCGTCCGCCCGCCGCCACCGCAAGTAGTGGTGTACGGGTGGTTGTGATTGGCGGCGGAACCGGCCTTTCCACTCTACTCAAGGGACTGAAGTGGTATGTCAGTCCATCCGCGGATCGACCCACCGCGAAATCGGGGAAACCCGAAATTTCCGATCTTAGCGCCGTGGTTACCGTCAGCGATGACGGTGGCTCCAGCGGACGCCTGCGCAAAGAACTGAACATGTTGCCGCCAGGTGACATCCGCAACTGCATCGTTGCGCTTTCCGAAGATGAGGCTTTGCTCTCCAAGTTGTTCCAGCATCGATTTGTAAAAGGGTCGGGACTGGAAGGCCATAGCTTCGGCAATCTTTTCCTGGCGGCGCTTACCTCCATTACCAAAGATTTCAGTGAAGCCGTCCGCTTATCGTCTGAAATTCTGGTTACGCGCGGGCACATCTACCCCGCCACGACGGCCAACGTGGAACTAGAGGCTCTCATGGAAGACGGAACGCGGGTGCGCGGGGAGACTAACATTACCGCCAGCAAGGGGCGCATCAAAGAGCTTTCCCTGATTCCGCATGATGTTCAGCCCCTTCCGCAAACCTTGGAAGCGATTGCCCGCGCTGATCTAATCACCATTGGTCCGGGTTCGCTCTTCACCAGCCTGATTCCCAACTTGCTGGTCAATGGTATTGCAAAAGCGATTGCCGCTTCTCCGGCAACCAAAGTTTATATTTGTAACTTGATGACTCAGGCCAACGAGAGCCTCGGACGGACGGCGGGTGACCACATCCGCGCGCTGAATGGGCATGCTCAGGCGCACATCTTCGATTATGCCCTTCTCAATCGTGCCGCCATCTCCGCACCATTAAAAGCCAAGTATGCGCTCGAAGGCGCGACCCAAGTTGTCGTTGACGAGGAAGCCATCGAGGAATTAGGCGTCAGTTCGGTGCTCGGGGATTATCTTGATGAGGGCGAGGTTGCCCGTCACGCGACCGATCGAATTGCCCGCGATCTGATGGATCTAGCCGTGCGGGCACGCTCGAATGAGCGGTCGGCCTCGAAGCGACACACCACAAGCAGCTGAACTGCGTGTGAATTTCGGCCGCGAGGACGCCCGCGCCTGGGCTACGGCTGACTCTCTGCCGCGCACGAACCTCTCGCGGTATATTGGATCACATGCCAAAAGCTAAGAGCAGCCACTCGCCTCGCGCCCCGCGCGTTGCCATCCTTATCATGGCGGCGGGCAAAGGGACACGCCTGAAATCTAAACACCCCAAGGTTTTGCATGAGGTCGGAGGAAAGCCGCTACTGGCGCACGTAATCGCTGCGGCTGCGAAAGTCGTTCCGGCGCACGATGTATTCGCCGTCATCGGTCACGAGGCGGATCGCGTTCGCCAAGCGGTTGCCGACACTGGAATCGGCTTCGTGTTGCAATCCGAGCAGAAAGGAACCGGTCACGCCGTGATGGTCGCGCGCGAAGCCTTGGCTCCTTATGATGAGGTGATCGTGCTTTCTGGGGACGCTCCGCTGATCAGTTCCCCAACTATCGAGAAGCTTCGCGACTTTCACAACACAAACCATCCGGCCATGACCATTCTGAGCGCCCAACTGCAGGACCCGACCGGTTATGGAAGAGTAATCCGCAACGGTCAAAAGAACCCCGAGGTGAAAGCCGTCGTCGAGGAAAAGTCCGCCACTCCGGCGCAGCGCAAGATTCGCGAAATCAACTCGGGCTTTTATGTTTTCGACGCGAAAGTTCTTTTTGCCCACATCGACGAATTAAACAACCACAATCCGCACCGCGAGTACTACCTCACTGACATGGCGGCGGTCCTGGGTGAGGCGAAGAGGCGCGTGATGGTGGTGGCGGCGAGCGATCCTGACGAAATCCTGGGCAGTAACACGCGCGCAGAGATGGTTGAGATTGATCAGCACATGCGGATGGCCAAGTGCCGGCAGCTTATGGCCGACGGGGTCACGATTTTCTATCCCCAAACCTGCGTGATCGATTGCGATGTCGAGATCGGCACGGACACCGTTATCGAGCCCTTCGTGCAGATTTTAGGCAAGACGCGCGTGGGCAGTGATTGCCGTATCCGCTCCTACACCGTGATTAACAACTGCGTGATCGGAGACGGCGTGTCGATCCTGCCCGCTTGCGTATTAGATGGGGCACAAGTAATGAAGGGGGCGATTCTCGGACCTTACTCTCGCCTTCGTCCTGGGAGCGAGATCGGCGAGGGCGCGCATGTAGGAAATTTCGTCGAGACCAAGAAAACCCGCCTCGGCAAGGGCTCCAAGGCCAATCATCTCACATACCTTGGAGATTCTGAGATCGGTGAGGGCGTGAACATCGGAGCCGGAACCATCACCTGCAACTACGATGGAGCACACAAACACACTACCGTGATCGAAGACGGGGCATTCATCGGCAGCGATTCCACTTTGGTCGCACCGGTCAAGGTAGGCCGGGGAGCGTACGTGGGCGCTGCCTCCTGCATCACCGATGATGTTCCGCCAGATTCGTTGGCCATCGGTCGGGCCAAACAGATTGTGAAAGAAGGCTGGGTCAAAGCCAAGCACGCAAGCAGCCGAAAGTTGGACAAACCACTTCTCAGTTGAAGCTCACTATTGCAGGTGCGAATAGGGAGCATTCAGGCAAGTCGCATTAACGGTTGCCGGCGCGGCATTCCATGCGGAGGCAACGCGGATTACGCCATCTTCGTTCGAGCAGAAACCACGTACCCCGGTTTGGTTGAAGCCAGCTGGCGCGCCCCCGACCGTGTAGCCCGGATTGGGAGGACTGCCGGCCGGCACGCCCATCCCGAAGTAGTAGCCGGTCTTGGCTGCGGCTGGAACCGTGGCGCGGGCGAGTCCAAAGTCGATCAGGCAAGCGTTCGCAGCGACTGGCCCGCTCGCAGGGCAACCCGTCGAGGCCGGAGGTCCCAGAGCTGCGATGGAATTCGCATATCCCATTGTGGGATAGGTGGACTGATATGTGACCTGGGTGGTATTGATCGTCCGAACCGAGCTGGCGGCAGCGGCTTCATTGGCCGCCATCCTTGCCCGCAGCAAGTTTGGAATGGCGATGGCAGCGATGATCAGAATAATCGCGACCACAATCAGTAGCTCGATCAGGGAAAATCCTTTTTGTTTCCGCATCAAGCTCTCCTCTTCAGCGTGAGATGGTTTCGGGGTTTGATCGATGTGCCCCCAATGGGCGGAACGCGCAACCGGCGGCGAACTTGCAGATTTTTTGCTCCGATGAGCGAAGCCTCTAAAGGAACACCCAGGCGCTTACTTCTTGAGTTGGCGAATTCGTACTTCGAAGCTGATCACGCCGTTGTAATCGCGCAGCGCAAAAATAGAAAAATTGCGCGTTATGTTGTATTCCACCTGAATAATTTGTTGCGAGGTCTGAGAAACGTTGGTCGTGTAGGTCACCGTGAGGTTGTCCTTAACCTGCTGTTCGATCGTGACCGCCGGCGAGGTGGTGGTGGGAGAGGTCTCCGTGTTCAAGCCTTGCGGATCAATCCGGATATGGCTAATGCCGAACAAACTCCGCGAGCGGTTGCTGATGGCAGAATTCAGGGCCTCAGCCAATATGGCGCTGGATGCCTGTTGGGCAAATGGCGACCCGCCAGACTGCTGCAATTGGGCAGACTGCTGCTGGGTTTGGCCAAGCGCCAGCAAGCTGATGATATCGGCGACCGGCAATGGCGGCTCGGAATGATACGTCAAACTAAGCTTGTCGATGCTACCGTTCAGGTTGACGGTGATGTCGTAGTCGCGAACCCGGGTGGAGGCTTGCAGATCAAGCACGGGGGTGGTTGTGACCGGGTTGGTGAAGGTAATATCGCCGCGCTCCATGCGGTACTTGCTTCCGTTTAAAGTCACTTCACCCTCAGTAACGTCGGCGCGCCCCAGCAGAACAGGCTTGGCCGCCGTCCCACGCAAATGTAAGTCGGCGTCTCCGGAAATGCGGACTACGGCGGTTTGCATCTGCAGCTCGGGCGTAGTCACGATATGCACGTCCATCCGGATCCGATTCAGCAAAGGATTGGTTTGCGGCAGCGCCGAACTCTGTGCGCTGCGCGCCAGGCTTGCTCCGAAATCGAAGCCGGGAGTCAACACCAGCTTGGTGACGGTAATGTCGCCAGAGAGTACGGAGGCGGCGGAAGTGCCTGCCCATCGGAGTTCAGCGTTGGCCATGGAACTGACACCCGGAGGATAGCGCAAACGCACGTCCTGAGTTTGCATAGTCAGATTGAAATTGAGCTGACGGTTGTAAGCGGTGGCATAACCGCCAAAGCTGACCGCGCCGCCGCCGACGCGCGCGGTAAGAGTCTCGATTTGCAGGCGGTCTTGATTGAATATGGCGGATCCGTTCAGGGCGCTCAGGGAACTGGGCAGATCACTGTACGAGATTGAGCCGTTGCTGACCTGCAACCTGCCCTGCGTGGTAGGGTTGCTGAACGTGCCGCCAACCGTCAGGTCAACGGCGACTTCGCCCGAGGTAGTGAAGTCGGAATCGTAGTTTTGAACAAGCTGGAGACTGGCTCGACCCTGAGCACGCAGGTCGAGTTCACGGTCGCCGTTTAACTGAATCGCACCGCCCACTGTGAGGTCGGTGCCTTCACCAATTAAATGGAACTGTTGAATCTTGAGGAATTGGTTGGCAATCGTAAAGCTGATAGGACCGTTGTTGCGAACCTTGATGTTCTCAACATCGGCAAAGCAGTCGTTAAGATTGCCGATAACTTCCAGTTTGCGAGGCTTGCGCAGCGGACCTCGCAACTGCAGGTCGCCAGCCAGGGCGGAAGGACCAGTCACGCGCCGCTTCAGATAGGTTTTGAAGATGGAATCCACATTGAGATGGTTAAAGTGCAGGTTTATGGTGGAGGGCCAATCTGCGCGAACTTGAACGTCACCGTCAATGTTCAACTCCGCGGTCTTGAACTGAGAGCGCCCGCTCACATGCAAGTCGGAGCCCTGGGTCACGGCGTCGAATGTATAGTCGCCCGCCAGTTTGTGGTCAAAGGCAAGGTCGCGCAGATGGATGTTTGCGTTAATCGCTGGTTGCTCCAGCGTGCCTGAGGCTTGAGCGGTGAAATCCATGCCGCCGTCCACGGTTACGCGGCTGGCCTGAAGCTGGGGGATGCGAGCGAGATCAAAGCTATCCCCGTTCAGATTGAAACGGAAAGCATGGGTGGAAAGGTTGTAGGTCCCGGCGCCTGTGACGTGTGCGTCGTAATACACCAGGCGAAGTTCATCCAAAGAGACTTCGTCGCGGTTGAACTCCAACTTGGAGTCCAGATGCTGAACCGGTTGGCCGCGGAGGACTGCATCGGAGAGCTCAACCCGGCCATTTCCGCGTGGCTCCGCCTTCGTGCCCTCGATCTGTACGAAGAGGTTTGCCGTCCCACTGACGGGGAGGTCATATCCGCTTAATGCGAGAATCTCATCCACATCGGCGTTGCGCATCTCGACGTGAGCCGCGAGGGGACTCGAATCGGTGAACTGTCTATCTTGAAGGCTGGCTCTGATGCCGAAGGCAACTGTAGTCCCGCCATGGTGCAGCCTGCCGTGATGTGCCGCGATGGCACTTGGCGATAGCTGAACCTCCGCAACCAGGGAATCGCAGTGTACATTCTTGGCGGGCGCGTGCGATGTGGCAGGGATCAAGAGATCGAAGTCTTCGGACTGAAGTTTACCGGCAAAGGCGATGGCAGAAAGTCTGCCGGTCGCGGTTCCAGTGAAGGAAGCATGCCCTTGCAGAACGATGGGGATTCGCTGTTGGTAGCCTACGTCTGTCAGAATGGGCTGCCACTCGCTGAGGTCGGAAGTCGTCACGGAGAGGTTCAGAGCGGCAGAAGAAGAAAGAGTACCGGAGGCGCGAACTTGAGTGGCTCGGGTGGAAGCGTTGAATTCCGCAACCTGCAAATCGCCAGAGCCTGCACGGTAGGTCGCATGAACGTGGGCGTTAATTGGCAGGTCTCCCGTGTTAACTTGAGCCGGAGCTACGACGTCGACGGCGACTTCAGTTTCCGCCTTGCTGACAGAACCTATCCATCGCGCCTCGACGTTTCCGCTTGCGGCACCTGCCACCTTGATGCGCTTGAACGGCCGGGCAGAGGACGACAGCGCAGCGGCTATTTCAGACGTGGAGACGTCTTTCAGACGCAGCCGAACGATTCCCTTCGGTTGGTCAGAAGCGTTTGCCTTCGCGGTTTTTCTTGTGGGCACCGGATCGAGCCAGTTGGTAACTTCGGCGTCGCCCGTCACGTCTCCCCCCAACAGGCGCGCCTGCAGTCGAGAAAACGCAAGCCGCTGGGAACTGATTGCGTAATCGCTACTTACCGCGACCCCGTGCAGCCCAGCCAACTTGTCGCGCCAATCAAAGTTCTTAAGCCAGAGTTTGCCGGAAGAAGAAAAAACCGCCGATGACCACGAACCTTCACCGGTCGCCTGGAGAACACCCTGGCGAATCTCGGCACGACGCGTTACCGCGCTGGCTTCACCCAGATCAAGCGTAAGGTCGTATTTGGCATTTACACTCGGCTGACGAAAATTCAGCAGCCGGCCACTGCCCTCGAGCCTTGAACGTCCCGAGGTCGCCTTGAAAGACTTGAGGTCGAGACTGTCCTCGCCGAGGGAGAAGTGTACTTCCACCATCCAAGCCACAGGACGATAGTTTTCGAGCTTCGTATCGATCTTTCCGAGCAGGAGATTGCCGTCGTAGCGACGGTGCAACAGAGAATAATTCGCATCCGCCGCCACATCGTGAGCGATGAAATCGAATGGAGTTCTCTGGTCATTCCAGAAAAACTCGCCACGCCGCACTTCGAGTTCGCCGATCGAAAGCGAGAACAATTGCTCGATCGATGTTTTTGTTGACGTCCCCTTCAACGCCGGCACAGGTTGATTGGTAGTGCCATCGGGATAGAGAACGATGTGAACCACAGGGTGGTCGAGCACAAGGGAAGAAAACCCGAATTCCGTCGCCAATGTCGAGATGAGCTTGACTCGCGCGATTAGCCGGTCCAAGTGGGCGTAAGGAACTTCGCCCGCGGTCTCGCGGCCGTGAATGGTGAGGTCCCGAATCTCGACCTGGAAGCGGAATGGTACGGTATGTATCCCACCCAAATCGACGCGCCCACCCGTAGTCCGCTCCAACTCAGCTACCACGCGCCGCCGAACCAGGGCTTGGAAGGAATCGGTCGTGGCGTACCAGGCCAGAGTGCCCAGCAGGAGCAGACCCACAAGTCCCGCGAGCAGCAGATAGTTTCGGAACCTGCGCCAGCGCGGCTTGGCGCGCGGTTCGCTCATCGCAACTGGGCTCCGGAATCCGGCGGCCCGGTCTCTGTGCGGATTCGGCTTCCGGAACGCAGATCTTGCAGCCAGGCAACCAACATCTGGTTCATCTTCTGCTGCGTGAGCAGTTCCTTGATCTTAGGGGTGACTTCGGCGAGAGGAACCTGTTCGGCGCCGGACCGTCGAAGTTGGGGCAGCAGTTCCTGATTGTAGTAACTCTCAATACTCTTGGAATCGATAATGACGTTCGGCCGCAGGCGGGAGTCTACCAAACCCATCAAGTCAACTTGCAGTGTGACTCGCTTTTTTAGTTCGCTGTCGGTCAATCCATAGCGTTGTAGCTCGGCCTGCCAGCCGGCTTCAGTCCCGGCGGTTGCGTACCGCTTGCGAATCTCCTGAATGGTCTTCTGCACCTCTTCACCGCTCGCGTGCGGAAAACCGGAAGAGCGCATTTGCTCACGCAACAGCTCCTGGTCGATCAGGTGGTCCAACGCAGCTTTACGATCTGCGGAGCTTACCTGATCGAGTGCGCGGCCGCTGACGAAAGCTTCATAGCGCACCGCATCCTGCCATTCGCTTTGCAGGATAATGTGGTTGTTCACAGTTGCTACGATGCGATCCAGAACGTCGCCCGCCCGGGACGGCAAAGCGATCGCAAACAACACTATACTGCAAGCAAGAATGGCATACTTTTGATTCATCAGAAGCTCTGTCCAATACTAAAATAAACGTTGAAGTGCGATGTGTGCTGCGGCACGAAATACGGCAGCGTGGCCGTTCCATTGCTTGTTGTGGCGTTCACGCAATAGGGCGATTGCGTCTGGCCGTTGACGTTGGGTACCGCTTGGCAACTTGGAAATGCCGGTGGATTTAAATTGTACCCGAAATCGAACCGCACCGGACCGATCGGTGTCTTGTAGCGGACCCCGACCCCTACCGCGTGAGAGATATAGCTGTAATCGCATTGGTTGGCCGTGGCTGGCTGCAAACAGAGTTGCGGATTCTTCTGGTGCCACCGGAGCAGGTTGTCCAGCATGTCCCGGCCATCGGTGAAGACGTTCCCGGCATCTTCGAAAATGGCGAAGCCGAGGTTGTCCTGGACGAAGGGCAGCGTCGGCGGCGGCAAACGTAGTTCAAAGTTATTCAGGAAAAGAGCACTCCCACCCAGCGGAAACCCGGTGACGGGGTCGCGTGGACCTGCTTGATTTAACCCGAAACCTCGATGTGAGTTGCCGCCGCCGGTGAAAAAACGTTCCGCTAACGGAATGACCGTCGTCGATGGACAGTTGGTTTGTGTTGGGTCCGGACACGCTTGCCCCGGCGGGAGGATTACGGTATCGCCGAAAGCAGTCTCCACCCCGACTCGCAACGAACGCGCGAACACGAACTTCTTATCTTGCGGCCGGTTCTTGCCGAATGCGTGATAAGTGGCATTCTGCCCGAGAATGCTGCTGAAATCGGCCTCTGAACCGAAGACACTGGCGGCGACTGCGGCGTCGATCGTGTTATAGCTTCCCTTCGTGGTCTCCAGATTATTGTCGCGCTTATTGCGAATGTAGCTGAAGCCGGGTTCGCCCACGCGCACGGGCAGGGAAAGCAGCGGAATTTGGTCAGGGCTGATGTCTATGTTGCTGGCCTTCACCCGGCGATAGGTAAAGCGATAAGCCAATGTAGTGGCCTTGCTGACCGTCTCCTCAGCTTGCACTGAGCCTTCCAAACGCTGCGAGGTGAATGTCGTGACGTCAATCGTGTTGTCGTAGAAGGCCGTCAAAGATAATTTCCAGTTTGAGCTGTTGAACCAGCGCGGCGCCGTATAGCTGATCAAGCCGCGCTGCTGCAGGCTGCCCACGTCGGCCTTGAATGTGATGGTGTGGTCGCGGCCGCGGAAGTTGAGACGGGTCACACTGAGCGAGACCCGCGGACTGACTCCCGTATTGCCTTTCGCCTGATTGCTGCCCACCGACGAGGGTTGACCGGTCTGGAATTCCAAGCCGATACCGTAATTGAATGTGTAGCGCTTCGCCTCCTCAACGTCAACCAAAACGTTCTTGTCCGGCTCATTGCCATTCGGATTTTGCACCGCAGTCCCTACCTGGCTGAAGATACCGAGGTCATAAAGACGCTGCTGCGTTTGCAACATTGCGGCCTGGCTCAGCGGGTCGCCGGACTTAACTTGTAGTTCACGTTGCACAATAAAAGGCTTGCTGTGGTTCAAGCCGGAAACGAAGACATTGTCCACGAAAACCTGCTGTCCCTCGTTGATCTTGAAAGTAACGTCCATGCGATTAGGTTCGCCCGGCATTGGTTTTGCCGCTGCCTCGAAACTGGCCTTGGGAAATCCGTGGTTGAAATAGTAGCTTAGAAGGTTATCGCGATCCTGCGCGATATCGTATTCGGAAAAGGGCTGACCCACGGCCGTATTGATTTCGGCCGCAAGCTGGGCTTCTGAGAATGCCTGGTTGCCCTCCATGTGGAACCCTCCCACCAGCGTTTGGGGTCCCTCGTCCACTAAGATTTTGAGCACAAGGTCATTTTCGTGACCTTGATAGTCGTCCAATACGTTGGAGGTGATCTTGACCTGCTGGAAGCCGTTCGCCCGGTAAAGATCCTCGAGTCCATGAGTATCACCGCTGAGCAATCCCTGGCTGTACCGGCCGCGCGACTCGAACCGGCTGGCCGGATGCACTTGCATCCGGGAAAGCAGTCGGTCGGTCAGGAAGTATTTATTTCCCACAAACTCAATCCTTACCAGTTTGTGCCGAGCGCCGGGGTCGATGACATAAGTGATCAGCAGTGAGTCTCCGGCAGCATCCGAACGCTGCTTCATTCCAACTTTGGCATCGAAGTAGCCACGACTCTGAAGATAATTCAATAAATTTCGACGACCTTCGTTCAGCAGGTCTTCGTCCACGGCGTTCTCTTCGAAGACAGGCACATTCTTTTTGAGTACTCCCCGTCCGATTTTGAAACCCTCGGCAGCAATTTGCACCTTCGGTCCCGGAGCAATGTCGAAGGTATAGTCCACCGCGTTGGCCTCCTCGCGATAAGACTTTTTGGATGTCGACACCTGCGCCAGTAGTCGATTCTGTTTCTGATACTTTTTGCGCAATCGATCCAAGGCGTTGGTTACCAGCTGCACGGACACGGGTTTGCCGGGATGGATTTTAGCGATGTCCTGAATCTGCGGCTGCGAGTAGCCCGGACTGCCGGTGACGGTTACATTCCCTACCCGGGCCTGGGGTCCGGGATTGATCTTAAAAAGGATGGAGATCTGTTGCCTGGCCGGATCCTTGTGCTCTTCCGCGCCCAGCGAAGACCGGTAATACCCGTTTTCTTGCATGAGCAGCTTAATGTTGGTCAGGGCACGCTCAACCTGATCGGGAGTGAACAAATCTCCCAATTGAAACTTCGAGGCGTTCGTGACTTGTCCGGCGGTGGGCCGATTGGGGACGCCTTCCACGGTAACGCTTCCCACAAAGTAGTTCGGAACCGTAAAGAACGACAACGCAACCTTGCCGTCCGGAGTTCGTTCGGCCTCAACGCGGATGTCGGCACAGCGCCCGGAGCTATGAAGTTTGTGAATGCTTTCGCGGATAAGTTCACGGTCCAGCGGCTTCCCGACTTGTTGAGGAATGAGTTGGAGCCATCGCTTCTGATCGACGTCGGAAGGTATGTCGGGCCAGCGGATGTCGGCGACTATAAGTCCCTGGTACCGGGCAAAGGTGCCATCTACGAGCATGGCTGGAGATTGCGCTTCAACCGATTGACCTTGTTCTTGCGGGGAGGACTGCGCAGACGTCTCCACGGCACACATCGGCGTGAATGCCAGCGCAATCAGGGTCGTCAACAAAGTCCCCCTCAGTTGCAAACAGGCTCCCCTATCACGTGTAGCTGGCTAATCAGTTCGATGTACGTATGTAAAACAATGTTGTATTCCGCGGTTCGTCGCGAACGGTGTTCTTTCTTCTGCACCCGGAAGTTCTCCTGCGTCCTGCCTCAGCCTCGGTTTTGAAAACAACGTGGACCCTATCATAATGGTTCGTAGAGGTGATTCATGGAGGATGCTAATGAGATCTAGATCTTACTGATTTTTCGTAGCCACTGAGCCCATGGAAGCAACCGAGCGGGCTGTTTTATGTACAGCCTACGTACAGCGGAATGGCTGGACTGCGGATCTCGCAGCCCCCACTCCCGAAACACCGGCAGAACTTTAGTCCCGTAGCGCCCCGTATTTAAAGTGACCCCAAAGGCCGTGAGAGTTCAACTGAACAACGAGCGTATCAGTGAAGGGCATACGGCAACCAGCCCTGAAGGCCGATTTGCTCTGAATTCTTTTTGCCGTGCGCTTTCTCGCTTGTTGGCCTATCAGATGGCGTCTTCGCGCTTACCATACTTCTCCCAATCCTTGCGGAGATTCATTTTGTCGGCGCACGCTACGACCTCGGGTTTCCGACACGCCCGAGCCGAATTGCTATACGTTTGCCGCGACTAACGGAAGTGTTATATCGTACCTGGTATAAGTCACGGACTTGAGAATAGTGTGGCCTGTGCGCTTTGCCGAGCGCAATCTTCGTTCCCCCAGGGAGACGCCTTGCGAAGACGCGGGCGAGTTGGCCACGCTGAGAGAGGAGCGGTCACGTGCTGGCCGCCCTCTTTTCATTCGTTCTGACGGGGGTCAATGTATGGTGGCCTTGTCAGCGGTAGTTCGGGCTGCTATGCGATGCAGCTCGTCACACAGTTCGTTAATCCGCTCTCGCCTCTCCTCGTATCCGCGACGTTCTGCGTCGGTCAACGTCCTCAGCTCCGCAGTATCGGCTTGGTCATATACGAGATCAGCGAGTTCGCGGCGGAGTTGTTCGGGATCACCGTTCATCACGCACGCTCCTGGACGAGCGGGTGAGATGGCGAGGAACTGGCACGGGTTGGTCCGCTGACAGGTGTCACGAGACGTGACTACAGTGTTTACCGTATTTGCCCGCACCGAGGTTTGCGCTATTTTTCAATGAAATGATTCAATCAGAAACTCGTAATATGTCCTTGCGTAGTGAAATGGTTACCTGGCCCACGCAACTATTCACCATAAGCTGTGTTTGTTCTAGCTGTGCAGCCACGAGACGCTGCAATGGAAAGAAAAGCAAGAACTAAATCTCAAGGACAAGGACAAAGAGGTAAATACTAATGACAAACCCCCTGAAAATGACGTTGCTGAGTTCAATGTTGATGGCCTTGCTGTTGCCTGTGGTCGCACAAACTAGCGCAGCGACACAGAACGGCGCGGTCCCAGCTCCGACCACCACACCAACCCAGGCGACAACTCCGGCGCAGTCCGCTCCGGTGACGGTTCAGCAGCGCAAGGAGCACCAACAAGACCGTATCGCTAATGGCGTAAGCAGCGGCCAGTTAACTGCCGGTGAGGCATCCAACCTGGAAAAGAAGGAATCCGAACTGAATCAGGAAGAGCGCGATATGAAGGCCATGGATAACGGCCATCTCAACTCCGCCGACCGCTCCGTCCTGAATCAACAGCAGAACCAGCTTTCCAACCAGATTTACAAGGACAAGCACAATGCCGCTGTACAGAACACGGACCCCAAGAGCAAAATTGGCCAGCGAGCAGAAAACCAGCAGGACCGCATTGGTCAAGGTATCCGGAGCGGCCAGTTAACTGCCGGTGAATCCGCCAACTTAGAGAAGCAGGAATCGGCCGTCAACAAGGAAACGGCTGCCGAGAGGCAGCTCAATGGCGGCAAGCTGACGCAGCAGGAGAAGGCCCAGGTGAATCGCCAGCAGAACCACATCTCCAAGGAGATTAATCAGGATAAGCACAACGCCAAGCGGCAAGCGCACTAAAGCTAATCTTGGCTCAAGTTGTCTCACGCCCTCGACTCATCGGGGGCGTTTTCTTTCCACGCCAATCAGGCCCTTACGACCGCGACCTACCGAACTCGCACGTTCAGGCTGGACGTTCCTAGTACCGTCTGGCCTTTTTTCTTTTTCAGAGTGCGGTCGCGGTGAAATGCGCTGCCATATATTTCTGCAGCTTCTGATACTGCTGCCAGTCTTTTTGGAGTGAGTCTTGAAGGGGTGTGACAAAAGCAGGGGCCGGAGAGGGTCTGGCTTGAAATGGTGCCAGACGCCTCCGCACTCTCCGGCCCTCAATCCACAAGCCCTCACCGTCCCTTACCCTGCTCGTGCCACCGACTTTACCTCGCCGGTGCTATTTACACATTTCAGGTCCGGATCTATTGTGTCGGCGAAGCAGTTCAGGGGGAGAGCTGCTGAGAAAGCGTCCTGGACTTGGAGGAGTCTGGGGCACAGATGTTAGACGTGTATG
>Ga0210401_10003149_pt1 | contig 17757 bp, 15 predicted proteins | sample IncBWH32MmetaG_FD_150866 | JGI IMG/M metagenome (GOLD analysis project Ga0210401, IMG submission 150866) | Forest soil microbial communities from Barre Woods Harvard Forest LTER site, Petersham, Massachusetts, United States - Inc-BW-H-32-M | ecosystem: Environmental > Terrestrial > Soil >... | reverse complement strand
GACGCGGCCCAGTACGCGGCCTTCTACAAGACCGAGCACCGCGAGCCCGCGGCCCTGGCCGAGGCGGTCTACGGCCTCACCGAGATCCACGGCGCCGCGGTGGCCAAGGCCAGGCTGGTGGCCAACCCCGGCTGCTACACCACCTGCAGCATCCTGCCGCTCTACCCCCTGCTGAAGGCCGGCTGGCTCAAGGCCGACAGCGTGGTCATCGACGCCAAGAGCGGCGTCACCGGTGCGGGCCGCAAGCTGCTGCAGTCCAACGCCTTCGCCGAGGTGGACGGGAACTTTTCGGCCTACAAGGTGGCCGGCGCCCACCAGCACATCCCCGAGATCGAGCAGGAGCTCAGCGCGGCGGCGGGCACGGCGGTGACCGTGACCTTCACCCCGCACCTGCTGCCGCTGAACCGCGGCATCCTGGCCACCTGCTACGCCAGCCCGGCCAAGCCGGCCACCGAGGCGGATCTGCAGGCCTGCGTGGCCGGGTTCTACAAGGACAAGCCCTTCGTGCGGGTGCTGGCCGGGGCGGAATTGCCCACCTTGCGCTCGGTGGTGGGGAGCAACTTGCTGGAAGTGGCGGTCAAGTACGACGCCCGGGCCAAGCGCGTGATCGTGTTCAGCGCCTTGGACAACCTGGTGAAGGGCGCGGCCGGACAGGCCGTGCAGAACATGAACCTGATGCAGGGCTGGCCGGAGACGGACGGCCTGGAATTGATCGCGCAGCCCGTTTAATCCGGGCGGTATGACGAAAGGGGAACGATGAAGACCACTCAACATTCCGGATCCATCACCTTTGCCAAGGGCTTCCTGGCTTCGGGCGTGGCCTGCGGCATCAAGAAGAGCGGCAAGAGCGACCTCAGCATCCTTTACAGCGAATCTCCGTCCACCGTGGCGGGTGTGTTCACCGTGAACCAGGTCAAGGCCGCCCCGGTGCTGCTCACCGCCAAACGCGTGGCCGGCGGCACCGCCCGCGCCATCGTGGTCAACAGCGGCAACGCCAACGCCTGCACCGGCGACGCCGGGCTGAAGGACGCCGAGAAGATGGCCTCGCTGGTGGGCCACCACCTGGGCCTGCCGGAGAAGGAAGTGCTGGTGGCCTCCACCGGGGTCATCGGGCGCTACCTGCCCATGGAGAAGGTCTCCTCCGGCATCGAGGCGGCCGCCCGTTCGCTCAGCGTGGAGGGCGGCGAGGAGTCGGCCCGGGCCATCTGCACCACCGACACCTTTGTCAAGGAATACAGCCTGACCCTCAACGCGGGCGGCAAGCCGGTGCGCATCGGCGGCATGGCCAAGGGCGCCGGCATGATCCACCCCAACCTGGCCACCTTGCTGGCCTTCATCACCACGGACGCGGCCATTGACGCGGCCACGCTGAAACAGGCCCTGGTCATCGCCGTTGGCAAGAGCTTCCACTGCATCACCATCGACGGCGACTGCAGCACCAACGACAGCGTGCTGGTCATGGCCAACGGCCGGGCCGGCAACAAGCCGCTGAAGGGCCTGGCCGGCGACGGCCAGAAGTTCGCCGAAGCGCTCACCACGGTCTGCCAGGAGCTGGCGCGGCGGGTGGTGCTGGACGGCGAAGGCGCCACCAAGTTCATCGAAGTGAAGGTCAAAGGCGCCCCCACCTTCGAGGCCGCGCGCGACTGCGCCATGGCCGTGGCCAAGAGCAGCCTCTTCAAGACCGCCATGTTCGGGATGGACGCCAACTGGGGCCGCATCCTGGCCGCCCTGGGCACGGCGCCGGTCAAGTTCAACCCGGCCAAGGTGGACATCAGCTTCGGCCCGCTGAAGGTGGCCAAGGACGGCGCCGCGGTGGACTTCTCCGAGGCCAAGGCCCTCGGCCTGCTCAAGCGCAAGGAGGTCGAGGTGCTGATCGACCTGAAGGCCGGCAAGGGCGAGGCCGCGGTCTACACCAGCGACCTGAGCTACGACTACGTGAAGATCAACGCCAGCTATCGCACCTGAAATCTTGACCCACATCAAATTAGAAAGGGTCCAGCGCAGGCTGGGCCCTTTCTTTGTGCCGCCAGGAGTGCAGCGTATGAAATTTGTAAGCCCCTGTTTTAGGTCATAAATCCTATCGTGCCATCTCGGCTAGACTTTCTGTGCCGCCGGCGTTCACGCTGCGCGGACATGGGTCCCTGCCCTCAGGATGCGGATATGTTGACTGCCGCGTGGTTGACGCAATGGAACGAGGAGCACGCCGCTTCACAGCGGAGGGCCGCCCAGGACTATGAGCGGCTGTACGGCCTGTTCATGCATGGTGACTTGGGCGAGCAGGATTTCCGGAAGCGCCGCGCCCATTTCGGCGCCGCCGCGCGGCCGGTGGCCGGCCGCGTGCTGCTGCGCCTGGCCATCCCCTTGGGCCGCCTCAGCCCGCGCCAGCTGCGCGTGGCCGCGGACCTGGCCGGGCGATTCACGCCGGGCGGGCATTTCCATCTGACCCCCCGCCAGAACCTGAACTTTTACGACGTGCCGTTGGAAGACACGCCGGCCTTCCTGCACACCGCGGCCGAGGCCGGCTTCGGCCTGGCCCCCGCGGCCGGGGACAGCCCCTGCAACGTGTTGGTGCCGGCCGGCTGCGGCGTGCTGCCCGGCGAGGCCTTTGACCCGAGCTTTGCGGCCGCCCTCCTGCAGCGGCGCCTGGGCGAAGACCCGGAGCTCCGCGGCCTGCCCGGGCCCTTCAAAGTCGGCTTCTGGCGCAGCCTTTACGACGATGAAAGCGAGCCCGGCAACGACCTGACCGCGGTGCCGGTGCGGCGCCGGGTGGGCACCCGCCAGCTGCGGGGCTTTCGGCTGCTGCTGGGCGGGGGCCTGGGCCCCAACCCGCAGGTGGAGGCCTTGTGGAAAAGCTTCGTCGAACCCGAGGAGCTCTACGCCCACGTCCGCGCCGTGGCCATCCATTTCAAGCTGCGCTGCCAGGATTCGCGGCCGGGCCTGCGCCTCCGCGACCTGCTGCATGCCGAGGGCTGGCCCAGCTTCCAGGAGGACCTGGCCCAGCTGCTCGGCGAGCAGAAACGGGACCGCAAGGCCGTCTTTTTCCACCGCCTTCCGCTGGGCCTGCCGCAGGGCACCGCCACCGCGCTCCCGGCTTGGCTGCATGGGTTCGCGGTGCCCATGCCGGCGCAAGGCTATTTCCTGGTGAAAGGCCAGCCCCTGGGAGGCATGCTGGATTCCGCCGCGGCCCAGGACCTGGCCAGCCTGATCGAGCGCTATGGCCAGGGCGAACTGAGGGTGACGCCCCGGCAGCAGCTATGGATACCGGGGATCGGGGAACCCAATTTGCTGGCCGCCTACCAGGAGCTGCAGCGCCTGGGCCTGGCCGGGTCCTTCTTGGGCAGCTTTTCGGCCTGCCCCGGAAGCGGCCTGTGCCCCCGCGCCGGCCTGGACACCATGGCCTTGGGCCGGCAGGTGCTGGAGGCGCTGCAGGAAGGCCTCGGCGCGGACCTGGGACGGGCTACGGCAGGCTTGCGCCTGGGCGCCTCCGGCTGCGCCAACGGCTGCGGCCGCCACCGCAGCGCGGACCTGGGCTTGGAGGCCTGCGTGGAGGAGCACGGGGGCAAGCTGGAGACCCAAGTGCGCGTCTTCGCCCGGAAACCGAGCGGCCAGGGCCTTTCCGAAGCCCTGGGCAGCCTGCCCCTGCTGGACCTGCACAAGGTGTTCTCGCCCCTGCTGCAGGCCTACCGGAGCTCCGGCGCGCCGGACCTGGCCAGTTTCCTGCGGATGCCCATGGGCTATGAGGCCCTGCAGGCGGCGATGCGACAGGCCGCCTGACCATAGGCCAGCCGATAGAATTGTGGTAGGCTCAGAACCATGTCCACCCGCCCGGCGTCCTGCCTGGGCGGGTTTGTTTTAGCCCCAGGCGCGGTTCGCGGCCGGGCATCCCGCGGACCCAGCCTACAGGACGGCATGAAACGGATATTTTTCTGGGCGCTGCTGCTTTTCTGCGCCGCCCTCGGCATCCAGGCCCGGTCCGCGGACGTGCTTGAAGCGCGGCACGCCCGCCTCCTCCGTGCCCCCCTGCTCGGCCCCCTGGCCGACAGCACGCTTTTGACCGTGAACCTGACCCTGCCCTGGCGCGACCAGGCCGGCTTGGACGCCTTGTTGCAGGATTTGTACGACCCCCAAAGCCCCCAATACCGCCAATTTCTCAGCCCGGAGCAGTTCGCGGCCCGTTTCGGCCCCAGCCCAGCCGATTTCCAGGCGCTGAAGGACTTTGCGCGCGCCAACGGATTGGCCGTGGTGGGGGCCTGCCCCAGCCGCCAGTACCTGCAGGTGCAGGCCCCGGCCGGGGCCCTCCGCCGCGCACTGGGCGTGACCCTGAACCGCCGCCTGCGGCCGGACGGTTCGGAATTCTACGCTTCCGAGGAGGCGCCCCGTTTCAACCTGGCCGGGCTGGACGTCCAGGCCACCGGCTTGGACGACTTCGCCAGGCCCCGTTTCCGCCACCATCCGGCGCGGCCCAGCGCCGCCCCCCGCGGCGGCACAGCGCTGGGTCCGCCCAGCTTTCCCGGCAGCTACATGGGTTACGACTTCAGGGACCTCTACCTTCCCACGGCCCCGGCCAGCCTGAGCGGCGGCGGGCAGACCATCGCGCTGCTTGAGCCGGAGGGTTTCAGCCTCAGCGACATCACGGCCTATGAAAAGCATTCCAACCCGCCCCTGCAGGTGAGCGGCCCTCCGGTGGTCAGGAAGGTGGACGGGGCCACCGGAGGCACGGACGGCAACGCCGGCAACATCGCCGAGGTCTGCCTGGACATTGAGATGGCCCAGGCCATGGCCCCGGGGGCGTTGATCAAGGTCTACGAATGCCCGCCCGATAACAGCAATTTTGATCAGCATAGTCACGACATCCTCACGGCCATGGCCAATGACCTACCCCTATGCCGGCAAATGAGCTGCTCATGGGGCGGCTTCGGATCGGTGACCTATGTGGACAGCCTGATGCAGCAGTTCGCGGCCCAGGGCCAATCGTTCTTCCAGGCTTCAGGAGATTTCGGGGCATTCAGCGCCAGCGGATCCAACGACAGCAACAATGTGGACCAGAAGCCGGTGGACGACATCCCGGACAGCCTTTCCAACTACATCACCGAGGTGGGCGGGACCAACATGAATCCAACGGCCGGGACCACGCCGGTGACCACCTACATTTCCGAGAGCACCTGGAACGACTACCAGTGCGGCTCGCCCTGCACCCTGGCCGGCGTGGGCAACGGCACCGACAGCGGCGGTGCCAGCGGGGGAGGCATCTTCCCCCTGGGCCTGCCCCTCTACCAGAGCGGCATGAACGCCGCCCTGACCGCGGCCGGCGGCTCCACCAGCCAACGCAACATCCCGGATGTGGCCATGCTGGCCGAAAGCTTCGTGGTGGTGGATTCCCACGGCAGCAACCCCAACAACGTCAACAACTGGGAGGTCTACGACGGCACCAGCGGCGCGGCGCCGCTGATGGCCGGCTTCGCGGCCCTGGTGAACGAGCAGGCCATCGCTTCGGGCAAGCAGCCGTTGGGCTTCCCCAACCCGCCCCTCTACGCCCTGGGCAAGGGGGGCACTTACAGCAGCGTGTTCAACGACATCAACGACAACAGCAACGACGACCTGAACTATTACAACGTCCCCAGCGACGGCCTCTACCCGGTGCACTACCAGGCCGTCACCGGCTACGACCTTTGCACGGGATGGGGCAGCCCCAAGGGCATGGCCATGGTCAACGCCCTGGTGGGGGCCCTGCCCACGGGCAGCCCCACCGCCACCTTCACGCCGTCGCCCACCTTCACCGAGACCTTCACGGTCTCGCCGACCCGCACGGTGACCCCGACCTTGACCGCCTCCCCCACCGTCACCCCGGTGCCCCTGGGGCAGCTCTTCATCTACCCCAACCCGGCCCATGGCCAGGCCACCGCCGAATTCAAGACCGACCGCGCCGAGTCCTTGCGCTTGATCCTCTACGACCTGGCCGGGGAAGCCGTGGACGAGGAGAATTTTGGCGCCACCGTGGTGGGCAAGAATTACATGCAGTTGCGCCTATCGAAACTTTCTTCAGGGCTTTATTGGGCCGAATTGATGGTCGACGCCGGGGATGGTTACCGCCCCAGGAGCCATTTTAAGCTGGCGATCGTGCGTCCTTAGGCCTTGGCTGGGCCTTTTTGCTTAAGGATTGCTTCTGAAAGCCCTTTTAGGTTAGACTTTATGGCCCTACTGGGCTTCCGGGACTTCCGGAGGCCCTATCTCACACGCCGGGAAAGACCCCCGCTCCAGGTGCGGCCGCAAGCGCGGCCTTAGAGCGGCATGATCCGGCGGCGGCAAAACCCAAAGGAGTCGCACGTGGCTATTGAAGTAACCATCAAGACCATGCTCGAGGCCGGCGTCCATTTCGGCCACCAGAAGCGCCGTTGGAACCCGAAGATGGCCAAGTACATCTTCGGCGAGCGCAACGGCATCTACATCATCGACCTGCAAAAGACCGCCCAGAAGCTGAAGGCCGCCATTGAGTTCACCCGCGGCATCACCGTCAAGGGCGGCACCATCCTCTTCGTCGGCACCAAGAAGCAGAGCCAGCTGCCCATCTCGGAAGAGGCGGCCCGCTGCGGCATGCCCTTCGTCAACCAGCGCTGGCTGGGCGGCACCCTCACCAATTTCGCCACCGTGCGCCGCTCGCTGCTGCGCTTCCGCGCCCTGAAGAAGAGCAAGGAAGACGGCTCGCTGTACCGCCTGCCCAAGGGCGAGGTGATGATCAAGGAGCGCGAGCTGGAGCGCATGCAGAAGAACCTGGGCGGCATCGAGAACCTGACCCGCCTGCCCGAGGCCATCTTCATCGTGGACCCGCACAAGGAGCGCACCGCGGTGGCCGAGGCCCTGCGCCTGCACATCCCCATCGTGGCGCTCTGCGACACCAACTGCGACCCGGACGAGGTGCAGTTCCCCATCCCCAGCAACGACGACGCCATCCGCGCCATCCGCATGATGTGCTCGGTCATCGCCGAAAGCGCCAAGGAAGGCCGTGAGATCGCCGGCTCGCCCGCCGAGCCCGGCGACGCGGACGCCAACGAAGGCCGCACCGACGCCCTGAAGTACGAAGAGCCCGAGGAAGAAGCCGCCAAAGTCTGACCCGACAACCACACATTTAAGCGCGGCGAGCTCCGCGCCGTCGCCGGCAAGGGGCCGGGGACGGGCGGCCGCCGCGCTTCGTGCATGAAAGGAACTTGGACAAAATGAGCGCGATCACTGCCACAACGGTGAAGGAGCTCCGCGAGAAGAGCGGGGCGGGCATGATGGAGTGCAAGAAGGCCCTGGAGCAGAGCAACGGGGACCTGGACGCGGCCATGAAGTGGCTGCGCGAGAAGGGCGCCGCCAGCGCCGAGAAAAAGGCCGGGCGCGCCACCGCCGAGGGCCTGGTGGCCTTCCGGGTGGAAGGCGGCAAGGGCGTGATCGTGGAAGTGAACTGCGAAACCGACTTCGTGGCCAAGACCGAACAGTTCCTGGCCCTGGTGGCCGACGCCGCCGACGCCGCGGTGAAGGCCAGCCTGCCCGCAGACCCGGCCGAAGCCGCCGCCGCGCTGGCGCAGGCCAAGGCCAAGGACGGCCAGACCCTGGAGGCCCATGTGAAGGCCGCCATCGCCGGCCTGGGCGAGAACATGGCCCTGGCCCGCGCCGCCCAGATCACGGTCAAGCAGGGCCTGCTGGGCAGCTACCGCCACAGCGACGGCAAGCTGGCCGCCCTGGTGGCCCTGGAATGCGGCAAGGCCGACACGGCCGCCAAGCCGGAAGCCCTGGAGCTGGCCAAGAACCTGGCCATGCAGGTGGCCGGGAACCTGCCGCCCGCCGAAGTCGTCTCCCGTGAGCAGATCAGCCCGGCGCTGATCGCCCGCGAGCGCGAGATCGCCGTGACCCAGGCCGCCCAGGCCGGCGCTGGCAAGCCCCAGGCCATCATCGACAAGATCGCCGAAGGCAAGGTGAACAAGGTGCTGCAGGAAATCACCCTGCTGGAGCAGCCGTTCATCATGGAGACCAACCTGAAGATCTCCGACCTGCTCAAGCAGGCCGGAGCCAAGCTCGGCGACACGCTCACCGTCAGCGGCTTCGCCCGCCTGAAGGTGGGCGTCAAGTAGGGCCCGCCAGGGAAGGAACCATGCCCCCGACCAAAAAATCGAGGTACAAGCGTGTATTGCTCAAGCTGAGCGGCGAGGCCCTGGCCGGACCGCAGAAGCAGGGCATTGACGCCGAGACCGTGGCCGGCATCGCGCGGCAGGTGGCCGAAGTGGCCAGCCTGGGCGTGGAGCTGGGCCTGGTGATCGGCGGCGGAAACATCTTCCGCGGGGTCACCGGGGAGAAGGGCGGCCTGGACCGGGTCACCGGGGACTACATGGGCATGCTGGCCACGGTGATCAACGCCCTGGCCCTGCAGGACGCGCTGGAAAAGATGGGCTGCGTCACCCGGGTGGTCACGGCCATCGAGGTGCAGAAGGTGGCCGAGCCCTACATACGGCGCCGGGCCCTGCGGCACCTGGAAAAGGGCCGCGTGGTGATCTTCGGCGCGGGGACCGGCAACCCCTACTTCAGCACCGACACCGCGGCCGTGCTGCGCGCCATCGAAATCGACGCCCAGGTGGTGATGAAGGCCACCCAGGTGGACGGCATCTACAGCGCCGACCCAAAGAAGGACCCCAAGGCCACCCGCTTCAAGAGTTTGACCTTCAAGGAAGTCTTCGCCCGGCGCCTCAAGGTGATGGACGCCACGGCCTTCACGCTGTGCGAAGAGAACAACCTGCCGATCTTGGTCTTTGACCTGCACAAGCAGGGCAACATCCGCCGCGCCGTCATGGGCGAGGGCGTGGGCACCCTGGTCAACGGCTAGGCCCATTCGGCTTTTTTGATCAACGAGGAATCCATGCTGGACGGCATCGTCAAGGAACACCGCGAAAAGATGGAGAAGACCGTGGATTTCATGGTCAAGGACTTCCAGGCCGTGCGCACCGGCCGCGCCAACGCCTCCATCCTCGACGGCATCAAGGTCAGCTACTACGGCTCGGAAGTGCCGCTGATGCAGATGGCCAACATCGGCGTGGTGGAGGGCCGCACCCTGGAGGTGAAGCCCTTCGATTCCAGCGCCCTGGCCGAGATCGAAAAGGCCCTGTTCCAGGCCAACCTGGGGCTCACGCCGCAGAACGACGGCAAGATCATCCGCCTGAGCTTCCCGCCCCTGACCGAGGAGCGCCGCAAGGAGCTGGCCAAGAGCGTGAAGAAGCTGGCCGAGGACGCCCGGGTGGCCCTGCGCAACGTCCGCCGCGACGCCAACGACAAGATCAAGAACCTGGCCAAGGGCAAGGAACTGAGCGAGGACCAGGTGAAGGACGGCGAAGCCCAGGTGCAGAAGCTGACTGACGCCCAGATCAAGAAGGTGGATGAATTGGCCGCCAAAAAAGAACAGGAAGTCCTGACCCTTTAGCCCCCACCCCTCCGCCCCCAGGGATGCCCATCCCGTGAGCGCCAAAGTCCAGCCTCCTGATCCCTCCCGCCTGCCCCGGCACGTGGCCATCATCATGGATGGCAACGGCCGCTGGGCCCGCAAGCGCGGCCTGCCCCGGGTGGCGGGCCACAAGGTGGGGCTGGAGAGCGTGCGCGCCATGGTGCGCGCCTGCAGCAGCTGGGGCATCACCCATCTGACCCTTTACGCCTTCAGCACCGAGAACTGGCGCCGCCCCGCCGACGAGGTGAGCTTCCTGATGAAGCTGCTGCAGCTGTACCTGAAGCGGGAGCTGAAGGAGCTGCACGAGAACCGCGTGCGGCTGAACGCCATCGGCCGGCTGCAGGACCTGCCCGCGGCGGCCCGCGCCGAGCTGAAGCGCAGCATCGCCCTCACGGCCAAGAACGACGGCCTGACCCTGACCCTGGCCCTCAACTACGGCGGGCGGCAGGACATCGTGGACGCGGCCAAGAAGGCCCTGGCCCTGGTGAAGCGCAAGAAACTGAGCCCGGCGAAGCTGGACGAAGCGCTCTTCGGATCCATGCTCAGCACGGGCGAGCTGCCCGAGGTGGACCTGGTGATCCGCACCAGCGGCGAGATGCGCCTGAGCAACTTCCTGCTGTGGCAGACGGCCTACGCCGAGGTCTACTTCACGCCCACGCTGTGGCCCGATTTCCGCCAGGGCCAGCTGGCCGAGGCGCTGCACGATTTCGCCCGCCGCGAGCGCCGTTTCGGCGACGTGGCGCCTAGAAAATCCTAAGGGGGAGCCCGGTGCTCTTTCGACTGCTCTCAGCCGCCGTCATCCTGCCCGTGTTCCTGTGGGCCCTCTTCGAGGAGCCCGTCGGGTTCCGCCTTTTCATCATGGCCGCGCTGCTGCTGGGCTACGAGGAGTACCGCCGCATTATGGCCGGCCGCGGCCTGCGCTTCTCCCCCTGGCTGGGCCTCTGCGCGCTGCTGGTGGTGCTGCTGCCGCCGGCCCTGGGCGCCGAGCACCTGCCCGACGCCCTGGCGCCGGTGCTGCTGCGCAGCGGCAGCCTGGGCCTGGCCTTTTTCTTCATGGTGGCGGCGCTGTGGCGCGTCTCGCGGGCGGACCTGGAGCAGGGCCTGCTGCGCTTCTACGCCGAGCTGGGCGGCCTGGTCTATCTGGGGCTGCTGGGGCTGCACCTTCTGAAACTGCATGCCCTGCCCAACGGCCCTTGGTGGTGCCTGCTGGTCTTTTGGTACGCCTGGGTCTACGACAGCGCCGCGCTCTTCGCCGGCAAGAGCCTGGGCAAGACGCCCTTCTCGCCGCTTTCGCCGAGCAAGACTTGGGAAGGCTTCTGGGGCGGCGTGCTGGGCAGCGCCGTGCTCAGCGCCCTGATCCTGCCGCACTGGATCCCCACGGCGCTGGGGCTCGGCGCCTGGGGCTACGCCCTGCTGAGCGTGCCGGCCAGCGTGCTGGCCCAGGCCGGCGACCTCTTCGAGAGCATGGTGAAGCGCTTCGCCGGGGTGAAGGACAGCAGCGGCCTGATCCCGGCCCAGGGCGGCTTCCTGGACAAGATGGACTCCAGCCTCTTCGTCGCCCCCCTGGTCTATTTCGCGGCCACCGCCCTGGTCAGCCTGCCCTGGTTCCAATGAGCGCGGCCCGGCGGGTCGTCATCCTGGGCAGCACCGGGTCCATCGGGCGCAGCGCCCTCAGCGTGGCGGCCCACCTGGGCTCCAAGCTCAAGGTCACCGGCCTGGCCGCCGGAAGCAGCGCCAAGGAGCTGTGGTCCCAGGCCAGGGCCGTGAAGCCGGCCTGGCTGGCCCTGGCCGACCCCGCCGCAGCCGCCTGGATCAAGTCCCAGGCGGCCAAGTCCAAGGGCTACCAGCCGCGGGTGCTGGCCGGGCCGGAGGCCTTGGTGCAGCTGGTCCAGCGCGCGCCCGCCGACCTGGTGCTCACCGCCGTGGTGGGGGCGGTGGGGCTCAAGCCCACCCTGGCCGCCATCGAGCGCGGCCGCCACATCGCCCTGGCCAACAAGGAGACCCTGGTGGCCGCCGGCGCCCTGGTCTCGGCCGCGGCCCGCAGGCACCGGGTGCGGGTGCTGCCGGTGGACAGCGAGCACAACGCCATCTTCCAGTGCCTGGAGGCCGTGCCCAACCCGGCCCACGTGAAGCGGCTGGTGCTCACGGCCTCGGGCGGGCCCTTCCGCGGCCGCAGCGCCGCCCAGCTGAAGTCCGTGCGGGTGGCCGACGCCCTGAAGCACCCCACCTGGGCCATGGGCCCCAAGATCACCGTGGACAGCGCCACCCTCATGAACAAGGGCCTGGAGGTGATCGAGGCGCACTGGCTCTTCGGCCTGGACTACGGCCGCATCGACGTGGTGGTGCACCCCCAGAGCGTGATCCATTCCATGGTCGAGACCATCGACGGCAGCATGCTGGCCCAGCTGGGCCCCACGGACATGCGCCTGCCCATCCAGCACGCCTTCACCTGGCCTGAAAAGACGGCCCACGCCATGCCCGCCCTGGACCTGCTGGCCCTGCCGGCCCTGACCTTCGAGGCCCCGGACCTGCGGCGCTTCCCCTGCCTGGCGCTCGCCTATCGGGCCGGCCGCGCGGGCGGCTCCGCCCCGGCCGCGCTCAACGCGGCCAACGAGGTGGCGGTGGAGGCCTTCCTGAAGGGCCGCCTCAGCTTCACCGGCATTCCCGCGCTCCTGGCCGGGGTGCTTTCCCGTTTCCTCACCCGCCCCAGCTCCGAACGATCCGCGCGCAACCTGGACCAGGTGCTGGCCGCGGACGCCTGGGGACGCCGCGCCGCCGCCGAAGCGCTGGCCAAGAAAGGCAAGGCATGACCGAAGACAACGGCTCAGCCAAGACCGAAGCGCAATCGCCGTGGTGGCAGACGGGGCTGTTCCTGGCCCTGGCCACCGTGCTGGTCCTGCGCGCGCCCTACTTCGCCGCGGGCATCGCCGCCCTGGGGCTGCTGGTCTTCATCCACGAGTTCGGCCACTTCCTGGTGGCCCTGTCCCAGGGCATGCGGGTGGAATCGTTCTCCCTGGGCTTCGGCCCGGCCCTGGTGAAGATGAAGTTCAAGGGCACGGTCTACCAGATCGCGGCCATCCCCCTGGGCGGCTTCGTCAAGCCGGCCGGAGAGGATCCCAAGTCCGACGAGGACATCGCCAACGCCAAGCCCGACGAATTCATGGGCCGGCCTTGGTGGAGCCGCATGCTGGTGGCCCTGGCCGGGCCCCTGATGAACCTCTGTTTCCCGGTGCTGGCGCTATTCCTGGCCTACACCCTGGTGGGACGCCAGAACCCCTGGGGCCCGCCGGTGGTCCAGGCCGTGTTCGCCGACAGCGGCGCGGCCCAGGCCGGGCTGAAGCCCGGCGACCTGGTGCTGAAGGTGGACGGCCTGCAGGTGAACGGCAGCCGGCAGCTGGCCGGGCTGGTGGACAAGCAGTCGCGCCAGCACCTGGGCAGCCCGCTGAAGGTGGAGCTGCTGCGGGGGCAAAAGACCCTGGAGCTGCAGGTGGCCACGCGCCTGACCGCCGGGCAGGGCCGCTACCTGATGGGCGTGAGCGTGGCCGCCGGGCCCGAGCCCTTCGGCACCCGCCTGGCGTCGGTGGGCATCCTGACCCCGGCGGAAAAGGCGGGCTTCAAGAAGGGCGACCGGATCCTGGGCGTGGACGGCCAGCCCCTGAAGGACGGCTACGCCTTCAGCGCGCTCTTCGCCAAGGCCGGGCACGACCCGGTGCCCGTGCAGGTGAGCCGGGGCGCCCAGGCCTTGACCCTGCTGGCGGCCAAGAAACAGCCCGTGCCCGAGGAGTTTGACCCGGCCCAGGTGGGGCTGCTGGGCCTGGAGTTTGAGCCGGCCGAGGGCGGCGGGCCGCAGCTGGAGCGCCTGGGCCCGGCGGACGCTGCCAAAGAGGCCTTCCAGGACACGGTCTACACCACCCTGGTCATCGTGATGGGCATCGAGGAGATGGTGCGCGGCAAGCTGAGCGCCCGGGACAACCTGGGCGGGCCCGTGGCCATCCTGCGCATGGCCAGCCAGGTGGCCGAGCGCGGCTGGCAGGACCTGCTGAACCTGATGTGCCAGCTGAGCCTGACCCTGGGGCTGATGAACCTGCTGCCCCTGCCGGTGCTGGACGGCGGCACCATCGTCACCTGCCTGATCGAGGGCCTGCGCCGCAAGCCCCTGCGCCTGAAGACCCAGATCGCCATCCAGAACGTGGGCGTGGCCATCATCGGCAGCCTCTTCCTTTTCATCACCGCCAACGACCTGCTGCGCTGGGCCGGGCACTAGGCCGGCCCCCGCTTCCGCGAACCCAAAGGGCATTCCATGGACATCACGCGCCAAAAAAACTACACCGACTGGTACCAGGAAGTGATCAAGGCCGCGGACATGGCCGAGAACAGCATCGTGCGCGGCTGCATGGTGATCAAGCCCTGGGGCATGGGCGTGTGGGAGCGCCTGCAGCGCCTGCTGGACGACGAGATCAAGCGCACGGGCCACGACAACTGCTACTTCCCGCTCTTCGTGCCGGTGGGCCTCTTCCTGAAGGAAGCCGCCCACGTGGAGGGCTTTGCCAAGGAGATGGCCCTGGTGACCCACACCAGGCTGAAGATCGTGGACGGCCAGGTGAAGCTGGAAGGCCAGCTGGAGGAGCCCCTGGTGGTGCGGCCCACCAGCGAGACCATCATCGCCGAGAGCTTCGCCCAGTGGATCCAGAGCTACCGCGACCTGCCCGTGCTGATCAACCAGTGGGCCAACGTGGTGCGCTGGGAGCTGCGGCCCCGCCTCTTCATGCGCACCACCGAGTTCCTGTGGCAGGAGGGCCACACGGCCCACGCCACCGGCGCCGAGGCCCAGGCCGAGGCCATGACCATGCTGGAGGTCTACCGCACCTTCATGACCGAGCAGCTGGGCCTGAGCCTGATCGTGGGCGAGAAACCCCCCCACGAGCGCTTCCCCGGGGCCGAGCACACCTATTCCCTCGAAGCGATCATGCAGGACGGCAAGGCCCTGCAGGCCGGAACCAGCCACAACCTGGGGCAGGGCTTCGCCAAGGCCGCCAACATCCAGTACCAGGACAAGGAAGGCGCGCTGCAGCACGTGCACACCACCAGCTGGGGCACCAGCACCCGCATGGTGGGTGCGCTGATCATGACCCACGCGGATGACGACGGCATGCGCCTGCCCCCGGCCGTGGCGCCGGCCCAGGTGGTCTTTGTGCCCATCATCCGCGAGGATGCCGACATCGAGCCGGTGACCGCCTTCTGCGAGGCCGCGGCCAAGCGCCTGCGGGACCAGCGGTTCCAGGGCGAGGCCGTGCGGGTGAAGGTGGATACGCGGGACAAGAAGGCCCAGGACAAGCGCTGGGACTGGATCAAGAAAGGCGTGCCCTTGGTGGTGGAAGTGGGCCCGCGCGACCTGGCCAAGAACGAGCTGTGCTGGATCGACCGCCTGGCCATCGCCAAGAAGAATTTCGAACCGGCCGACACCTTTGTGGAGAAGGTGGAGGAGCGCCTCAACGCCATCCAAAGCGGCCTGAAATACGCGGCCGACAAGATGCTGGCCGAGCACACCCGCAGCGACATCAAGGACTACGCCGCCTTCCGTGAGCACTTCAAGAAAAAGGCCGACTGGCTGGGCAAGCCCGGCAGCGCCGGCTATGTGCGCGCCTACTGGTGCGGCGAGGAGGAGAGCCTGGCCCCGCTGTCCGACCTGGGCGTCACGGTCCGCAACATCCCCTTTGACCAGCCCAAGGAGCCCGGCATCTGCGTGCTCACGGGCAAGCCCGCCGCCCAGCAGGTCATCTTTGCTCGGGCTTATTGATGCCGAAAATCAACATCGCCTTCTTCACCGACACCTACTACCCGCAGGTCAATGGCCTGGTCACGAGCATAGCCACCAGCAAGGAAGAGCTTGAGCGCCAGGGCCACCATGTGGAAATCTACGCGCCCCACCTGGGCGAGCCGGACGGCTCGGACGGGCCGGACATCTTCCGTCTGGGCGGCTTCGTGTACATCCCGCAGCCGGAGTACACGTTTGTGCTGCCCTGGGGCAAGGGCTTCGCCCTCAGCAAACTCAAGCCCAGCGGCATCCAGATCATCCACAGCCACGCCATGTTCGGCAGCGGCTTCGTGGCCCTGATGTGCTCGCTGCGGCAGAAGCTGCCGCTGCTGATGACGTACCACACCCTGTTCGAAGACTACGTCCACTACTTCCCCTACCTGCCCGCCCGCTTCGTGAAATGGGTGAACAAGATCCTCACCCGCTGGATGTGCAACCGCTGCAAGCTGGTCATCGCCCCCACCCCGGCCATCAAGGCGGTGCTGGAGGGCTATGGCGCCAAGACCCGCATCGAGATTCTGCCCACGGGCCTGAACGCCGAGGTCTTCGCCAAGACCGGCGCCAAGAAGGCCGCCTATGGCGCGGACGAAAACACCTTGCTGCTCAGCTGCGCCGGCCGCACGGGCCGCGAGAAGAAGATGGACCTGCTCATCGAGGCCCTGGCCAAGGTGGACAAGGAGATCCCGGCCTGGAAGCTGGTCATCGCCGGCGACGGGCCCGAGCGCAAGCACCTGCAGCAGCTGATCGAACGCCTGGGCCTGCAAGGCAAGGTCAGCATCCTGGGCTACGTGTCGCGTCCCCAGGTCCTGGACCTGATGGAGGCCAGCGACCTCTTCACCTTCCCCAGCGTGACCGAAACCCAGGGCATGGTGGTGATCGAGTCCATGGGCCGCGGCACCCCGGTGCTGGGCGCCGACGCCATGGGCGTGGGCTGGATGATGAAGCTGGCTCCCGCGCCCGCCGGCGCACCCCGCGTGGTGACGCCCATCCCCGGCGACGCCCGCGGCGGCTGGCTGGCCAAGGCCGGCGATGTGGAGGACTACGCCCGCCTGCTGAAGCAGATCCTCAACGACCCCGAGGACCGCAAGGCCAAGGTCATCGAAGCCGAAGCCATGGCCGCCGAGTACGCGGCCGAAGCCATCAACCGGAAGCTGGCCGGCTTTTACGAAGAGATCCTGAAAGCGTCCTGACCGGAGGGCTGATGATCGTCCGAAACCTTTCGGAGGCCGCGCCCTTCACCACCAAGGACGGCTCCAGCATCCGCAGTCTTTTGGATTTAAGCTGCGCGCCGGTGCAGGCGCAAAGTTTGGCGGAGGCGACGCTGCCGCCCGGCGGCGCCACCACCCGCCACCGCCACCCGGGCACGGAAGAACTGTATTACCTGACCCAGGGCAAGGGTTGGTTGGAGGTCGACCACGAAGTCAGGGAGGTGGGTCCTGGAGACGCCTGCCTGATCCCGGCCGGAGCCACCCATCAGCTCTACAATCCGGGGCCCGGTGAGATGAAATTGCTCTGCTGTTGCGCTCCGCCCTACCGGCATGAAGATACTTTTCTTTTGGATGACGGCCCGGTTCTGCAAAAGCGGAAAAAGCCTTAATTTTAAATACTATTTCTGTCCGACCCCGCCCGGGGCTCAATTAGGGTGCGACGAAATATCTTTATATTCCAAGCCTTTTTCAGACTCGGCCGCGCGCTTTGGACTATTCGTGCCCCATAAATCTTGCTATAATCTTTACCTTATTAAAGGGATTTAAAAGGGGATTCCCTTGGCCAAAAAGCAGGGCCTTTTCGTCACGTTGGAAGGCCCAGACGGGTCTGGAAAGAGCACCCAACAGGCGTTGTTGGCCAGACATTTGCGCGGATTCGGTTACTTTGTGGTCGAAACCCGCGAACCTGGCGGATCCGCCACGGCTGAACGCATCCGGACGCTGCTGCTGGATCCGGCCCTGAAGGCGTTGCGCCCCGCGGCTGAACTGCTGCTTTTTGAGGCGGCCCGGGCCCAGCATGTGGCCGACACCATCGCCCCGGCCGTGGCCAAGGGCGCCGTGGTGCTCTGCGACCGCTTCATCGATTCGACCACGGCCTACCAAGGGGCCGGACGCTCCGTGGACGCCAAGGCCGTGGCTTGGCTGAACACCTTTGCGTCGCAGGGGTCCACGCCGGACCTGACCTTGCTTTATGACCTGGGATCCAGGCAGGGCCTGGAACGTGCCCGCCAAGCCAAGGGCCGGCGCGACCGCATGGAAGAGGCGGACCTGGCCTTCCACGCCCGGGTGCGCGCCCGCTTCCTGCGGCTGGCCAAGGAAGCGCCCCGCCGGGTGAAACTGCTCAGCGTGGCCGGCCGCACGCCGCAGGCCGTGGCCGAAGACGGCCTGAAGCTGATCCTGGAGCGCCTGCCTTGAACGACGCCTTCCCGAACCTCAAGGGCCAGACCTTCGCCCGCCGGGTGCTGCAATCGGCGCTGGACGCGGGCCGG
>Ga0210401_10003148_pt1 | contig 17763 bp, 36 predicted proteins | sample IncBWH32MmetaG_FD_150866 | JGI IMG/M metagenome (GOLD analysis project Ga0210401, IMG submission 150866) | Forest soil microbial communities from Barre Woods Harvard Forest LTER site, Petersham, Massachusetts, United States - Inc-BW-H-32-M | ecosystem: Environmental > Terrestrial > Soil >... | reverse complement strand
AGTGAGAACAGGTCACCCCCGCCAACCCGGCCGGGAACGAGGGATTTGGCGGCGGGTCGGTCGGGTCGGGCGGCGCGGCGGCCAGGGCGGCGGCGGCCTGTAGGGCCTCGGCGGCGGCCTGAGCCTCATACACGAGCCGCCGGGCCTCGGCCACCACTGCGGCGTGCCCCCTGGCCTCCGAGGCCGACACGGCGGCTCTGCGGGCCGCGTCCTGGGCGTCCTGCCGCGACTGCGCGTGCTCGCGTAGCCATCCTTCGGCGGCGGCCGTGCCCTCGGCGGCCAGGCGGGCCCGGAATGCCTCGGTGGCCGTGTCGACGGCGAGCTGCCGCCACGCGGCGGCGGCCTCGGCGGTGGCTACGCCGGTTCCCTGGCACACCGGGCAGGCGGTGCCGGGGCCCAGCTCGCCCCGGCCGCCGCAGGGCCCGCACACGCCCGTCTCTGCTGCCGTGGCCGTCATGTCAGAACCGGAAGGTTCCCGAGGTATACACCGTGACACCGTTCCCGAAGTTGCCCGTCAGTTGCATGTTGCCATTGGGCCTTAGTATGACCGACCCGCCCTGATTCCCGCCCGCGTTGCCGCAGGGGAATTCCGGCACCGGCGCCCCCGAGCCGGGCAGGATGAACGGGCCGCTGATCGTGGCGAACGTGGTCAGCAGCACCGGCCCCGAGCCCGGCGTGTTGAGCCGCCCGGCCATCGCTATCGTGTGGGCGTCGAGCTGCGTGAGCGCGGGCGGGTCCACCATGCCGTTAACGTCGCTGCCCTGCGAAAAGCCATTGAGCAGCGGCCCGTAGATGTTCCGCAGCGTGCCCGACGCGACGGTGTAGGCGACCTGCTGCGGGTTGGGCGACCCGGCGGGGGCGGTGGCGAAGTAGGCGGCCCCGTTCTGCTGCCCGTAGGCAACCACGGTCGTGCCGAGCTGGGCGTAGGTGATGACGCCGGGCACGAACGTGTTACCGAAACTGTCCTGCCCGGCGCTGCCCGCTATCGACGTGATCAGGTTGCCGGGCCCCGGCGCCGGGGAGTACACGAATTCGCCCGAGAAACCCGCCCCCGCTGACACGATCAGCAGGGGAAATATGGACTGCTGCCAGGGCACGGCTTAGTACCCCCGGTTTTCGGGCAGGTCGGTGTCGTACTTAATCCAGAATACGGCCGTGGGTGCGGGGGTCTGCGCGATGGGCGCATTCCAGTAAAGGAACAGGGAGTCGCCCTGCCGCAGATACAGCGGGTTGGACGGGTCCCACGAATTAGACCACCCTTGCAGTACCGTATTCCACCTGACCCGGTTCCGGTATACGGTGAATGACGAGCCGATAGGCCCGTCTATGCTTATCTGGTATATCTCGTGCCCGATCTTGACGTTTAGATCCTGCTCGGTGGCTACGAGGGTCCAGTTGCCCGGATTCTGCCCGGTCGTGTCGGGCTTGGCCGTGAGCATGGCCGTGGGCCCGAGGTCCCGGTAGGCGGTCACGACGGCCGTATGAGCTTGCCCGGCGGCGGCGTCGCGGCGGCCATGTACGGGCGGCCGTACCCTTCGGGCTTGGGCGGATAGGGCCGCCCGTCGTGCCCGTCGCCGTCGCGCCGGTCAATGGTGAGGCATTGCAGGCAGGTCGGCACGGCGACCAGCTCGTACACGCCGACCGGGGCGCCGGGCGGGTTGAACGGGCCCGGCGCCCAGGTGATCGCCCAGCGGGGCGGCGTGCGCTCTTTGGGCGGCTTGCCGTCGCGCAGCTCGAACACGAGCCGCTTAACACACCCGTAGCAGAGGCCGAGCCCTAGATCGCCGGAGGGTATTTCTACCGGCAGTTCCTTATCACCCATCGCCGCGCCGTCCTCTCATGAATTCGCCTATGGTGCGCCGCCGGGCCCGGCGCGGCTGCACCGGGGTTAGCGGCGTGTCAACCCACGATATGTACGCCTGCCGGGTCGTGTTGTGCTGTATCAGGAATTCCCGCCGGGCCGGGTCGAGCTGCCGGAATACGGGCATCCAGTCCCGCCGGGCGCCGAACAGTTCCGCCCATCGTTCTAGGTCGCCCTCGTCGGCGGGCCTAAACGCCACGGTCCAGTCTGTTTCGCTGGACATGAGCCGGGTCGAGCCCTGCGGCCGTTGCTTAATGGCGCCGACCGACAACCCGGACGAGCGGCCCTCGCGCAAATACTGTTCTAGCCGGTCTTTCACGTCGGGCAGCTTGTCCGTGTACCCCCAATCGTCTATCACTATGTCAGTGTCGGCGCCGGGCGACCATAGCCGGTCCAGCAGGTCGGTTATCCGCTCGTTGTGGTATTCCTTCCGGGCGTTGCCGAGCAGCCGCGTGCGCGGCCAGTAGATGAGATTCTGCTCACCGTCGCGCACCTTTGACACGAGCTGATCCCACGTATTCACCACGGGAAACCCGATCTTGCCGAGCGTGGCATCGACTGGCTTAGTGGCGACAATGATTGACGGCCGCTCTTGCACGTGGGCCCGTTCCTGGTAAACCTTCCCGGCGAAATGCGTTTTCCCCGAGCCTTTCTTCCCGATTATCTCGATGTGCTCGGGCTGCGGGTCGCCGGGGTCGGCGCGGCCGAACGCCAGGGCGAATTGGGGGGCGAGCTGTGACCAGGGGACCCGCTCGGGCGGGGTGAACGCCGCGTCGCGCCGGTAGTCGGGCGGCAGGGCCGGGTTAGGCGGGGCGGGGCTCGGGGACATGACCGGGCACGTGATAGGCCGAGTAGTCGGGGGCGGGCGGCTCGGGGGCCTGCTGTACGGGCACGATCCGGCCATCGGGCAGCCGCCGGGCGGGCACGGCGCGGCCGTTCATGATGGTTACCGACCCGGTGACGTGATGCCGCCACGCGGCGACGGCGACGGGCTGCACGGCCAGGGCCAGGTCGAGCCACAGCAGGTATATGCCGCCCTCGGTGAACCACTTGACCACTTGCGGCGACTGGCAGATAAGCGGCACGGCTTTTCGCACGATGTTGTCGAGATTGTCGGCGGCGGCGCCGCCGCAGTACGGATCGACGGCGCCCCACGTGGTCACGGGCACGGCCAGCAGCAGCGCCAATTTCCCCTCTATGTCGCCCTGGACCTGCCGGGTTATCTTGACCGGCTGCGGCTTGTCACGGGCGGGGCGGGCCCGCCCGGCCCATCCCGGCCGGGCCCGGCTCTTGCCGCCGCCGTCCTCGCGGGCCCGCTTGCGGGCCTCGTTCAGATCAGCCGGGGGCGGCGGCCCGGTGCCAGTAGAGTCGGCCGCCGCCTGCCCGGCCGCCGGGGGCGGGGCCGGGGGGTCCTGCCCGTCCTCGCCCGCCGTCGCGGCGGCGGCCCAGTCGGGCTCGCCGCCCTCGTCCTCACGTGCCAGCCACGCGCCGATAACGTCCGATTTGAGCCTGCCGCCGGGCGCCACTTCGATGCCGTGAGCTGCCGCCCACGCTCGTACCTCGGCCGGGTCGTAATCGGTTTCGTCTGCCATGGCCCGCCTATCCTACGCTGCTAGGATCGCCCTACGCCAAGGGCGGCAGAGGCCGCCGCGGATTACTGTCGGAAGGCGATACATCATGGCGAACGTGGAGACGAGCATTTACGACGTGCTGCGGTGGGCCCTTGACGGGCTTACCCGGCTCGGCGGTATCAGCGAGGCCCAGCACGCCGAGGCGCACCGCGTGGTGGACGCGGCCGACCCGGCGACCGAGCAGCGGGCCGCCGAGGCCGCCGCGACCCCGCTCACCGATGCCGAGCTGGAGCAGCTCGCCGCGCTGGAGGCCCGCCAGAAGGCCGCCCAGCAGGCCCAGCAGCCCGCCCCGGCCGAGCAGCCCGCCCCGGCGGTCACGGCGGTTCCCGGTAGCGGCTTTTTCCAGCCCCCGGCGACCGGCGCCCCGGCCGCGCAGGGTAGCGCGGGGTTCTGACATGGCCTCGGGCGGCAAGGATGACATGCTCAGCCAATTTGCCGAATTCCTGAAAGCGAAGGCCGAGGCCGAAGGCGGCGCCGCCGACTACGGCGTTAACGCGTCGACCACCGACCCGGACGGGAGCACGCATTCAATACAGGGCGTGCCCTTGTCCCGGCTCGGCGCCGAATTCCTGGCCAAGTTTGGCATTGAGGGCGAAGGCGGGAAGGGTGAAGGCGGCCAGGGCGACGGCGGCCAGGGCGGCAAGGGCGAAGGCGGCAAGGGCGACGGCGACGGGAAGGCCGCCGGGGTTTCGCCGCTGCGCGCATTCTTCCCGCAAGGCGGCAAGGGCCAGCAGGCCAGTTAGGGAAGGCGGGGCCCGTGGCGACGGCGCTGGAGGTTTACAAGGCGCTAACCGGCGTGGGTTTTGACATGTCGCAGGCGATCGGGCTGATGGCTAACGCCTTTCACGAATCCAGTTTCGATCAGGAGGCGGTCAACCCGGCGGGCCCCGCGTCGGGTGTCGGCCTTTTCCAGTGGCAGACGACCGACTACCCGGCCGCCGCGCATTACGTCACGGGCAACCCGCAGCGCGATTTGCAAGTGCAGGCGCAGGCAATCAGGGATGACACGCGGCATCTCAACCTGTCCGGTTCGGCGCAGCAGGTCGCGGGCACGGTGGCCGCCGATTTCGAGCGGTGCGCGGGCTGCCAGCCCGGCCAGCAGCAGTTTGCCGAGCGCACCGCGACAGCGGGCACGTTGTGGAATCAGGCGAGGCGCGGCAACTGGACCGCCCCCGCCGGGTCCGGGGTGACCAGCTCGGGCAGCAGCTCGGGCGGCGGGGCGACGGCGGCGCAGCTAACCGCGTTCATGTCGGCCCCGGCCGGGGTGCTGGCCGACGCGGGGGCGCTCGTCCACGGCACGGCCGTGGTACTCGACCGGGCGTTTGCCCTGTTCGCCCCCGGCCAGGGGTGGCGGGTCACGTTCGGCGCGGCGGCGCTCGTCCTGTTCTGGCTCGCGTGGCGGGCGTTTACCTGATGGCGTCGGTTAACGCGTTCCTTGACGTGCTGCACAAGGCCGTGGGCGACCCGTACTCGTTCGGCGCGGCCGGGCCGCACGCGTTCGACTGCTCGGGCCTGGTCTACTACGCGGCTCACCTGGTCGGGCTGCGCGGGTTCCCCCGGACGAGTGAGGAGCAGTTCGCGGCTACGCAGCGCATCGGCGTGAATGACCTGCGGCCGGGCGACCTGATTTTCGAGCAGTGGCCGGGCGATCAGGCGGCCCCCGGTCACGTGGTCGTGTGGATGGGCGGCGGCAAGATCGAGCAGGCGCCGAGCACCGGGCAGCTAGTCCAGGTGGACAGCTTCTCACCGGGCCAGGTGTCGCGGGAAGGCGGCCGTATCGTCGGCTACGGGCGCATACCCGGCCTGACGGGTACGGGCTCGGCGCTGCCGCCCGGCGGGACGGGCTCGGCCAGCTCGGGCGGGGCGACGGCGGCGCAGCTAACCGCGTTCATGTCGGCCCCGGCCGGGGTGCTGAAAGACGCGGGGGCGCTCGTCCACGGCACGGCCGTGGTACTCGACCGGGCGTTTGCCCTGTTCGCCCCCGGCCAGGGGTGGCGGGTCACGTTCGGCGCGGCGGCGCTGCTGCTGATCTACTTGTCCTACCGGGCGTTCGGAGGCGGTCTGTGATGGATGACGACTACCAGGGCGGGAGCCTGCCGCTGGCGATACTGCTGCTCGGACTCGGCGCGGTCGCCCTGTTCATGATGGCCCGGCCGTGGCCGCAGACCGCCGGGGGCCCGGTCAAGCCGGGGGCGTACCTGGTCGATGTGCTGCTGGGCAAGCCGCCCCCGGCGGGGCCCGAGGCGTTCAACGCGAACGAAGTGCGGCTCACCGAGGCCGGCCTAGTGGCCATCTTGTCATTGTGGGCGGCCGGTAAGGCAGGCGCGGCGCTGGGCGGGCTCGCGCAGGGCGCCGGGGCGGCCGGGGGCATCCTCGGCAAGCTCTGGTCGTGGGTCAAGGGCATCGGCGCCGACGTGGGCCCGGCGGGCGAGGTTCCCTGATGCCCCCTAAGCGCACGAGCACGGCGAGGGCGCCCCGTACACGCCGGGCGCCGCGTTCGCCCGCGACGGTGGCCAGGCGGGCCGCGCAGGGCCAGCCCGCCGGGCGGCACGCGGCGCCGCGTGCGGCCCCGGCGGCGGCGTCGGCTAACCGGGCGGCCGTCGCGTCGGCCGGGTCCCGCGACCCGGTGACGGTGCGGGACGCCGGGCGCAGTGGCCTCGGGGCGGCCCGCACGGTCACGGAGCGGCGCTCGTACTCGGGGCGGCACATGCTGACGGCCGAGCTGATCGCCGGTATCGGCATCGTGGCCGTGCGGGCCGTGGCCGACTATGAGCCCGCCGCTGATGGCACGGTCAAGGGCAAGATTTCGCGGCCGAAGGGCCAGTACGGGCCGCTGCCCATCCTGGCCGGGCTGATCGTGACGTTTTTCGTGCTCTCGTTCCTGGCCGCGTCGGGGGGCACTAAGGCGAAACTGGCGGTGATCGCCGGGGCCGTCATCGACCTGGCCCTTCTGATGAAGTCGGCCGACGAATTCACGAAGGTTACGGACACGTTCGGCAAGCTCGGCCACGCCCGCCGCCCGGCCGGGTCGTGGCAGACTTCCGGCACCGCGTGGGGCGACCCGGTGGAGGGCGGCTCGGGCAGCAGCTCGGGCGGCTCGGGCAGTCCGGGGGCCCGCGTGGGCGAGCCCGGTAACCCTGACCTGCTAGTGCCTAAGACCGTCCTGCCGGAATGAGGTAATCCCATGCTGATGACATTGGAGCTGGGCTCCACGGTTGACCTGCTGAACCATGGCGAGCTGCGGGACGCGCTGCGCGAGGATGCCGAGCTGCGGGCGGCCGTGGTCGGCGTCAAGCCTATGGACAAGTTCTTCGGGCTTAATGTGATCGGGGCGGCGGTGCAGGCATTCAGCACGCCGCCGGGCATGGTGGCCGCCGGGTACATGTGGGCGGTGATGAACTGCGGCATTGAGCTGTCGGCCGCCGGGGTGACCCGCATTTACAAGGGCGTGCCCGGCCAGTTCGCCGCCGGGTTCGGCCGGTTCGTCACGCAAACCGCGTCGACGGCGACCAACAGCGCGAGCTTTTCCAAAGGTCAGCTAATGGTGAGGACTGAGGATCAGCTCACCTTTCAGGTGCCCGGCGCCGGTAACATCCTGTCCGTGTTCATTTCCGCTATTGAGATTCCCGCTGAGAGGGTAGGCGAGCTGCTGCTATGACGGAAAACGCGGCGGCCCCCGAGGCTGACACCGCCGGGCCGCGTCCCGTACTGATCCACACTGGCACGTATGCGCTTTGGCGCACCCCCGCCGGGGGCGTTCACGTCGTGTACCAGCGCACCGCCGCCACCGACCCCGACACCGGCCAGGTGCGCGAGATTGAGGGCCAGGCCGACGAGCACCTGCCCGACATTCCCCCCGAGGCGCTGCCGCTGGTCGATCAGTTCCTAGCGCACGGCATACCGCCGGGGATTCTGGCGGCGGCTCAGGCGATGGCGAACGGGGCGAGCCCCCTCGCGCTGCTGCGCCAGCTCGCCGGGGGCGACGGCGACGGCCAGGCGGCGAGCACCGATGAGTGACGACCTGCGATACCCGCCGCCGCAGCGGGCCCCCGCCGCCGCCGGGGGCCCCGCGTGGGATTCGCGGCTCATCACCCCGGCGCGGCATTACGAGCTGATCGCCACCTGGCCCGCCTACGTGACGACCGAGCTGGCCGAGCTGTCGCAGTTTGAGACGGAAGGCGGCGGCGCCGGGCAGGCCGACCGCTGGCAGTCGAATCTTCGCTGCGGCCGTTGCGGGCAGTCGATGGGCCTGCTGGGCGACGGCGGCGCGGCGAACATGACAACGATGGGCGACCTTACCGCCGGGGTGCTGCGGCATATGGTGATGGCCCACGACGTGCCCTTGTCCGGGGCCGGGAAGGCGGGCGGCGATGCGAGTACCTAATTGGGGCGTTTACATGATGCTCGTGGCCTCGGCCATTGGCACCGTGCTTCTGTTTATCGAGCTGCGGCGCCGGGGTTTCCCGTCGCCGCTCGGGTAGGAAAGGGGGCCCGGCCGTGGACAGTGATGACGGCGGCGGCCTGCCGCAGTCGATGCGAATGGCGCTCGGGCTGGTCGTGCTCGCCCTGGTCGTGCTCGGCCTGCTGACCCTGGTAGACGTGCAGCTCAAACGGTCCATTGTCGATCAGGCCGAGGGGCTGCGGCAGGAAATGGAAGGGTGGCGCAATGAACGGCGAAACGGGCCGGGCGGGCCGGGTCCTGGGAGTCCTCTACCTGGCCCTGTGCATCCTCGCAGTGACCGCCCTGCTGATCCATTCCGTACCGGAGGACCGGCGCAGGACGGCGAGGCTCGCGCTGCTCCGATTGTCAGCGCGGGCGACGAGCGGGCTCGCCCGCCGCGCCGGGGTGGCGTCAATGGGCCGTGAGCTGGCCACGGGCCATCAGGACTATGCGACCCCGTACAGTCTCGCCACCTGGTCGGCCCGGCTCGCCGCCGCCTACAAGCGGGAGGCCGCCCGGTGAGGCGGGTACGCCATCAGATCCCGATACCGGCAATGGAGGGCACCGGGCGGGATTTTGACCGTATCCAGTGCGCGTGGGCCGACTGCGATAACCCGGCCTCGGGCCTCCACGCGATTGTCGAGTGCATGGCAGCGGGCGGGGTGCGTAGCCATCCCGAGCTGCCCCGGCGGCCCGAGTGCAGCGAGTGCCGCCGGGTCGCCTTCTGCTCGGAGCAGTGCAATGCGTATTACGTCCGGTCACACCGGCCCGGCCTGTACGGCAAGCTGCCGCCGGGCGTGGCGCCGCGCTGGTTCCTGACGTAAACACGACAGCCCGCGGTCGCGGCCGCGGGCTGTCGTATTCCCGCCTGTAGCCTGGTCTAGCTGGGCGCCCCCGGCCAGCCCCGAGAGCGCGAGCGCAGCCCCGGCAATGAAAACGGGGACCGGGGGCACTAGCGGTGGACGGTGGCGGCTATGTCGAGCAGCAGCCCGATCACGGCCGCCATCGACGCGAGCCCGGCGCAGGCGAACCCGAGGGCCCAGCGGCGCCCCGCGACCCTGGCCCGTTCTTCGGCCACGTGCTTGTCCTCGTGCTTGCCCAGCTCGGCCCGCAGCTCGGCCACGTCTTTGATCACGTCGGTTACCTGGGCGGCGATCACGGCAACACCCCGCGTGCCGGTCGCGTCCATGTTGTCGAGCCGTCCCGCGTTCGCGTTCACCTGGTCACGGAGCATGGTGAATTCTTCGCGGCCGACTCGCCCGTCACGCATGGCGCTGGTATCGGCCGCCGCCGTTCTGCTGCTGGTTTATCGGTGTTGCCGTGCCCTCGGTCTGAGCCATTCGTATTGCCCGCTCGTACTCGTACAGAAGCACGGCCAGCACGGCCAGGACCATTATCATCGGGCTCGGGTCCTGGGCGACGAGGGAAGTACCGGCGCCGACCCCGATGGCGAGGGCCGAGCCGACTATCTCGGAACGGCGCAGCCGGGCCCGGTCGGCGGGCTCGGCCGCGAACCGGCCGATTGTCATGGTGGACGGCAAGAGGCCCGCCAGGAAGTTTGGCACTTCCGACGCGGCCATGATGGCGAGGCCCGCCTTGGCGAGCGTGGCAGCCGACGCCATTACTTCCGGGCCTTCGGCTTGCTATTGTCCTGCTTCTGCAGAATGTCCCACGCCCGCTCGCCCGTGAATAGCTGGTCGTGTACCCCGGCCAGCGAAGTGACGGGCACGTAAGTGCCGCCCCGGTTTTTCGTATACACGGTGTGCTTTTCTTTCAGCAGGGTTTGGGCCTCGGCCCTGGTCACCTTGTGCGGACTCTCGGGCGAGTTGTCGCCCTTGTGCTTAGGCTCCGGCGGCGGCGACGTTGCCTCGGTGTCGGTGTCGCCCTGGTTGATGACTACGACGCCGGGCTGCCCCACGTCCGAGGGCGTCGCCCCGCTCGTGGCGGTCGAGCTGCTGCCCGCCTTGTGCTGCTCGTACAGCCACCATCCGAGCAGCACGACGGTTATCAGCCCGAGCCACCCCCACACGGGCAGGGGCCCGGCCTTCGATTTGAGCGTGCCCAGCAGGCCGCCGCCGTCCTCATTCACTGACGCCAACCCCGGTCGATTCGGTCGGCGGGTCGCTGATCCACCCCCACCCGTGGGCCAGGAGGCCCGTGCGGCCTTCCCCGGCGACCGGCGGGTGATACATGCCGCCCCGGCAGTAGTAGGGCACACGGGGCCTGTACGGGCTCCACGTGGTGCCCGCCCATCCTTCCCGCTCGGCCGCCGCCCGCTTGGACAGCGGCGACATGGGGGCGATCAGGAGGATGGCCACGGCCGCCGCCCCGGCGGCGAGCAGCAGCGTGCCCGAGCTGGTGTCCACTAGGACCGCCCGGCGAAACGGTCGGTGAGGCCCGGCAGGCGCCCCGGCGGCAGGCGCGGGGTCGCCCGCGACTGCCCGGCGGCCGACTCGGGCGGGAAACCCTGCGACATCGACTGACCGGCGATCTTGCCGCTGTTCGGCCGGTCCACGCGGGGCGGCTGCATTTGCGGCGTCGACGCGAACCGGGCGCTCGTCCATAGCAGCGAGCTTTCGGTAGGCGAGTGGAGGCCGTGCGGGACGCCGCCATACACCACGCGAATGTCGCCGGGCTGCTGCCCGGCCTCGCCCGCGACCGTGAGTTTCGGCTTGCCCCGCACGTTCACGTCGTACTCATCGGGGGCGGGGCCGTGCATCCCGGCGCCGCCGCGCACCCCGTACTCGCGCCACTCCCCGATGGGCGGGCCGAACACGAGCGTTTCCGTGCCGTCCTGCTGGCCGAGGGGGAACCGGCGCGACGGCTGCCCGGCGACCGCCACCGAGTTGTGCGCGCCGTCGTTGTCCTGGTTGGCCGTGTTGTCGGTGCCGAGCTGCCAAGACTCCGTTGTGTTGACCATCTGGTAACGGGGCGGCGGCGGCCCGTCCATATCCGGCGACGGCATCCCGGTGCCGCCCCCGGCCGGGTTGCGGACGTAGCCGCGCCGGGTCATCACGTGCCGGTCGCGCACCGTCAGCACGCCATCAGACCAGCCGCCGCCGTAGGCGCCGCCGGGGCCGCCGGGGTCATACCACGAGCCCGGTGTCTGCTCGGGGGCCAGGCGCTCGCCGCCGAACGAGCTGGACCCGGCGAACAGGCCGCCGAGAAACCGCAGCAGGCCGTGGCCAGGGTAGGCGGCGGGGGCGCCGCGACTGTCCGAGTTGACTTCCAGGTCCGGGCTGCCCGCGTTGCCGTAGGCGCGGGCCGTGACCGGGCCGCCGAACTGCGGCCGGGCCCGGCGGCCCAGCACCGGGGGCGCGTTGGCGAGCATGTCCGGGGTCACCGGGTCAGCCCTTCGCCCACGTGCCGCCGCCCGTGCCCGCCTTGATCACCCCGGACAGGGCCGACCCTGCCGACGAAACCAGCGACGGGCCCTTACTGCCCGGCCGTACCAGCAGGAAAAGCACAATCGCATAGGCGAAGATCACGACTGCCTTTTGCACGATGACTCCCCTACGCGCCGAGCATTGATTTGGTCTGGTTGGTTACCGCCACGACCGCCTGCCCGGCCTTGCTGCCGGGGTACAGCAGCACGATCACGGCGGCCAGGACGATGACGTAGACGGCGAGGCGCACCGGGTCACATGCCCTTCGCGCCGCTGCCGCCGCCCTTGCCGAATCGCATCAGCGACGTGGCCGACAGCGCGGGCACGAAACTGATCACGAGCCACGTGAGCACGACCGCCCAGAAAACGCGCTTGTCCATTTACCCGGCTCCTATCTGAGCACTGTACGAGACAGCAGCCCGACGACGAATATCTCGAAGATCACGAGGACGATGAGATACAGAATGGTCGGGTGCCATCCTGCGGTGGCCGACCCCGGCCCGGTTGTCTGCGGCGAACTGATCGGCCCCATTGTCTGCCCGCTTCCCGTCCACGTTTTCCACATCGGCCCGGCCGCCTTAAATGTCGATCAGCGTCGGGTCGATGGCGCCGACTGCGTAAACTTCCTCTTGCAGCAGCTCGGTAGTGCCGACCGTGGCGACCGACTGCGACACGGACTCCCAGTTGACCGCCGTAGAGTTGGCCGTATACAACCAGCCCTGCCCTTTCAGGTCGCCGGGGTCGTAGAACCGCAGGAACGGGTAAACGCCCGTCGCCCGGACGGTCTGCGAATACGAGCACAGGAAGTCATCGGCCCAGCGGAACACCTGGTCGGGTGAAAGGTTGCCAAGGTTGCGATTGTCGAGAGTCCACGTGATCGGCTCGGTAAGAGCATCCTGCCGGGCCCCGGTGCCGTCGCGGCAAATCAGCAGCATCGCCCGCACGGCGTTGCCGGTGAGCGTGGAAAGGAAATTGTTGTCATTTCCTGTCGTGCCCAGCGTGAACACCTGGTGTCGTGTCTTTGTCTGGAAATTCACGCCCGGCGGTATGCGCTGATTTGACACGCCTTCAAGGTCGGCGTTGTCGGGCTGCGCCCACATATCCGTGTAAGGCGTGACCGCGATGGTTGCCTGCGTGGTGGCGTAGCTGCCGAAGTTGCCGTTAGCCGTGCCGACCCCGGCCAGGTTCATCGTCCAGGTGTACTGGCTTCTCGTGTCGGTGTTTTCCAATGCTCCGAGTTGCTGGCGTACCTCGGTGTTAAGGAACGCCGTATATGACGGGCCGATAGCCGTACCCGGCGCGACGTAATCGTAGGCGGCGGCCCAATCCTTCAACCACGGGCGCATGTACTTATTGCGCTGGTAGTAGGCGAATGCGTTAATCACGTCGAACAGGATTTCGGCGCCGTCCGTGTTCTGGATTCCCATTGCGGTAAAGAGCTGGAATCCGAGGTCGTTGTTCGGCGGGGCGGTGAACGCGCCGACCGGCGCGGCCGTGGTCCGCACTTGCAGCCGCAGCCCCCGGAAGTAGTTACCGAAATTGATCTGCGCGCCGCCGGGCACCTGGTTGGCCGTCATCAGGAACGGCGCGATAATGCCCAGCTTGTTCTTTTGGCTAAAGAGGTTCGTAACCTCCCAGAACGGATTCGTGCCGCCGCCGCCGCCGCCCTGCTGCGGCGTTCCCGTTCCCGTGCCCGACGCCGCAACGCCCGGTGCTGCCATAGTCCTGTTCCTTCCGGCTAATACTGCTGGGCCATTGCGAGGCCGAGGTGGTTGAGCTGCGGGGCCTGCGCGGCGATCAGGTGATAGCTGATCAGCCGCCACAGCGTGCCCACGATCAGCACGGCCAGGAACAGGTGAAGCATCACTCGGGCATCGTCCACGGCCGGGCCTCCACGGTGCGGTCTGCTGGTTGCGCCGGGCCCGGAAACAGTGACAGCCGCCGAGCTGTACGGCTTCCGGGCTCGGCGGCTGGCCGTCATCATAGCAGGATGGCATTCGCCCGCGACCCCCTCTCGGAACGGTACGACCGCGCCGCCGGGCAGCTCGTCCACCGTGCCGTCACGAGCCCCGGATCGTGGGCTCAGGTGAGCATCGACCGGCCTCGCGGCCGGTCCCGCGTCCTGGCCATCATGCGCGAGGCGGGCATAGAGCTGGAGGCGACCGACGCCGGGGGCCTGACCGCGTGGGAGCGGGCCTTCCAGCGGGCCGCCTACTACACGTTCCGTGAGCGCCGCCTAGACGAGCGGTGGTCGCTACAGCGGCGGTGGGGGCCGCGACACGCCGGCGGCCGATTTTTTGCCTTGCGGGTTTCACCCCGCGCCGTGGGCCGCCGGGCGGCCGAGCGGCTGCCCGCCCGCGAACGGTACACCGCTAACCCTGAGCTGCGGTCGGGCGGCCAGGGATCGGCTCAGCAGAGGTTCGGCTAGACGTGAAAGAGCCCCGGCGGGGAGTGTCAGCAGCCCGCGCCGGGGCCTGGACGGCCGACCAAATCGGGGGGGTGAGATTTGATCACCAGCCGTCCGGGGGCTTAACATGCGCCCATTGCAATCACCAATTGGTGAGGTTAACACACCGGGCCGACACTGGCCCAATTTAGCCTGCCCGGTGGCGTGTCACACGTAGGCGTTAGCCTGCCCCAAACTGGATAGCGGCAACACCGGCCCGGCCCGTGACTGTGCCCTTCCGGGGGTCCTAGACCCCCGGACCCCCGAGTTAAACCAGGGCCGATGCAAACCGGCTATCGCCGGTTCACATCGGATCGGATTTACTCCGGTCCTGTAGGACTATGGACCCCCTACGGCCTGCACCTGTAGCGGTAAGCCACTGACCGCGCGCGAGCGGCCCGACACGCCACGCGGGGGCCCTTGACATGGTGACAATTTCCCGAATAGTGTGGGTAAGTCAGCAGCTCACAGACCCCGAGGGGGTACGCCAAATGTTCATCTACGACGATAAGTTCGGCTCGTCGGCCAGTGTCAGCCTCACCGACGATTGCACGGCCGCCGAGCTGGTCACGTCGGCCGGGCTCGGCGCATCGTTCACGACCGCGACCGTCCGGCTCGACGCCGCCGCGCTGCGCGGCCTCGCCACCGAGGCCCTAGCGATGGCCGACGAGATCGACACCGCCACAATCGCGGCCGAGGTCGCCGCCGCCGCCGAGATAGACGAGCCCGGCGCCGACTGGCCCGGCTGCCGTCTAGCCCTCACGGGCGCCGAATACTGGCACGCCGCCCGCGACATGGCCCCCGCGACCCTCTGCGGGCTCACGTTCGCCAACAGCGACATGACCGAAGATCACGTGACCGGGCGGCAGGCCATGTGCCCCGGCTGCTACCGCGTGGTTACCGCCGCCCTGGTCGCTACCGGCCAGCTCGACCCCGAGGCCGCCGAGGCCGCCATCACCGAGGGCGCCCCCGGTGCCACGCCCGCCGATTACGTCCACGTCGCCCGGTGGGGCCGGTTCATGGGCAGCGCGCCCAGCTACATCACGGCCGAGCAGCGCAGCGCGTGCCACGACCGCGCCCCGCTCGACGCCATCTACCGCAGCGGCGACCCCCGGCAGGGCGGCCGGTGGGTCACCGCCCGCGAAGTGAGCAACCCGCTTGCTATCGCCGCGCTGACGGGCGGCCGGTCATGACCGGCGAGCGGGGCGAGCACATGGGGCACCGCTACTGGCCCGTAGACGCCGAGCCCGACCCGGCCGCCCCGGCGGCCGGGCAGGCCCGCGTTATTCACATAACCGCAGGCCAGGCCGAGATTATCGTGCCGCGACCTGAATCCGCGGTGAGCGCCCAGCTCGGCGGCCTGTTCGACCTGTTCCCCGAGCTGCGCGACTGGCACCGGGTAACCAGCGTTACCGCCGACCTGGCCCATTCGACCGCCGACCTGGCCCTGAGCACGGCCGAGACGGTGCGCGAGCTGGCCGACCGCGTGATAGCCCTGGAAGGCGGCGGCGAGCTGGCCGACCCGGCCGCCGAGTACGGGCCCGATGCCCCGGAACCGTTCTACGGCTCGGACGCCGACCCCGGCGCCGCGCATTACGGAGACGGGTCGTGAGCCGCCGCCGCCGACGCCGCCCGAGCACGCCGCTGGCCATCCTGGCCGGGGCGTGCGCCGGGCTGATGCTGTCGGGCATCCTGCGCGATCTGCTCGTCCTCGCCGCCCTGGCCGCCGCCGTCGCCACGGCGGCGGCCGTGATCCAGGTACGCCGGGTCGCCGGGACCCGGCGCGAGGCCGTGCGCCGCGACCCTGCCGGGTCGGCATGGTGGCGGGAATGGCTCGCCGCCGAGCTGCCCCCCGGCGCGTGCGGGCAGCACGGCTACCAGGACTGCCCGGCGTGCGCCCCGGCCGCCCCCGCCCCGCCCGCGCCCCGGCGGCAACCCTACGGCCGCGACCCGGCCGGGCAGCCCGTGGGCCGCTGCCCGGCCGTGTTCGGCCGCCTTCGCTGCACCGGCACCGAGCAGCACCCCGAGCGGGGGCACCGTAACGGCTCGTACCGATGGGGCGCCGGGCCGCCGACCGTCGCCACGATCCGGGCCGCCGGGCTCGGCGGCGACGAGCTGGCCGAGGCCCTGAGAGCAACGCTGCGGGCCGACGCCGACCGGCTCAGCTCACGCATCGACCCGCCCGCCGGTAGGACGGGAGGCGCGGCGTGAGCCCCGGCGACCCGGCGCGGGGCCGGTCGGCGTACCGGCGCGGCAGTGAGGCCATGCGGGCCGGTGAGAACTGGCTGCGGGCGAACGGGGCCCCGCACGCGGGCCGCGTGATGCGCGGGCACGACTCCGATTTCACCGGGATAGGCCCGCTGGCCGTGGAAATGACAATCTCGCCGTGGGATGAGATTAACCGGAAGGCCCGGCAGGCCGCCGCCGACGCCGCCAAGCGGGGCGTGTCACGGTGGGTCGTGTGGAAACGGCGCCGCTCCGAGCCCGGCGAGCGGGCGTATCACCCCGGCGAGTGGTGGGCCGTGACCACGTTCGAGCAGTGGTGGGCCGACCAGCAGGAACTAGGCGAGCTGCGCGCCACCGTCGCCATGTACCAGCAGGAATTCGCCAAAGTGCTAGACGCCCAGCTCGACCGGGGGGAACAGTAATGCGCGACATGACAGTGACCGAGCTGATACAAGCCCTGGAAAAATACCCGCCGGGCGATCCCGTCCAAGTCCATTCCACCATAGACGATGATGAGGAATGGCTACAGATAACCAGCGTGGGCACTGACGGCTCGGGGGTTATCGAGATAGAGGCATCATGAAATGGCAGCTTTGGCCGACCGCAGAGGCCCGCAAGGACGGCAAAACGCCCGGTATCGAAATGTACGGGCAGGAAATATCGGCCGCCCCCGCGCCGGGCACAGTGTGGACGGTCACCGAAGGAGGCGTGACACACCTGGTAAGGAAACGCCAAGCAGGAAACTACGAGATAGACCCCGATTGCTATTCCAGCAGGAAGGACGGCACAACGTGATAAAGAGGATCGGCAAGGCGGCGCGGGTTATCGCCCTGGCCGCCGCGTTCGCATTCGCCGCAGCGGCCCCCGCCGCCGCCCACACGGCCGGTATCGCCCGTAACGCGTGCGGCAATTTCACCACGCGCTACGCGACATTCGCCCCGAACTACGAGGGCGAAACGTGGTTTACGTTCAACCCGAACGGCTGCGCCCAGCATGTCGCCCTGAAATGCCGCGACCGTTTCGGGACAGTCCGGTGGATTAATCCCCCGTGGGTCGTGAACAACCTTGTACGCTCGGGGGCCAACTGTCCGGCCACGTGGTCGCCGGTACAGCTAAACGTGGACGTGTCGCCGCCGACATACGGGCAGATAATCTATATCTACGTCGATTACCGATACTAGAAAGGGCGCAACCATGTTGCATCTAGGGTTTGACGCGTCAGTACCGCCGGGCACGCCCTATCCGGGGGCCCGTGCCGTCCTCGGCTACATCGGCGGGAACACGCCGCACGTGTGGAGTCGCGGCGAATGGCTCGCATTCCAGCACCTAGCGCAGTTCCCGATATGGGTCGGCGTGTTTGAGGATGACCCGGCCGGGCACGCCGACGAGGCCGTGCGGGCCGCGCACGGGCTCGGCTGGTCGGATAACCCGCCGTCGCGTAACCGCCGGGCAATCGTGCTCGACTACGAAACGCAGGTAGACCCGGCGTGGATTAACACGTTCGGCGCCCGGCTATGGCGTGCCGGATACGAGACGTTCGTTTACGGCTCGCAGTCCACCGTCGATGAAAACCCGCCCAAAGAGGGCCGGGTTATCGCCCTGTATAACGGGCGGCCCGACATGACGGGCGACCCGTTCGCGGTCGGCCATCAGTTCGCCGCCAACATCGCATTCGACGGCACGTTCGTAGACCTGGACGTGGTAACAGACACGATGATGGCTCACGCCGGTTTGGGGCCGAGGGCGTGAAACCCAAGATCCCGGTTATCCCG
>Ga0210401_10003147_pt1 | contig 17763 bp, 12 predicted proteins | sample IncBWH32MmetaG_FD_150866 | JGI IMG/M metagenome (GOLD analysis project Ga0210401, IMG submission 150866) | Forest soil microbial communities from Barre Woods Harvard Forest LTER site, Petersham, Massachusetts, United States - Inc-BW-H-32-M | ecosystem: Environmental > Terrestrial > Soil >... | reverse complement strand
TGATTTCAACGGCTTGATCTGAGCACGATCGCAATATCATCGAACAACGACATATCATCGAACAACGACATATCGCGAAAATTACCACCGACTTCGCGACGGGAGACTTTTACAGCTCATTAGTCTCGCATCGATAGTATAGCGCGGTGCAAGGCGCTGACATCCCCACACGATCGAGATGGCCTGCCTGGCTGAATGCCACGGCGCTCCTGATCGCGAGCTTCATCGCGATCGCGGCGCTGTCGTTGCAGGTCCGGCCCGGCTCCGACGTCGTCGCGGTGGCGTTTCCGCCATGGTGGAGCGCGGGTCAAGCCGTGCTGGCCGCGGCGTCGGCTGACGCAGCGATCGTGAGATCGACGGCTCTTCCATCGCTTCTGGTCGTTCGGCCTGACGGAACCGACGGCCTGGCGCGATTGCGCAAGGCCGGCGGCTGGCTGGTGATGGATCCGCAGGCGCTCGGCGCATGTCTTTAGAGTTGGTTTCAAGGAAGATGAAAATGACCACCGAGAGCGACGATCTGGCAGCTCTGCGAGAAACCACCAGCAAGGCGCTGCTCGCCCTGATCTGGCTGCATGTGCCCATCGCGATCGCGATCGGCGTGCTGCGCGACGCCGCCTGGATCTGGCCTGCCGCCATCATGGTGATGCTGGCGCTGGCTGCGACGCTGTCCTGGCGCGGCGCCGGCAACGATTTGTCGACCCGCTTGATTGTCTCGGTCGCGCTGATGGGCGATGTCGCGATCTTCGCCTACCAGCTCGCAGGCCACCCCTGGCAGATCGACATCCATATGTACTTCTTCGCGGTGCTGGCCTGCCTCGTCGCCTATTGTGACTTCCGTGCGATCCTTGCCGGCACCGTCGCGGTGGCGTTGCATCACCTCGTGCTCAACTTCCTGCTTCCCGCGGCGGTCTATCCCGGCGGCGCCGATTTCGGCCGCGTCGTACTCCATGCCGCGATCCTGTTGATCGAGGCGGCGGTGCTGGCCTGGCTCGCCCACACGCTTTCCGCCTTGTTCGAGACGACGGCGCAGAAGACCATGGAGGCCCAGGCCGCCGGCGCTGCACAGGCGCAGGCCAATATCCAGCGCCTGGAGGCCGAACGCCAGGCCAAGCTGCGAGAGGACGCGGCGCGGCGGGAGCTTGCCGTCGGCTTCGAACAAAAGATCGGCGGCATCGTCGAGGCCGTCGCGGTGGCCGCGGGCGAGATGCAGGGGCTGTCGTCGACCATGAGCAACAGCCATGCGGAGACCGCACGCCGGACCTCTGCTGCGGCGAGCGCATCGAAGCAGGCATCGGCCAATGTCGGAACCGTGGCGCATGCGACCGAGGAGCTGAACGCCTCGATCGACACCATCGCCCATCAGGTGACGCGTTCGGCCCAGATCGCCGCGAAGGCAGCCGACGAGGCACGGCGGACCAATGCGGTGGTCGCAGGCCTCGCCGTCGACACCCAGAAGATCGGCGAAGTGATGACGCTGATCCAGAGCATCGCGAGCCAGACCAACCTGCTGGCGCTGAATGCGACCATCGAGGCGGCACGCGCCGGCGATCACGGCCGCGGATTTGCCGTGGTCGCCAACGAGGTCAAGGCGCTGGCCAATCAGACGGCGAAAGCGACCGAGGAGATCTCCGCGCAGGTCCAGGGCATTCAGAACACGACAGGTCATGCGGTGAATGCGATCCAGGCGATCGGCGGCACCATCGCCGAGATCGACGGCATCGCCAACGAGATCGCGGCTGCGATCGAGCAGCAAAGTGCTGCGACCCGTCAGATCGCCGGCAACGTCCAGGAGGCGGCGCGAGGCGCTGGCGAAGCCGACCAGAACATCGTCAGCGTCTCGCGGGCCTCCGACGAGGCCGGTACTGCGGCCGCGCGCATGCTGGATGCGGCCACCGGATTGTCGTCGCAGTCCGAGCGCCTGAGGAAGGAAGTCGCCGGCTTCCTCCGGTCACTGCACGCAGCGTAGCGCCGCGCGGACGAAACACCATATCACTCGTTCACTCCGGGATTGGTCCCAGCCGGTCTGCGCGAAGCGCGACCCGATGAGGACCAGACCACAGGTGCGCGATCGCGCACCATCATTCGCGTTCCGCGCGCCCCGGATTGACGCGACGGCTCAGATCTTCTGATTGTACTCGCCGACCTCGGGATGGGTGCGCAGCACGCCATCCATCGCCGCGAACATGTCGCGCATGCGCTGCTCGGATACCGGGCTCTCGACCACGACGACGAGCTCCGGCTTGTTGGAGGACGCGCGGATCAGGCCCCAGCTGCCGTCCTCCACCGTGACGCGCACGCCGTTGACGGTGACGAGATCGCGGATACCCTGGCCCGCGACCTTTTCGCCGGCCTGTCGCGCCGCCTCGAAATGCTTCACCACGGCATCCACGATGCCGTATTTGGCTTCGTCGGCACAGTGCGGCGACATGGTCGGCGACGACCAGGTTTTTGGCAGCGCGTTCTTCAGGTCGGCCATCGACTTGCCGGAAGCGCGATCGAGCATCTCGCAGACCGCGATCGCCGACACCAAACCGTCGTCATAGCCACGGCCGAACGGCTTGTTGAAGAAGAAATGGCCTGATTTTTCGAAGCCCGCGAGCGCACCGAGCTCGTGGGTCCGCCGCTTCATGTAGGAGTGTCCGGTCTTCCAGTAGCTCGTCTTGGCGCCCTGCTGCTGCAGCACCGGATCGGTGACGAACAGCCCGGTCGATTTCACGTCGACCACGAACAGCGCGTCCTTGTGCAGCGCCGACATGTCGCGCGCCAGCATGACGCCGACCTTGTCGGCAAAGATCTCCTCGCCGGTGTTGTCGACGACGCCGCAGCGGTCACCGTCGCCGTCGAAGCCGAGGCCGACATCGGCCTTGTTGGCGAGCACCGCATCGCGGATCGCGTGCAGCATCTCCAGGTCTTCCGGATTCGGATTGTATCTCGGGAAGGTGTAGTCGAGCTCGGCATCGAGCGGGACCACCTCGCAGCCGATCATCTCGAGCACTTTTGGCGCGAAGGCGCCTGCCGTGCCGTTGCCGCAGGCGGCGATCACCTTGAGCTTGCGCTTCAGTTTTGGCCGATTGGTCAGGTCGGCCATGTAACGGGCCGGGAAATTCTCGTGGAACTGGTAGGAACCGCCGCCGCGGTTCTCGAACTCGGCCTCGAGCACGATCTCCTTGAGCCGCGTCATTTCGTCCGGGCCGAAGGTCAGCGGCCGGTTGGCGCCCATCTTCACGCCGGTCCAGCCATTGTCGTTGTGCGAGGCCGTGACCATGGCCACGCAGGGCACGTCGAGCTCGAATTGCGCGAAATAGGCCATCGGGGTCAGCGCCAGGCCGATGTCGTGCACCTTGCAGCCCGCCGCCAGCAGCCCTGAGATCAAGGCATATTTGATCGAAGCCGAATAGCCGCGGAAGTCATGGCCGGTGACGATTTCCTGCTTCGCCCCGAGCTCCGCGATCAGTACGCCCAGGCCCATGCCGAGCGCCTGTATCCCCATCAGGTTGATTTCCTTGTTGAGCAGCCAGCGCGCATCATATTCGCGAAAGCCGGTCGCCTTCACCATCGGCTCGGATTCGAAGGCATAGGTATTGGGCACAAGCACGGATTTGGGCTTGGGAAACATGGGGACAGCCTCAAATGCTGAATGAAACGGACCCACACGCATAGCGAATGCGCAGGGCCAGCGGAAGGCGGCAAGGGCGACCAGCCGCGATTATTGCATAATTCCGCTAATTTGGAGGCGTTCCGCCCTACTGCTCCAGAACCATCTGGCCGTTGGCATATTCGAAGCGTTTCAGCTTCGACAGGAAGGACAGGCCGAGCAGGTTCTCCGACAACGCCTCGTCCGGCAGCACCATGGCCTCGACGTCGCGCACGATCAGGCCACCGACGTCGAGCATGGCAAGCCGGGTGCGCGCCGCCTTCACGGTGCCGTTCGCGGTCGTGACGGCTGCGTTGTACTCGTTCGGTGAGGGACGCAGGCCGAACCGCGCCGCCGAGCTTTCGTTCAGCGCCACCACGGACGCGCCGGTGTCGACCATGAAACCGATCCGCTGGCCGTCGATCCGCCCCTCGGTGAGGAAATGACCGCGACCGTCGCGGGGAATGGAGAGGCTGCGAAGCGCGGCCTGCACCGCTGGCACAGCCGGCGCGGTGCCGCGGCCAACGGTCGCTGCGGACGCTGCCGTGCTGGCGGAGGCTGACGACGGCGTCATCCGGTCCGCGAGCTGCGCCATGAAGGTGCCGAGACCAATCAGGATCGCCGCGAAGATCATAATGTTACGCATGACGCCACAAACCCGGTTCGTTGACCGGCGATTTCACCACACCGGCCCACTGCGCGCGACTAACGCGATCCGCGCGTCCCGCCATTTTGGCAAAAAGGATGAGCGAAGCGTTAATGTTGAGGAGAAAACGGCCCGCGCTCCCCGGAGGCCGGAACGGCCGACCCCCGTCATCCTCGCGGTGACATTGGTCACCTGCCGATCGCGGCTGTTCGACGTGCCTCAGGCCGTCTTTGCGACCGGGCTCGGCATCGCGATGCGCAGCGCATAATAGACCGCGCCTGCAATGGCGACTCCAAAGAACCAGCCATAGACGCCCCACCAGGATGGCAGGATCGAGGTGAAATTCGGCAGGATCGACGAGAACAGGGCGCCGACCGCCGCCGCGACCAGCGCGTTCACATTCCAGCCGCCCTGATAATGGTATTCGCCGTTCTCCTGGTACAGCGCAGGCACGTTCACGTTGCCCTTGGCGATCAGATAGTAATCCACCATCATGACACCGAAGATCGGCCCCATGGTCGCGCCGATGCCGCCGACGAACGCGGCGGCATTCCCTTCCCATGGCGCAAACGGATAGAGCGCGAGGGCGATCAGAGCCGCGATATAGCCGCCTTTCTTGAAGTCGATGTGCTTGGGAAACACGTTCGAGAAGTCGAAGGCCGGCGAGACGAAATTGGCGACCACGTTGATGCCGAGCGTCGCGACGGCAAAGGTGACCGCCGCGACGAGCGCCAGGAACCAGTTGTCGAATTTCGCCGAGATCTGGTCGGGATGCAGCAGCAGCTCGTCATAGACGTGGAAGGCCGCGATCGTCGTCACACCGGCGACCAGCGAGAACAGGATCAGATTGACGGGCAGACCCCAGAGATTGCCCTTTCGCACTGCGGCCGGGTCCGGCGCGTAACGCGAGAAGTCGCAAAAGTTGAGGTACAAGGCGGCAAAGTAGGTGATCCAGGTCGCGGCCACGGCGAACAGCGCAGCGAGCGAGCCGGGATCGCCGGCGACACCGGCATCTTTGGTCTTCTCGAGCAACACATCCTGCGGAATCGGCGAGATCAGCGAAATGCCGCCCGCCTTGATGCAGAGAGCGACCGCGAGAATCAGCATCATCACCCACACCGCCGGTCCGGCCCAGTCCTGGAAGCGGCGCACCGTCTCCATGCCGTGCTGAATGATGAGAAGCTGCAGCGCCCAGACCACGACAAAGCAGATGACCTCGAGACCGGAATGACCGAGGACGTGCGTGGACTCATGGAAGGATTTGAAGGCATCCATGCGCGTCAGCAGCGCAACGACCGCGCCCGACGCGGCCGAGGTCTGCGCGCCATACCAGAAGCAGGCGACGATCGCGCGCACCAGTGCGGGAATGTTGGCACCCCAGACACCAAAGGAGGCGCGGGCCAGAACAGGATAGGGCACACCGGTCCTGACACCGGCGTTGCCGACCAGGCTCATCAGAAAATAGATGACGAGCGAGCCCAATCCGATCGCCAGGATGAAATTGACGAAGCTGCCGCAAAGCAGAAAGAGACTGGCGGCCAGGTAGTAACCCCAGAGGCTGTGGACATCCGAAGTCCAGACATTGAAGATGCTGAACGCCCCCCAATTGCGGACCTTTGCCGGGGCCAGATCCTCATTATAGAGCGACGGCGACGCGTTCTTGATGTCCAAGGCCCCCTCCCGAATGCTCGTTATAATTCCCCGCTCGGAATTTAAGCACCTTTTACAACTCCTCGCCAGCGCTGCGCGGCGCGCTGTCTAGGTTCCGCGCGGCTTGGCGCGCCGCGTCGGGACCGCGGTGGCGGGATCGTCGGGCCAGGGATGCCTAGGATACCGTCCGCGGAGATCGGTGCGGACGGCCGCATAACTGCCGCGCCAAAAACCCGGCAGGTCGCGCGTGACCTGCACGGGTCGCTGTGCCGGCGACAGGAGTTCAAGGACCAGCGGCACCTTGCCCTTGGCAATCGAAGGATGCGTGTTGAGCCCAAACAATTCCTGCAGCCGGACCGCGATGGTCGGTCCCTGCTCGGCCTCATAATCGATCGCGAGCATGCTGCCCGTGGGCGCCTCGAAATGCGTCGGCGCCTCGCGATCGAGCCGCGCGCGCAGGTCCCAGGGCAGCAGCGCCATGATCGCGTCCGAGAGAGCGCCGGACGACAAGTCCTTCAGCGAAGTCTTGTCGTGGAGCGCGGGCACGAGCCAGTCGGCGCGCCGTGCGGCGAGCGCATCGTCGGACAAATCGGGCCAGCTTTCCCCCTCGGCCCTGCGCAGGAACATCACGCGGTCGCGCCATTGCTTCCCCGCCTTCGACCAGGGCAGCCGGTCGAGGCCGAGCGCGATCAGGCCGTCGGCCAGGATGCGCGCGCTCTCGTCGGATGGCTTGAGCGCCAGCGGTGATTCCGACAGCGTGACCGCATGCAGCGTGGTCCGGCGTCGCGCCCGCAAAGCGAGTGCGTTGCGGTCGAACGAGATCTCGTCCGCGGTTTCGATATGGTCAGCGAAATGCCGCTCGATCTCCTCTTCCGAGATCGGCGCCGCCAGCAGGATTTTGCCGGATGCCGCGGTGCCTGTCAGCTCGCCGACCGCGATGAACGGCTCGCGCGCCAGCGCCGAGGTCTGCTCCACCGTCGCGCCACGGCCGTTGGCAAGGGTAAAACTGCCATTGCCGCGGTTGCGCGCCACCCGATCCGGAAACGCAAACGCCAGCATGACGCCGGTGGAGAGCGCCCCTGCTTCCTGAACTGCACCTCTTCTGTTGTCGCGCGATGACTCTCTCCGTTCCCCTGCAGTGAGGGGCGCACGACTGTTCGGCTCCCCTCCCCCTTGCGGGGAGGGGTTGGGGGTGGGGGTTCCCGGTTGAGAGACCGCCGTTGTGGACCCCCCTCCCCGACCCTCCCCCGCAAGGGGGGAGGGGGCTGAAAGACCGCCGATGGGGTTGGAGGACTGAGCGGCGCGGGCGTCCGTGCTCGTGCTCGCCGCCACCTGCGCGGCCCAGCGCCGCGCCATGTCGCGCGCGCTGCCCGCGCGCGGCGAGCGGTCGCGGCGGAACTGATCGAGCCGCGCGTCGAGATCGACGTTGTCGCCCCCCAGCCCGCGCTCGGTGAGGATGGCGGCGATATCCGCCGCGACTTCGCCGGCACCGTAGTGATGCGCGTCCACGATCATGCGCGCAAGCCGCAGCGGCAGCGCCAGCGCGCGCAGGCTCTTTCCTTCCTCGGTGATCCGGCCGTCGGCATCGAGCGCATCGAGCTCGCGGAGCAGGCTTTTCGCCTCCTTCAGGGCGGGCGCGGGCGGCGGATCGAGGAAAGACAGGCTCGCCGGATCGCTCACGCCCCATTGCGCGAGATCCAGCACCAGCGAGGACAAATCAGCGGAGAGAATTTCCGGCTGGGTGAAGGGCGCAAGCGACGCGGTCTGCGGCTCGTCCCAGAGCCGGTAGCAGCTTCCAGGCTCGACGCGGCCGGCGCGACCGCGGCGCTGGTCGACCGCCGCGCGCGAGGCGCGCACCGTCTCGAGCCGCGTCAGGCCGATGTCCGGCTCATAGCGCGGCACGCGCGCCAGTCCCGAATCGACCACGATGCGCACGCCTTCGATGGTGAGCGAGGTTTCGGCAATCGATGTGGCCAGCACCACCTTGCGGTGCCCCCTTGGCGCGGGGGCAATCGCGCGGTCCTGTGCGGCGGCGTCGAGCGCACCGAACAGCGGCACGATCTCGATTCCCACATCATGAATCCGTTCGGCCAGGAAATTCTGGGTACGGCGGATTTCTGCCGCGCCCGGCAGGAACGCCAGCACCGAGCCCGTGTCCGAGCGCAGGGCGCTGGCGATGGCGTCCGCCATCTGCCGCTCCAGCGGCATGTCCACCTTGCGGCCGAGATAGCGGGTCTCCACCGGAAAGGCGCGGCCTTCGCTGACAACGACCGGCGCGTCGCCCAAGAGCTTGCCGACCCGCGCCCCGTCCAGCGTCGCCGACATCACCAGGATTCGCAGATCCTCACGCAGGCCGGTTTGCGCGTCGCGCGCCAGCGCCAAGCCCAGATCCGCATCGAGCGAGCGCTCATGGAATTCGTCGAATAGAACGGCCGCAACGCCGGCGAGTTCGGGATCCTCGAGAATCTGCCGCGAAAAAATGCCCTCGGTAACGACCTCGATCCGGGTCTTGCGCGAGACTTTCGAGCCAAACCGAACGCGATAGCCGACCGTCTCGCCGGCGCGCTCGCCAAGACTCTTCGCCATGCGCTCGGCGCTGGCGCGTGCCGCGATCCGTCGCGGCTCCAGCACGATGATTTTTTTTCCTTTGGCGAAGGACTGATCGAGCAGCGCGAGCGGCACCCGCGTGGTCTTGCCGGCACCGGGCGGCGCCACCAGCACGGCGGCATTGCGGCCGGCCAGCGTGCGCGACAGCTCGTCGAGCACCGCGTCGATCGGAAGAGGCGTGTCGAAATTGCGGGGCAATGATCGCATCCGTCATCACCGGCAAAAGCGGGTGATCCAGTAGACTGAGATGTGACCGATCACGAAGATCGGGTGCACTGGATACCCCGCCTGCGCGGGGTATGACAACCGCGCCCCTACCCCCGCGCCTGCGGCGGACGCCCGACGCTTTCATAGATGAAGCCATGCGCCGCCATGTCCTCCGCGCGGTAGACGTTGCGCAGGTCGACCACGACTGGCTGCGCCATTGCCGCCTTCAGGCGCTCCAGATCCATGGCGCGGTACTGCACCCACTCCGTCACCAGCACCATGACATCGGCGCCCTTGGCGCAGGCATAGGGATCTTCACAATACTCAATGTCGGGCAGCTCCCGCTTCGCCTGCTCCATGCCGACCGGATCATGCGCGCGAACCCTGGCGCCCATGTCGAGCAGACCGGTCACCAGCGGGATCGACGGCGCCTCGCGCATGTCGTCGGTGTCGGGCTTGAAGGTGAGGCCGAGCACGGCAACGGTCTTGCCGCGCAAGGAGCCGCCGGCGGCGCTGGCCACCTTGCGCGCCATCGCGCGCTTGCGGTTGTCGTTGACGCCGAGCACGGCTTCCACGATGCGGAGCTGCGCGTCATGGTCCTGCGCGATCTTGACCAGTGCGCGGGTGTCCTTCGGAAAGCACGAGCCGCCGAAACCCGGGCCGGCATGGAGGAATTTCGAGCCGATCCGGTTGTCGAGGCCGATGCCGCGCGCGACCTCCTGCACGTCGGCGCCGACCTTCTCCGCAAGGTCGGCGATCTCGTTGATGAAGGTGATCTTGGTGGCGAGGAAGGCGTTGGCGGCGTATTTGATCAGTTCGGCGGTGCGCCGCGCCGTGTACATCACCGGCGCTTGGTTGAGCGACAGCGGACGATAGATGTCGCCGAGCACCTTGCGTCCGCGCTCGTCCGAGATGCCGACCACGATGCGGTCAGGCCATTTGAAATCGCGGATCGCGGCGCCCTCGCGCAAAAACTCCGGGTTGGAGGCGACCTCGACGTCGGCGGACGGATTGGTTTCGCGGATCAGGCGCTCGACCTCATCGCCGGTGCCGACCGGCACGGTCGACTTGGTGACGACCACGGTGAAGCCTGTGAGCGCGCGCGCGATCTCCTTGGCGGCGGCATAGACATAGGTCAGGTCGGCATGGCCATCACCGCGCCGCGACGGCGTGCCGACCGCGATGAACACCGCGTCGGCCTCGGCCACCGGATTGGACAGATCGGTGGTAAAATCGAGCCGCCTGGCCCTGACATTGGCGGCCACCAATTCGTCGAGCCCTGGCTCGAAAATCGGGATTTCACCGCGTTGCAGCGCCTTGATCTTGTCGGCGTCCTTGTCGACGCAGGTCACCTGGTGACCGAAATCCGCAAAACAGGCGCCGGAAACCAGCCCCACATAGCCCGTGCCGATCATGGCAATGCGCATGAAGTCGTCCGCTCCTGATGGTTAACGAATTCCGATTTGCAGGGGTCATAGAGCATTTCCGGCCCAGGGGAAACCCGCAGCGATTCCCTTAAAACGAGCCGGCATGACATTTGGATGAATAAAGGGGAATGAAACCTTGACGCCTGAAGATGCGGCATCTGCGCACCGAAACGAGACACCATGACCCCCAACGGCACAAAAGCCCACCTCAGCCGATCCGCCGCCGAGCGCGTCGATTGGGTGGATTACGCCAAGGGCATCTGCATCGTCATGGTCGTCATGATGCATTCGGTGCTGGGCGTCGAGCTTGCGGCCGGCGAGACCGGTTTCATGCATGTGCTGGTGGCCTTCGCAAAACCGTTCCGGATGCCGGATTTCTTCCTGATATCGGGGCTTTTCCTGCCCCTTGTCATCGACCGCGACTGGCGCACCTATCTCGACCGCAAGGTGGTGCATTTCGCCTATTTCTACGCGCTCTGGGTCACGATCCAGTTCGGCTTCAAGGCGCCGGCCTTCGCCGCGGAGACCGGCTGGAATCAAGTCGGCTGGCTCTATCTCGAGTCCTTCATCGAGCCGTTCGGCACGCTGTGGTTCATCTATCTGTTGCCGGTCTTCTTCGTCGTCATGAAATTGTCGCGTGGTTTGCCGCCACTGCTGATCTGGATCATCGCCGCCCTGTTGGAATCGGCGCATGTCGCAACCGGCTGGACCGTCATCGACGAGTTCTGCGCGCGCTTCGTCTACATCTACAGCGGCTATCTGTTCGCCGGTGCGGTGTTCGCACTGTCGGACCGCGCACGGGCGCAGCCTTATCTCGCGCTGGTCGCGCTTGCGGCATGGGCCGTGCTCGACGGTGGCCTGGTCTTCTTCGGCTTCAGCGAATGGCCGGCCATCTCCCTTGCGCTGGGCCTGGCCGGCGCGTGCGCCATCGTCACGATGGGAACATTGCTGGCGCGCGCGCGTCTCCTGAACGCCTTGCGCTTCTGCGGCGAGCATTCGATCGTGATCTATCTCGCCTTCTTCCTGCCGATGGCTGCGACGCGAACACTGTTGCTGAAGACCCAAATGATCCGCGACGTCGGCACGATATCGCTGATCGTCACCGTCGTCGGCGTCATCGGCGCGCTCGCGATCTGGCGCGCGGCGCTCGCGCTCACGGCCAACTTCCTGTTCGAGCGGCCGGAGGCATTCTGGATCGCGCCGAAGAAGCGCAGTCATGCGCTGCAGGCGGCCGAGTAGCGTCCAGCTGTCTGTCATCGCCCGGCTCGGCAGCTGCGCCGACCCCGCTGACAGCTGATGAGCGCGTCGACAGGGCACGAGCACCCCCAAAATTCGCCCCTTCGAGGCTGTCATTTGCCGCAAAAGTTCTTAAATTGCGGCCATGCCGAAATCGCCCCAAAAAGCCGCCCCCGAGCCGGTCGCCGCCAAACCTGTCGCTGCAAAGGCCGCCGGCAAAGGCGACCACGTCTTCCTGGTCGACGGTTCCTCCTACATCTTCCGCGCCTATCACGCGCTGCCGCCATTGAACCGCAAGTCAGACGGGCTGCAGGTCAATGCCGTGCTCGGCTTCTGCAACATGCTGTGGAAGCTCTTGCGCGACATGCCGGAGGACGACAAGCCGACCCATCTCGCCATCGTCTTCGACAAATCCGAGATCACGTTCCGCAACAAGATCTATCCCGACTACAAGGCGCATCGGCCGCCGGCGCCGGATGATCTGATCCCGCAATTTGCGCTGATCCGCGAGGCCGTGCGCGCCTTCGACCTGCCCTGCCTGGAGCAGGGCGGTTTTGAGGCGGACGACCTGATCGCGACCTATGCACGTCTCGCCTGCGAACGCGGCGCCACCAGCACCATCGTGTCGTCGGACAAGGACCTGATGCAGCTCGTCACCGACAAGGTGACGATGTACGACACCATGAAGGACAGACGCATCGGCATTGCCGAGGTGATCGAGAAATTCGGCGTGCCGCCGGAGAAGGTCGTTGAGGTGCAGGCGCTGGCCGGCGACTCCACCGACAACGTGCCTGGCGTGCCCGGCATCGGCATCAAAACCGCGGCCCAGCTGATCGTCGAATATGGCGATCTCGAGCAGCTGCTGTTCCGTGCCACCGAGATCAAGCAGCCGAAGCGGCGCGAGGCCCTGATCGAGAATGCCGAGAAGGCGCGGATCTCGCGGCAATTGGTGCTGCTCGATGACAAGGTCGCGCTCGACGTGCCGCTCGACGACCTCGTTGTGCAGGAGCCCGATGCGCGCAAGCTGATCGCCTTCCTGAAGGCGATGGAGTTCTCGTCGCTGACCCGCCGCGTCGCCGAATATGCCCAGATCGATCCCGCAAATATCGCGGCGGCTGCGAGCACGAAGAATGGCGTGGCTTCATCTCCCCCGCCGGCGGGGGAGATCGGATCGCGCAGCGATCCGGGCGGGGGCTTCTTCGCAGAAGGTGCCCCCACCCCGCCCTCCCCCGCAAGCGGGGGAGGGAGCGCACCGAGCAAGGCGGGAGGGAGTTCACGAGCGACCGATCTGCGAAGTGACAAGGCCGCGAGCCTCAAGGGCACGCCGGCCGCGCTCGCAAGCGCGCGCGCCGATACTGCGCGCTCGATGCCGGTCGACCGCAGCAAGTACCAGACCATCCGCAATCTCGACCAGCTCAAGGCCTGGCTCGCGCGCGTTCACGATGTCGGGCATGTCGCGATCGAGGCGAAAGCATCCTCGATCGACCCGATGCAGGCGGACATGTGTGGTCTTGCGCTTGCGCTCGGGCCTGATGAGGCCTGCTACATTCCGCTCGGGCACCGCCAGGCCGGCGATGGCGGCGGCCTGTTCGACGCGGGCCTTGCGCCGGACCAGATCAAGCAAAGCGACGCGCTGAAGGCGTTGCGGCCGTATCTCGAATCGTCAGGCATTCTGAAGATCGGCTTCAACATCAAATTCGTCGCCGTGATGCTCGCGCAGGCTTCCATCACGCTGCGCAACACCGACGATGTGCAGCTGATGTCGTACGCACTCGATGCCGGGCGCAACGCCCATGGGCTCGAAAACCTCGCCGAGCGCTGGCTTGGCCACGCCGTCCTGACCGACAGCGAGATCATTGGCAGCGGCAAGAACAAACTCACCTTTGCGCAGGTTGCGATCGACAAGTTCACGCTCCATGCCGCCGAGGATGCCGACGTCATCCTGCGGCTGTGGCGCATCTTCAAGCCGCGCCTCGTCGGCGAGCACATGCTGACGGTCTATGAGACGCTGGAGCGGCCGCTGGTCTCGGTGCTGGCGCGGATGGAACGTCGCGGCATCTCGATCGATCGCCAGGTGCTGTCGCGGCTGTCGGGCGATTTCGCCCAGACCGCAAGCCGCGTCGAGGCCGAGTTGCAGGTCCTGGCCGGCGAGCCGATCAATGTCGGCAGCCCGAAGCAGATCGGCGACATCCTGTTCGGCAGGATGGGACTCCCGGGCGGCACCAAGACCAAGACCGGCGCGTGGTCGACCTCGGCATCGATCCTGGACGACCTCGCCGAGCAGGGCCACGAATTTGCGAAAAAGATTCTCGAATGGCGGCAGGTCTCGAAACTGAAATCGACCTATACCGACGCGCTGCCGACCTACGTCAATCCGCAGACCCATCGCGTCCACACCACCTATGCGCTTGCGGCAACCACGACGGGGCGGCTGTCGTCGAACGAGCCCAACCTCCAGAACATCCCGATCCGCACCGAGGATGGGCGCAAGATCCGCCGCGCCTTCATCGCCTCGCCAGGCCACAAGCTGGTGTCCGCGGACTATTCGCAGATCGAGCTTAGGCTGCTCGCCGAGATCGCCGACATCCCCGTGCTGAAGCAGGCGTTCCGCGACGGGCTCGACATTCACGCCATGACCGCCTCCGAAATGTTCGGCGTGCCGATCAAGGACATGCCGAGCGAGGTACGGCGGCGGGCGAAGGCGATCAATTTCGGCATCATCTACGGCATCTCGGCCTTCGGGCTCGCCAACCAGCTCGGCATCGCCCGCGAGGAAGCGTCCGCCTACATCAAGAAATATTTTGAGCGCTTTCCCGGCATCCGCGCCTACATGGACGAGACCAAGGAGTTTTGCCGCAGGAACGGCTATGTCACCACCCTGTTCGGGCGGAAGTGCCATTACCCCGAAATCAAGGCCAGCAACGCCTCGCACCGCGCCTTCAACGAGCGCGCCGCGATCAATGCACGGCTGCAGGGCACTGCGGCGGACATCATCCGACGCGCCATGACCCGCGTCGAGGACGCACTGGCGGCAAAGAAACTCTCGGCGCAGATGCTGCTGCAGGTGCATGACGAACTGATTTTCGAGGTGCCGGACGCGGAGGTCGCGGCGACCTTGCCGGTCGTGCAGCATGTGATGCAGGACGCGCCGTTCCCGGCCGTGGTGCTCTCGGTGCCGCTGCATGTCGACGCCCGCGCCGCCGGAAATTGGGACGAGGCGCATTAGAATCGATGAAGATCGCCGCGATCTCCGGCAGCCTGCGGATCGGATCGAGCAACACCGCTGCGCTACGCGCGGCGGCGCGATTGGCGCCTGCCGGCGTCGACGTCGTTCTGTACGATGGCATTGCAACGCTGCCCTTCTTCAATCCGGACCTCGACGGCGACGAGGTCCCCGCGCCGGTCGGCGCGATGCGCGCATTGATCGGGCGTGTCGATGGCATCCTGATTTCGAGCCCCGAATATGCGCGCGGTATTGCCGGCGTGCTGAAGAACGCGCTCGACTGGCTGGTCGGCAGTCACGAATTCCCTGACATGCCGGTCGCCCTGATCAACACGTCGCCGCGCGCCACGCACGCACTCGCCGCGCTGACTCTGACGCTGGAGACGATGTCGGCGCGCATCGCCAAGGAGGCCTGCGTGACGCTTCCCCTGCTCGGCAGCGCCTGCGATGAACTCAGCATTGTCGCCAACCCCGCACTCGCCGATCCGCTGCGCGAGGCGATGGCGAATTTCGCCCTGTTCATCAGGGCGGCCCGGATTGACGCGAATTGAGGCCTGAGGCTCGACCGGACAATGACCAGGTCAGCTCAGTCCAATTTCGCTTCCATGCCGCGCTTCACGGCCGGGCGCGCCATCAGCGCGTCGTACCAGCGCTTGACGCTGGGGAAGTCAGCCAGTTCCACCTTGTGCCGCGGATGTCGCCAGGCCCAGCCGAGAATGGCAAAATCGGCCACCGACAACGGGCCTGCAACGAACTCCCGGGCCTCCAGGCGTCGATCCAGCACGCCATAGAGGCGGCGAGTCTCGGCCATGTAACGCTTCAGGCCATAGGCGCGGTCCTGCTCGTTCTCCAGTGCGATGAAATGATGCACCTGGCCCGGCATCGGCCCGAACCCGCCCATCTGCCACATCAACCATTCATAGACCGGAATGCGCTCGATGAGCGGCTTTGGCAGAAATTTGCCGGTCTTTTCGCCGAGATAGAGCAGGATCGCGCCGGATTCGAAGATCGAGACCGACTTGCCCTCAGGGCCGTCGGGATCGACGATCGCCGGAATCTTGTTGTTCGGGCTGATCGCGAGGAACCCAGGCGCCATCTGCCCGCCTTTGGTGATGTCGACCGGGATCACCTTGTAGGGAAGCTCCATCTCCTCCAGGGCGACCGAGATCTTGCGGCCATTCGGCGTGTTCCAGGTATGCAGTTCGATCGTCATTCTGGCTTGATCCTTCCCCAGGCGGCGCCACGGTAGTAGCCCGGACTATCCGGGGCTTACAACCATCCGGTTGATATGAGGGGGCTTCCGACTGCGCGGGACAAGCCCTGTTGACGAGCGCATATCCGCGCTGGAATCTGCCGGAATGCCCTTATAAATTGTGTCACCTGAAAAACGCTGGGAATAACAATTGTCCAAATCAGCCTCCCGCGCCCGTCTCGCCGAGATCATCCGCAAGCGCTCGTTCGGGCGCGGCGAGATTACGCTGGCCTCGGGGCGCAAGAGCGATTTCTACTTCAACCTCAAGCCGACCATGCTCGACCCCGAAGGCGCGACGCTCCTGGCCGAGCTCACCTATGAGGCGCTGAAGGACGACGGGCTCGACTATGTCGGCGGGCTGGAGATGGGCGCGGTGCCGCTCGCCGGCGCGATCGCGCAGATCTCCTGGATCAAGGGCCATCCGATCGCCGCGTTCTTCGTGCGCAAGAAGCCGAAGGAGCACGGGGCGCGGCTTGCGATTGAGGGACTGGCGAAGGGCGAGAGCCTGCACGGCAAGCGCATCGTCGTGGTCGAGGACGTCACCACGACCGGCGGCTCCGCGCTGAAGGCGGTCGAGGCGGTGCGCGAGGCCGGCGGCGACGTTGCATTGGTGCTGACCATGGTCGACCGCGAGGAAGGCGCGAGCGAAGCCTTTGCGGAGGCGGGCCTCGCCTTCCGCGCCCTCTACCGCGCGGCCGAATTTCTTTAATCGAAGCTCCAAAATCCCTTTTTCGGCCGCAAAAACGCCACGCTCACCGCTCGTTTACCCTCACGAATTATGGTGATTTTCACGCATGCGGCCGAGCGCCGCTTGTCAATTCAAATGTGTTGCGTGGGGTTAAGCGTTGCGTACCGGGTTTCATTTTCAGCGCAGGCGGCATCGCCTTGCGCTCATCGCGTCCATCGTGCTCGCCGCATCGTTGGCGCTGTCGCCGCGCGCGGCCTCCGCCGAGGGCCTGTTCGATTTCCTGTTCGGCGGATTGACCAAACAGCAGCAACGGCCTGCGCAGCAGCAATCGAACTTCTTCAACGATCCGTTCGGTTTCAATGCGCAGCCGGCCCAGCAGCAGCAACCGCGGCCGGCGGTCGCAAGCTCCGGTCCCGCCTTCTGCGTCCGCAGCTGCGACGGCCGCTATTTCCCGCTGATGCGCAACCTCGCCTCCCCGGTCCAGATGTGCCAGGCGTTCTGCCCGGCGAGCCCGACCAAGGTCTATTTCGGCTCCGCGATCGACGGCGCCACGGCCGCGACCGGCGAGCGCTACGCCGATAGCGAGAACGCGTTCGCCTTCCGCAAGGCGCTGCGCGCCGACTGCACCTGCAACGGCCGCGATCCGGCCGGCCTTGCGCCAATCGATCTCGCGCTCGACAACTCGCTGCGTTCCGGCGACGTGGTCGCCACCACGGACGGGCTGGTCGCTTACTCCGGCACCAAGGATGCCACCGGCCAGGCCGCCGAGTTCACCCCGATTGCCTCCTATCCCGGCCTGACCGCCGAGGTGCGCGCCCGGCTCAACGCAATGAGGGTCGCGCCGGTCAGCGCCGAGATGGTGGCAGGCGATGCGCCACCGTCGGACACGAGTTCGACTGTGGTCCCGGCTGCGACTGTTGTCGCGCCGAAGCCGATAGCTCCGCGAGACAAACGCGCCGAGGCGAATTAGCTGTTCCTCGTGGTGAGGAGGCGCGTCTTAGCGCCGTCTTAAACCATGAGGCCACGATCCGGCCCCGTCCTTCGAGACGCGCGCAAGCGGGCGCTCCTCAGGACGATGTTCACCGACCCACGATCACGCCGATGACGTTCGGGGCCGCCAGATAGCGATCCTCGATCGCTGCGCGCGCGGCTGCGCGATTTTCCAGCGTCAAGAGCCCGCGCTTCTCGGCCAG
>Ga0210401_10003146_pt1 | contig 17769 bp, 15 predicted proteins | sample IncBWH32MmetaG_FD_150866 | JGI IMG/M metagenome (GOLD analysis project Ga0210401, IMG submission 150866) | Forest soil microbial communities from Barre Woods Harvard Forest LTER site, Petersham, Massachusetts, United States - Inc-BW-H-32-M | ecosystem: Environmental > Terrestrial > Soil >... | reverse complement strand
AAGTGCACCCAATAATCGCGCGCCAGAAATTCCAACGTCACCGGGCGATCGTCGCCGATCTTGCACGGCGTCGCTAACTTCGACTCGGGAATCTGCGCAATCACATGCGCCAGATAAATGTTGTACGTCGCCCACAACGACACGAGCATCTCCCAATCCGCTTGTTGTGACGCCTCGACCCGCACACATCCAACCTGATCGTAGCCGGGGAAATCGAGCGAAGGCTGAACCATCGCTCGCACGAATCTTTGATGATTGTTTGATGCGGAATCGATCAAATGCCCCATGACCTGTTTGGTTGACCACCCGCCGCGCAAAACCGGCTTCTCGCTTTCGATAGCGGTGATTTGCCGCAGCTTCTTCTCGGCCTTGCGAACCGTCTCAACAAGTTGCTCACCCAATTCCTTCATGTGAATCTCCAAAAATCCGCCGACACAATCGTGCAGCAATCCATACGGGGAAACGATCGACAGGGTTCAATATTCCGGTATCGCGCTTAATTCGGGGAAGGCTCCTCGATGTAGTCGATGACCAACTCCTTCGCGCTGCCTTTAGATGGCACAAGTTCCAGACCGAGTTGCTCTTTTACCGCCTCGAAAATCGTGGGCAATCCTGAAGGATCGACCGGCCCACCCGCTGGCGGTCCAAACCGAGCTTGGTCAACTGCCCACAGCATGCGGACGTCATAGCGGCCCGAAATCCCGGTCTTGTCGACGATCGGCCGATCCGCGCCAAAAGGGACCGCAAGGAGTCGCGCCAAGTCTGCCGTGCTCACGCCCCTGAACTGCATCGTACAAAGCGGGCCATCACCCGGTTCGGGTTCCGGAGATGCTGTCCCTCCGGGCTTCGGCGCGGGCAATCCCCGGCAAAACGATTTGTCGCTCTGCGGCAGCTTTGGCCCGCCCTTCGCCACAAGCAGGTCGTACCCCGGGACAGCTTTCGTGATCACGTGAAGCTTGAGGCGAAAGCGATCTTCAAGCAACGACTGCATCATTGGCCCCATCATCATGTCGCGGCTCGCGTCTCCGGTTACTTCCGTTTCAATCGTGAATCGTAGCGTTTTGCCCCAATCCGGAAGGCCATCGATGGTTGTGTCAGTGCCTGCCGTGTCGGCGAGCATCGATGACATCGCTGATTGGTCTGCGTTGATTTGGGCGTCCGCGTGATTGACATACGCCTGCATAATAAAAAACGCCACGGGCCGGCAGGCGATCGTCAAGCGTCCGGGCGACCATTGCGGAGGCAAGATTCCGCCGCCCCCTCTGCCTCCCGCTGCGGGCGGCGGCAGCGAGTCGGCGTCGCAGGGCTTGACCGAGGCGACCTCGAATTTCGCGCGGTCGGTGGACGCGCGGCCGGATTGGTCAGCACTTTGACGCGGGCGCGCCAGCACCCCCACAGCAAACACGCCGCAAATTGCCAGGCAAGCCGCAATCACCCCAGCCACGCGCGCACGCGAAATCCGCGCCACTGCGCGGCCTTCGACAATCAGCAGAATGCGCTGCGGAAGGTTCGGCCCCGGCATTGCCACTGTGGCCAAATTTACCCGCGATCCAGACTTCATCACAGCGCGCGCCATATTCATCAAAGCTTCGGCGTAATCGCGCGGGTGGTGGCCTTGTGCGATCACCGCGGCGTCGCAAGACTCTTCCGCTAACCCGGAGAGTTCGCGTTCCAGCCACCACGCCGCGGGATGAAACCAGAAAATCGCGCGATTCAGCAGCGTGAGCCACTGCACCAGCCGATCGCGCCTCCTTACATGTTCGCGCTCGTGCGCGAGGACGGCCTCCAACTCTTCCTTCCGCCATTCGCGCCAACCCTCCGGCAAAATAACGGTCGGCCGCAAACATCCCACGGTCACCGGAGCAGCGCAGTGAGCACTCGTGCGAATGCCGTCGCTCTCGACTGATTCGCGAACCAAGCGGCTCGCCCTGGTTGTGCCGATTGCAAGCCGCACAAGGAGCACCAAAACGCCGAAAAGATAAAGACCACGCAGTGTTTCCTCGAATTTCGAGAACATCGGCTGCTCGGGCGGCCGATGTTCGTTGGCCGGCAAAGTGAATGGTGCTGTGTTTGTGGGAATGTGGGGCGTGAAAGGTGCCGTCTCTGTGACCTCTCGTTCGACCTTGGCGGGCAGCAAACGGAATTGCGCTTTGGGTCCCCACGCAGTCCACGGCGGCAATGCCAGCATCAGCAGCATTACGGCCATCCACACCCGATGCTTAACCGCCGCGACTTTCACCCGCAGCGCGTAGAGCACAAACGCCGCGCCGACGACAATCAGGGCTGCCCGAATCGTGCACTCCAAAAATAGGCCTGTCATTTTATTCGCCCTCTGTCACTTGGTCTTGGGTCGTCGCCCGCCAACAAACTTCTCCAGCCTTTCCATCTCCCGTTCGTTGAAAACCTTCGCCTCCACCATGCCGCTTACCAATTCCTCTACCGAGCCGCGGCAAAAACGGTCGATGATCTGCTTCACGGCGCGAGCGGCGAGGCTGCGCGCGGGCTCCACGGCACGGTAGACGTAGGCTCGTCCGTCGGATTCGTGCGTGAGGTAGCCCTTCTTTTCCAACCTTCGGAGCAATGTGCGAGTCGAGGTTTCTTTGAGCTTGTGATGGTGCGAGATGATCTGATGCACTGCTTCGACCGTGCAGGGTGCGATGCTCCACACGGCCTGCATTACGTCGCTTTCGAGATCGGTAAGCGGTGTGCGAACGCGGCCGCCGACTGCCGTACGCCTTGTCATGGTACATGATGTACCACTACGGGCGCTGGCCGTCAACAATTTCCTTTTTGAAGCGTCGCCCGGGAAAGCGTTCTTGTCGGTGGCTGGCGCAAAGCTGGCCGTCGGCAATCGCATGAACGAAGGCGCCGCGCGGCTCGCCCATGTGACGCCTTGTATTTTCAGTCTCTCAGCAGTAACGTACGCCGGCATGTTTAAGGGAAGGAGATTCGCTCCATGAGTCGCCGCCATTCCGGACGGATCGTCGTCGCTTTTTTCGCCTGTGCCGCACTCCTTGCGACGGGTCTGGCCGGCGCCGCCAAAAATCCCGCAGGGAACTGGGTCTCGACCTGGGGTTCGAGCCCTGTGGCGCCGCTGCCTGCCAACACCACCAATCCCGGCTTCACCAATCAGACGGTCCGCATGATTGTCCACACGAGCGTCGGCGGCAGCCAAGTCCGCGTGCGTCTGTCAAACGCGTTCAGCACCGATCCGCTCCCGATCGGCGCGGCCCACATCGCTCTGCGCACCAAAGACTCCGCCACGGTTCCCGGCAGCGATCACGCGCTCACGTTCGCCGGATCGGGCTCGGTCGCCATCCCTCCCGGCGCCCTGGTCCTCAGCGACCCGGTCGCAGTCAGTGTGCCCGCCATGGGAGATCTCGCGGTGAGCCTTTTTTTGCCGGGCCCCACCGGCCAGGCCACATGGCATCCGGCTGCGCATGAAACCACCTACGTCTCGAAACCGGGCGACTTCACCGCACAAGCGGAGATGCCCGTCGATCACACCGTCGCTTCGTGGTTTTATCTCACCGACGTCGAAGTAGCCACGCCGAAGCGCACGCTCGCGATCGTCGCTCTAGGCGACTCGATCACCGACGGCACCGCGTCGGTGACGGGCGCCAATCACCGCTGGCCGAATTTTCTTTCGCAGCGCCTTGCCCAGGGCCGCATGAATCTCGCCGTCGTCGATCAGGGCATCGGAGGCAATCGTGTCCTGCACGATCTCACCGGCCCCAACGCGCTCGCGCGCTTCGATCGCGACGTCCTCGCGCAGACCGGAGTCGGCTACGTCACGGTCCTGCTCGGCATCAACGACATCGGCCGTTCCACCACCGGCACTCCGCCGCAACCGGTCACTGCCGATGAACTGATCGCCGGTCACAAACAGCTGATCGAGCGCGCACACGAAGCGGGATTGAAAATTTTCGGCTGCACCCTCACGCCGTATGAGGGCGCGAGTTACTTTTCGGCGGAAGGGGAAACCAAGCGAGAAGCGCTCAACGAATTTATTCGCCACGGCGGCGCATACGACGGCGAGATTGACTTCGACGCGGCCACACGCGACCCCAACCACCCAACAAAATTCCTTGCTCTCTACGATAGCGGCGACCACTTGCACCCCAACGACGCCGGCTATCAGGCCATGGCCAACGCCATCGACCTCTCGCTGTTTAAGAAGTAGCGCCGGTCTTTTCCATCAGCAATCCGGTTCGCAGCGAATGGCGCAAGCCACGCCAATTAAGTGCCGTTGATTTGATACCTCAGAAAAAGGTGGTTCCCCGCTTGCCTTGCGCTCTGCAGTTTCCACCACGGCGATTTCTCCGGCGAAAACTCGGTCCCTTCGACCAGCGCCAGCCTCTTGTCGTTCGGCCCTCGCCCCGCAATCTGCGGAGAGACGGTGAGGAATAGCTCGTCCACGACGCCATCGGCCAGAAACTGTCCGAAAAGTGTCGGCCCGCCTTCATTGAGCAGCAATCCGGTCTGGTACTCCTGTCTCAGCAGTTTCACGATGGCTACCGGCGATAGGGGCCCATCCGGCGCAAGCGCCACCACCTCGACCGAACTCAGGTCGCGCTGTTTTCTCGCCTCGATGGTTTTCTTTCCTTTTTCGGTCGTCAGGATCACCACGCGTTGTCCCGGCGTATGAAACGCGCGAAACGACAAATCGACTTGCGCGTTGCCGGTCACGATCACGAGCAGCGGGGGTTCGGGTTTTTTCAAAAAGTCTTTCCGGTACTCCCGGTAGGAGTCGGCGGCTTTCCGATAGGCCGACTCGGGAAACCACAGCGTGTCATGGCCGGCCACTTCAAACGTGCCTAGCCCCACGATCACGGCGTCAACCGACGCGCGCAGCAAGCCCATCGTGAATTGATCGGCCTCGTTCGATCCGCTGATCTGTGCTCCCTGCGATTGGCCGGGAAGGTTGAAGCTCACTACTCCGTCCAGTGTCGATACAAAATTGGCGATGGTATGGGGACGGTCGGCGCGCGGGGCCGGGAAACAGATGTTCCCGTCGTAGAGGGTTCGCAGTTCGTCCTGAAGGCGGCAGCCCGACTCGGTTTCGGGTGCAGCGAATAGCTTGCGGATGGTTTCCATTTTCGAATTGCCTCTGCTTTTCCAGGGTTTCGCCCGATACTGCCGGCGGGTCCCAATCGTCACAATTTTGCCCTGAATCGTTCGCTTGCGCACCTTCCAACGAAAACCGCTTACCTGCTATTCTTCTTGCTCTATGCTGGATCTCGGATTCGTACGCGAAAACGTTGAAGCCATCGAAAAGATGGGGCAAGACCGAGGAAAGCCCGTCGATATGGGACCGTTCCGCCAGATCGATACCGAGCGCCGCAAGGCGATCACCTCGACCGAACGCCTGAAGGCCGAACGCAACAAGGCAAACGAGGAAATCGCGAAGTTAAAGCGCACCGGTCAAGACGCTTCCGCGATCCTTGCGCGGATGAAGGAAGTCTCTGAACAGATCAAGCAGGACGATGCTCGGGTCGCCCGACTCGACGAGGCGCTCGAGCAATTTCTGCTGACGATTCCCAATATTCCCCATTCGAGCGTACCCATCGGTCACGGCGCCGAAGACAACGTCGAAGTTCGCCGCTGGGGCGCGCCGCCTCGGTTTGCTTTCACGCCGAAACCGCACTGGGAAATCGGCGAACAAGCCGGGATTCTCGACTTCGAATCGGCGATCAAAATTGCCGGCGCGCGATTTGCAGTCTATAACGGGCTCGGCGCACGCCTCGAACGCGCCATCGCGAATTTTTTCCTCGACGTGCACACGCGCGAACATGGCTATACCGAAATTCTGCCGCCTTTCATTGTGAATACCGCTTCGCTCACTGGCGTCGGGCAATTGCCGAAATTTGCGGCTGACATGTTCCATCTGGAAGGCACCGATCTCTGGCTTACCCCCACCTCGGAGGTCGAGCTCACGAGCCTTCATCGCGACGAAACGCTGGACGGCGATTGCTTGCCGCTGAAGGTCTGCGCGTGGACCGCGTGCTTCCGCTCAGAGGCGGGTGCCGCGGGGAAAGATACGCGCGGCATCAAGCGTCAGCACCAGTTTCAGAAAGTTGAGATGTTCAAATTCACGCGGCCCGAGCAGAGTTACGAGGAACTTGAATCGCTCGTCGGCAACGCTGAAACCGTCTTGCAGAAGCTCGGCCTCCACCACCGCACCGTGCAACTCTGCACGGGCGACATGGGATTTGCGTCGTCAAAAACCTACGACATCGAGGTGTGGCTCCCGTCGAGCGAAGAGTTCATGGAGATTTCTTCCTGCTCGAACACTGAAGCGTTTCAGGCGCGCCGCTCCGGAATTCGCTTCAAGCACAAGGGCGGAAAGAGCGAGTATGTGCACACGCTGAACGGGTCAGGATTGGCCGTCGGCCGCACGTGGATCGCGATTGTGGAGAACTACCAGCAGGCGGACGGTTCGGTCTTGATTCCGGAGGTCCTGCGGCCCTACATGGGTGTCGACAAAATTCCGGCGTCCGCCGCCTAGGACGCAGCGCCGAGAAGAACTTCCGGTCCAGTCGGTTGCGCCATGCCGCCCGCGGGCTCGATGGTCACGGCGAAGGCTTTTGGCACAAGCCCCTCCGGCATAGCCATCATCCAGTGGTCGGTTTGACCCGGGACCGGCTGAAAAACGCCCGCACTGACCGGGTTTCCATTCATCGGCACGACCCAGAGTTGATAGCTCTTTCCTGCGGGCGCGGCTTCCAGTTCACCGTCGTACATCAACATTTTCATTTTCATGTTGTACATCACGTGAGCCACGCCCTTTGGCATTCCCGGGCGCTGGGCAAGGTTCACCGTGACCGTGTCGCTTGAACCGATCAAGTTCGCCAATTTCGTTGAATTGCTCAGCTGTTCTTGCTCGGTCGTGACGGAATTGCGCAGAGCAGCGATCTGTTTATCAAGATCGTTCTTCTCTTGCCAGAGGACGACGGTGGCGATCGCGAGCACGGCCGTTGCCGGCACCAGGGCTGCGGCCCACCAGCCCGAAAACCCTACGCCGCGCTCCTCGCTGCGAACCGAGGCTTTGGCCGGCAACTGCGCCGCAGCCGCGTCGGCGTCGATTCTGGCCATCAGGCGCTGCTTGGCGCCCGAAGCAGGCGCAACGGACGCGGCAGCAAACGCAAGAAGTGCGATGCGCCCTTTCGCTTCGGTGAGCTTGGCAGCGCACTCGGGGCACGCGGCCAGGTGTTCCCCGAACGGGCCACACTCGTCAGCGTCGAGTGCGCCGAGGGCGTAGAGGTCGAAATCTTCTTCGCGACTGGGGTGCGCGCTCATGCGTTTAACGTTCGCTTCAAAGTCTGTATCGCGGTGCGAAGCCGCGTCTTCACCGTGCCCAGCGGGTCACCGGTTCGCGCGGCAATCTCGCTATGCGTCATTCCTTCAAAATATGCCAGCTCGACCGCTGCGCGCTGCTCGCCGGGCAGGGACTCGAGCGCACCGCGCACTCGCCCGAGCATCTGTTGCTGCGAGACTTCGGTTTCCAGATGAAAGCGGAGTGGAACCATGTCGTCGACCAGTTCGTCGCCGGCCGCCGGATTTTTCTTGCGCAAGCGGGAGATGGCGCGGTTGCGACAGATCACCACCAGCCAAGCCGGCAAAGATCCGCGTGAAGCGTCAAAACGTTCCGGCGCCCGCCAGAGCTGGTAGAAGACATCCTGCAAAATTTCCTCCGCCGCCTGCGCATCCCGCATGATCCGGTTCAGCACGGACGTGAGCATTCCGGCGTACCGGTCGTAAAGTTCAGCGAGAGCCGATTCATCTCGCTGCGAGATCCGTTCCATGAGAGCTGCGTCCGAGGCCCTCGCTTGCGCTGCGGTCTCTTCGCTCAATGCGCTGCGAACTCCCTTTACCGTTAGTACGCGCAGCGGCTCAAACTGGATTCGGCGCCGTGCGCAAGTCGAGCACCGACTGAGGCTATATCGTGTGTTTCAAGCGCGTCAACGCCGTTATTTTGCAACGAGATGACAAGCGTGGACACAAATGGTCAATAGCGCGGCCGGTCAGCGGAGTCTGTCCCTAAGTAGTTTGTCTTCAATCGATTGCGGCCCCTGCCGGCAGCTATGTTCGCTTTCTGGGCGTTGGTCGTTTGGCGTAACGGTACTGTCGGGTGGCTGGGTTTTCATTGACATCCCCTGCATCTCGAATAAACTTCGACTTTCGCAGGACTTACGCCCTTTTTGTTGCATTCGGCGCGAGCCAGGCCCCGCAGACACTCGAGGAGGTAGTAGATGGCGACAGTCGCCAAAGCGGCTCCCCAGCCGATTCCGCGGATTGCTCCGCGCGAGGACCTGAATCCGTTTCGAATCGCGCAAATCCAGTTTGATATGGCGGCCGAGTACCTGAAGCTTGACCAGGGACTGCGCCAAATCCTGCGCTCGCCCAAGCGCGTGCTGGAAGTTTCGATTCCCACCAAGATGGACAACGGTCAGGTGAAGGTCTTCACCGGCTACCGCGTGCAGCACAACGTAGCGCGCGGACCTGCCAAAGGCGGCATCCGCTACCATCCCAACGTTACGCTCGATGAAGTTCGCGCTTTGGCAGCCTGGATGACATGGAAGACCGCTGCGGTGAACATTCCCTACGGCGGGGGCAAAGGCGGCGTGATTTGCGACCCCAAGCGGATGAGCAAGGGTGAGCTCGAGCGGATGACGCGGCGATATACGTCCGAGATTTTGCCCTTGATCGGACCGGAACAGGATATTCCCGCGCCGGACGTCTACACCGATGCGCAGACGATGGCGTGGATCATGGATACCTATTCGATGACCAAGGGCTATTCGACGCTCGGTGTGGTAACGGGCAAGCCGATATCGATCGGTGGCAGCGAAGGGCGGATGGATGCGACAGCGCGCGGATGCGTGGTCGTGGTCGAGGAAGCCTGCAAGGTGAAGAAAATGTCGCTGCGCGGAGCAAGCGTGGCGATCCAGGGATTCGGACACACCGGCGCCTCCGCCGCCCGGCTATTTACCGAGAAAAAGGCGCGCGTGGTTGCGATCAGCGATTCGCGAGGCGGCGTGTTCAATTCGCGCGGGATCGATCCGCTCAAAGCCATGCGCTACAAAGAGCGCTCGGGAACCGTGGTTGGAATGCCCGGGACATCGCGGATTTCAAATGACGATCTGCTCACGATGAAATGCGACATCCTGATTCCCGCGGCTCTGGAAACCGTGATCACGTTGAACAACGCGGACCAGATCAAAGCAAAAATCATCGCGGAAATTGCGAACGGCCCGACCACGCCGCACGCCGACGAAGTCTTGGCGCGGCGCGGGATCACCGTGCTGCCAGACGTTCTGACCAACGCCGGCGGCGTGACCGCGAGTTACTTCGAATGGGTGCAGGATTTGCAGAGTTTCTTCTGGGCCGCGTCCGAAGTGAAGGAGCGGCTGGAAGCCGTCATGCGGCGCGCGTTCATGGAAGCTTACGAGACGATGCGCAAGCACCGGTCGTATCTGCGCACCGGCACCTACGTTCTGGCCGTGGGCCGGGTCGCCGACGCCACGCTCGTGCGAGGGCTTTTCCCCTGATCGGGTAAGAAATTGCCTTCTTTCCTCGAACAACTGATCGACCGCTTTCTTCTCTACTTAAAATTCGAGCGGCGCGCGTCCCCGGTGACCATCCAGGCTTACGAGCAGACGATCAGGGAATTTTCCGAGTTCATCACTCCGCCAGGCACCCCGACGCTGCCGCTTGAGCAGATCGATCACCGAGTCATCCGCGAGTACGTGAGCTGGAATTACGATCGCGCGCGCGAAAAAGCGACGGTTGCGCGCAAGCTCGCGACGCTGCGGACCTTCTTCAAATACTGCATGCGCGAGAATCTGATCCGCCAAAATCCCGCCCGATTGGTGAGCACGCCAAAGCTTGCAAAGCGCGTGCCGAACGTAGTGACCGTCGACGAGATGGGCGCGATGCTCGACCAATTGCTCACCGGAGTTCCCGCGCAGGCACAAGCGCGGCGGGGCAACCGCACGCCGCGCGAGGAAGAAGAGGCGCGACTGCTGGTGAAGCGCGACCGCGCGATTCTGGAGCTGATGTATGCGTCAGGACTGCGCGTGAGCGAATTGACCGGGCTCGATATCGGAAGCATCGATCGCCAGGGGAAAATGTTGCGCGTGCTGGGAAAAGGTTCGAAAGAGCGCGTGATTCCGTACGGATCAAAGGCGCAGGAAGCGCTCGAAGCCTATTGGCCGGTGCGCAGCAAGATCCTGGCGCACCCGAAGAGCAAGCCGGATCACGAAGCGATCTTTCTGAATCATCGTGGTGGCCGCCTCACGCCGCGAGCCGTGCACTCGATGGTGAGGAAGTACGGACGGCTGGCGAACATCGATTGGAATTTGCATCCTCACTCATTGCGGCATGCGTTTGCCACGCACTTGCTGGCGGACGGAGCGGATTTGCGGGCCATTCAGGAACTGCTCGGCCACGCGAATCTTTCGACCACGCAGCGATACACGCAGGCAAGCATCGAGCAATTGATGGCGATCTACGACAAGGCTCACCCTCACGCTTGAAACCGAACCGTCAGGGTTTCACGTCAAAGACAATCGAAGACTCGTTGTACAATGGCGCGCTATGTCGCGCGTGAAGGGGCACAACTTCGAAATGAAGCTTCCGAAAATCACGGTTCTCCGGGCTATTTTGCTGGCCGGAGCGTTGCTGGCGGTTTCAAGGACCTCGTTCGCGCAGACCGACGAAATCCAGGTCTATGACGCGGAGATCGAAGAGGTCGGAAAATTCAACGTGATGGTGCACAACAATTTCACTCCCATTGGCCGGAAGCAGGCCGGCTTTCCCGGCGGAATTATCCCCAACGACTCAGACAACGGCGCCGTCGAATGGGCCTACGGAGTGAAACCGTGGATGGAGCAGGGGCTCTATTTCCCCGTTTACTCGGCTTACTCGAAAGGGCGCGGCGGTTCGCTCAATGGATTCAAGATTCGCGAACTTTTCGTGCGGCCCGACGCCCACCAGCACGAATTTTTCTATGGCGTGAACTTCGAGTTCAGTGTGAATTACACCTATTGGGAGCCGCGGCACATCACGTCCGAGATTCGTCCGATCATCGGAACCCACCTCGGCAAATTCGACCTGATCTACAACCCGATCATGGACACCGAATATCGGGGAGGCTTTGGCGGGTTGGAATTCGTTCCAGCCGGCCGGATTGCCTACAATTTGAATGACAAGTGGGCGGTCGCTGCCGAAGAGTACGATGACTTCGGGACGTTTCACGACGTCGTGAAGGCCAACGAGCAGTTCCACGAAGTGTGGGCCGTCATGGACCACAACAGCAAGATCGTCAACATCGAAGCGGGCGTAGGCGTTGGCGTCACCGATGGAGCCGACAAGCTGACACTTAAGCTGATGCTTTCGCGCGACCTGAACTAGAATCCACAACACTTTCTCGCCGAGTTTTCGTTGTCGTACCGGGAAGCAAACCTCATTGAGAACAATGCCCTTGCCGGGATGCAACTCCGACCTTGGGGCGGCATCCAAGATAGGTAGTTTCTGCGGTAAATCCTATATCGAGGGGTAATCATAGAGGGCCATGTCTATCACTGAAACCACCAACCATCCGGCGGCGACATTGCAGCCCGCCGGCACGCTGCGCTTGTATCTGGAAACGCTCTCGTATAAAACACGCGAGCGCCTCGAGCTGATCAACATCACCCGAGACGTAAACGAGGCGATCCGCAGACAGGGTTTCCAAGCCGGGTTCGTGCTCATCCAGTCCCTGCACACCACCAGCGCCATTTTTATCAACGAGGTTCAACAAGCGCTGCTCAACGACATAAAGGCGTTCCTCGAAAAATGCGTTGGCCGGTTTGACTATTGGCAGCACAACGATCCGCGACTCTCCGATTGCGACCGGAAGAACGCTGATTCCCATCTGCGAGCCACGCTGCTTGGACACACGCTGGCAGTCCCGGTGCGAGATGGCGAGATGGCACTCGGAATCTGGCAATCGGTGATCCTGGCCGAACTCGACGGGCCGCGTGATCGCGACGTGCACGTGCAGATGCTGGGCGTTGCAGGCGAGTGCGCGGCGTAAGACGAACGTCCTTTTCAGACGTTCAGAGTGAGTGACGTTTCCGAGATCGATCCGTCTGCAGGCGGAGCGGGCTTCGAGACGGGAACAGGACCCGACCGGTCGACGCGGTTGTAGAGGGTGTCCCGCTCGACCGGGACGCGTCCAGCAGCGCGAATCAGGCGCTCAAGTTCGCCGCGGCTCATAAATTCCGGCGTGGTCGCGCCGGCATCGTGATAGATCTTCTCCTCAACGACGGTTCCATCCAGATCATCGGCGCCAAAACGCAACGCAACCTGCGCGATACGCGGCGTCAGCATGATCCAATACGCCTTGATGTGGTCGAAGTTGTCGAGCAGCAGGCGCGAGACGGCGATCGTCTTGAGATCATCCATTCCAGTCGGCCCGGGCAAGTGCGCGAGCGGCGTGTTGGCCGGGTGAAACGCAAGTGGAATGAACGTTTGGAAACCGCGGGTTTTGTCCTGCGTTTCGCGAAGGCGCAACAGGTGATCAACGCGCTCTTCGTGCGTTTCGACGTGGCCATAGAGCATTGTTGCGTTCGAGCGCATGCCGAGTTCGTGAGCGGTGCGCGCGATCTGGAGCCACATCTGGCCGCTTACTTTGTGATCGCAGATGATGCGGCGAACGCGCGGATGAAAAATTTCCGCTCCGCCACCGGGGAGCGAATCGACGCCGGCCTCCTTCATTTTCACCAGAACTTCGCGCAGCGTAATTTTCGCGAGCCGCGAATAATAGTGAACTTCCACCGCCGTGAAGGCCTTTAAATGCACGTGGGGAAAGCGCTGTTTGAGGCCGCGAACCAGGTCGAGGTAATACTCGAACGGAAGATCCGGGTGCAGTCCGCCGACGATGTGAAACTCGGTCGCTCCTTCCGAGACGCCGTGCGCGGCGCGCTCGAAGATTTCCTCCAGAGCGAACGTGTAGGCGCCCGCAGCGTCCGGGGATCGGCCGAAAGCGCAGAGCTTGCAGTGCGCAACGCACACGTTGGTCGGATTGATGTGCCGGTTGACGTTGTAATAGCAGAGATTGCCGTGGCGCTTTTCGCGGACATGGTTCGCAAGCCACCCGAGCGCCAGCAGGTCGTGGGATTCAAACAGCGCGAGACCGTCTTCGGCACAGAGCCGTTCTCCGGCAAGGACTTTTGGCGCGATCGGTTCGAGGCGCGCGTCGGTAATCTGCAGGGCTTCGTTCATCGGCGTTCGACGGTTCTCGCTTGGGCAGCGGCTACGGGTGCATCACGAAAGCCGCTGCGCCCCAAAAAAGAAGAAACAACAAACTAATATAGCCGTTTACCGTGAAAAATGCGGCGTTAATTTTGCTGAGATCATTCGCTCTTACAAGCGAATGCTCGTACGCCAGCAGGGCCGCAACCACAGCGATTCCCGCCCAGGCCGGCCAGGTGAGATGGAAGCTTTCGGCCAGCCAAGCGAGCAACGCGACCATCAAGATGTGCATGGCGCGCGCGATGGCGAGCGATCCGGCCACACCGAACTTTTTCGGGATCGAGTGCAGGCCTGCGGAGCGGTCGAAATCGATATCCTGGCAGGCGTAGAGAACGTCGAATCCGCCCACCCACAGCGTGACGGCCGCCGAAAGAATAAGCATGCGCAGGTCGAGCGAGCCGCGAATCGCGATCCAGGCGGCTGCGGGCGACATCCCCAGACAAAAACCAAGCACGACGTGCGAGAGAGACGTGAAGCGCTTGGTATAGGAATAGAAAAACAGGACGGCGAGCGCGACGGGCGAAAGTTCCAGAGCGAGACGATTCAGTTGCCACGCCGCAACTACCAGCAGCGCCGAAGCCGCCAGCGTAAAAACCCAAGCGAAGCCAACCGACAGTTGTCCGGCCGGGAGTGCGCGATTGGCCGTACGCGGGTTCCGCGCGTCGTAGGGGAGGTCGGCGATACGATTGATGGTCATCGCTGCGGATCGCGCGCCAACCATGGCCACGACAATCCAGAAAATCTCGAGCCACGAAGGCCAGTGGCCCTCGTCGCGCGCGGCAAGCAATGCGCCCACAAGAGCAAACGGCAGGGCGAAGACCGAGTGCTCGATTTTGATCATTTCAAAGACGGTCAGGATGCGGGACTTTGCCATGCGTTACGCTTTTCCGCCTTTCCAACGATACTGCTTCTCTTGCGGCAGGCCGAGCTGCGCGAGCACGCGAAAAGCGAACTGCCCGACCAAGTCGTCAATTGTCTCCGGGCCGTAGTAAAACGCGGGCATTGCGGGCATGAGCGTGGCGCCCGCATCGTGGACGCGCATCATGTTCTCGATATGAATGCGATTGAGTGGCGTTTCGCGCAGACAGAGAATCAGCGGCCGGCGCTCCTTGAGGCAGACGTCAGCGGCGCGGGTAAGCAGGTCGTTGGCGATCCCGGCGGCGATGGCCCCGAGCGCGCCCGCCGAGCACGGCACGATCGCCATGGCATCGACGTTCGCGCTGCCCGAGGCGATGCTGGCGCCGATGTCCTTATTGGGCAGATACTCGATACTTTTTGCGGCGGTCGCCGTCAAAAGTCCCGGGAGCTTGTTGCCATCGGCGGCGACCAGGCCGAGCTCGCCAGCGATCAGACGCAGCCCCGCGTCGCTGACCACCAGATAAACGCGCGAGACCCGGGGATCAGCGTCGAGAAGCCGCAAAACAGCCCTTGCGTATGCGGCTCCGCTCGCACCGGTAACGCCGATTGTGATCGTCTTGCCTTCGGATTTCGCCATGGGGGCAGTCGAACCAACAAGTCTATGGACCGGGTTTTGGGAAAGTCAAGGCGGGCGAATTGAAAGGCGCTGGTGATTAGGGGAAAATGTGGAGCACCTGGAGGTGGGTATGCAAAGAAAGCTGGTAGCCGCTGGCTTAGTTGTGCTGTGCGGCGTGTGCGGGCTGGTGTTGGGTTCGCGAAAAGTAGCAGCGGCGTCCGACGTCAAGGTGCCGCCTCTCGATCTGCAGGAATCAAAACTCTCCAACGGGCTGCGGGTGATTCTGGTGCCCGATCACACGGCTCCCGTCTATGCCATCAACGTCAGCTACAACGTGGGCAGCCGCAACGAACGGCCCGGCCGCACCGGTTTTGCGCATCTTTTCGAGCACATGATGTTTCAGGGATCGGACAACGTCGGCAAGGGCGAACATTTTCTGCTCGTGCTCAATAACGGCGGCGGGATGAACGGCAACACAACCGACGACCGCACGGTCTATTTCGAAGAGCTGCCCAAGAACCAGCTCGACCTCGGTTTGTATCTCGAATCCGACAGAATGCGTTCGCTCGCCATCACGCAGCCGAACCTGGATAACCAGCGCGCAGTCGTGCAGGAAGAGCGACGGCAGAGCGTCGATAATCAGCCGTACGGGCATGCGTACCTGGATATCGACAGCCTGGCGTTTGATAATTTCGCCTACAAGCATTCGACAATCGGGTCGATGGCGGACCTGAACGCGGCTTCGCTCGATGATGTGAAGGACTTTTTCCGGACGTATTACGCCCCGGACAACGCGGTGCTGGTAATTGTCGGCGACTTCGATCCGGCCGACGCGTTAGCGAAGGTGAAGAAATATTTCGAATCGATTCCCTCGCAGCCGGCGCCACCGAAAGTCGATCTTTCAGAAGAGGATCATTACGGCGAGCGCCGCGAGTCGATCTACGACCCGCTCGCGAGGTTGCCGCAGGTGATTCAGGCTTATCGAATCCCGGCAGGAGACACCCCCGACAATTTCGCGATGCAGATGCTGGCCACCATTCTCAGCTCGGGGCAGAGTTCGCGGTTTTATCAGCATCTGGTGAAGGAAAAGCAGTTGGCCGCCAGCGTAAGCGCCGAGCCGGACGAGCGGATCGGACCGAGTCTTTTCTATATTCTCGGCACGCCGCGGCCCGGCGTAAAGGTCGAGGACCTCGAGAAAGCCATTGATGAAGAAATCGCTGCGGTGGTGAAAGACGGCGTGACGCCCGAGGAACTGGCAAAGGCCCGCGCACAGGATCTGCGACGATTTATCGACACGAGGCGGTCGGTCCTGCAGACGGCGAACGACATCGGCGAAGACGCGGTGCTTTACAACGATCCCGAACTCATCAACACCTTGGCAGACAAGGAAGCGGCGGTCACCGTCGATCAAATTCACGCCGCGGCGAAGAAATATTTCGTTCGCGATCAGCTGGCCGTGGTGACGACGCTTCCATCTCCGAAGCAAGCAGCGGCCGCGGGAGGTGCGCAATGATCGGAACCGCGAAAATCGTGAAGGCATTGCGGCACGGGTTGGTCTTATCGGCGGCGGGCGCGCTCTTTATGTCGACCGGCGGCGCGTTGTTTGCTCAGGACAACAACAAGTCCTCGGACGTGAGCAAAGTCGTGCGGCTCAATCGCGCCCCTGTGAGCAAGGAAGTACTGCGCGTGAAGCTGCCGCGGCCGACGATCGTGAAATTGCCGAACGGAATGACGTTATTGCTGCTTGAGGATCACAAGCTGCCGACGATTTCGTTCAGCATGATGATCCGGCCGGGGCAACTGGCGGATCCCGATGGATTGCCCGGCCTGGCTTCGATGACGGCCGGCATGTTACGCGAGGGGACCGAAAAGCGCTCGAGCGTGCAGCTGGCGACTGAAGTCGATTCGCTGGGAGCGACGCTCGGTGCTTCATCCGCTTTCGGAGCCGGATTCACGTCGGTCAGCGCAACCGGGCTTTCCGGCGATGCCGATCATTTGCTCGACCTGATGAGCGACATCGTGTTGCATCCGACGTTCCCCGGGACCGAACTCGCGCAATTCAAGCAACGGGAGGAAGCCAACCTCGAGCAGCGTCGCGCGAACCCGAATTTCCTGGGGACCGAGGCGCTGCGCAAGGCGCTTTTCGTCGAACCACCGCTCGCGGTGGTTTCGGCCACCAAGGATTCGATTGAGAAAGTCACGGCCGACGATTTGAAGAAATTTCACGATCAGCATTACCGCGCGGGAAACACGCTGTTCGGAGTATCGGGCGACTTCAGGTCCGACGACATGAAAGCGCTCGTCACCAAGTATTTTGGCGCTTGGAGCGGTGCGTCCGAACCGGCGCTCGAAATGCCAAAATCAGGAACGGGCGGCCCGTCACGGATTACCCTGGTCGATCGTCCCGATTCGGTGCAGACCGTCATACTGGCAGGGACGCGCACGGTGAAGCGGACCGATCCTGACTATTTTCCGCTCGTTGTGATGAACCAGGTGCTCGGCGGCGGGCCCCAGGCGCGGCTCTTTCTGGATTTGCGCGAAGAACACAGCTACACCTATGGGGCCTACAGCAACGTGACAGCGAATCTCTATCCGGGTGACTGGATCGGGTCAGCGTCAGTACGCACACCGGTGACGGATGGCTCGATGGATCGCTTCGTTTACGAATACAAGCGCATCGCGAACGAACCGGTGCCGGAAAGCGAATTGGACGACGCGCGGCGATCGATCATCGCAAGCTTCGCTCTTTCGCTCGAGTCGCCCTCGCAGGTTTTGGGCGGTTGGATGAACGTCCAGTATTTCGGATTGCCCGCGGATTATTGGGATACGTATCCGGATCACATTTCTGCCGTCGATCCGACAGCGGTCGAAGCGGTCGCAAAAAAATACGTGGACCTCTCGCACATCGAATGGGTCGCTGTCGGGGACCGCAAGCAAATCGAGGACGTATTAAAAAAATACGGCCCGGTTAGCGTGGTTGATTCGAACGGGAACGC
>Ga0210401_10003145_pt1 | contig 17769 bp, 13 predicted proteins | sample IncBWH32MmetaG_FD_150866 | JGI IMG/M metagenome (GOLD analysis project Ga0210401, IMG submission 150866) | Forest soil microbial communities from Barre Woods Harvard Forest LTER site, Petersham, Massachusetts, United States - Inc-BW-H-32-M | ecosystem: Environmental > Terrestrial > Soil >... | reverse complement strand
CAAGTTGGGGGGGCTTGCGCGTAACCACAAATAAGCGATGGTTGGCCTCGTCGAAGGCCATCGGACAGTTTTCTATACCTGCGGTGACGGGCCAAGTCTGGACTATGGTATTCTTCCGGCGGTCAATCACGCCTATTCTATTGATCCCGGTCATATTCACAAAGAGTCTTGGTCCCGCCTTTTCAAGGGCCATCGACTCGAGTCGATTCGTATCGAGCTTCATTTCTGCCACCTTACTGCCGCTACGTGTATCCAAAACACTGATGAGACAGTAAGGCGTATGAGCTTCACGACCGCCATTCACAACGTAAAGATATTCGGTAGCGGAATCGTAGGCGATGGGATCCGCATCGATGGTTAGAGGGATGCGCCGAATCAACTTATACGAGTCGTAATCGAAGACCTTGACTTCCGATGCGTCTCCGTCTACGACGAAGATTTGCTTGATATCAGGCCGAACCAAGATGTTGTGTGCTCTCTTTAATCCGTTAAAGGTATGAATTAGCTTGTTCGTCCGGAAGTCGAAAACCTCGACGGCGGCTTCGTCTTCTGAGGCAACGAAAAGCCGATGACCCGCGAGGTCGACGCCGAAATGGTCCCATTTGCGACGGACTCCGGGGCGGGAGATGGTTTGCAGTAAGCGAAGCGGCACCCCTTTCTCCTGGGCTTCCGCGTTGAACGGCAATGCAAGCGCTATCGCTATCGCTATAAAAATGACGGACACTCTGTTCATCTCTGTTTCTCCTGATTTTCGAGGTTCAAAAACTTCGGACCTAAACCCGTTGTCTCTGCTCGATGCGGTATCTGATTAGGGCGAGGCCACGATACACAAAATGCACAAATTTCCCGTACGGTGCAGTGAGGAAGAGAGCTGCAACCAGCCCCAAGTGAACAGTGAGAATGCTTCCCATAGCCGAAGTGGCGCGGAAGGTGAGGGTCAACATCCCGGACAGCGCAGTAAGACCGAGGACGGCCAGAAAGACGTAGTCCATGCTCGTGGCGTTGGCTCCGGCTGGCGCAGGGTCGCTCTTCAATTTGAACCAGATCAGTCCGCCGGTCCCAATGATCATCGCAACGCCGCCGAGACTGCCAAAAATTACGGGAGCGCTTGCAACTGAGAAAGGAGGGAGCCTGTGAAACACATCCTGATAGATGGCCGCAAGAGTGGTGGATATGAAAGCGCAGAGGAAACCAAAGAATGTGAAAGAATGATAGATACGGCGGGCCGCAGACGGTTGGTCTTTCGGATAGTAACATCCAGGCCCACCGCCTTTGAGATACTGCAAGCCGAACGCGTCCCCCAACGCTTGGGTCAATGTGCTGAGGCCATTGGGCGGGCGCAGAATGCTGCCTGCTTCAGACCAAAACTGGATGCCGCCCCAGAGCCAAATGGCAATCGCATTCAAAAACAAGACCGCACTTGGAATCACCATCGTGAGATAGGGAATGACCTGATAAAAGGCGCCGCGGCCGAGATGGCTCGTAAACAGTCGGACGGGGCTGACTAACAATAGTGAGAGAATCATGACAAGCGCCACAGCGAAGGCTGCCAGGGTAATACTGATCCGGGGGTCCGCAAACGAGCGAGCGAGCAAGGCTGGCCAGCTCCAACGCTGGTAACTCGCAACTCGAACATCAGACATGACCTTTGGGATGTTAATTGCAAATTCGTGCGGTGGGGTGTACGGGCAGGCGTGATAACAAGCGCGGCAATCATGGCAAAGGTGGGCAAGGTAGAGAACATCGCCCTTCGCAAAATCCCGACGCACCTCGAGTGCAGGAAATACCGCGCAATACCCTTCGCAATAGCGGCAAGCGTTGCAGATGGTCAATTGGCGCCCGGCTTCTTCGATTAGGTCAAGCCCGGGCATGCGAGGCCGCCTCCCTTCCTGCGATTTGACCGAATACTGAGCCGATCGTAAGACCGAACCCAGCAACGTAACCCTTGGTGAGGATATTTCCAGCCATGATTTCTCCGGCCGCATAAACGTTTGTGAACGGATGTCCACGCTTATCAAGCACTCTTGCCTGCTCGTCTACCGCGACCCCCATGTAAGTGAATGTGATGCCGGGACGCATCGGGAGTCCATAGTAAGGCGGACGGTCAATCGGAACGGCCCAGTTACTTTTAGGCGGATGAAGGCCGCGGGTGCAGGTGCCGTCCAGCATCTCCACTCGGAAGCTAGTGTTCCCGGCCGTGGCCCGGTTGTACTCTTGCATCGTTTCCACAAAGACGGTGGGATCAAGCTGGAGCGCGTGAGCCAAGCGCTCAAGCGAGTCGGCTTGATGGGGCTTGTACATTGGGGGAAGAAAGCAGCCGATCGTCTTTGAGTCAACAACGCAGTAGGCGAGCTGCCCCGGTTGCTCAGCAATTAGCCGCCCCCAGATGGCGTACCGCTTGGGCCAAAGCCGTTCTCCCTCGTCGTAAAAACGTCGCCCCAATTGATTGACGACGATGCCGAACGGAATGGCGTCCAGGCGTGTGACGATGCCCCCGTCGTACTTCGGTGCGCGTGCGTCGACAGCGACGGCGTGAAATTCTTTGGGATCGCCGATCGGCTTCGCGCCTCGCTCGAGCAACTTGGCAAGCATCGTACCGTCGTTGTATGGGGTTCCACGAATCACAAAGTTGTCGGCCGCGTCACCCCAGAACCGCCCAAGCCACTCCAGGTTCGCCTCAAAGCCCCCGGCCGCGATTACCACAGCGCGGGCTCGAACTAACTCTGTAATTCCCTCGCATTTTACTGCCGCTGCCTCAAAGTGGCCGTTCTCGATAGTGAGGTCGTCAACCAAACAGTCATAGCGGACGCTGATCTTCATACGGCGGGCCGTCTGGTAATAGGCATTGATGAGCGCCTTGCCGCCGCCCAGGAACCAGCGATTGGTCCGTTCGAGGTGAAGCGTTCCCGCCAGAGGCGGCTGCCAATAGGCCCCGTGCTCACTCATCCACTGGGGGAGCTTTCGTGATTCACGGACCGTGGACTTGGCTAGGTCCAGATTGGCGGGACCACCCGTCACGTCGACAAGATCCTCGAAAAACTCTTCTTCTGAATACGATCCCGATTGGTAGCGGTCCGCTGCCGTGTGAGCGCAGCGGATGTTCCTCGTGTGCCGAGTATTGCCGCCCCGCATATGTTCCGGGGCTCGTTCCAACAAGAGTACCTTCGCCGTGTGGTGCCGAGCTTCCAGTGCGGCGGACAGGGCTGCGTTGCCACCCCCGATCACAAGCACGTCATAGTCATCCATATTTCGCTTCACTGCAAATCCTGAGTATCACCTCCTTCCAGTTTACTCAATTGTTGCTTGGTCGCCTTCAGCAGTTCCACGCGTCTCCCTCCTATAGATTCGATGGCGAGGAGAGATCTGTACCAATTTTGCGGAGTACATCACACGCGACCGGCGCCTCTTAATGTCAAAGAAAGTGCTTCTCATTTTTTTATTGATGTTGTATCTTGTGCAACACTGCATAGCCTATTGGGATGCGGGATTGATATTCGACGTAAGAAACGCGCACTGCGTGTGGGTCGGGTAGTCGCTGCGGAACTAGACCGCTGCGAACCTGGAGACAAAATCCTGAATGAAAGCAGGCTTGGCTGCTGAGTTGCGTGTGTGTTTTCTATCGCCAGCTCACGATGCTTTCGGCTCGGCATTCAGAAATAATAAGTGAGTACTTTCGCCCAAGGACGCGCCTTATCCCTTCCCGTCACGCGGCACAGCGCGCACGACGCTCCTGAGGTCGCCTGCCCCAGTGATGGAGAGTTGATGGCCCGCCTCAGTGCAAATGATGCGAACGCCCTCGAAACTCTCTTCAATCGATATTCAAGACTCGTTTTCAGCATTGCCTTTCGCATTCTGCGTGACTACGGGGAAGCGGAGGAGGTTGTCCAGGAAGCATTTTTCCACCTATTCCAGCGCGCGAAACTCTTCGACCCATCGAAGGGCACTGCAAAGGCCTGGATCATACAAATCGGGTTCCATAAGGCTCTTGACAAAAAGTCTTATCTTGATCGAAGGCATTTCTACGTTGGTACAGACATCGGCTGCTTGGACGATATGTTAATAGGAGAAACAGATCTGGATCGAGAAGTCGGAGCAAGATTAGACGGGATGCGGCTCGCGACGGCCTTACAAGAGCTCTCGGAAATGCAGCGCCGAACCCTTGAGTTGTTCTTTTTCGAAGACTTGGACCTACGAGAAGTTAGCAAGAGGCTCAACGAGCCATGGGGCAACGTCCGCCATCACTTTTATCGCGGTCTCGAACAACTGCGGAAGAATGCATTTGTCCAGAGTTTTTTGAAGGGTGAACGATCATGATCGAGCGCAATGATCATGAAAAATTCAAGGAGTTTTGCGCCTTAGCAAATTCGGGCGCGCTGACTGCTGGCGAATGGGCCCAACTCAACGGTCATTTGCCGACCTGTGAGGAGTGCCGCGAACTCTATGATCAGTATCTCATTCTGTGCACCGAAGGGATTCCCCTGCTTGGCTGCAGTTACGATCCTCACACGGAGCCAAGAAGGTGGGACGACACGGCGACGAGGAGAAGTCTTTTCGCCCGTGTCAGTGCAGGCGCTCAGCCCTCTTTCGAACCGCTGATTCATGGGCCCCTCGCTGAGTCACCGGTCCCCATGCAGCATAATCTTTTCCCGTGGATGCCCCCCAATTTGTTCGTCGGCGCTGCGCTCGTGGGATGTCTGATTGCTGCGGTTGGACTCGGCGCATATCATTTCGGCAGCCGAGTGAATGTTGGGGCAAAGCATGCGCAGGTTTCTTCTCAAGATTATTCCCGGAAGCAGGCGACGGACACAAGGTCGGAAGAGGATTTACTCGCTACTCAGAAAAAGCTTACTCACTTGCAGGAAGAGAGCTCACGGAAGGAGCAAGAACTCGCCAAGCTGCATACCAGCGTGCGAGCGCTGGAACGCCGTGCGAACGAGCTCATGACCACAAACAGCACGACGGAAGAGCAGTTACAAGAAGTTTCTGAGGAGCGCAGTGTTCTGAATGCCCAGCTTCGCGACGCTAAACAAGCTTATCTGAACGTCCAGGCGGAGCTCTCTGGCCTCCGTGATGAACGCGACCACGCGCTCCTCCTCGTGGCTTCGCTAAAAGCCAGCATAGTGGAACTCTCTGCAGTCAATCGCGAGCAGGAGCGCAGGCTCAAAGACGACGAGAAGTACCTTGCCTACGACCGGGACATTCGAGAACTTATGGGCGCCAGGAAGCTTTACATCGCGGACGTTTTCGATGTGGATGGTGGCAGCCGAACACTGAAGCCTTTCGGCCGTGTCTTTTACACGCAGGGCAAATCTCTCGTTTTTTATGCCTTCGATCTCGATCACCAACCGAGTAATACGGGTGCCAGCACCTTCCAGGCCTGGGGCCGAATGACAGCTCGAGGGGGGGAATCCCAGCCGGTAAATCTGGGCGTCTTTTACCAGGATAGCGAATCCAACCGCCGTTGGGTTCTGCGATACGATGACCCCAATCGTCTGGCAGAGATTGATGCTGTCTTTGTCACGGTCGAGCCGCGAGGTGGCAGCCCGAAGCCGACCAGCAAGCCGTTTATCTACGCGTTGCTGGGAAAGGGAACGAACCATCCCTTAACGAACCATCCCTGATTCTCTACTGCCGTAATCCGGCCCGCCAGTTTACTAATTCCTTACGTGTGGTACAGATCTCTCCTTGCTATCGTAATGCGTAGCAGAACGCTGAAATAATTCCACGGCCCCGTCGTTCTGAGAACGTAAAAAGCGACGAAGGGATTCGCAAAGAGAGGATTCTCTAGCGAACCCGGAGCTTCGCTACTAATGAGACCAAGCGGAGAAGCTGGCAAGTCCTGGGCAATCGCAGAACTTTATATCGAGGGGGAGGGTTCCTGTGAAATGTACCGTGGCTACCCTAGTCTTCGTGGCTGTCCTCTGGTGGGCATGCCCTCTTCAAGCCCAAATCACAAATGCAACGGTAACAGGGCGTGTGACGGACCCTACTAAGGCGGTCATCCCAAACGTGAGGGTAACTCTTACCCACACGACCACTAATGTTACTTACACAGGCATCACGAATCAGACAGGAATTTACCTTGTCACGGACCTGCCGGTAGGAGCCTACCGTATAGACGTCGAAAACCTTGGGTTCAAGACCATAATCAAAACAGACATCGTTCTTCACGTCCAGGATATCCTAGAAATCAATTTTGAAATGGCCGTAGGCTCTGTATCAGAACAAGTGACTGCGCAAACCGAGGCACCAGCCGTGCAATTGATCACGTCCAGCATCAGCGCGGTAGAGGACTCAACCACAGTGCGCGAGTTGCCATTGAACGGAAGGAGTTGGACCGACCTCGCAACACTTCAGCCGGGCGTCAGTGCGGTCAACGCCCAGTTTCCGATCGCTCTGAACACCGAGCGAGGTGCCCGCGGCTACGGCGGAGAGATCTCGATTGCTGGGGGTCGCCCCCAACAAAATAATTACCGACTCGATGGCGTCAGCATGAACGACTATGCCAACGGAGGACCTGGCAGCGTTCTAGGCGGCAACTTGGGCGTGGACGCCATAGAGGAGTTCTCCGTCATAACTAGCAACTTCCCGGCCGAGTTCGGGAAATCCGCCGGGGGAGTTATCAATGCCGTTACGCGCGCGGGAACGAACAACTTCCATGGAACCGCGTACGAGTTCCTCCGCAACAATGTCCTAGATGCTCGCAATTTCTTCGACGGCGCCAACATTCCGCCATTCAAGCGGAATCAATTCGGTGCTTCCGCGGGCGGCCCAATCCAGAAAGATCGGACTTTCGTTTTCGGGGACTACGAAGGGATACGCCAGTCCTTGGGTGTGACCACCATTGACGACGTGCCGTCCGTGGCCGCGCGTGCCGGGAACCTCTGTTCAGTTCCGAGTACGCCTCCCACATGCACCCCGACCACGGTTAGTGTGGATCCCTCAGCTAAAAAGTATCTTGGTTTTTATCCGCTGCCCACTCCTGGTCTTCCCTTGCTAGGAAATGGAGATACTGGAGTTTTTAAGTTCGGCAGCCAACAAGTCATTAATGAGGACTTTGTTTCGACCCGAGTGGACCACAAATTATCCGTTCACGACAGTCTTTTTGGGACGTACTTATTCGATAGGGCTCCATTCCAAGGGCCTGACCCGCTTGGTAATATACTTGTCGGAGCTTTTACAAAGAGACAGATATTTGCCCTGCAAGAAAGCCATGTCTTCAACCCAAACTTCATTAATTCCGCACGGTTTGGTTTCAACCGAACATTAGCGAATAACACTCAAACTGTCTCGGCCATTAACCCGCTTGCAGCAGACCCGTCTCTGGGTGCCGCTCCTGGGCTGGTTGCCGGCCAGGTGAACGTGGGCGGCCTCACCCAATTCTCGGGAGGTTTGGGAGCGCTTCCGATTCAAAAATTCCGATGGAACTCGTTCCAGGGCTACGACGATGCATCTATTGTCTTTGGACGTCATTCCGTGAAATTCGGTGGTGCTGTGGAGCGAATGCAGCTCAATGAGCTAAACTTATCGTTTATCAATGGGCAATGGGCTTTCGGTAACTTGGAGAAATTTCTCACCAACAAGCCCACGCGACTCGTTGCGGTGCTGCCGGGTTCCTCTCAGTCATCGCGGGGGTATCGTCAAACCCTTTTCGCCCTCTACGCTCAGGACGATTGGAGATTGCGTCCTAACCTGATACTGAACCTTGGGTTGCGCTATGAAACGACCACAGTGCCGACGGAAGTTGAGGGAAAGCTCTCGAATCTGGTCAATATCACCGACGCAACAGCACATCTGGGAGACCCTCTTTTTCTCAATCCCACTCGTCGCAACTTCGAGCCGCGCGTAGGTTTTGCCTGGGACCCGTTCCACAACGGCAAAACTTCGGTACGAGGGAGCTTCGGGATTTTCGATGTACTGCCTTTGCCTTATCAAATCCTACTGCTGACGCAGTCGCAGCCCTTCTTTTTGCAAGGCACGGCGAGGCCACTGCCGACAGGGTCGTTTTTTACAGGAGCTTTCCCGCTGCTAACAACCAGTCACTTACGTCAGACTTTCATTGAGCATGACCCAGGTCGCAATTACGTGATGCAGTGGAACTTTAGCCTCCAGCACGAACTTTTTCCAAACCTGGTGGGGATGATCGGCTACGTCGGGTCGCACGGCGTTCACCAGCCGTTCCGCACCGATGACGCGAACATCGTTATTCCCAAGCTGACTTCCGCCGGATACCTTTGGCCGTCGCCGGTAGGCAGCGGGACGTTAGTCAACCCAAACTTTGGTGATATAAGGGGCGTGTTCTACACGTCAGGCTCGCTCTATGACGGCCTGCTCCTCCAGTTAACCAAGAGGATGAGCCACGGCTTGCAGGTGCGGGGTGCCTACACCTGGAGCAAAAGCATTGACAGCAACTCAGCGACCGTGGCAGGCGACGCGTTTGCGAATTCCATTTCAAGCCTCTCCTGGTTCAATTTGAAATTGGACCGAGGTCTCTCTGACTTCAATGTCGGCCGCGCGCTGGTGATCAACGCGAACTGGCAGGTTCCAACGCTGAAGTCTGCCTTCCGGCCTGCAGCCTGGTTGGCCAACGGATGGGAGTTGGGCGCCATCTACAAGGTCAATGACGGTACGCCTTTTACGGCTACCTGGGGCACAGATGGAGACCCCTTGGGCATCAACAGCAGCGACCCTTACGACTTTCCGAATCGCCTTACTGGCCCCGGATGCAGTTCGCTTACGAATCCTGGGAACCCCGACCACTATATCAAGACCCAGTGCTTCGCGATCCCGACGGCTCCCTCCGCTGCTTTCTATACAGCGAATTGCGATCCCGCCTTCGGCACATTCCCGCAGTGTTTCAACCTGAGGGGCAACGCTGGTCGCAACATTTTGATTGGGCCGGGACTGTCGGATCTGGACTTCTCCATATTCAAAAATAACAGAATCTCGGAGAGGTTCAACGTGCAATTCCGAGCTGAGTTTTTCAACATCTTGAATCGCGCTAACTTCCAGGTGCCCACAGTCCCCACGGATATCTTCGATTCGACCGGAGCACCGAACGCCAGCGCGGGTCAACTTACCTCAACGACGACGACGTCAAGGCAGATTCAGTTCGCGGTCAAAATCATCTGGTGATTGGACCTCGGAAGATTCTTGCTCAAACATGTTACGAGGTTAGCTATAGCTACTTATGAAAAGATATTTATGTATGCTGAGTTGTTTGTGGATTCTGCCAGCGACGGCCTTAGCGGCGGATACGACTAGAATCTATGTCCTCAACAACGGCGGAAGCACCGTTGACGTCATCGACACAGTGACTAACAAGATTGTACAAACGATTGACGGCATCCCGGTGCCCCACGATGTCGCCTTCTCTCCCGACGGAGGGAGGGCCTACATTACCAGTGAGTCCGAGGACGCCGTCTACGTTGTGGATACAAAGACCGGCAAGACTATCGAAAAGGTAGCCCTCAGCAGCGGTCGGCCCAACCGTCCATCGGTTACCAAGGATGGAAAGCGGATTTTCGTTTGCATCTCTGCTCCAAGAGACAAAAACTCGGGAAGGGTTCTTTGGGGCCAGGGCGGCGAGGTGGATATCGTCGATACGACTACTCTAAAGAGGGTCAAGACTTTCCCGTTCGAAAGTGTGCCTCACGACTGTTATACGACGGCCGACGGCAAATATGTGATTGTCGGCATCAACGGGGGCAAATCTCCCGGAATAACCGTCATCGATGTTCAGAGCGAGCAACTCGCTTGGGAGATTCACTTCGACAAAAATGTCCTCCCCATCGCAATCGAGGCCGGCCCTGATGGCTCGGCTCGCCGGCTTTTTGTGCAACTGGGTGGATTCCGCGGGTTCGCGGTGGTTGATTTCGCGACGCACAAGGAAGTGGCTCGAATTAGTTTCCCCGACAAACCCAGCGGGGTCATTCTCGCGGAGCCCCTCGCTCGGAGGAACGAGATTCCCACCCATGGCTCCCAGATCGCCCCGGACGGCAGAACTCTCTGGCTCGCCTGCTCGGCTGCCAATGGTGTGTTCATCTACTCGCTTCCCGAACTCACGATGCTAGGATTTGTCCCTACGCCCAGACGCGAGGGGGCTCAGTATCGTAATGCGGATGGGGGCAATCCAACTTGGCTGACCTTCACTCCTGACGGCAAGACGGTTTACGTGGCCAACGCCGCCATCAATATGGTGACCGCCATCGATGCAAAGACTATGAGAGAGGTGGCTCGCATCTCGGTCGGGACGCAGCCGGACCACATCGAGACGTTGGTGCTGCCCTAAGGCAAGAGCTCAATGCGAGACCATGATCCGCTCGTCGTCCACGGAGTTTGTTAAATGAAGCTGGTTACTTATGCATCAGGCAAGGAATTGCGTGTAGGGGTGGTGGAAGGCGATTGGGTTGTAGACATTGGACGCGTGGTCGAGCTGATTTCGAAGCGCAGCGTTCCGCGCTCGCTCGAGGCGCAGCCTGGGTTCAAGGCGGCGCGGCGGAAAGTGCTGGCTCCGGGGAGCGCGCCCGGTGACATGATCGAGCTTCTCAAGCGCGGCGAGGGCTGGCGAAAGGCTTTGCGGAGGATTACGAAAAGCCTGCCCGAAACATTCGGCGCGAAGAAGCCCCCGAAAGGACTGCTCACGCCGCTCAAAGCGGCGCGCCTGAGCACTCCTGTTACCCGGCCCCCGAAGATCACGCTGGTCGGCCTCAATTACGCCGACCATTCGCGCGAGCAGGGCAAAGAGCCGTCGACGAAGCCGATATTCTTCGCAAAAACCATCAATACCCTTTCGGGCCCAGGCGACCCGATCGTCATCCCGCACCAGTCGACCCAGGTGGACTACGAGGGGGAACTAACGATCGTCATCGGCAAGGTCGGAACCAGGATTAGAGAAGAGCGTGCCTACGACTACGTTGCCGGTTACACGATCATGAACGATGTGAGCGAGCGCGAAATGCAACAAGGCGACCGGCAGTGGTACCGCGGCAAGAGCTGCGATACCTTCGCGCCCACCGGTCCATGGATTGTCACCAGTGACGAAATCCCCGACCCTCACCACCTGCGCATTTCGACCACGCTCAACGGCCAGACGATGCAGGATTCGAACACCAGCAACCTGATCTTCAATGTTCCTTATCTCGTGAGTTATCTCTCACGGGGCATCACCTGGGAGGTGGGTGACCTTATTGCAACCGGCACACCGCCAGGCGTGGGTGTTTGGCGCAGCCCGGCGGTCTTCATGAAACCTGGCGACACGGTCAGCGTCACGGTCGAAGGCATAGGCACGCTGACGAACCCGGTGGTCGGGCAGTAGCGGGCTTCTACGCTTTTTCCGAGACTGCCGCTCGTGCGGGACCAGGAGGGCCTGGCCGTATTTTCGGAAGAGCATTTTGAGATCAACTTCATGTTTCACCTACTGCGGTGTCAGTAAGGACAGTCACAATACCGCAGCAACGATTCACCTCCATCTGCTACCAGAGGGAGAGGGGGGGTCCGCAGGGCGGGACCGGGAGGAGATCGGAGAGTCTTATGGGTAGATACTCCATCTCAGGAATGGAACCGAGTTGATATGGAAGTGTCTGGACCTCGTCCCACGCGCATCCGTTGGCGGATCGTAGCCATGACGACATTTACTATGGCGGTGGCCGTTTTGGGCCGGCTCAATCTTGGAGTTCTCGGAAAATACATCCAAGATGAATTCGCATTTAGCACACAGACCATGGGATGGATTTTCAGTGCGTTCGCATTTGCTTATCATCCCTTTCAGATCCTGGGCGGATGGGCCGGCGACCGCTACGGTCCGCGCAAGGTCCTGACATTCAGCATTTTGTTTTGGTCAGTGGCCACAGCTGCGATGGGACTTGTGCCACGACTTCCGATGAGCCGATGGCTAGGGTTGGCGTGGTCGTTCGCGATTTTTCGCTTTCTGATTGGACTAGGAGAGGCGCCGGCGAGTCCGAACAGCGCGAAGCTTGTCGCCTCTTGGATGGGCGCGGTCCGCCGCGGTGTGGGCATCAGCTATCATTTCCTCGGTTTCGGTCTAGGGGGCGCGTTGACGCCCGTGGCCATCATCTGGGTGGCGCAACACTGGGGCTGGCGGACGGCCTTTTACCTGTCCAGCGTGCTCGGAACGGTCGTCGCCTTTAGCTGGTGGTTTTATGCCACTGACCGCCCCGACGAACATCCCGACGTTAATGGTGCGGAACTCGCTCTCATTCGCTATGGGGGGGCGAAGCGTGTTCCCGGTCCAGCGGCAGAAGGCGCATCAAGGAAACGCCCGCCATGGGGCAGAATGCTCTCCAGCGTCTCGGTCTGGGGAATACTGCTCAGCTATTTTTGCCAAGGGTATACTCCATACATCTACCTGACGTGGTTCTTTATTTATTTGGTACGCGTGCGAGGCCTCACCGTGATGCGGGGAGGGCTGTGGGGTTCAGTTCCCTTCATTTTCATCATCCTGCTGACACCGGCGGGTGGGTGGTTCTCCGACTATGCAGTCGCCAGGTTTGGGAAGCGTCGAGGCCGGCAGAGTGCAGTATGGCTAGGCATGGGCTGCTCGGCCATCCTGCTCTTGATCGGCAGTCACACGCTGAATAACACCGCGGCTATTCTGCTGCTAGCCGTCGGCGCTGGATTCAACTTCTTTGCTCTCCCAAGCTGGTGGGCCACTTGCATCGACCTCACCCCGACCTATTCCGCGTCACTTTCTAGCCTGATGAATACGTTCGCAGGCGGATGGTTTGCGCCAATTATGACAGCATACATAGCGACTCGCTTCGGATGGACCCAAGCGTTGGACTTCGCCGCGTTGTTGACGGCCATTGGCGCTTTCGTATGGATATTCATAGACGCCAACCAAAGCCTCGAACAGGCGCCCGTTCCATCCGCCGCGGTGCAGCATGTGTGAGTTTCACACGCCTTCGGCGCCTGCATGACGCCGGTTGGCAGCATAACATTTCAAACGCTTTGTGAGAGAGGGAGAGAACACAATATGAAGCGCATGTCTACCGTCTTCCGTGAGATGCTCAGCAGTCCGGGCGTTATCCATGCTCCTATAGCGTACGAGCCTCTGGTGGCCAGGATCGCCGAAACGGTCGGATTCCGGGCTGTTTACATGGGCGGTTACGCTTTGGGTGCAAGCATGTGCGTGCCTGAGCCGCTGCTCACCCTCGATGAGGACTTGACGGCGGCCCGCCGCGTCACTGCCGCCGTGAACATCCCCTTGATGTCAGATGCCGGAGTGGGTTATGGAGACCCCACCTTTGTCATCCGAGCAGTGCGAGAATTCGAGCGAGCCGGAGCTGCCGCGATCCACCTCGAGGACCAGGTGTATCCAAAACGGGTCCATTACCATAAGGGCATCGAACATGTGATTCCCGCCGAAGACATGTGCCAGAAGCTCCGCTGCGCTATTCAGGGGCGCCGCGATCCTGACTTTGTGATTGTGGCCCGAACAGACGCTATGAGAACTGATGGCTTCGCGGAGGGAGTCCGCAGGGCCAATCTCTATGCTGAGGTCGGCTCCGATATGGTGATGCTCTTTCCCAACACCGTTGAGGAAGCGAGGCGGGCGCCCAAAGAGATTCGGTGTCCTCTCATTTTTGTGAACAGCGAAGGAAATCGGCTGGGCAGACCGATCTTCCCGGTCCAGGCTTTGGAGGAAATGGGCTACAAAATGGTGTGCGATTCCATTTGTGCGATCAATGTGGTCTTCAAAGCCGTTAAGGAACTGTTCCTGCGCCTCAAAGAGACCGGCAGCACCGGCATGGATCAGGCGGTGTTCAGAGCCGTTCGTAAGGAGCTTGAGGACACGATTGGTCTCGATGAGTATTATCGAATTGAGAAGGAAACAACGGAAAAAGCCTCTTAGCAGCTTGTCATTGTTGGGAGGGAGAGAGGGTTCGCGCGGTTCGCCACCTCTTTGATCGCCGAGTTCGCGAAGATGTCCCAGAGCAGTCCCTCTAGGCAATACGCTTGCTTGCACCTTGTGAGCCAACGAAGATCGTAGTTGTCGGTCTTACTACGCGAAACACGCAACACGAGTCGGCATATGAGATTCCTGACGAGCCGATGATTTCGATCAAGCCCGCAAGTGCGGTGATAGGTCCAGGTGATGCGATCGTCTATCCTAAGTCGTCGACTCGTGTGGATCCTGAGGCCGAGTCGGCCGTCGTTATTGGGAAGCGCGCTCACGAAGTGCCAACGGCCGGGGTGGATGAATATATTCTCGGTTACACGTGTTTCAACGATGTTATGGTCCGGGATCTGCAAGGTCGGGATAAGCAGTGGATGCGAGGAAAGGGATTTGATGCCTTCGCGCCAATGGGGTCTTGGGTCGTCCCCCACGCACAGCCAGGCGGCCGCGAACTACTATGCCTCGTGAACGGGGAAGTCCGATAGCGATCGAACACGTCGCTCATGCACCTTTCTGTTCCTGCTCTGGTGCGCTTTATCTCCAAACGTTATGACGCTGCCCCCGTCGACGTCATCACAACCGGGACGCCGGCAGGGATCGCTCCTGTCCCGATCGGCGATGAAGTGACGGTCAAAGTCGAGCGTATCGGCACGCTCACGAATACCGTTCTGGCTAAATGAGAAGACCGCAGGCCGAGAAATGCATTCTGCGAGTTACAGGTACTACCTAAGAACTTCACCGAGCGGTTCGAATTTATTAGGAAAAACTCATGCGGCGAAAATTCCTCTCACTTACACTGTGTTCACTCTTTTCGTGTATGTTCGCTAGATCACAGGTTGCTACCGAGCAGCGTGGGCCGGGAACAGTCGAACAATCTAAGAAAGAGGTGCTCAAAGTCATCGAGGATTTGAATGGAGCCGTTGAGAAAAACGACGCAGACTCACTCGCCCTTATCCTGTCCGACGAAGTCGAGTATACGAATCAAATGGGAGAGGTCCTGGACAAGGTTGAGTGGCTGGCTCGTATCCGGTCTGGTAAGCAAAGGAGTCTTAAAATTAGTATGAAGGTTGATCACGTGCACGTCTTTGGAGATACCGTTGTAGTGACAGCGACCAGCAGCTCAACGGTCGTGTTCAATGGCAAAATCTCGAAGAGACCCAGACGCTCTACTCGTGTTTTCGTCAAACAGGACGGGCGCTGGAAACTCGTAGTTCAACATGTGACTATGATTGGCGCAGCCAATGAGTGACTTATCCTAGCTTTTCTGCGCCAGTTTAGTTCCTAAACCTCGCACGCGTCTAGCCCGGCGCGGCGTGATTCGGATTGGCCTCAAGAAAGGGTTTGCTTTCTACCGTCAGTAAGTCATTGATCTGCAAAGGGAGGATTCTCTCCGCATTGCCATCTCAAAAGGAATAGCTTTTCGGAGCCAAGCGGTTTCGTTCTGGACCCAAACACACACCTTCAAATATTTCTGATTGTCCCCTGAGCCACTGGCCCACGACGTATCTCTTTCGACAGAACGATCAGTACCGTTTCGCCCGAGGTCAGCCGCCGTCCGTGAACGGTCGGCTTCGGCAATCAATATCTAGTTCCGTATAACCTTGCCTATCGAAGGCAAAAACTTTAAGTTCGCATAACACATTCGCTCCACAGAACAAAAGAGAGCGGAAGACTCTCGCTCTCTTTACTGTTTTAAATTGGCCTTACTTTTTCTACGCGGCCTTTTTTGCACGTATCTGCCGAACCTTGGCCCATCGTGCTCTCTGTGCTGCTGCTATTTTCCGCCGTGCTACCACGGAAAGTGTTCGCTTTGGTCGCGACCCTCGTGTTTTGTGACCGGTCCCGTCCCGCCCAACCAAATTCCCAATAACTTCAATTGCCTGGTCCAACTTTGTCCGTTCCTGCCTTAGTTCCTTCAATATACCGGCGAGATCCGCCATTGTATTCCCCCTCAAATTGTCTTTGGAATAACTGCGCCGTCCATATTACACCGTCCCATCGACCTTAGGGGTTCCCGACCTGGTTTGAATACGACGTGGCGCCGTCTAGCTTGACGTAGACGGTATTTCCGAACTTCTCGAGGGGGTACCACTAGCTCCGGTGTTTCGTCCCATTATGATGAACTTATTCCAAATCCGGAAATGACTTTCGCTAAGTTGTAGTTGGTCGCGTTTGATCCAAAGATTGATCGTCGAGCGGATTAGGAACACGTATGTATTTCCTAAGGCAATGCAAACGTTAGGACCACCCCTCCCGCCGGCATGGTCAGATACTGTTTCCCATCGAGCTGATACGTGATGGGTGAGGTCACAAGACGACTACCCGTGTTTACCTTCCAGAGTAACCTGCCGGTATCAGCTTGTAGCGCCATCAAATACCCGTCTTCATCGCCGGCGAATACTAGGTTCCCTGCCGTCGTAAGCGTCCCAGCCCAAGGCGAGGAATAAAGCGAAAACTTCCACTTCGTTTCGCCTGTCAGAGGTTCAATCGCCGTCACCCGGCCTGCTTGGTGCTCTTGTGCTTCAGCGCGAAAATTCGTCGCCCAGTAGCTTGTTCCTTCTTTGTAGACCGGCGGCTCTGAGAAAAAGATGTCGCAACCCTCGCGCACATTGACATAGAAAAGGCGCGTTAGCGGGTTGTATGAGGGGGCCATCCAATTCGTTGCGCCTGCGCACTGCGGGCAAACCAATGTTCCCTCACTGGTGGGCTCGATGTTGGGAGCCATGATCGGCCTCCCCTTGTTGTCAATGGCTTTCGCCCACGTCTGCTTTGCAAACGCTTTTGCCAGCAAGAATTGACCGGTTTCCCGGTCGAGTACATAAAAGAACCCGTTCCTATTCGCTTGGAGTAAAAGCTTCCTGATTCTGCCCTGCCAGGGGAGATCCACCAGCATTGGGGTTTCCGTAGCATCATAGTCGTGGGTGTCGTGGGGCGTGAATTGGAAATACCACTTCAGCTTGCCAGTGTCTGGATCAAGCGCAACAACGCTGTCAGAGTAGAGATTGTCGCCGGGCCTCTTCGCACCATAGAGGTTCGGCGCTGGGTTGCCGATACCCCAGTAAACCGTATTCAATTCGGGATCGTAGGTTCCTGTCATCCAGGTTGCGGCGCCCCCGTGTTTCCATGAATCACCACCCCACGTTTCATTGCCCGGTTCGCCAGGAACTGGAATCGTCCAGAAGCGCCAGACTCGCCTACCGGTTTGGGCGTCGTATGCGTCCACGAAGCCACGAATCCCGTAGTCGCCAGCAGCGGTACCAAGGACCACTTTGTCCTTGACTATCAGAGGCGCCTCGGTGCCGCCATAGGCACCACCCTCCGAGGAAGCAACTTCCACATTCCATAGCAAGGACCCATTTCGGATATCAATCGCTAACAAGCGCGTATCCGGCGTTAACATGAAAAGCCGGCGGCCCAGTATGGCAAGTCCCCTGTTGATCGTGCCACAACAATATTTGGCTTCCTTTGGAATAGTGTATTGATAACGCCAAAGCAATCGGCCGGAACGGGCGTCGATGGCGTCAATTCCCGTATCGGGTGTTGTGAAGTACATGACTCCGTCAATCACAAGGGGAACCGTTTCGAATGCTCCAGACCCTCCAGTCTGAAACAGCCATTCCAGTCGCAATTGGGCAACGTTCTGGTCATTGATCTGACTTAAGTCGCGAAATCGGTTGGCATGATAATCGCCCCAATACATCAACCATTCGGCAGGATCTTGCTCTGCATGAACCAGGCTGTCGAAAGTTACGTCCGCGGCTTGAGCTCGGTACAGGCCGAAAAAGGCGAGCAACAAGATAGCGACTCTCAACGTTGTCTCCGCTTTGGTTGGGTTTCGGACGCCGGGTTGG
>Ga0210401_10003144_pt1 | contig 17769 bp, 20 predicted proteins | sample IncBWH32MmetaG_FD_150866 | JGI IMG/M metagenome (GOLD analysis project Ga0210401, IMG submission 150866) | Forest soil microbial communities from Barre Woods Harvard Forest LTER site, Petersham, Massachusetts, United States - Inc-BW-H-32-M | ecosystem: Environmental > Terrestrial > Soil >... | reverse complement strand
AAGGTCAGTTGGAGGGATCGAGCCGAACCTGAAAGCCCGACTTCGCTCGGGGGTCAATAATCACCGGAAAGCCTAAGGGAATATAACCGCTCTTCTGAAACAGAATCGAGTGCGTGCCCCCATCAATTGCCGGGCACGAGAATCGTCCGTTCTCATCGGTATGTGCCAGCGTCTGGCAATTCTTCCAGTCCCGAGTGCATTCCTTGACGTCAACGCCTGCAATTCCATCCATGCCCGCATCGTCGCTGCTTACGGTGCCCGACAGGTTGCGGGTGTGAACCGGCATCTGAAATTGAATGGGCGATCCTCTCTGTGCGTGAGAGGTGGGAGCCAGGAAATAGCGGCTGGCTAACAGTGCGAAAAATGCGAAGAGCAGGCCCACGGTCTGGCGTCGCCTGATTGGAACCAACCCGCTGCTAGGGGCGATGCGATCCTGCCATATGTGCATCGACGTACTCGCGAACGTAACTATTAAAAAGTTTCTCCAACTTCCTCGCGACCGGTTCTCGAGCAATCGCGATCGTGCGGCCGGCGATCTCCGCCACGCTGAGCATACTGCGATTGGTTGAGGAAACGAAGACTTCATCTGCGGAATAGAGGTCGTTGGGAACCAGCGTACGCTCCTCGACCGGGATCCCGTGGCTCGGGCCTATTTCCATGACTACCTCGCGTGTGATCCCGGCAAGGCATCCGGACGAAAGCGGGGGCGTCAGCACCCGCCCGTCGCGCGAACAGAAAATGTTCGCTGCCGTGCACTCGGCTACCTCACCGCGCTCGTTGAGCAGCACGACTTCGTCATAGCCACTCTGCTGCGCTTCGTACAAACTCCACACGTTTGACAGCCAGGAAGTGACTTTGACTCCCGCAAGGGGCGAGGCAGCGTGCCGTCCTTGCTCGCGCAGAGCCAACCTCATCGGGTCGCGATACGTCGGCAAGCCCGACGAGCAAATCACCAGATCCGCGCTCGGAAACTCTTCATCGCTGCGCCAGAAACCGATCTGGTTGGACACCACGTAAATGCGTGCGCAGCCTTCGCGCACCTGATTTGCGCGGAGCACTTCGCCCAGGTGCCCGCGCACGGTCTCGGGACCAAACGGAAACGGGGAGTGCGTGCGCTCGGCGTCGCGTGCGAGCCGCTTCCAGTGCCGCTCAAACGCAAATGCGACGCCATCAACGACACGCATCGTCGTAAACAATCCCCAGCCACTCAACAAGCCCGATTGCCCAGGCGAAAGTCTCGCCTCTTCAACGGGCAGTAAGCGGTCGTTGTGGAATATTTGGCGATGGATCATCGATCAGGTCTCTTCATTCGGTTTCGCTTTGGCGGAATCAATTCTATCGCAGATGCTCACGACGCAGCCTTCAGCAGCTCCTCGGCATAGAGCGCGCCATCGGGTGAATCCTCATGCTTGAAATAGATGAACGAATCGCCCTTGCTTGCCAGGGCCGCGACCCGATCGACAAGCTGCTTTCGTGTCTTCGGCGAATACCCCTCTTTGCGCAAACGTACATAGGAAAAATCGGCCGTATGAATGTCCGGCGTCTCGAGGTCTTCGCTCTCGGCATGGCAAAGCGCGACGTTTGCCTGCCGCAGCAGACTGAAAACATCTTCGATGAACCACGATTCGTGGCGAAATTCGATCGCTGCGCGGACGCCGCGTGGCAAGATGCCGAGAAAATCACGCAACCTCGCCGTGTCAGCCTTGAAATTCGGCGGCAACTGAAAAAGGATCGGGCCGAGGCGACCCGCTTTGCGCAAAGGCTCGATCGATTCGACGAACTCTTCCAGGTTGTACTGGACATCTCGGAGACGCTTGATATGGGTGATCGATTGATGGGCTTTCACTGCAAAGCGAAAATTCTCCGGCGTCGCCTCAATCCATCCGGCAAGCGATTTTTCGCCGGGAACGCTGCGGAACGTGTAATTGGACTCAACCGTATTCAGCCGCGTCGCGTAATGCTTCAGGAATTTCGCCGAAGCAAGGTTTGCCGGATAGAATCTCGGCTTCCATGTCGTATACGACCACCCGGAAGTCCCCGCGTAGATCGTGCTCATTTCGCGTCCTTCCTTTCCGCTGCGCCCCACAGGTTGACTTGGCTCTGGTCCCTTGTCGCAGCCAGCATCTCGGCCATCGTCTGCCGCGAAACGGGATGCCGCACATCGCCGGCAATTTCGGCCAGCGGTACCAGCACAAACCTCCGTTCCGCGATCCGCGGGTGCGGAATCTCAAGTTCCGGTGCGTCGACGACGCTCTCGCCAAAAAGCAAAATGTCGATATCGATCGTGCGCGGCTCCTTCAATCCATCCGGCGTTCGAGGCAAGCGTTGGCGGCCCAGCTGGCGCTCGATTCTGAGCAATGCGTGAAGCAATCGCAAGGGCATCAGATCCGTTTCCCCCTCGACCGCCGCGTTCAAAAACCATCCGTTCCCGCGCACCTCGACCGGCGCGGTTTCATAGAGTGACGACTGCCGGACGATGCGCACGCCGCATGTCTCGATGGCGGCGACCGCCCGGGCGATATTCTGCGCTCGATCCCCCATGTTCGAACCGAGTGACAAGTAGACGGTTTTCATACACGCGCCGCGAGAGCGCCAGAACATTTTAGCTTCGATCCCTGAAACTCTCCACGCCGCGCCTCCGCGATCGGTCCGCAGGCGGCGATTCACCGAGAAATCCTGCAAGGGCGCCCGGGCAAATTTCCAAGTCACGTTGCACACTCCTTATTCTGAATGGCTCAGCGAGGAGATTGTCCACATGATTGCCGACCAGGAGCGGCACGCTCTCTGGTCCGCGAATCGCCCGCGCGAAGCCTGGAGGAGCTTTGAGCCATCCAATAGCGAGCGCACAAAACCATACTTTTGGCGAGCAACAGCCTAGCCATTTGGCGGATGTGCCGCCCTTTGCGTTCGTGGCAAATTGTCCGCGGAGGAACAAAATGGCAAGCGCACTTGTAAACGTTTCAAACGAATTGGCAGGAATCGTCGAACGCCTTGCTCCGCATGTCGCGAGCATCCACGCGCGGCGGCACTACCCGTCGAGCGGTCTTCTCTGGGCGCCGGACGTGATCGTCACATCCGACCACACCATCCAGCGCGAGGAGGATATTTCCATCACGTTCGCTGACGGCAAGACCACCGCGGCCAATCTCGCCGGCCGCGATTCCGGCAGTGACTTGGCGGTACTGAAACTTGCGGCGCCTGTCGCGTCGGGCGTGCCGCTGGTGCGGTCAGACTCGCCCAAGGCCGGCGAATTGGCGCTGGTTCTTGGCCGCTCTCCCGATAGCGGCGTGAACGCAAGCCTCGGCATCGTCAGCGCCGTATCGGGGCAATGGAGAACGTGGCGCGGCGGACAGCTAGACTCCTACATCCGCCTCGACGCGAAACTCTTCCCGCATTCGTCCGGAGGTGCTGTGGTCAACGCACGCGGTGAACTCATCGGCATCGCCACTGATTCGCTCTCGCGCATCGCCGGTATCGCCGTTCCGGTCGCAACTGTTGCCCGCGTCACCCAAAAACTTCTCGAAAAAGGGTTCGTGCCGCGCGGTTATCTGGGCGTCGGCATTCAGCCAGTCGCGCTACCCGAGCAGCTCTTGAAGAGTCTTTCGTTGTCTGGGCGAAGTGGCTTGATGGTTCTGATGGTTGAGCCGGACGGCCCCGCGGATAAAGCCGGCGTGCTCATCGGCGACATTCTGGTGAGCGTCGACGACACAACGGTCGAGCACCCCGAAGATCTGCAAAAATATTCCGACTCGGGCGTGATCGGCAAAAGGGCGACAGCCAGATTCGTTCGCGGCGGCACGATCAAGGAATTGTCCATCACGGTCGGAGAGCGTCCGCGGAGGAGCGCTTAGATGCCCTGGGAAGGATTCGGAGAAATTGCCGAGAAACTGCGCCGCTCGACGGTCCACATCAGTTCGGGCCGCCGCGGACACGGCTCTGGCGTCATCGTGAAGCCCGATGGCGTGATCATCACCAATGCGCACGTTGCGGCCGCGGCTTCATTCGAAGTCGAGCTCTGGGATGGCTCGCGCGCAAAAGGTGAACTGCTCGCTCGCGATCCTCGGCGCGATCTCGCTGTTCTGCGCGTTGCCAAGCGCGGTCTGCCCGCCGTGACTCTGGCGGACTCGGATCGTCTGCGCGTTGGCGAACTGGTGATCGCTATCGGCAATCCGCTCGGCTTTATCGGCGCGCTCACCACCGGCGTCGTTCACGGCATTGGGAGCGTGCCGGGACTTGGCGGCCGCGACTGGATTCAGACCGATGTGCAGCTTGCGCCCGGAAATTCCGGCGGGCCGCTTGCCAACGCCGAGGGCCACGTCGTCGGCATCAACACGATGATCGCGCAAGGACTCGGACTTGCCATTCCGAGCAATGCCGTGTCGCGTTTGTTGCGCGGCGCCGCAAGTCCGCCGCGGCTGGGCGTCACGATTCGGCCCGTTCGCGTCAGTATAGAAGGCAAACCGCGCATCGGGCTGATCCTGCTCGAAATTGCCGAGGGCAGTGCGGCCGAAGCGGCTTCGTTCCTTCCGGGCGATATCCTGGTGGGGGTCGACGGCCGCAAGCTCGAATCCATTGACGATTTCGAAAAAGCACTCGGCGAAGGTGACGAACGTCTTGCGCGGCTGCAGTTCTTGCGCGGCGACCGGACCTCTATCCGAACTGTCGCCGTTCGTCTGGCTTATCCCGATACGGCCGCCGCATGATTCGCGTTCTCATCCGTGCGTCGTCCGCTATGGCGCGAGCCGGCCTCGAAAGCCTGGTTCGCGCCTCGCCCGCTCTGGAAATCGCCAGCGACGCGTCCGAAGATTTGCGCGACGACGATCCGCCCGACGCGGTTGTCGTGGAACTTGAGAGCCGCTTTGATCAAGGCGTCTCGGATGCCCTCGATGACGCAGCGGGCGGGGCGGCTGTGATTCTGCTGGTTCACAGCCCCCTTGCCGAATGGACCGAATTGCTGCGCCAAGGGATCCGCGCCGTCCTGCCAAGCAACGTATCGGCGCCGCAACTCACTGCCGCCATTGAAGCGGCTGTCGCTGGCCTGGTTGTGATTCATCCCGGCGATGTCGAAAACGCCATTCCTGCGCGCAGTGTCAACGAAGCGCCCGACCAGCTCACCGAGGCGCTCACGCACCGCGAAGTCGAAGTCCTGCGCCTGATGGCCGAAGGCCTCGGCAACAAAGAGATCGCGGCAAAGCTCAATATTTCTGAGCACACGGTGAAATTTCACGTCGCCTCCGTCATGGGAAAGCTCGGCGCCGCGAGCCGCACCGAAGCCGTCATGCTCGGCATCCGCCGCGGATTGGTCCTGGTCTAGCGCCGCCGAGGGGCTATGACTTATCGCTTGCCTTCGCCTCGGCTCCCGTTGAAAGTAGCGGATGCGCCCCCCCAGTCGCGCTTGAAAGTTGCAAACCGTGCCCACCTACATCGCGCTTCTGCGCGGGATCAACGTCGGCAACAATATTCTGAAAATGGACCGCCTTCGCACACTCTGCGGCGAACTGGGGGCAGAAAACGTCCGCACTTATGTGCAGAGCGGGAACGTAGTCTTCAATGGAAGAGGCAGCGCCCCGCACTGGACCGCGCAACTCGAGAAAAAGCTCAACGGCGCGACGCGCCTTCCTGTTTCGGTCATGGTTCGCACGGCGGCTGAAATCGCGACTGTCGCGTCAGGTAATCCGTACATCAAGGAGAACGGGATCGACGTCGCGCGCCTCGCCGTCACATTTCTGCAGCAAGCTCCAGAAAAGGACGCTCTCGCCAAACTACGGGCAATGGATATCGGGTCCGAGCGGTTCCACCTCGCAGGCCGGGAAATCTATCTGCACTGCCCGGACGGCTTCGCCAAAGCCAAGCTCTACCTGCTCGACAAAGTCCTTGGCCAGAAGACCACGGTCCGCAACTGGAACACCGTCCTCGCGCTTCACAAAATGGCCGGCGAATAAGTCCCCGGCACGATTCCGCTTGCGGCGTTCGCGTGTAAACTACCGCCGGAGGCTGACATGGCGGACGCAAAATTCGTTGGGTGGTGGCGGGCGAACCAACGGGAACTCATACACGCCGTCCGCACAACCGTCGCGGCCGTCGTTTCGCTATTGATGGCGCGACTGTTCGGTCTGCCAGAATCTTACTGGGCGGCGATCACCACAATCGTCGTGTTGCAATCGACCCTTGGAGCTGCGTGGACAATCTCGAAGCAGCGCTTTGCTGGAACAGCACTTGGAGCGTTTGTCGGAGCATTGCTCGCCTCCTACCTGCCCGGAAGCGTGACGGCCTTTGGCGCGGGCGTCCTGCTGGTCGGAATCGTATGCGCTCTGCTCCATATTGAGCGTAATGCCTACCGCTACGCTGGAATCACCGTAGCGATTGTCGTCCTCATCCCGCATACCGCACCCGCCTGGGCCGTCGGGCTTCACCGCTTTATCGAAATCTCCATCGGAATCGCGGTGGGCTTGGCCCTCACGGCCGTCTGGCCTGAGGCGCCTGTTCGCGCCCCGACCCCTGCCACCGAGTGACGCAAATTGGCAGGGGCGCAGATTGACGAAAATTCCGCGGAAATTTCCGAGTCGTACTCCCCAGACCCGCATCCGATGCACCGTGCGTGAGAGCCTTCCCGCACTCCAGAATTCCAAAAATAGAAATCCAAAGGGAGAAGTCGCATGAATCATTACGGAGGCAAGGAACTTGCTGCGAGCTTTCGCACGGTCAGGGGCAATACGCTTCAGGTCGCTGAAGACATTCCCGAGGAAAAATACAGCTTCCGCGCCGCGCCTGACACGCGCAGCGTGCGCGAACTACTCACGCACATTGCCGTCTCGATGTCCTTTCAAGAGGAAGTCAACGTAAAGCAGAAGCGAACCTCGATGGAGGGATTCGACTTCCCTGCACTATTGGAGCGCATGGCGGCCGAGGAAAAGAAACCGCGTACGAAAGCGGAACTCATAGAACTCCTGCGCACGAGCGGTGAAAACTGGGCCAAATGGCTCGAGGGCACAAGCGATGCCTTCCTGGCGGAGAGCGTCGCGATGCCTCCCGGCGGAAGCCTCCCGTGGCGCACCCGCTTTGACATGCTGCTCTCGGTAAAGGAACACGAAATGCACCATCGTGGCCAGCTCATGCTGATCGAGCGCATCGTCGGCGTCGTTCCGCACCTTACACGCGAACGCCAGGCGCGAATGGCCGCGCAGCAAGCCGCAAAAAAGTAGCGACGCGAGAAAACAGCCGCCTTTGGTTTCGGCGCCTCTGTTCTTGTGCACCTCGCCACTGGCACGTCGGCCAGCTTTGCCGGACCGCGGCTGCCAAGCGCAACCAGACCGGTTCGCACACATGTCTTGGTCCAGAATTAAAAAAGGCTACCCAGCCATGGACGCAATGTTGCGGGGTCCCCAAACACAAACTGAACGAATTTGCCGAGATGGCATGGGAACAAGGCGACGCGCCGACGGCACACGGCGCGATGGCGGGAATCGGTGACAATGGGATCGGGATGTCTGGTTTACTCAGGCAAAGTTTGACCGCGCGCGGGCGTGGGTCGAAAGCCAGCAATTCGCCGCACCTAAGCAACCATCGCCAAAAAGAATTGCGACTAGAACAGCCCGGCTTGCCGCCGCGGCTCTTCCATTCCGAAGTGCTTGTAGGCGAGTGCGGTCGCCACGCGACCGCGCGGAGTGCGGTCAACCAAACCCATCTGCATCAGATATGGTTCGTAAATTTCCTCGATCGCGTCTTCTTCTTCGCTGAGCGAAGCAGCGAGCGTATTCAAGCCGACCGGCCCGCCCGAATATTTCTGGATAATTGCGAGCAGCAAATTGCGGTCGGTATCGTCGAGTCCGTGTTCATCGACGCCAAGCATCGCCAGCGCATCACGCGCCACTCCGAGCGTAACGTGCCCTTTCGCGCGTACCTCCGCATAATCGCGAACGCGCCGCAGCAACCGATTGGCCACGCGCGGTGTCCCGCGGCTGCGTCGCGCAATCTCCAACGCTCCGTCGCGGTCGATCGTGATTCCCAGAATTGCCGCCGACCGCGTCACGATCCGCAGCAAATCTTCGGGCGTATAAAAATCCAGCCGGTGCACGATCCCGAATCGCGAACGCAGGGGCGCCATGATCAAGCCTGCCCGCGTCGTCGCGCCGACCAGCGTGAATTTGTTCAGCGAGTACGGATGCACGCGCGCGCCAGGGCCCTGCCCGATGATCAGGTCGACGCGGTAGTCTTCCATCGCCGGATAAAGAATCTCCTCAAGCGACGGCTGCAAGCGATGAATCTCATCGAGAAATAAAAAGTCGCGCGGATCAAGCGACGTAAGCACAGCGGTCAAATCGCCCTTTTTCTCCAGCAACGGCCCCGAGCTGATCTTGATCTCCGAACCCATCTCGTTCGCGAGAATCTGCGCGAGCGTTGTTTTTCCCAGCCCCGGTGGTCCGTAGAGCAGCACGTGATCGAGCGCCTCGCCGCGTGCTCTCGCTGCTTCTACAGAAATCTGCAAATTTTCCTTCACGCGATCCTGACCGATATAGTCGGCAAACGCGCTCGGCCGCACGCTGGCGTCAAGGCGCGCGTCCTCGTCAAACGCCTTGCCGGAAATAATTCGGTTGCGCGGCTCGCTCATTTTCTCGACGTGTCCTGGCTACTCTCCGCTCACGGCGTGTGCCGTCTTTGGCATCGCGCTGGAGCCGAGCGTTTGCAACGCACCCCGCAACAGCGCCTCGAAATCTTTTGCTTCCGCGCCGCGCGCCTTTTCGATCGCTTTTTCCGCAGCACGCTCGTCGTAGCCCAAATTCACTAACGCCGACGCCACGTCCGCTTCGAGCTGCGGCCGCGTGGCAGGTTTTCCGGCAACGGGCACATCGACGATTGCGAGTTTGTCCCGCAGTTCGAGCACGATTCGCTCCGCCGTCTTGCGTCCCACGCCCGGAATACGCACCAACTGCGCCAGGTCGTTGTTGCGGATCGCGGGGATCAAGTCGTCCATACCCATTCCCGAAAGAATCTTCAGTCCGAGTGACGGCCCAACTCCCGAAGCGGAGATCAGCAGCTCGAAACACTGTTTTTCCCGCGCCGTCAGGAATCCGTAGAGCGAGAGCTGGTCTTCGCGCAGGTGCGTGTGAATCAGAAGCGTCGTTTCCTGATGCAGCATCCCGAGCCCTGCGAATGTCGAAAGCGGAATTTGCACCTGATAGCCCACGCCCGCTACATCCACGAGCACCTGATTGGGGCGTTTTTCGAGCAGCTTGCCGCGGAGCATTCCGATCATCAGCAGCGATTATCGGTTAGCGGGGAGAAGCGTGTCAACGAACGCGGAATCACTCGAACAAATCATACGCTTGTTCGTATTTTCCGTTCGAAACACATTGAAGAAATCGCGTGTTCGGATCTATGAAATTTCGGACGTTTCTTGAAATATGACAATTCGTAGACACTCGCGCCGATTGCCCGGTTTGGCGCGGGAAACGGATAGATTGCGGCAGAAAAAATCCGTATTTTCGGTCGCAGCGCACACGCGCGCGGCAAAACAGAATATTTACAAAAAAGATCGCGCAGCATTGCTACTTAACGCGATGTCGCAGCGTCTGATGCGTAGAAGTTGAATTTCCTAAAGGAGAAACATTATGTTGCGTCTCAGGGTGGGACTAGCGTTGGTTGTCGCTTCGGCGATCGTAATGTTGGCCTCTTCCGGTGCCCGCGCGGATGCGGGCTCAAGCGTTATTTCATCCACGCTCGCCGTGTTGAGACCTGTCACGCTCGGTGGCACGACCGTGAAGCCCGGAACCTATACAGTGAGCGCGGACGACACCAAGATCACGCTCGTGGCAAACGGCAAGACCGTCGCCACCGCGAACGTGCAATGGAAAGACACGCCGCAAAAATCCAAGTCGACCAATCTCGTCTCTGAAAGCGGCGCGATCAAGGAAGTTCATTTCAACGGCAAGACGCGTTACGTCGAAATCGCCAACTAGCAGACACACCAGGAGCGCTCGGCGATCATTTCTCCTGCGGCCAGAACGAGGTTAATGCCGTGAGCGGTGGTTGCGGAGCGCTTCGTCGATCAACGCGTCGAGTTCCTGCCGAGTCAGCGTGATGCGCTCGGTCTCGTTCGCGTCGGAGGTTATGGGAGGTTCGCACGGCGCGGTGGCCGGAGGACCAATTCCGGCCTTCGCACGCAGAGCGAGCAGTTCGGCAACATCGTGGCTCGAGAGCAAATTCTGTTTCCCCAGAACCTCGGTCACCAGCGTGACGCGGGCAATGTGTTCGACCGATTCCATCCGGCAAAACGCGGAAAAAAGATCCGGACCGTACGCCACCACGCCGTGATTTCCCATCAGAATGGCGTCATGCCCGTGTACGAACGGCTCAAGCGCCGCCGAAAGTGCGGGTGTGCCGGGCAGGGCGTAGGGCGCGATGGGAATCGTGCCGAGTGAAAAAACCGATTCGCACAAAATCGCTTTGTTGAGCGAAACGCCCGCCGCTGCGAATCCGCTCGCCACGGGCGGATGCGCGTGGACCACCGCGTGAATGTCCGGCCGGCAGCGATATATCAGCAGGTGCATGCCCAGTTCAGACGAAGGGCCGCGCTCGCCGCACAATTTTTTGCCGTCAAGTCCGGTAATAATCAGGTCGTCCGGCTCCATCAGACCTTTGTTCACACACGTCGGCGTCGTCAGAATGCGGTGCTGGTCAAGCCGCAGCGAAATGTTTCCGTCCGTGGATGGAACGAAGCCGCGCTCGCGCAGCCATTCGCCCGCGAGACAAATGTCTCGCCGGTGCTCGGCCTCGGTCTTGCGCGTTCCGGGCGTAATGGAGCCGGGATGCAGGGTTGCCTCCGAAAGGTCCCGACACGATACCACTTCGGGGTTATAAGGGAAGGAAAATAATCCTGTAGGTCGAGCGTCCTACCGAAGGCGTCTCGCCTGCTGACAATCGCTTTTTTTAGGCGTAAAAACCGCGCAAAGTAAGGGCGCGAGCGACGCGATCGATCGCCACCATATAGGCCGCCGTTCGATTCGTCACGTGGTGCGTCTCTGAATAGCGCACGACTTCCGCAAAGCTTCGGTCCATCACGTCCTGTAAACGCTCGTTCACTTCCTGCTCGCGCCAGAAAAATCCCTGGCGGTCCTGCACCCACTCGAAGTAGCTCACCGTCACGCCACCGGCATTGCCCAGAATGTCCGGCACAACGAAGATGCCTTTTCGCTCCACGATCGCATCGGCGTTTGAGGTCGTCGGCCCGTTGGCGCCTTCGCACAAAATGCGGCAATCGAGCCGGTCCGCATTCTCGGCGGTGATCTGATTTTCCGTCGCGGCCGGAACAACAATGTCGCACCGCTGAAACAGAATTTCCTGCGCGGACATTTTTTCGCCGCCCGCCGGAAATTCCGGCAGCGGTTTTCTCTGCGTGTAAACCCAGTCGTAGAGCAGGGGGAGATCGAATCCGGCTTCGTTGTAAAGCCCGCCGTGAATATCAGCCACGCCCACGATGCGATATCCCGCCGCATGCATCAGCAGCGCGGCTTGCGAGCCGACGTTTCCAAAACCCTGCACGACCACGCGGCAACCGTCGCGCTTCATCTTCAATTTCGCGATGGCGCTGTTGCAACACATCATCACGCCGCGGCCGGTCGCTTCGCGCCTTCCCTGCGAGCCGCCCAGATCAAGCGGCTTGCCGGTTACAACGGCCGTGGTCGCCTGCCTCACGTGCATCGCGTATGTGTCCATCACCCACGCCATGGTCTGCTCGTTGGTGCCGATATCGGGCGCGGGAATGTCGCGCTCGGGCCCGAACCAATCCGAAAGCTGCGCGGTATAGCGCCGCGTGAGCCGTTCGAGCTCGGTCTTTGACATTTTCGAAGGATCGCAAATCACGCCGCCCTTCGCGCCGCCGAACGGGATATTCACCACGGCGCATTTCCAGGTCATCCAGGCGGCCAGGGCGCGCACTTCGTCCAGCGAAACGTCCGGAGCAAAGCGGATGCCGCCTTTTCCCGGTCCTCGCACGTTCGAATGCAGTACGCGATAGCCCGTGAAAATTTCGATTCGTCCGTTGTCCCGCGCAACCGGAATGTAGACCGTGATTTCGCGGTCGGGGTATTTCAGATAGTTGTAGACGCCTTCTTCGAGGCCCAGCTTCTCTGCGGCAATTTCGAATCGCGCTTCCGCCGATTCGTAGACATTGAGTTCGTTCTGAACGGCTACTGGCATAGCCTCCCCTCCACCAATCTCAGTATACGAGCGGGTCTTCGGCCTGCGCAAGAATAGGGGCCAGTGCTGGCCGGACCGGAAGCGGGACAATTCACGGTCTGTGGCTCGCGCCCGACGACTGAAATTGTGGTAAAGAGCTTACGGCATCTCCACGCGAAGTTTTTCAGCGAGCGCCCGTTCCTGCTGACGGCGGTGCGCCGCGAGCCTTTGCTCTTCGGGCGTAAGGTTCGTCAAAAAGCGAAACCCTCGGACGCAATCTGCCTGGATCTTCTCACGGTTGATTATTGCGCCGCGTCGCAGAGGTCCCGCAAATCATCCCAGTCGAATTCAGCACCGTGGTCGAATTTTTCGATCATGCGCGCTGCGTGATCCGGGCCTGTCAATATTTAAATGCACAAAACCCCCGTAAAAGGGGTGTTTTGTGCAAGGAAATATCATCTCCCGCCAATCCCCGACAAGGGCGAATATCAATCATTCTTGCAAAACACCTCGCCGCGCCGGTGACCTCTCCCAGCGCGACCACAAGCACCCGCCACGCCGAACGACACGGCAACGAGCGCTCCGGCCACAATAACCACTTCCACTCGGCCGATGCAGGCCACAACAACAACGGCAACAGCGCCACTGCCATCATGAGCATCACCAGCGTCATTGTCGTTGCTATCGTATCGCCTTCGCCATCAGCGTTGTCCTTGCCTTGTAGAAATCGTCCGCCTGTTCTTCCTCCCTCTGCTTCCTCTTTTCGCCTCCTTCCTGCGCTTCCGAACTTCCATTTCCAATCGAGGGTGATTTGCGTTGCTCGGAACCAAGTGCGTTATGCCCGGCGCGAGGCGAGGATTTGGGCGAAGGAGCCGGAGCGAAGGTCGGCGAGCGAGAGGGTTGTGCGCGATTCAATTTCGGCGGCGCTGACCGCGCCGCAGTTGATGGCCTGGCGGAAATAGTTGAGAAGGCCCTGGGCCATGGCGGCGTCGTCAAAGACGTGGCCGAGGCGCGTGGCTTGCGCGGCGGCTTCGATGAAATTGCGCAAACGCCGCGAGGTCGAATCGAGATTTTCGAGCAGGAAAGAATACGTGGCCGCGTAACGGACCGGAAGCTGCGCCGGATGCAGATCCCATCCTTGATAGAAGCCGGCAGCGAGCGCGTGGCGAATATTGTGAAAATGAAGACGCCAGGCGCGGTGCACAACGGCAACGTTTTCCTCGCGCCGATCTTTCACGGACGCCCCTTCACCAGGGGCAGAAGCTTGTTGCGCGCCACTTACTTTCGCCGATCCCGCATTGCCCCTGGAAGTTATTCTTGCCGCGTCGCCGCCGGATAACGACTTGTGCGGCGGAATCGGCAGAATGTTCGTGGGTCCGTCCGCCAGAGCGATGCCGGTCCCGGCGAGCGCAACCTGCATCAGTTCCCGGGCGAAATCGGATGCGAAATGCGTGAGTGCGTTGGTCGGCGCTGCGATATCGAGCGAAGCGGTGTAATCGTAGGGACCGAAATGCGCGCCGATGCAACGGCCGCGGGCGGCGGCGGCGAGCGGGAGCAGGGCCACCTCGCCGCGTTCGTTAAAGATTGCGCGCGGCGATTCCACCATGATCTCGATGCGCAGCGCGCCCGGCTCGAAATCAAGCAGCGGCTCGAGGCGCGAGCAGACGTCGGCGAGCGCGGAGACTTCGTCCGGGAGAGTGACTTTCGGAAGCGTAATGCGGAATTGCTTGGGAAGCTGGGCGCGCGCCTGAGCGGCAAGCTCAGTGAGAAAAAGGTCGAGCGTGCGAAGGCTGCGCTCGCCAAGGGCTTCGCTGAGCGGCTTGATGCGAATGCCAAAAAACGGCGGCAGGCTGCCGGCGCGAAGTCCAGAGGCGAGTTCTTTCGCGGCGGCGACGGCGTGCCCGTCTTCTTCGGTATCGGGGCGGTTGCCGTAACCGTCTTCAAAGTCGATACGATAGTCCTCGATCGGCTCGCGCGTGAGTTTTTCGCGGACTCGTTGATAGACCGTGTGGGCGAGCCACGCAGCGGGATTTGCGCGCGCGGCGGCTGCGGCGTCCGACTCGATCGACTTGGCGAGCGCGGCCGAATCAGACGCCGCAGAAAGCCGTTCGGAACCGGGCAGGCCGACGGCTTTGGCGAACGAAACGAAGTCGGGCGCGAAGTGGTCAAGCGAGCCGAGAGCGATGTCTCCGAGGCGGCGGGCAGTCCCCGAGCGGAAAAGATGCGCGCCTCCGTAGACGACGTGGATCGGGCGGCGATCGAAGCAGGCGCCTGGATAACGGCGCTCTTGCGATTTGTGCGCGGCTTCGAGGCGCGCGGCAAGTTCGGCGAGCAAATCAGTTGTGAGTGTGCGGGTCATTCGAACAGAACGATCGATTCCCGAGTGGCTTCGGCCAAAAAGCCGGCGGACCGGAAAACCCCCATCGTTGTGGTTCCTTTTTTGCCGGAGCTAAAACGCAGCTTGCCCGCCGGCTCCGAGCCCCCAACATGCGGGGCGCTTGCGATACTGCGCGGCGCGAAATAATTCTTCCATTCCGGGAAGCGCGGAGTAAAATCCGCGCGAAATGTTCCCGAGGTTGTCCCAAGACCGTGGACAGGATACATTTATTTGCTCAGCGGACGAAGCATACAAACAAGAGTGCTGCGGCTTCCAATTAGGACCGCAACGAATTCCCGTGATGTGACTGCTCAGTCCCCAGCAATCCAAACGAATCACGGAAGGAGCGAATGGCGGAAAAGATTCTGATCGTTGATGACCAGCCGGCCGCGCGCCTTGCGCTGAGCACCCTGCTGCGGCGCGAAGGCTTCGAGGTGCATGAAGCCGAGAGCGGCGACACGGCGCTGGCGCATTGTGCAACGTTGCGTCCGGATCTGATTCTGCTCGACATCATGATGCCCGGCATGAGCGGTTTTGAAGTGTGCCGGAGGCTCAAGGCGACGCCCGAGACGCGTCTTACACCCATCGTTCTGATCACTGGCCTTAGCGAAACCGAAGACCGCATCCAGGGGATCAACGCCGGCGCAGACGATCTGCTCACCAAGCCGATCGACATGAATGAGCTGCTGGCGCGGACGCGTTCGCTGCTGCGGCTCAAGCAGTACACCGATGAGCTCGAGAACGCCGAGTCGGTGCTCTTTGCGCTGGCGCAGAGCATCGAGGCGCGCGATCCCTATACGGCCGGGCACTGCGAACGGCTTTCGGAAATGTCCGCGCGTTTGGGTGAACGTTTGGGGCTGCCCGAAGAGCAGATCACCGCGCTGCGGCGAGCGGGGATCGTGCACGACATCGGCAAGGTCGTTGTGCCGGATGCGATCCTGCTGAATCCGGATGCGCTGTCGCCCGAAGACATGGAGATTATGAAGAAGCATCCGGTGGTCGGCGAGAATATTTGCAGGCCGATGCGTGCCTTCCGGCTGGTGCTGCCGATCATCCGGCACCACCACGAGCGTGCCGACGGCTCGGGCTATCCTGACGGGCTGCGCGGCTCGGAAATACCCGTTACGGCTGCGATCCTGCAGCTGGTGGACGTCTACGACGCGCTCACGACGAGCCGGCCGTACCGGCAGGCGTCTACTCCGCATGGCGCGCTTGAAATCATGGCGGACGAGGCGGCACGCGGTTGGTGGGACCGCGATTTGTTCGCCGCATTTCGCGACATGATCACCAACGGCAACGGGCATGCGAAAAAAGCACTGGGCTGACACCTGATTCTTTCCAGACTTCCTTAGTTTTTTCCCCAAGCAACCAAACAGAAACTCTTCGCTTCGCGCCCCGACGCATCGCAGGAGATGCGAACTCGAGAAAGCAGAGGGTACGGTGTTCGCCTTCAAAAAAAGCTGGCTCGAACCGGGAACCGGTTCGAGCCAGGGGCGTTGTGCGGCAGGCAACTGCTGGGGGAACCTTTACTTACCGTCGGAAATAACCGCGCCGGTGTTCGGGTTGAGAATTAACGTTATGTCGCGCTGATCCTTGAAGTTGAACATGTTGTCGATCGGGCCGGCGAATTCGTCAAACGAGCCGTTTCCGATCGCGGGGAGACCCCAGTTCTCTTCGATGAATTTGACGACCGAGCTTTGATCGATCACGGTGTGGTCAACGAAATTGTCCTTGGCGTACGGCGAAATGACCAAGAAGGGCATACGCGGGCCGTAACCGCAGCGGGCCTGGATCGCTTCAAGAGCAGCCTTACCCGAACCGCACATGCCGGTCGCGTTCAAGTCATCGGCGGGGGACATCGACTGGTTGACGATCGGGCTCATCTGGTGATCGAACCAACCGTCCGAGTCGTCATAGGTGATGATGACAGCGGTGCTATCCCACGTCGGCAGCGATTGAAGCAGGTTGATGATCTGCGTGACGAAAACCTGTTCGTCGAGCGGCGAGGAGTTGCTCGGATGGGCGTCCTCGGCGCGGGGCGCTTTCAGGTAGCTAACGGCCGGGAGATGCCCGGCCATCGCCGCCTTGGTGAACCAGCTGATATCGTACTGGTGGTTCGCGACGCCGTCATGGCCGACTTCGGCGAGACTGGCTGGCGGCAGATGGTGCGGGTTCGATGTGGCCTGGTAGTAGGCGAACGGGTTGTGATGCGAGCTGTAGGCGGTTTCCGGCGTGCCATCAATGCGATTGGTCGTGCTCGCGCAAACGGCCTTCGAGCCGGTGACGGACGGCGTCGACGGAGTAAAGCCGCCCTGGAACCAGCCCCAGCTGATCTTGCGCGCGCTGAGAAGCGTGCCGATGTTCTGGTTCTTAGCGAGCATGCCGAACGGGCTCGAGGTGCCGCAGTCGTCGTAGAGGGCGTCGTCGTCGCCGATCAGGACGTCGCCGCTTGACGTGTGCAGGACCGAGCCGTCAGCGATCGCTGCCGCATCGGTCTTCGGGTCAACGCCACCGGTCATGCCGGAGATGACGTTGATGGCGCCAGGGGTCGAGGGACCGAAGTTGGTGTCGTACATGTTGTCGTTCAGGGCGAAATTCTGGGCGTAGTTCCAAAGGCCGGTGACGGTGTTGCCGTCGTAATAGCCCATGACGATCTGCGGGCCGAGACCCATCACACCCGGGAACGACGAGTTACAACCGCCGCCGGAGGTGAATTCCGGGAACTTGTCCATCAAGCCGCTGTCATAGGCCTGCTGCTCGGGCGTGTAGTCGTGATTCATGTCGCAGGTATAGTTCTGGCTGGGATCGAGGCGGGTCGGCTTCACCGAGCTCTGGTTGAGTTCGATCTGGCCCTGCGTTAGCCCGTTCACGGTTGGAGTCTTTGCTTTGGCTTTGAATTGCGTCTCGCCGCTGGGATTGTCGGCGCTTGGATAGGTGGCGAAGTAATGGTCGAAGGAAACGTTCTCTCCGAAAATAATCACCAGGTGCTTGATGGGAGTGCCGGTTGCGTAAGCCGCGGCGGCGTCAGGATTGCCTCTGTCTTTCGGAGCGGCGAGAAGGCTGCTGGGAGTAACGACGGCGATGTTCGTTGCCATCAGAACAGCCGCCATCCAGCGAAGATTCTTCCGGATCATGAATTCTCCTCAATGGAAAATTTCGTTTGAAACCGCGCCCCAAGCGGGGACAGACGGGCACGTTGCGGCGCCCGGGAGGCATTC
>Ga0210401_10003143_pt1 | contig 17770 bp, 17 predicted proteins | sample IncBWH32MmetaG_FD_150866 | JGI IMG/M metagenome (GOLD analysis project Ga0210401, IMG submission 150866) | Forest soil microbial communities from Barre Woods Harvard Forest LTER site, Petersham, Massachusetts, United States - Inc-BW-H-32-M | ecosystem: Environmental > Terrestrial > Soil >... | reverse complement strand
TTGCATGGCGAGTTCGCGCGTGGGAACGAGCGCGAGCGCCGCGATTCCCGGCGTCTTTTCCTGCAGCATGCGCTCCATCACTGGAATCAAGAACGCGAGCGTCTTGCCAGTGCCGGTCTGCGCCGTTGCCAGCACATCTTTCCCGGCCAGCGCTTGCGGGATTGCCGCAGTCTGCACTGGAGTGGGAATCGAGAACTTGGCGAAAGCCAGCCGCTCTTTGGTATAGGCGGAGATCGCCATTTGTGAAAATGTTTCGGTAATACTATCCATCTGGATGTTGCCTTCTATCTGGCGGAAGCCGTCGCGGCGCGCACACACGTATTGCACACATCGGGTGCGGGCACAGCAAACTGGACTTGCCAGTCTTTGTTTTAAATTACGCTGAAGACGTACGGAGAGAACTGAAGGGCGGGTAATCTCAGATCAACTGCTCACCAGAGGCCGCACAACACAACCGAGGTATTAAGCGCAAAACAAGAATAACACAGTTGCGGAGGAAGTGCACGGAAAAAGCGACAATTCGCGGTATTCGCAGGGTAAGCGCCTATATAGTCAACAGCCTAGCGCGGCGCGAAATCAGCGCCAGAACAGGCGCTTTCGCGCGAGATTTGCAGCTTCGGGCTGATTAGCGTTCCGCGCGCCGCGCAAAGATACGACGGGACCGCCGCGCGATCAAAGCGTACGCCGAACCGCACGGACGTCGCTGCCTTTTTGATCTCTTCGATTGAAGAGGTAGAATGTTGCGCGTTGCGAGAACCTCGAACGGGCAAAATGCAGAAAAACGAAAATATATCGACCATCCTTGGGAGGACAACTTGAACGCCGCAAGTAGCGCAAGCTGGAGGAGCTGCAAATCCGCATTCATTGGATCTCTATCGGCATTATCATTCGCGGCGATCGGCGCGTGTTTGCCGGTCAACGCCCAGACAACTTCCTTCCACGGCGCGCCAGCAACAGCGGAGCAGACGAAAAACCCGTACGCGGGCAAGCGGGCAGCGGCGCAGGCCGGCGCAAATTTGTTCGCGCGACATTGTGCTCCGTGCCACGGACCGACAGCCGCCGGAACTGGCAGTATCCCGGCGCTAGCCAAAGGACCAACGCAGAGTGCGCCCGGAGGCGCAATCTTCTGGTTCATCACGCAGGGCGATCCGAACAATGGAATGCCGTCATGGTCGAGCCTGAGCGAACAGCAGCGCTGGCAACTCGTGACCTACCTGAAGGCGCTCGGCGGCGCGAATCCACCGTTGCCAACAGCCGAAGCCGGCGCTGCGTCTGCGAGCAACACCGCGCCAACGGGCGCCCCTCCGACTGCTCCGTTTACAGACTATCGTTTCGAGATACCCGGGACTGTTCGCAAAATCACGGTGCAAGATTTGCCGCAGCCTTTTGCGACAAAGTCTGCGAACAACGGCCCCAGGGTGGTTGCGCGTCCGAGCGATGCATGGCCGAAAACGCTTCCGGGTTTCAGCGTTCAGCAATATGCGAGCGGACTCGATAATCCGCGGCTGATTGTGACGGCTCCGAATGGCGATTTTTTTGTAGCGGAATCCGAGCGGGGAGACGTGAAGGTTTTTCGTGGAATCACCGCGGACGGCAAGCCGCAGCAGACGGAAACTTTCGCGACAGACCTGAAGCAGCCATACGGCATTGCGTTCTATCCTCCAGGACCCGATCCGCAATGGATTTATATTGGTAACGTGGACTCCGTCGTACGCTTTCCCTATCAGAACGGCGATTTGAAAGCGCGCGGCGCGCAACAGCACATCGTGGACGTTCCCGGTCGTCCCGGCCACTGGACGAGGTCGGTCCAGTTCACGCCGGACGGAAAGAAAATGCTGGTGGCGGTGGGATCGGGCTCGAACGTGGACGATCCAGACACCACTCCCGCAGAAAAAAATCGCGCCGACATTCTGGAATTTAATCCGGACGGCAGCGATCTGAGCATCTACGCATACGGCATACGCAATGCAGGCGGAGGCATCGCGTTTAGCCCCGACACCGGTGAGCTGTGGTGCTCAGTGAACGAGCGCGACGGGCTGGGCGACAATCTGGTGCCGGACTACATCACGCACGTGCAGAAAGGCGGTTTTTACGGCTGGCCGTGGTGGTACATGGGCGGCAATCAGGATCCGCGGCATGAGGGAACACATCCGGAATTGAAAGATAAGGTGATCACGCCGGACGTGTTGCTCCAGCCGCACAATGCTTCGCTGGAATTCACGTTTTACGAAGGCCAACAATTCCCGGCGGAATATAAGGGCGATATTTTTGCTTCCGAACACGGATCGTGGAACAAATCGTTGCGCGCCGGCTACGAAGTGATTCGCGTACCGCTGCACCAAACGGGCCACGCCAGCGGAGAGTACGAGGATTTCGTTACCGGGTTCGTGACGCCCAGCGGAAACGTCTGGGGCCGTCCGGTGGGGATCACCGTGGCGCCGGATGGATCGCTGCTAGTAACCGACGACGGGTCGAACACCATCTGGCGGGTCGTGTACACCGGAAAATAATTTTCCGAGCGTGACGGCACTGCCTGAATCCAGCGCAGTGCCGTCCACGAATCGTTTTTAATGTTCTCGATGCGCGATTGAGTTCGCCTAGTCGTTGGACTGCGGCGTACCTTGCGGTTTAGGTGCAGAACCTTGACCGCGAGGGCCCCGGCGTCCTGGCCCATCTGCACCCAGGTGGCCACGGCCGTCGCGCTGCCAGCGATCGCGCATCAAATCTCGCAGCTTCTCGCGTTGTGCAGGGGTGATCGCGTCGCGCATGGTCAAGCGGTAGTCAATCGCGGATTTCTGCAGGGACAATTGCGCGGTGCTGATTTCCTGCAGCTTGGCGTTGATTGCGGCGCGATCCGGCTTGTCCGTCGCGAGCAGCTCTTTCAAATCAATCCGCTTCACGTCAAGATCGGCGCGGCCGCGAATCTCCGTTTTGCGAAAGTCCGCCTCCTGCTTGCGAATCGTAGCGGCCTGCTCATCGCTGATACCGACTTGTTGCCGAATGGATGGATCATTCAGCAAGCGCGCGAAACCGGAATGTCGCCGGCCTCTGCGGCCGCCGCGGTCGAAGCCACCGTGCCGATGGCCCCATCCGCCTTGATCCTTGCCCGAGTCCATCGCGCCGCGGTGTGACCCGAACCCGTCCCGCGCGCCCTGGTGCGCAGCCGGTGGATCCGCTGCGCCATCCTGCGCGAGGAGCGGGGTGCAGCTAAGCGCGAGAACCAGCACAGCGAATGCAGTCTTGGAATAAATTCCCATGTTCTATTCTCCCTAACCAATGTTCTTCAGTTGCCACTTAGAATTCCGTGCGGCCTGCGAAAAGGTTCCCAAAATGCGCGGACGTGTGGCTAACTTCCGCGCTTGGCGGTAAATTCGCGGGTGAATTGCCCGCCGCCCATAGTGCCCTTCAGCGTGTCGCCATCGAGCGTGGCCTTGAATTCGATCTGCATGTTGTTCCCGTCGCGTCCCTGGCGCTGCTCGGTCCAGGAAATGGTGTTGCCCGAAACCGCGGCGTCAGAGGTGTTATCGCCGCGCGGCGTTTTGTGAGTGACTTTGAGTTTGTCGCCGTCTTTCGTGATGGTGAGCGATTGCGCGCCGCCACCACCGCGGTGTCCGCCGCCGGCCTGACCATTATCTTGGCCACCACCCTGCCCCCCGCCGCGGCCGCCGCCGGTGACGGTCATGTCCCAGGTGCCGACAAAATTGGCGTCCTGCGCTGCGGCCTGGAAAGCCGTCAGCGAAAGCAGCAGCGCGATGACGTAGAAACCTGCAAATCCCAACCTGAGCTTTTTCATGGCACGATCTCCCTTGCGTTTACGCCGGTTCCGGTCTCGCGCTGCTGAAGCAAATTCCGCGTGGTGCGCAACGAATCGGCGTTCGTATGATCTATGGTTTCCCACACCATTAATTGAGTGAAAGCGCGCGCAAAGTTCCATAATTTCGTCGAGCTACGCTGCAACCAATTGCCAAATGCGGGCGCGCAGGAGCACTGCTATGTTTGCTCTGTGGCTTACACAAAGAAACTGGGCAACCCACGCTGAGATGTACTCATCAACGCACACGGTGCGCGCAGACAACAAAGCAGACACAAGAATCGTCGAGGGCGGCGGGGTGGGTTTTGCAATTCATAATTTCTCCAGGCGATGCTTGGTGGCCGTCGCTTTGGTGGTGGCCATTGCGGCAACCCCGATTTTTGGCGGCGACAAGAGCCAGTCTTTCAAAATTCCGCCCGTAAAAATCCCGCTGAAGATCAAGGAACAGCAAGTCACGATCATAGCGTCGGGACTGATCACCATGGGCGCAAAGGATCATGGCCTCAACATTCTCAGCGTGGAGCTGACGGCCGATCTTGCGGATCTGCAACAGAACTTCACGGCCTTGCTCGCTTCCGAACTCGATAAAGACGATCGTTGCGGGGACCGCGTTCAAATTGAAGATGCCAAGCTGACCCCCGCCGAACCGGCGAGCCTCGCTGTCGTGCAACTACATTACGAGCGCTGGGGATGCGCAAAATTGCTGGGAAAGCAGGAGGTCAAGAGGCTGATTGGCGGCGACGCCGTGGTGCAGATGAAGCTCACACCTTCGGTGGGAGAAAACCATACCGAACTGCAGCTCGCAGCGGAGCTGGGGCCGGTCGAAGCGGACGGATCGTTGGGCGAACTGCTGCGTACGGGAAACCTGGGCGAGCTGCTGCGCGAAAAGATTCAGGCTGCGATCCTCACCGCGCTGCAAAAAGGTTTGGACCTCGGCGCAGTCCTTCCCCCGGTCTTGCAGGGCAGCGTGACAATTCAAGACGCACGCTTCAGGGATGCAGGCTCGGGACGGCTGCTCGTTGCGCTGGCTGGCCAGGTGCGAATCACGGACGGGCAAGTGGGCGCCCTTGTGAAAGAGTTGAAGGATCGGCTCCCCGCACCCTGACGCGCACGGCAACTGCTCGCCAGCGATGATCCAATGCATGCGCTGGTTTGACCCTGTGTGGCGCGGGCCGCTATAATGGCTGTTTCGGCGGGGCGCAAAATGCCCGCTGAAGGAGCGCTCGGCGATTGTGCCGAGCCAGTGCCCGGTGCCGAATGCTGTGCCGCGGGCGCGCTGTACCCCACCAGGACCCGCGCGACAAGTGGAATGAATGCGAGACGAGGGCGGGGAATTCCAGACCAGAAATCAGGAGCAGGAAATGATTAAGGCAACCCAACTACGCCCGGGAATGATCATCAAGCACGAGGGCGACCTCTGCGTCGTGTACAGCGTGGATCACCGCACGCCGGGTAATAAGCGCGGTTCGATGCAGACCAAGATGCGCAATTTGCGCAATGGAAACATGATGGACTTCCGATTCCGCGCGGAAGAAACGCTGGAAAAAGTGGTGGTGGACGAAATCGAGTTCGAGTATCTGTACAGCGACGGGGATGGGCACCACTTCATGAACACGCAAAATTACGAACAGCTGGCGCTGCAGAACGATATCGTCGGCGACACCAAGGATTATCTGATTCCCAATCTGCCGGTGAAAATCGAGTATTACGATGAGAAGGCGATTGGCGTGCTGCTGCCGGATACGGTGGATCTGACCGTGGTGGAAACGGAGCAGAGCATACAGAAAGCGACGGCCAGCGCGGTGATGAAGCCCGCGAAGCTGGAAACGGGATTGGTCGTCAACGTTCCGCCGTTCGTCGGCAATGGCGACAAGATCAAAGTGGATACTTCCGAGGCGCGTTACATTCAGAGAGTACAGTAGTTTTCCGCGGGCGGCGGGGGCCGCCGCTCACCGAGGTGGCCAGACAGAATCGGGCCGACTCTGGCGTTTTGCCGAACCCGCACCGAGGCGAGGACCCGAGCTTCTCCAGAGCATGCCCACCTGCCCAAGTTGCGGCAAATCATTTAGCGGATTTTCTATCGGGTCGAACACCGCGTCCGAGTGCCGGGAATGCCGCGCGGCGAAAGCGCGAACGGCCGCCGACGCCCTCGCGCCGCACTCGCGGGTACGAGGCGGTTTCGGGAATTTCCTTCAGACCCTGCCGCCGGTGACTCGCGCGATCATCGCGGCAAATGTGCTTGTATATCTGGCCATGGGTTTGTCGGGTGTTTCCTGGACGGATCCGAGCGTTCTGCAAGCGATCCGTTGGGGCGCGGATTTTGGTCCCCTAACGTTGAGCGGCCAATGGTGGCGACTGTTCACGTCCATGTTTGTCCACTTTGGTTTTTTTCACATCGTGCTGAACATGTGGTGCTTGCGGAATTTGGCAGTCGCTCTGGAACCAATGATGGGCCGGCTGGCATTCAGCATTACATATCTGTTCAGCGGACTGGCGGCTAGCGCCGTCAGCACGGCGTGGAATCCGTGGCGCGCGTCGGCGGGAGCTTCGGGCGCGATTTTCGGAATTGCGGGCGCGTTTGTTTCCTACCTGGTGCCTAAGAAGGCGGCGATTCCTGCGAGCCTGGTGCGGCAAAATCTGCGGAGCCTCGTGGTTTTTATTTTGCTGAATCTGTCAATTGGAGCAGCGAGCGGACATATCGACAACTCCGCGCACTTGGGCGGACTGGCGGCGGGATTAATCATCGGTGCGCTCATTCCGCGAATTGCGAGGATCGCGGTTTACGTTGATGGCGCGGATATTGGAGTGGCTGCGATGCCGACGGACGAGGCGGATGGCGGAGCTTCGCGCAGGATGAAGTTGATTTGGATCGCGGTAGCTTGTGCGATTGCTTTGCTGGTGGGGTTGCAACAGGTACACGCGAGGAATCTGTCCAGCGCGCAATATGGCAAAGCTGTTTCGCTTGCGGCTTCCGGCCGCATGGACCAAGCGATCACAGAAATGCGCACCCTAGTGCAAAGGCAGTCTGAGAATGTGCTAGCGCAAGCGTTGTTGGGCGAATGGCTGCTGGAGCAGAACGACCCGGCTGGGGCCGTCCTGCCGCTCGAACAGGCTCAGTTGTATGAACCTTACGCCAAGGCGGTCGCGCAGAATTTAGCCCTCGCCTATCTGGGCGCGGGAAGGCCGGAGCAGACGATAATCGAAATGAGACAGGCCGAGAATCAGAATAAAGAACAAAACTGGAGAGGAGATTTTATTTTGGGCCTCGCGGCTTACGAAATTGGCGATACGCCGTCCGCGTTACAGAATTTGCGCTCGGCCATTCAGTTGAATCCGAATTTTCCGGAAGCGCAGCTGGCGCTCAGGCGAGTGAACGCCAAACCTGGCGAAAAGTCCGCTGCCGGTGCCATTCCCTACGCACAATTAATTATTAAGTCCAGGGCGTGGCCTTACTACCCGTAGCTCGCGATTGATCGCTGATCACGGGAAAGTTTCCAGTCGGGGCGCGATGATCAGACTGCTACGGCGGATTTCGTGCCGAAGACGCGCTGAAAGATGGCATCCACGGCGCGCAGCTGGCGATGTAAGTTGAAGGTGTGCGCGAGCGCTTGCTGATCGAGGAATTTGCGGATGTTGGGATCGGCAGCGACGCGCTCCTGGAAGCTGGATTCGGATTCCCAGGCCGCCATGGCATGGGCCTGGACCCATTTGTAAGCGTCTTCGCGCGGTGCGCCAAGCTCGACCAAATCCTGCAGCAGCTGCCCGGAAAAAACCAGGCCTTGCGTGGCATTGAGATTCCGCAGCATGCGTTCGGGAAATACTTTCATGTTGGCGACGATTTCCGTCGCGCGATGGAGCATGTAGTCCACCAGAATCGTCGAGTCGGGCAGAATGACTCGTTCGACGGAGCTGTGTGAAATATCGCGTTCGTGCCACAGCGCAACATTTTCGAGAGCTGCGAGTGAATTCGCACGCACTACGCGAGCCAGCCCGCAGATTTGTTCGCTGGAAACGGGATTGCGCTTATGCGGCATCGCGGAACTGCCGCGCTGTTCACCGCCAAACGGCTCTTCCACTTCGCGCACTTCGGTACGCTGCAGGTGGCGAATTTCCTGCGCGATGCGTTCTAACGACGCGGCGACAACGGCCAGGGTAGTGAGATATTGCGCGTGGCGGTCGCGTTCAATCACCTGCGAGGTGATCGGCGCGGTGGCGAGACCCAAGCGATGGCAGATCTTCTGTTCGATTTCCGGACCCAGATGTGTGCAGGTGCCCACCGCTCCGGAAATTTTCCCGACGGCCAATTGTTGCGCGGCGACCTGAAAGCGCGCGAGATCGCGGCGATTTTCGGCGTACCAGTTGGCGATTTTCAGGCCGAAGGTAATCGGCTCGGCGTGAACGCCGTGCGTGCGGCCGATTTCCGGCGTGTCTTTGAATTCCCACGCGCGTCGCTCGAGGACATCACCGAGCTCTTCGATTTTTTTCTCGATCAGATGAGACGCTTCGCGGATGAGTAGCGCTTGCGCGGTGTCCACCACGTCATTGGAAGTAAGGCCGTAATGCAGCCAGCGCGCGGCTTCGGGATCGGCGACCGATTCCTGCACGGCGATGGTGAACGCGATCACGTCATGGCGAACTTTGGCTTCGATTTCGTTGATGCGCGCCACCTCCACGCGGGCGCGTTGGCGCAATATCGAGGCGGCCTCGCGCGGCACGACGCCGGCTTCCGCGAGGGTTTCGCTAGCTGCCAGCTCAACTTCCAGCCATTTCTGAAAGCGATTTTCTTCGCTCCAGACGCGGCCCATTTCCGCGCCGGTGTAACGTGCAATCAAATCCAGCTCCCTCGGACACTCCGCACTAGCGAACCTCTCCAGAGTGCGAAGCCCTTGACGAACTCCAGAAAACGGCGGGAAGAATTCCCTGTGCCATCATACCCGAATTAACGGGGGTGAGCGAAGCGCGGGGTCAGCCCGGCCTAAGGGAGACAAACTGCTTAATTTCAGGGCTTTGGCGGAAATGCACGCGGCGAACGACTTAATTGATAGCAGGGCAAATTCAATAGGAGGAGCAAATCGATGAAAGTGAGACTTTCCTGGTTCAGCGTAAACGATTTTGAAGGCGCAAAGAAGTTTTACGGCAACGTGCTTGGTCTGAAGAAAACGTTTGAAGCCCAGCAGTGGGCGGAATTCGCAGGGGCCGAGGGCGAAGAGACCATTGGGCTCGCTGTTAATCCGCACGCTGGGAAAGAGCCGGGAGCGACGATCGTGCTGCACGTGGAGGACATCGAACAGGAACGCAAGCGATTGGAAACCGCTGGCGTGAAATTCGAGGGCAAGATCGAAGAAATTCCCGGGATCGTGAGGATAGCTACGTTTCGCGATCCTTCGGGCAATCGCTTGCAACTGGCGCAACCACTGATGCAGTCGTAGTTCGTCGCGGGGGAGCAAGGAGCCGCGCCAGTTGCGAGTCTCGTTGTAAACTGGCGCGGCTCGATCATTTCTTAGGAGAGAAAAATGGCCGTGCATCCGTTGCCGGAAATCGCGCAGGAGGAAGAAGCGCAGCTGGTGGAAAAAGCGCAGCAGGGAGACAGCCTGGCGTTCGGGTCGCTGGTGGAGCCGTGGCGCAAACCTCTTTTCGGCTACATCTACCGGATGGTGATGCTGCGGCAGGACGCCGAAGATTTGTTGCAGGACGTGCTGGTGCGCGTGCTGGAAGGAATACGAACGTATCGCGGCGAAGCGCGGTTCAAGAGCTGGTTGTTCGGCATCGCGACACATGTTTGTCTGGACCATTTGCGCGGGAAGAAGCGCTGGCGCGTCGAAGCGCAATTGATCGGCGAGAAAGAAGCCACCTCTGATCCGCAGAAAGTCGAAGGGCTTACAGCGTTGATGCAGCAGCCCGGATTCAGCTTCGAAATTCGCGAGCACATCGCGTTTTGTTTTTCGTGCATTGCGCGTACGTTGCCGCCGGAAGAACAGGCCGCATTGATGCTAAGGGAAGTTCTGGGATTTACCGGAGAGGAAGCGGCAGGGATCCTGGGAGTTTCCGAGCCGGTGTTCCGCCACCGGCTTTCGGCGGGACGCGCAAAAATGATCGAGGATTACGACGGCCTTTGCGCACTGGTCAATAAAACGGGCATGTGTTATCAGTGCAGCGCCTTGCGGCAGGTAGCCGCCGAAGGACACCGCGGCGCAGACCTGGTGCAGATAGAAGTCGCGCCGGGAATAGCGATGAATGCCGAGAGCTTATTCGATGCGCGCCTTGAGATTGTCCGTGACGCGGATCTGGAGACAGGACGAACGCGCGTCGTGCACGATTTGTTCTATAGCAGCTTGGCGCAGCGCGAAGAATCCCGCTAAGGAGCAGCACTACAGGAACTCGAGGCCGACGCCGAGTTTCAATCGAGCCTTGCGGGGATAACATATGGGCATGGCCAAAGAAAACGTACGATTCAGCGCCATTAGAACAGTTACGAAACCCGCAACGGTCAAGTTTAAGACCAAGTCGGGTGAGACAGTGTCTTTCAAGGCGCTCAAGACCGTGAGAAAAAGGGAAGCGGTTCGTTTTCGCGCCAAGAAAAGATGAAGCGAATCTATTAGGACAGCAACGTCCTCATCGCCTACTACTCGACGGACAAAGCAGAAGAAAATAAGCGAAAGTTAGTCGAGAATGCCCTCACTGTCTTTACCCAACTCAAGGATGTGCAGCTCTGTACTTCCCTGTGGGCCGTAACAGAGATGGTGAACATTCTGGTATCGCAAAAGAGAATGAATCGCGGAGACGTTGCCGAAATCGAGAATCAGCTCGTCAGCGAGAAGCGTCTCGGTAATCTCAAGATATATTTTGCGGAAGTGAGTCCCCAACGAGACTACGATTTTCCGGAATTCTTCTACCATGTGCGGCAAGGTATTCTGAAATATCATTCAGGATTGGGCGACATCATTCCCAGCGTCATGATGAAGAACAATGCGATCGCTGATATTTTAACATTTGATGAGAAGGACGATTTTAAGCAGATACCTGACCGTCCTTCATCCGAAGGATGTCAAAATCTAGAAGTCGCAGACTTGAAGTCTGTTCGACTCCGCCTCAAAAATCAGTGGTTCAGCCAGACCGGCACACGCCTTGAGGATCCTTACACTAACGGTCCCCACACTCCCTTCGCAGCTACAGGTCGAAGGGGCCGAGGGGAATGCGTTGGGAAGCGACGTGCAATGTGCCGCGAAAGGCGAATTCGCCGGGGCGGCGGCCGAGGGCTTCTTCGGCGCAGATCCGGGCTAGATCGGGAGTGTTGTTCTGCTCGGAAACGTGCGCCAGGACCAGGTGACGCGCACGTCCATCGAAAACTTCGGAATCGGCGAGAAATTCGCTGACGATCGTATTGGAAAGATGCCCAGTGCGGCTCATCACGCGCTGCTTGATGTACCAGGGATAAGGGCCGACCTTGAGCATTTCGAGGTCGTGATTCGATTCGAGGATCAGGAAGTCGGCTTCGCGCAGATGATGCTTTACCAGTTCGGGCATGTAACCGAGGTCGGTGACGATGGCGACCTTTTTTCCATTGGCGCAGAAGGCGTAGCCGACCGGGTCAGCCGCATCATGCGGAATCGTGAATGCGGTGATTTCGATGTCGCCGATTACGAATTTAATTCCGGGGCGAATGTATTGCACGCGCTCGATCTTCGTTTTTGGGCCGTCGCCGTACATTTTGCGAATTTCGCGGTGAGTCGGCTCGGTAAGGTAGGCGGGACATTTCCAGTCGCGGGACATCTGCGCGAGCGCGCTCGAGTGATCGCTGTGTTCGTGGGTTACGAGGATGCCGTCGACTTGTTCAGGGCGCGCGCGGCCAAGAGTTTCGAAGCGCCGCAACATTTCTTTTTTGCCGATGCCGGCGTCAATCAGGAGAGTGGTACACCCCGATTCGAGCAACGTCGAGTTGCCCGTGCTGCCTGACGCCAGAATGGATACGCGAAATGAGATACGCTTCCTCCGCGGCGCGCGTCTGCAATTGCTTGCGCGCGACACTGCAATGGGATGATGGCAAAGTGCCGCGCTCGCGTCAATACGAAGTCGCGCAAAACTCACTAGCGCTCGCGATTATTCGAGCGCGAAGATGGCACGGACGTAGCCGGATTTTTCGATTTTTTGCGGCAGCAACTTGGTGTCGGGCCTGGTGGTGCGATCTTTCCTAGCCCAGATGCCTCCACCGACACCGCCTCCCGATCCGGCACCATAAAACTGCGACGGTCTTGCTTCATTGCTGGCATAGAGCAGCGCGCCGGTCTTTGCGCCGAACGATTTAGCCACTTGATCGGCGAGAGCGCGCGCTTTTTCCAGGGCGGAGGCATACGCCTGCGTTTCCACGGTATCTGGATCTATCAATTCCCACTCAGGAGAGCCGACGTAGTTCGCGCCGGCATCCACGGCAGAGTCGAGAAGTTTTTCCGCGACATCAACCTTCTGGGTAATTTTCCAGGACTGGTTAACTTCGTATTGCATCTGCTTGCGATCCTCCGGCGACAAATCCCTTAGTTCGTTTTCCGGGACGAGGCGCGAAGCGAGCTCGTTTGTGGAAATCTCTTTTTCGGCGAGACCGGCGTCCTTCCAGGCTTTTAGGATCTGCGCGGCGATTCGCGAATTTTTCGCGAAGGCGGCGTCATGCGTGGGCCCGTAATTGTGATAACCGGCGGTGATGGTCACGCGGTCCGCGGTCACCCGGATTGAACTGGTTGCAGCAATCTCGATCGTTCGATTCTGTTGATTGACCTGGACGGTTTGCGCTGAGGCGCTGGTAAGACAGCCGATTGCCAGGATGGCCAATGCCACAAACAAATTCTTGTTCACACGCGCTCCTCCTCGGTGTCCGCACGCCTTGGCGTGGCGGAAATCGCTGCAGCGCTACCTTAGAAGCGCGCTTTGCAATAGAGGCTGTATTGAGACCCAGCAGGAATCAGATGGCCAGTTGGTTTTGGGTGAGCTCGAAACCGTTGAGGTTGCCGACGACGGAGGCTGCCATGCGGCCGGGCTGGAAGAATTCGCGGGCGAGTTGCTGGACGTCTTCCACGGTTACGCTTTCGAGAAGCGCGATCAAATCCTGCGCGGTGAAGTGGCGTTTGAAGTACATGTGATAGCGCGCTAGGCTGTTCATGCGCTGGCCACTGCCTTCGAGAGCGAGCAACGTGGCGCCCTTCAGATGGTCTTTCGCGCGGCGCAATTCCTCGACGCTGAGCGGTTCATCGCGCAGGCGGCGGAATTCATCGAGCACCGAGCGGACCAGCTGCGAAGCGGTGTCCAGCGAGGTTCCGGCATAAACCGAAAGCGCGCCGGCATCGCGATAGGAGTTGAGCTCGCTGAAAATCGCGTAGGCAAGACCCTGGCGCTCGCGAATATTCTGAAAGAGGCGCGAAGACATCCCGCCGCCGAGAACGTTGTTGAGCACCGCGACGCCGAAGCGGCGGCGATCGGTCATGGGCAGCGCCGGAACGCCCATGCAGATATGAACCTGTTCGAGCTCGTGCTTGGTGCGCAGCGTGACGTGAGAAGCGGGCTGCGGCGTGGCTTCCGCGGCGTCTGCGCCAGCCGACGTGCCTTTTGCGAAGCGTTCCGAAACCAGGTCCACCAATTGCGCGTGCGTCAGATGTCCCGCCGCAGTGATGACCATATTGTTCGGCGCGTAGCGTTGCTTGAACCAGGTGCGCAAAGTGTCGCGCGAAAAGTCGGAGACAGTTTCCGGCGTGCCCAGAATTGGCTTGCCCAACGCATGCGGCGCCCAAAAATTCTGGGTGAACAACTCGTGCACCAGGTCCTCGGGATTGTCCTGGGTCATGCGAATTTCTTCCAGGATCACGGATTTTTCGCGGTCAATTTCGTCGTCCGCAAATTTCGGATCCAGAACCATGTCTGCCAGCACATCGAAGGCCTTGGGCAGATGTTCATCGAGGACGCGAGTATTGAAGCAAACCATTTCCTTGGAGGTGAAGGCATCGAGCATTCCACCAACGCTATCCACTTCGCGCGCGATATCTTCGGCGGTGCGCCGCGTGGTGCCTTTGAAAACCATGTGCTCGATGAAATGCGAAATGCCGTTCAGGCCGGGCGGTTCGCAGCGCGAGCCGGTGCGCAACCAGATGCCCACGGAAACGGAGTGCACGTGCTCCATCGGCTCGGTGATAACGACGAGCCCGTTCGGAAGGGTGTCCGTCTGGACCCTATGATTTGTGTCGGACATGTTGTTGTCTGATTCTATTGTGGCACGTTGGGCCTATAAATGTCATGGATACGACGATTGTTTTATTGCGCAATGTGAACCTTGTGGAGGCGCGCAAACCCTCGGAAAGCTTGGCGCGCGTGACGCGAAAGGTCGGTTCCACGGTGGCGGACCTAGGCCAGTTTTTCGTCAGGTGAAAGCTTGCCGTATTCGCTGGAGTAGTGCAGCGGGACATCGGCGTACGCACCTTTATCAATGGAATACACTTCGCAGGAATCGTACGGGTAAGAATAGATGTGCACGCTGGTAGCGGGCTGATTGAATTCCTGCAAATTCTGCACCTGGTGCACCGGCTCTTCGGGGCGCACGACGGCGGGATGAGTTGAGTCCATGATGTAAGAGTCAGAGGGGACCAGCTTGCAACTGCCATGCGCGACGTCACGATTTTCCACGCGGAAATTCTGCACGCGCAGGCGGCCGATGGGCGTGACCATCCAGCAGTTCTGACCGCGATGATTGTGGATGCGGCTCACCTGGCCGACATTCCAGCAGATCGCGAGGATTTCAAAAAGCTCGCATTTGTAGATCAGGTTCCGGGTGTAATGGCTGTTGGCGTAAAAAATGTAGGGAGCCAGGGTTTCCGGCTGGATGGCTTTCTGCTCGGTAAATTCCAGGACGCGGGGAATGGTGAATTCTTTTTCGGGAATGGCGCCGAGTTGCTTCACCCATTTATCAATGGTGACCGATTCCATCGGCTTTTTATTTTCCGCCGGCATGATGGTGCTCATCGGTGCGCCTCCTGGTGCGTGTGCGTACGATTCTCAAACAGTTCATTATATCGCCGCGCGGCCGCGCTGGCGGCAGAAAATCAGCCCGCGGCCGCGTGGTATCATCATTGTAAGATGCCCGCGAACGACAACCACCTTCCGGTGAACCTGCTCGGCCAATCGGCGGAAGAACTGCGCGTGTTTATGCAGTCGCTGGGCGAGCCGGCCTATCGCGGCGCGCAAATTTACCGCGCGCTTTATGCCGAACGGCGGTTTGACGTCGCGAAGATGAGTAATTTGCCGGTGGCGCTACGCGCACGGCTAGCGCGCGAGGCGTGCATTGCGCTGCCGCAGATCGTCCGGCGCTATCGGTCAGGGGACGGCACCGTGCGTTACGTGCTGGCGCTGCCGTCGGCGGATTTCGGTAGCGGCACCAAGCTCATGAAGCCCGCGACGATCGAAGCGGTTTTCATGCCGGAAGAAAATCGCCAGACGATTTGCATTTCCACGCAGGCGGGTTGCGCCGTGGACTGCCATTTTTGCCTGACGGCGACGCTGGGGTTGATCCGCAATCTCACGGCCGGAGAGATCGTTGCGCAAGTACTGATTGGGCTGGAGGAAAATCGCGCGAGCCTGAAGCCACAGACGAACGTGGTGCTGATGGGCCAGGGCGAACCTTTGTTGAATTACGAGCCGGTGATGGCGGCGCTGCGTATTTTGCTTGATCCAAACGGCATGGCGATCACGCCAAAGCACACCACGCTTTCCACCAGCGGAATCATTCCCGGGATCGAGCGGCTGGGCTGCGAAAACGTGCGGCCGAAGCTGGCGATTTCGCTAAATGCTTCGTCGAACGAGCAGCGCGACAAAATCATGCCGATCAATCGCAAGTATCCGATCGAGGATTTGCTGGCGGCCTGCGCTCGTTATCCGCTGCGTCCCTGGGAGCGCTTGACGTTCGAATACGTGCTGCTGGGAGGATTTAACGATGCGCCGGAAGATGCGCGGCGCGTGGCGAAGTTGCTGGCCAAGCTGCGCGCGAAAGTGAATTTGATCCCGTGGAATCCGGGAGAGTTGCCGTACCAGAAGCCGGACGAGGCGCGGATTGAAGAATTTCAGCGCATACTTGAGGAGAAGGGTGTGCGCGCGTTTGTGCGCTATTCCCGCGGGCAGGATGTGATGGCTGCTTGCGGGCAGCTGGCACTGCTGGAATCAGTCGCGCCGCCTGCGCGGTCGTTCGTGGAGCAGATTTCTCCCGCGCAGTAGCCTCCTGAATCGCTGGCCGAAGCGTAAGTCATGTGCGTATGCCAATTGCAGCCATCATCCGACCCGTGGTCTGTTCGCGACGATAACTGAAGAAAAGATCTCTGCGGCACGCGGTGCAGAAACCGGAGGAGCAGATATTTTTGGATGCGATCCCGGCGCCTGCAAGAATGGCGCGGTTCGCAGCGATCAAATCGAGATGCGCGCGCGGAGCGGGCGGCGCATGTCCGGGCGGGCGCATGGTGAGCCAGGGCAGCCAGTTGGGATCGTTTTCGTTATTTTCCAGCGCGTCAATGGGGTCCGTGAACCAATCCCGAGCATTCGGAAATTTTGCCGTGAATTCTTTCACAACATCGTGGCCGACTTCGTAGCAGCACCCGCCGATGCCGGGTCCGAGCACGGCGATCACGTCGTGCGGGCGCGTGCCAAATTCCATTTGCATGCGGCCCAGCGCTTTTTCGGCGATGCGCTGCGCCGTGCCGCGCCAGCCGGAATGAATCGCGGCCACCGCATGCTGCTTCGTATCGGCAAGCAGGATGGGAATGCAGTCGGCGGTTTGGATAGTCAGCAAGACGCCGGGCTCGCGAGTGATCACAGCGTCACCTTTGGGAGCTTGTTCGCCTTGCGGGAATTCGGCGGCGCCAACCACGTGCACGATATCGGAATGAATTTGGCGCAAGGCGGCGACGCGCATTTTCCCAGCGCCCAGCGCTGCGAAGAATTTCGCGCGGTTTTCGACGACGCGGTCGCGCGAATCCCATTCCGTGAATCCGAGGTTCAGGACTTTTCCCGCCGCGCCTTGTTTTTTCGCTTGTGAGGCGTTGCGATTTACGGCCAGCTCGCTCGTTCCGCCAGGGCGCGTGCTGAAACCGTGGGTGAGCCATGCGATGTGCACCAGGGATGGCGACTCAACGATCTGCAGACCGCCGCTTCGGCGCAATTTCCATTGCGCGGGGCGATCCTGCGTCTTCGCCCGAATCTTCCGCAGCGGAGCTTTTTTCTTTGCAAGACGAGTGGGCATATTCGCTCGTTCCAACCTCAGGCCAAATCGCGGCGCGCATTTAATCTAGGTATAATCGCATTGCAACACAGAATTTGCATTCTCCCACACGATTTGGAAGCGAGGCGCATGTGATCGTCGGACTGGGATTGGACATCGCGGAAATTGACCGCATCGCAGCGGCGCTCACCCGCCACGGCGCGCCGATTCTGGAACGGCTGTACACCCCCGCAGAAGTCGCGTACTGTGAGAGTTTCCGCGGCAAATTCGAGCGTTATGCGGGGCGATTTGCAGCGAAAGAAGCGGCGATGAAGGCGCTGGGAACGGGATGGCGGTTCGGCGTGCGCTGGCGAGACATTGAAGTCATGCGCGAACCGACAGGAAAACCGATGCTGCGGCTGCACGGAGTGGCAGGGCAAGTCGCCGAGCGGCTGGGCGTGAAAAACATATCGCTCACGATCACGCACAGCGGGAACCTGGCGCTCGCCGAGGTTATCTTCGAGAACTGAATACTTCTTCGCGTTCCGCAGCTTCCTGCACTGAGCTGACGCGCGTTTCGCACCAGACATTCGCCGGGCGCCGCCCTTCCACACGCACTTTCAAGTAATTCCCCGTTAAAGCTTCGGTCCAGGTGTCGCCGCCACGAGCGAGCGTGAGTGCGCGCAGCGTGCGTCCGGCCTGAATCTCGCGGAACGCGGCGGCTTTCTGCTGGCCGAGAGCAC